>Ga0208357_1000610_pt1 | contig 28222 bp, 49 predicted proteins | sample NGESurdeep092012_6_FD_184487 | JGI IMG/M metagenome (GOLD analysis project Ga0208357, IMG submission 184487) | Arctic peat soil microbial communities from Barrow, Alaska - NGEE Surface sample F52-2 deep-092012 (SPAdes) | ecosystem: Environmental > Terrestrial > Soil > Wetlands > Peat ...
TTTTCTTCCCTTTTTATTTTACGAGAAGCAATGTCCCCTTTGGGGACTATAGGGGATAAAGTTTCTTTTGTAGGAGTTTCTTTTGTGGGTGTCTTTAGGACACTAGGGGGGGTGTCGCTAGGACACTGGTAGGAACTATTTGAATCCTCTATGACAACCAGTTCGTAGAAGGTCTGCTCGGTACCACTTTCTCCAACTTTGATCTTGTTGATTAGGCCAAGATTTTGGAGGCTTTTTGTGGCACTTAAAATGGCCTGTCTTTGTGCGCCCGTGAACTTTTCAAGCTGGCTTAAACTGATCCTATCTCTGACTTTGTGCCACCCGAATGTTTTACGGACAATGACCATAAGCACCTTAAGCTCTACAAAAGAGAGCTTTGGGAGCCACTCATCAAAAAGTTCGTTGGGGGCTTGTGTGTAGTTTGGTACTGGGATTCTCATAGGAAACTCCTTTGGTTTTGGAGTCCCACAAGCTAGTCTTGAAGAAAAAAAGTGGAAATTATACTATCCCAAAAAGATGGGATCTTATAAGATCACTATCGTTCTTCAAGGGTCGCAGCTTGAAGGGACATATCATTTTCATCATTCTCGTAAGTAAGTTAAATTTTACCCTCGGATTACCTCCGAGGGTTTTTTCTTTAACATACAATATTTCATTTGTAAAAAATGTAGTATCTTCGTTAAGTTCTTTATTAACTAAAACACAATCCATTAAACGGAGGGGATTATGGCTCTGGTTCAACTTGATCTTTTCAGAGATGCTCTTAAGCAACAAGAAAACATAGAACTTGAAGAATTTAAAAAATCGGCGACAAAGTGCATAAAAGGACTTTTCGCCCGTCACAACGAAATGGAATTTCTTGTCTTTGAGATGCACAAGAAAATCGACAAATTGCAAGAAGAGGTCTACAGGCATGGTTGAGATCATTGGATTCTCTATTTTAGTCATCGTAGGCTTCTTCCTGGGCGTATATGCCACCAGTAGGAGGGATATATCTCAACAGGTTACTTTCTTGCAAGAAGATTTGAAGGCTTTCAGACAGCTTACTCTTTCGGAATTTGAGATGGTTGAAGAAAAAATTCAAAAAATCTTCCCATATAAACCTGAGATAAAGCGCAAGCCTGGTCGTCCTAAAGGATGGAAGAAATCCCCTCCTGCGATGCAGGAAGGGAGCCAGAACGGAGAAGTACATGGCAAACCTTAAACTATACTTAGACGAAATTTTTGTATACTAGGTTTTCTGTATGCATTTAAGTCCAGGCTAGGAGCGGAATCACCTAAAAGTTGTTGAATCTGTTGGATGTATTCGGTCGTGGCTCTATCGTAATCAATGGAGCCTTGACACTCCTGCCTGGTTAACTTAACCCCACCTCCGACGGAACTAGCACCGCCAGAGGCCTCAATGATCTTAGCCCTTAAAATCTTTTCCTTTTCTTCACAAGACTTTAAAGAGACATAAGTTTCCCTCCATTCACTGACCAGTTTTCTCCATTCTGGATCAGAGTCCTTCTCTTGATGGTCTTGTGAAGTTTTTTCAGGGGGTGTCTTATTAAGCACGCAGTCCCAAAACTCACGTTCTTTTTCAACCAAGATATTAATATACTCCTCGTCCCTCTCTACTTTTACAGCTACATATGATCCCTCGTAAAAACTTACATATGTCATATAGGGCAAACATGCACAAGCCAGCTGGTGTTGGAGTTGGGGAATATACTTCTCTGGAACCTGTCCCTTCATAGCTGTGTCATGATCGGCCTTTCCTGGGCATTTGATCTCAAAGATGTGATGCCCCAGCCAGTCTATAGCGTCCAAAGAACTGCGCATCCATTCAAAGTCGGGGTGGCAGATATTTTTGGGAGCCAGGAGCAGCTGGAAATCATCCTCCAACCTGTCTCTTATCATAGGCTCAAGATCGGTTCCGCGCTTCATGGCAGCGTTCTGTGCTTTCTCAGGAGTTCCCTCAACTTTGTCTTTCCAAAGCTGGAGAGGAGTAGACCACGGGCTTACACCCATGATGATGGGAGCGTCGCTGCTCCCGATTCCACCTCTACGCCACTCAAGCCACTCTTTCCGATCCATTTTTCATCTCTGGGTTTTTGATTTTGTTTTCTAGGGACTTGATGACTTTGTGATAGTCGTTATTTTTTAGGTGATAGATACTCTCAATGTCGTATCTTGCTATCAGATATTCATTCAGGTCTTTGAGATATTGCTTGTCCGTGATCTTGTCTAGATAGGTATCTAACACGTCGCATTGCTCATCGCTGATGATCTTATCCAGTTCATTGTTGGGGCTGGTTTGCGGTTTATGGGTAGTTGGGTTGTCGCGGAAAGGCTTCGTTGCAGCCTCCGCGTCGTCATCTGCCTGATATACTCCAACAATCGCTGCTAGAGCTGTTCTGCGACAGTAGGTAACGCAGCTAACAACTTCTTGAGGCCCAGGCTTGTTGATGGGAAGAGCCATTACACTCTTGATCCACTGTCCGCTAGTATGGGCAAGAAGGGTTGAAAGGGCTTGTTTTCCGTCCACAAAGTCTAATGTTTGAATGACAGACAGGCCGTTTTTTGATAGAGGTTCCCTGCAAGCTTGCCATACAGATGCTAAATCCGCATATCTGCTCTTATGGAATGTATTATCGCTATCCTTTGTAGCGTGGGTTAGCTGACCCTGGACTTTTACTAGAGCTGTCACTAGTTCGTTGATCTGTTCAGATTGCATTGGGTTTGTCATATTACTTCCTCATCATATCGTTGTAGGTTAAAAAAAACTTCTCTTGCTTCGTTCATGTCTACTGGCTCGTTCGGGTTCAGAGCTGCATACCATTTAACAAAACCTTCCAGGTCTGTCGGCTCTGGAACGTCTGGTTCTAAGAGGTGATCAAGCATGTTTCCCCCTCAGCGCGTCAAGCTCAGCCTCGCTGCGTTTCATGCGGACGATAGAACCTTCGCACTCTTTCAGAAACCTTTCGGCTTCGCTGAGGTGGTAATTGATGGATTCAAGTAAATATTTTTCTTCCGATTGAAAGAAACAGTCGGAACTGTTAAGATTTTTTTCGCAAGTCATATTGCATACCCATAAGTTAGAGGTTAGGCTCTCTGGGACTGTCATCCCAGAGAGTCGTTTTAATTTTATTTCCTTAAAAGATCAATGAACATTTCATAAAGACGGTCGGTTCTGGCCGATTGCGCTGCTAGTTGCGCGTCCATTTTAGCTTCCAAAGCCTTCATCTCTGATTTCATATCTCTGGTGAAGTACCAGAAGATCGCAGCCATCGTAATGACCGTCGGAAGGTTGAAAGTGTTTAAGATTTCGATTAACTTGTCCATGATCTGCTCCTTTTGTTTTCGATCTTGTCTGAAGATTAACAGACGCGATCATTTAACGCAACATTTGTTTCACGCCTTTAATTTTTCCCTAGGGCAATCTTCTGTAACGAGTATCAACTTCTGACCCACGCCCATGCCGAGTCCTAGGCCGTGTCTCTTATAGTGGGGAGCGCACATATTCGCCCATACACCCGTGGTCGTCCTAGCGTCATAATTAGCACGCTCTTCGCAAAAATCGCACTTGGGTAAATGGGTTACTTCAACAGACGTGCTGGGTTTTTGCTTTTCCTCGCGGTCAGCTTTCGCAGCCTCCTTCTCAAACATCTCATTGGCTAATTTGATAAAATTCATACTTTCTCCGTTTTTGGTATCTATTCACAACCTTACACAACCTCTAACATTTTGGGCAAGCACAAACGTTACATTGATTCTTTTTCCCCTATAGGTTAAGATATAAACAAACGTCAAATAAAGGGGAATTTTATGCTGCTAGAACTATATCTTGAGTCTCGAAACATTCAGCACAAAGAGTTTGCCAAAATGCTGGAGGTTTGCCCTCACTCTATCACAAATTACATTACCAGAAAAAGGCTTCCCACGTTAGTAATAGGGAGAAAGATCGAGAAGCTTACCAAGGGTAAGGTGTCGATTGATGACCTCATAGAACACTGGGAGAAAGGTGATAGAGCTAACTGTGCATAGTCTTCCAATCCCTTGGTCTGCTTCCCGTGTATCCAGGGGAAAGCACTGGAACCCTCGTGGAAAGGATAAGCTGTGGACTCAATGGACTATTAAGAGCCAATATAAGGGGAAGCCCTTGGATGGGTACATAGTCCTGGATATGACCTTTTGGGAGCCTCCTCCCTTATCTGCTTCCAAAAGCGCAAGGGCTAGAATGTTGTCCGGGGAGATTAGACCAACCAGATGTGATAACACAAACATGCAAAAGTTTATCGAAGATTGTTTAAAGAACATTGTATTCCGTGACGATAGATATGTTTGCAAAAATATATCTGAGAAGTTATATGGAACTAAAGGGAAGACTGTAATTAAGGTTTATACCCTGGAGGAATACAATGCGAATCGTGCTGGACAACATTGAAGGTGAAATCTACGGCGATATCATTCTGTCTCCTTCCGAGATGGAGCGGATGCGTTCGGGAGAGATGATTGATACCTATACCGCTCTAGGTAGCCGAAGGTATTATCTGGGAGTGCGCTTAAAAGGAGTATCGGAGTATGTCGAAGAAGAAGACGAAATCGCAAAAGACTATTAAGAAGGCGTTCGATAAGTTTGGTGAAGGAAAGCTTCATTCAGGATCGAAGAAGGGGCCGATTGTGACCAGTAGACCGCAAGCTACGGCAATTGCGTTAAGTGAAGGGCGTAAAACTGTTCACAAACCCAAGAAAGCTCCCAACCGTCTTTACATCGGGACTGCCAGCGTCGCGTAAGTTGTAGCTACTTATATACGGTTATAGCGAGAAATTGCTGATTTGAGGTATAACTTTTTTCACAATCGAAATATGGAAGGAGTTGTATGAAGCTGGACGAAATTGACGGAAACTTAGCACTCAAAGAATCTTTACTACTTGATGCCCACGCTGGACTGCTAAGCCTTGAAAATGTGTCAAATCATTATTTAATGAGGAAGCTCAAATGTACGGAAGACATGGCAAAACTGGTTATTAAAGAAATGATTCGTAGGAAAAGGGGGATGTCAAAACATTTTAGTGCAACAAAAGATGCATTATCAGACGTTAAATAATTTATAAGGTAACGAATGGCTAGACTTAAACCATTTCATATCGACGGGATCAAATGTCAGTGTGGTAGACCTTCATATATACATGTTACCTCAGTGATGCCTAATGGCCAAGTAAATTTTGCCTGTGATCGCTATCTATATACTAGGGGGGATGACGGATGCATAGGATTCATTCACGAAGGCCAATTGGTTTGGAGGGAAGAAGTTCCACTAGAGGGAAAAAAACAGGCTTATGGCTCTGTTGCATATATGAATAAAACATGAGATTATGAATAAGCCCATTCCCTTCGCCAAATGTCTTGTGTGCGGTTTAAAAGCCCACGGTTGCTTTATGCTTGATTTGTGGGAGGAATGTCCCGTCTGTTGTTCACATGAGAAAAGAGGAGACTCGCCTAAAGCCAAATTAAAACCCGGGTCGTTTCTTTGCAATGATTGTTCTAATAGGATCGAAGTCTGGGAAATCAAGCGTGGATTGCGTTAGGACGGGTGGCAGAGAGGCTTATTGAGCTTGTCTTGAAAACAAGAACGGGAGAAATTCCGTCGATGGTTCAAATCCTTCCCCGTCCGTTTGTGAAGAGAGTTATGGGCAAGCTTAGAAGGTTAAGAAGACTCAAATACCAATTACCTACCAATATCTACCAAATTGGTAGCAAGGAACATATGGAAGCATTTGTAGACCCCCAAATGGAAAAAGAAATCCGTTATCTCGCCACCGAAATCATTCGAGAGTGTGTTAAGAGCTGTCTATCATCTCAAGTTCAACTTGCCTCGACAGGTAGTGCGCATTATAGTTTGGCCCTCAAATACAAGGTTTCTCCTTCCGACTTCAATTCAATCTTAGACGGACTCAAGAAAGTCTATAAGAAAGAATTCGATCTCCTCAATCCCTCCTAAAGTCTTTTCTTTACTTTCCTCTATTCCAAAATATCACTCTGTGTTATTTAAAAGTTGAAGTAACACTTAAAATCTGCGCGAGCAGAAGGATATTTATGGCTGCTAAGAAAAAACCAATGAAAAAAGAATCCATGAAAATGATGGAGAAGAAAGAATCTAAAGGAATGAAAAAAGCTATGAAGAAAATGGCTTGTAAGGGGATGTAATGAAGAAAAAGGCTATTAAGAAAGTTGGTGCATCGGGAAAACCATCCAGCAAAACATCAACGGCGACGAAGACGGCTACCGCGACTAAAACCTCAACAGATGCTTATACCCAAGGAAACATTACGGTAACTGGTGGTGCCGGAAAAGGAGCGACTACAGTTAAAATAGGAATTCCTGGAGGCTCTCTGGCTAATCGTTCAAAAAAAGCCACTAAAGCTAAAGGGAAGAAGTAATGGTTCCGTTCCCCACACCCAAAAACCCCAAGAAGAAGGTCAAGAAAGTGAAGAAAGACGTTCGCCTTACCGCTGGGGTTTCTCCTAAATTCGTAATGAAGGGGACGCTTTAATGGACAAGAAGATGCGCTCTCAGGTCACGAAGCCCATTCGAAAGGCCGAAAAGATTCTTAAGAAGGCCGAGCATAGCAATGTGAAGCTGGCCAATTACGATGAAAAGGTTCGTGATCCTATGATAGCCAAATACAAAAAGCTTAAAAAGAAATGAGAATCACTGTAGGAACTCCCAAAAACCGACGCTCTTTATGGCGTTATCAAGATGTACCTACTGATCGTAAGGGTTGGGTGAATAATTTAGATTATCACCCTGCTCCTTTTGAAATCTGTTGCTTAAAGATAGAAAATAAGTCTAAACCTATTAATGGCTGGTGGACTGGGACTGACTGGTATGGACTGCGACTTAAGTACACAGATAATATATTGGGCTGGAAAGTCAATAAAGAGGCCATATGAAAGAACCTACAAAGGGGTCGGGCAAACTCTCAAAAGTCCGCTCTAAACCAGGAGAATCTAATGCGTTTAAGTACAAAGGTGTCAAATCTTTTGCTGGGCCTGATAAAACATATCCCATCAACACAAAGGCTAGAGGACGCAACGCGCTTGCAAGAGCGCATTTTGCAAGTAATCCCTCCTCAATTCGGGCCAAAGTCCATGCGAAATATCCGTCCATAGGCAAGAAAAAATGAGCTATTCCCATCCTTTCGGTGAACCAATCAAAGTCATAACCAAAAAGCCCAAGGTTAAAGCGAAGACTGATCTTAAAGCTCAGCCTATTAAGAAAAAGCATCGAGCTTCTCAACGCGTAACACAGGGTAATTACAATGAGTTCTTTGGATAAGCTATCCTGGAAGACCGAATTCCGAAAGATTAAAGACCTAACTCCTTTCCCTACCAATCCCCGTACCATGTCTAAAGAGCAAGCTAGACAGCTTATTGACTCATTAGAGAAGTTCGATTATGTTGAACTTGTCGCTATTAACGCCGACAATACTATCCTGGCTGGGCATATGCGGATTAAAGCCATGCAACAGATTGGATGGGGGAATATAAGCCTTGAAGTTAGAGTCCCAAACAGACAGCTCACCGATGAAGAAGCGAAGGAGTACGTTATCCGCAGTAATAAGAATACTGGTGGGTGGGATTTTGATATTCTCGCTAGTGATTTCGACGTGGGTGATCTTCATAATTGGGGCTTTACTGCGGAGGAATTGGCCGACAATATTCTTGATTTAGGCTCTACTCCCGAAGAAGATTCAAATGAGCTAATGACTCCCCCTAAAGACCCAAAGACTAAGCTTGGAGATATTTATGAATTGGGTTCTCATCGGCTTATTTGTGGGGATTCCACTAACGCAGATACTGTTAATTTATTGCTGGATTCGGCGGAGCCTATCTTAATGGTAACTGACCCTCCTTATGGGGTTAATTATGACCCTAAATGGCGAAAGGATATTAAAGGTAAGCACGGCGTTGCTGCCAGGGCAATGGGTACAGTCCAAAATGATGATCAAGTCAATTGGGCTTTAGCTTGGCATTTATTCCCAGGTTCAGTTGCTTATGTTTGGCACGCATCCCTCCACACATATGAGGTCTATAAATCCTTGGTGGACTCCGAATATGACATTATATCTAACATTATTTGGGCTAAACAGCATTTTGCCTTGTCTCGTGGAGACTATCATTGGCAGCACGAACCCTGCTGGTATGCCGTAAAGAAGGGCCACCCCCACAATTGGCAGGGTGCTAGGGATCAGTCGACGCTTTGGGAAATATCCAATTTAAACGCCTTTGGTGCCAATAAAGAAGAGGGGGGCGAACGAACAGCCCACTCAACCCAAAAGCCTCTTGAATGTATGTCTAGGCCAATCCAAAACAATACTGAAAAGGGCGACGGTGTTTATGATCCCTTCTTAGGTTCGGGAACAACATTAATTGCTGCTGAACAATTAGATCGAAAGTGTTATGGTATTGAATTAGACCCAGCTTACTGCGATATTATCGTGGATAGATGGGTTAAGTTTAGAAAAAAGAACGGTAAGGATGCCGTTGTAATTAAAAATAGTGAAGAAACAAAGGAATTTTATGGCAACGACAAAACCGTTTACTAAAGCACAATATAAACAAGCAGAGAAATCAGTGAAAAAAGCAAGAAAAGAGGGCGAAAAAAAAGTATCTGCTCATAATAAATCCCACGCGACCTATCTTAAAGAAAGAAAGGCGCGATATAAGAAAGAAGGAATAACCGAATAGTGGATGAATTCTACGCAACCCAAATAACAATTAAAGAATCCCCATTGCTATCAAAAATCCGTGTTACCAAGGCCATCTACAAAAGTTGGGAACATGAACAGAGATATTGGAAGTGGTATGGGAAAACACTTATAAAAGCGATACAAAGGGATTATGGCTCGTCAACTAACAGGTAATCCTTGCGGTCGACCAGAGAAACCAATTGACTGGAGTCAGTTTGAAGGTTTATGCGCATTACAATGTACTCAAGGTGAAATAGCTAATATACTTCATGTTAATGAAGATACAGTTAGATCAAGAGTATTAGATCATTACGGGGAAGATTATTCGGCTGTATATAAAAGGTTTAGTGCACCAGGATTATGTAGTGTTAGAAGAAATCAATTTGTTTTATCAAAGAAAAATGCAACGATGGCGATTTGGCTCGGTAAGATATGGCTAAATCAGATTGATCCAGGAATAGAAAAAATACAGGACAATGGCCTTGCAAACCTCAAAAATGCCCTTAGAGAGATTCTCGACGAAGAGCGAACTAGCGGTTCTGAACGATCCCCTCTGGAGGATCAACAACCTCTACTGGATCAAGGATGCAGAAGGCAAGAGGAAGAAATTCAAGCTGAATTGGGCGCAACAGATGCTTTGGGAGGAGATGCATGACTCGAACATCATCCTTAAAGCGCGTCAGCTCGGAATTACCACCTTCTATTGCATCTATCTCCTCGACCGAACTCTCTGGGAGGAAAACACACAGTCTGGGATTATCGCGCATACGCTCGATGACGCATCGAACATCTTCACAGACAAACTTAAATACGCGTTCGATCAATTACATCCCGATATACGGAAAATATTTAAGCCCGTGGGTAATTCCGCAAAGGAACTATCCTTTGCACATGGTAGCACTATCCGTGTCGGTACATCTTTGCGCTCGGCGACTAACCAATATCTCCATATCTCAGAGTTTGGCAAGATTTGTGCAAAATATCCTGAACGCGCCCGAGAGATTATTACTGGGTCATTAAACACTGTCCATGCTGGGCAAAAGATATTCATTGAATCAACAGCAGAGGGTAAGGAAGGAGCGTTCTATGAGATGTGCGAAGACGCTCGCAACAACCCTCCTAAATCCTCTCAAGATTTCAAGTTCTTTTTCTTCCCCTGGTGGAAACATCCTCTCTATACTCAAGGCGTTAAAGCAGAAATCTCCTCTGATTTAAAGGACTACTTCAATAAGCTGCAATTAGAAGGGATTAATTTAACCGACCCTCAAAAATGGTGGTATGCAAACAAATACAAGTATCAGAAAGACGACATGTTCCGCGAGTTTCCGTCTAAGCCCGAAGAGGCATTTTCGGCTTCTCAAGAGGGCTATTGGTATGCCACGGTCATCAAAGAGCTGTACGAGACGGGGCACGTCACGAATGTGGCGTATGATAGGGCTTTACCAGTTCATTGTGCATGGGACTTAGGCCAAGCAGACAGTATGTCTATATGGTTTTTTCAAGTTAACCGATCTGATGACATTAATATCATAGATTTCTGGCAAAAGAACAACACTCCTCTGCATCAAGTCGGGATACTGTTGAAGGAAAAGGGATATAATTATGGTACTCATATTTGGCCTCACGACGCTGCTGCTAGGGATCGCGCTGGCATCACTTTTCAAAGTCAAGCCAGAGATATTGGTATTACTGGTATTGTACTTGAGCCTCACTCTCTTATTCACGGCATTAGCCTTGTTAAAACAACCCTCCCCAAGTGCTGGTTCGACCAGACCAAATGCAAAGAGGGACTTAAACTATTGGAGAATTACAAAAAGAAGTGGTCTCCCTCGCTTGGTGGGTGGACAGCAGAGCCAGTTCATGATGAGTGTTCCCATTGCGCCGATTCCTTCCGTTATCTTGTTGCAGGAATAAAGAGAGTTGTGTCAGCATCGGGGAGTTTAGAGAACGATTACGCAGCATTGAGGAAGTACTTTGGATCATAATGACGTAGAAATGCCTCCGATGCCCGACGGTGTAAAGAGTTGGCTAGAAGCACAAAAGATAAGAATATTGGGCGAGCCAGTTACGGTCTTTAATAAGGATCGAAGCATAACCACTTACTATAGATATCCCATCCAAGTTAACGAAGGCCAGCCACAATAGCTGGCTCCGACTACTCAGTGGAACCTATTCAGAAAACCTTTCGTCCCACCAATTTAGTCCATATCTCTTAGATAAACAAGGGCCAACCACGTTGATCAGCCCTTACCAAGACATCATTGCGATCAATTTTGGTTACATCACAATAGAACTTTATCACATTGATTAAAACATTTCTCTTCATACCCTAGAGTTATACATAGGTCGGTATTTATCACAAGACCTTGGAGGCTTCTATTCGCAACAGTGACCCGATTTTTTGGCCAGATGATACTGTTAATCTCTCTATAAGACAGCAGCGGAATAAGAATTATACCGACGCTATTAACATTCTCCAGACCCAATGGTATGAAGCGGACTTAGATCAAAGATATGTGATGGGAGATCAGGATATCTGGGGTTTAATTCATCCTGGTGTATCTCTATCCCGACGCAAGACATTCAACTTCAACGTTACGAACGGATTAATTCAAACTCCCTCTGGTTATCAGCGTAGGAACCGCAAATCATCTACCGCCGTTCCAATTCTTAATGCAGCTCAAAAGACAGCCGATCAGCTCACTAAATCCTTATTCCACGTTCTTAATAAAAGCGGAGTCTACCAGACTTATTCCGATTGCTTCGAGAAAGGCGCGTTAACTAAAGGATTGGGATTCTTATCAACTTATATTGATAAAACAGAGGATTGTATCTCGGGAGATATTAAGAAGCGATATGTAGACATGGCTTCATGCATGTTTGATCCTTACTTCCGCAGACACGATATGACTGATTGCCGATGGTTTGAAACCCGACAGTTCTTTGATAAGAACGAAGCTGCCGATCTATATGCCGAGTTCCGCGATGAAATCCTTGCCCTTCCTAATGGAAGCTACCGCGATGACAGATTCTATTACATGCCAGAAGTCTACCAAATCCAATTCCCCAACCTGATTGCGTTCGATGAATACTGGTATTCAACCTCACGAGAAGCAACCTATCTAGTTGATAAAGAGACAGAGGAATGTCAAGAGTGGACGGGCGACGAGGAGCTTCTTCGTGACAGAATGAGGATGAAAGCACAAGACGGTGAAGAGCTGCGTAAAAAGTTAGCTGTAGTAAAACAAATGAAGCCTACCGTCCGACGCTGTGTAATCCTCAACGACAGAGTGATGGTTGACGAAGCTAATCCTTATGGCCTGGATCGCTACCCAATCATCCCATGTCTGGGCTACTTCAATCCAGATACCCCCTATTATGCTTATAAGTTCCGTGGAATCGCTAGAGATTGTAGGGATGCCCAATACTGCTTCAATAGATTCCAAGTCAATGGAATGGATCAGGTAGAGGCGCAGCAAGCTGGGATCAAGATGGAAAAAGGCGCATTGGTGACTCCCGATGACGCTCTTAATCAAGGTAATGGGCGCGTTCTCACTACTCAGGTTGGCATGTTCGATAAGGTAGAAAAGCTCCATGTTGACCCTCCTTCTCCCGTATTCCTCCAGATGGTAGATACTCTTAAGAACTACATGATGGAGATCGCTGGTGTTACACCTGAGATGATGGGGCAAGAGATCGACGACAAGGCTGGTATCATCACCATGATCCGTCAATCAGCCTCTATTACCCGTCTTCAAACTCTCTTCGATCAGTTCGACGAGTTCCAAAGATTAGACGGCGATTTAACCATTGAGATGATCCAAAAGAACTACACAGTGGGTAAAATCCGTCAGATCATCCACGAAGACCCAACTCCTGAGTTCGAGGACAAACTGTTCTTCAAGTATGCTTGCAAGGTTGCAACGGGCGTTTTGACAGAGACGCAGCAACAATTAGAAGTCCAGCAGCTCATGTATATCAAAGAGATGGGTGGGCCTGTTGAATGGAGCGATATCGTTCCGAAGATGACCCTCCAAAACAAAGACGAGCTACTCCAAAAGATGCAGCAGCGTGAGCAAGCAGCCTCTCAGCAACAACAACAGATGGCTCAGCTCCAAATGCAGCAAATGGAAGTGGACAACAAGACCAAGATATCCTATGCGAACTCTCAGGATGGTCTTGCTGCCGAGCGTAGAGCTAAGATACACACCGATGTGGCTATTGCCCACGAGAAATTAGAGCGATCCGAAGAAGAGAAGACCGCAGGTCTACTCAACATCATTAAGGCTCTTAAAGAACTTCAAGGAATGGATCTCGATCATGTCGAGAAGTCCTTGAATATCCTCCATAGTCTAAGTCCCAGTGCTGATAAGGAAAGCAAGGAAGCCTCATAGAACAAGGCATAATCTACCTTTGTGAACGTGGTGATGACACTCTCTACATAATGGTCGAAGATTCTCCTTAGTGTTGTTCTTCCTATTCCTGTCTAAGTGATGTACTTCGATTTTTTCAGTGCTTCGACACGAATAGCATATCTCTCCGTATGCTTCTCTTGAAATCACTCTAAAGAGAGCAGCTCCATTTCTATAGTTTCTACCGTTTTCACGTCTTTGATCCTCTTGAGCCTTGCAAACTGGAGAGCAAAATCTATAGCATTTCTTTTGCCAAGGAGTTTGAGAGAACTCTTTGGAGCAAACGGGACAGGTGGACATAACTCTCGCCGACATTTTGTGATCTCTAAAACATTTGGTAGAACAGAACGTGGCCTTAGAACCTTGTTTCTCTCGTTTGCGTTTGTCGTAAGCTTTTATGTGGAATTCATTTTTGCAATAACAACATTTCAATCTACTCTCATAGAATAGTTTACGACAAGTGTCAGAACACATTCGAGTCTTACATTTTTTTAATTCGCAATTATAGATAGTGATTAACTTAGAGCAATTTTGACATGGTACTTGAGTGCGCTTATATTTTTTCATTTGTTTAAAAATAGTTCTTTTCTATGGTGAAGTTGAGAAAGAATCTTAACCTATAGGAAGATTATATGAAAGAATCAATGTCAAAAGCCGGCTACACGCAAGGTGCGATGGAGCCTAAAGTAAAAGACTACCAAAAACCTGCTTCAGACTTCTCACAAGAAGGCTTTAGCAAAACTCTTGAGTATGTAGAGCGTCAAGACGCTTTCCAAGCGAAAGAAGCGAAAGAAATTAAATCTCAAGCTTATAAAGGCCGTTACTCATGAGCAAAGCAAATAAAGTAGAGGTTCAGAAAGGTGCTAATGATGCTCGTCTTAAGACCCAAGGGACTATGACTCATCATCAAGCAATCTCTCAGAAAACAGAGGAAAATGCCCTTCGTAGGAGTGGTCAAACTCTTACATGGCATGAGCCGAAAACTTCTAGAAAATAATATGCAATTCACATAAGGTCTAGGAAAACCCTAGGCCTTATTCTATGGAATCCAAGTTAGTATTTCGTCTTCCAGATAGCTACGAGGCAGAATACGGCTCGGTTCCTGAAATTAGATTCATGAACCCCGAAGATGTCAAATTTTATGATGGAGAGGGGAGCGAAATTATAGTCCCCAAATGCAAGATATGTGGATGGCACAAAAATAAATTAATGGGCCAAGAAAGCTTTATGTGGCTTTGCTCGAATGGATGTAAAGATGAGAGATTGGAAAAAATTTGAGAATGACGAAATCATGACTGTATGGAAAGGTTATATCGCCCAGGAATTCGGCAGTAGCAATCCATTAGGTCTTAAATTATATACTGAGAAGCCCATTAGATTGACTTGTATGGAAATCATCCAATTGGTCGATGAGCTTATGAACCGCTTGGAGATTAAAGATAAGAATGAATAAATGAATGATTTACGATGGGATAACTGAAATATTAGTAAGCAAACGCGTGATAGCGTTGATGGAAGGACAAAAGCGCAAGCTACAATACCTCCAACGCGCTGGGTGTGAATCCCAGCCCCATGCTTTTACGAGGATAAAAATGAACGATAATCAGAAAGCAGCACATGAGATTCTTCTTAAATCCTTTGAGAAGATGAACGAAAACCTTCTGTCAGGAGCGACAGATTCAATTGAATACGGTTATATGAAGAAAATATTTCTGAGTAGTCTTCATGCAATCGAGCAATGGTATTATGTAGATTGTGGTGATGAGGAGGATAATTACGATGACTGAGAAGATCATTCCCTTTGGAAAGCGAGTATTAGCCCTTAGGATTAAGCCAGCCGAAAAGACTGCAAGCGGTATTATTATCCCCGATTCAAGCCAGAAGAAGCAGGATAGGGCGGTAGTTGAGGCGATTGCAGATGAATTAATGGACTCAAATGGAATCCCTTCTATTCCAATTCATATAGGAGCCACCGTATTGATAGAAAAATATGCTGGTAGAGAAGTAGACGGTTATCCTGATTTAGTGCTTCTTAAATTAGATGAGATTATGGGCTTGGTTGAGAATGGATGAAGACCCAGAACTAATCAAGAAAGCCTTAGCAAAGCACCGATCCCACTACGATCCTACGCGCGATACGGTAGGTAAAATCTACCGTGATGCGCAGATCAACAACCGCGAGGATTGTATTGAGGTGGGAGATATGGCTAGGGAGCTTACAACCTCTCTGGTTGATGATATCAACGATGCTATAGCCGAATACGACAAGCGAGAAGTTCCCTATTACCTAATGCTTCACGAAAGCAAAGACCTCCAGATGAAGTCAGCCCTTCGCCGTAGGATGCTCTACTTCAAATATCGCCCTTGGCCAGAGGATGACACAACCGTATTCTGGAAAGACCCCAAATCTCAAGACCTTCGATTCTGCTGGTGCCTCCCTCATTGGTCAGAGATGGATAACGTACTTCAAAACCCTCATCAATATGACAAGGAATATGTCTTCCAGATTAAGATGTGGAAGAAATTCAATCTTAAATGCTTTGGGTTCTATGAAAGCAAAGAAGGGGAATGGTTCCCCAATCCTAAATGGTCAGACAAAAAGATAGAGGAATATGGAAAGCAAAAGATTATTACTCTCTGATGAGGAAAAACGAATCTTGAATGGGCTGTCTCCGAAATTGCGTGAAAAATTTTCGCGCTACGCGGAAGACAATAAGGAGAAGCTTCCTGATCTGCATTTAATGGCCCAACAGATGCGTGAGGCTAGTCAGATGATAGATGACATGGTTTATGACCTTTCAAACCCACCAATCGCCGTTATTGAGGTCGAATCTAAAGATATTTCTATACAATAACTAATCAACTCGATCTATTGCACAAAAAATCAAAATAGCTTGGATGCCCAAAAAACTCGGCCAATCGAAGAGCATTTTTGTGGCCAATCCCTGTCCTTCCCAGTTTCAAATTAGAAAGAGTGTTGGGATAGATACCGACCCTTTTAGCTATTTCACAGATCATCATGCCAGATTTATCAATGTAATAGTTTAAAAGTTGCGCACCCAGCAATCTGCTTTCACCCTTGGCCGATTCAGGAGTGACGAGGGTCAAAATAATTACTTTATTGCAATGAGGACAATCAAAATTCACGGCTTATCCTGTTGATTTGCGAAAGCCTCGTGCATGATTCCTTTAGTTATTAAAACTGTCTTAATGACTGTTAGGTCTGTTCTAATGTTCACATAGCAGGTTATAATAACGGTAGAGATTGTGAAAACCACTCCCACTGCTGTCCAAAAAATACCCCAGTCGAATCTTTTACGTTCGTATGTCATATATCTTTCCTTTTTTGTAGTATTCTATAACATTCGACGCATTTAGTCATCACAAATAAGGAACTTTCGTCGTCCAATAATCCTTCTTCTGCTTTAGCTCGCCAATCGTAGAGCAACCGTCAGAGCAATAAACCCAACGATGCTCAGCACATGGATTGCCACAGATACGGCAATGGCAAACCACAGCTTTCCCCTTATCCTTTTTAGTCTTCTTTTCATAACTGCACTTATAGCACATATTTGACGCAATAAAATCACTTTCTTTCCTTACTTCATCACATTCTGGGCATATCTTAGTCATAGTAAACCTTTTAAAATACTCCTTTGATTTAAAAAATCTCTTAAATAATGTCCAGGTAAAGGCTCCGCTCGCCTAAAGAAGCGTGAATGGCGCAATAGATGCTCGCCACATCAAAGGAAAAAATTATGGAAGAAGTCCAAACACAAAACGCAGAACCAGAAATGGTTCAGGATGTCGAACATCCAGAGACAGAAACCGCTCAGGAAGCAGCTCCGAAAGAGTCCCGTCAGGATAGAAACTGGCGAGAGTTGAACAGAGCAAAAGACGAAGCAGAACGAAAAGTAAAAATGCAGGATGAAATGCTGGCGAGACTCATGACCTCGCAACAAACCGTTCAGCAATCCCCAGTTGAAGAGGACATCTTAGCCGATCTAGCCAAAGAGGAATACGTCGGAGGCGAGAAGGTAGCTAAGGGTCTGAGAAAGATTGAGGAAAGATTTGAGAAGAAGCTTCAAGCTATGGAAGCCAAGTATAAAGAGAAAGAGCAAAACTCCCTCTATAACTCAGTCAAATCTGAATATGCCGATTTCGATCAGGTCGTCACTCCTGAGACACTAGACCTCATAGAAGAAACCAACCCACGCCTAGCAGCTAGTCTTGCAAAAACGATGAAGGAAGATCCTTATTCATTTGCAATTCAAAGCTATGAATACATCAAAGCTAAAGGCCTATCTAAGAAATTTGAGCCAGCTAAGAAAATGTCAGAAGTGGACAAGAAGATCGAGCAGAATAAAAAAACTGTTCAGTCTCCTCATGCCTATGACAAACGGCCAATGGCGAAAGCCTTTGAGCTTACGGATGACCTAAAGAAAGACCTACAGAAAGAGATGTATCAATACGCTCAGCACGCAGGGATGGGATACTAATAGGTAACAAATGACAGTTTCAATTGCTACGCTGCCTCCACAAATCCAGCAGCGATATAATGCGAAGCTTCTTTCTACACCAGAAAGAAACCTCGTCCACATGTTGTTTGCAACTCCAGTAGAGTTGCCAGACAATCAAGGGTTTATTGATAGACAGTCTCGTTATGACCGTCTTGATCTATTCCCAGTACCGCTAGATGATGCACAAACCAATCCTCCTGCTCAACAGCTTAACCGCGTTGACGTGGATTGCCGTGTACGCGTCTATGCTACCTACATTGTCCTCACAAGACAAGTAACTATCACTAACGAAGACCCTGTTCTTAACAGTGCAGCTGCTCGACTTGGCCAATCACTCCGTGAGACCCAAGATTCTCTCGTAAGAGACGAATTGGAAGCTACCGCTTCTATCATCAACTGCGTTGGTGGAACTAACGGCGACTTGCCAACAGAGATGGCTCTTTCCGATGTTGATGATGTTGTAACTGTGTTGCAAAACAACTCAGGCGAATACATCACTCAGATCGTAGAAGCGGATTTGAAGTTCGGCACAGCTCCTGTCGGGGATTCTTATGGGTGCATGTTGACTACTCAAATGATTCCTGTACTGAACAACATTCAGGGATTCATTCGTAAGTTTCAGTACCCCCACATTTCTGAAACCTTGGCGACGGAATGGGGTGGAGTTAATAACGTTAGATTCTTTGTTTCAGAACAAGGATCAATTACACCTAACGCTTCGTTACTAGGAGCAAATATTGCTAACGCTTTTGTTTCAGCTAAAGAAGCTTACAAAGTGGTGTGGCAAACAGGTGGTAAAGCACGCTTTATCTACCTACCGCCTGGTTATAACAATGACCCTTGCATGTTGCGCCACACAGCTGGTTGCTCTATGTATCAAGGTCAATGTATCACCAATGACCTGTGGCTCCAAAACTTACGCTCAACAGGGATATAGGGGGATAAATTATGTTGCCTTATTCATTTATTGGTTGCGGTTCTTATACGAACGGCGCAACTCCAATTTCTACAACTGTCATGCTCAATGATAAACCTGACTTCTTCATGGTCAGAGATATCACTAATTGGGGTGCCAGCATTGCAGGAACCTATGTAGCTGCTCCAGAACTCGAAAGCTGGTGGTATTCTACTATGGCTCCTCAAAGCTATAGACAGACATCTCAATTGGCTGTAGTCGTGGCTAATCCCAACCTACAGACAAATGCTGGAGTAACTGGTGGATTCCAATTCATCAACTCTGCTGTACCTCCTACTTTTGCAAGTCTCGCTGACACTGCAATCACCAACACAACCTTTGTGGTCTCTATGGCTAACACTGGAAGTATTCAAGTAGGCGATATTGTCAGAATCATTGCTCCTACTGGTATGTTGCAACTCGGCGGTCTATCAGCCCAAGTTACAGCGGTCACAACTAACGTAAGCATCACGCTGGGTTATATTGCTACTGCTGTCACTGCTGGTTTGGCAATCGCTGCTCCTGCAACTACAGGCTTCATCTTGAAATTTTACAGACCGCTTTTCTATCCAAAAGCTCTCCAAGTTCTGTTCATTCAAAATGCTGTCCTTCCTAAAGTTTACTTTGCAGAACAAAATGATTTCACCCCTGGTGAGATCGTTGACTTCAACATCCCTGTAGGATACGGGATGCAGCAAGTTAGCTTCTTAACTGGCCACCCTTTCGGTGCTGCTAGAGTTCTTACTGTGATTAACACAGCCACAGAGTCCTCTATCACAATTGATTTGGATACAAGCGGATTTACTCCATTTGTTTACCCAACATCAGTTAATGCCTTCCAAGCTTCCCCTCCTACTTGCTTCCCAGCAGGATCAGGTGTGGTTCCTTTGAATGGCAACCCGAACGTGCCAGCGTCGCCTCCAGGCACTAACCTGGTCGATGCTTTCGACAACTTGAACAAGTACTACATGTATCTTGGTTTCAATGTCGTTGGTGCAGCTAATGCAACTATGCAATGGACAGCCTTTAAGGCCGATTTCAACGCTCTCACTAACGCTTGATTTATAAGCGATCCGTGAGTATGGTGGCCTCGTCTAAACAACGAGGCTATTATGAAAAAGTGTACACATTGCAAAGTTGAAAAAGAACTTAATGAGTTCTGGAAAAGAAAGAATAGAAGCTCAGGATACCAAACGATCTGCAAAGATTGTTTAAACCAACAAAGATATGCAAAACATCGGGAAAATCCCGAGATTAAACGTGCAAAACGCAGGGAATGGTATCAAAAAAACAGGGAGAAAATGATAGAAAGTGTCAAAAACTATCAGAAAAACCTTTCTCCAGAAAAAGAAGCACAGCGTCAAGAATTAAGAAGATTGGCTTTCCAAAGGTCAAAAGAACAGAAACAAAAAAAACTGTTTTATCTTCTGAATATCTATGATAAGAATAAATTTGAGGCCAACAAGTTATTGGCAGAAGCGTTAAGGAATGGGGAAATTAAAAAACCCGATAACTGTCAAATCTGCAACGAAATTAAGCCTTTAGATGGCCATCATGCTGATTATGACAGACCTTTAGAAGTGGTTTGGGTGTGCCGAAAGTGTCACATGCAAATTCATAAAAAACTAAGACAAGGATCAAAATGTTAATACAAGAAACTAGAGCCAGATCAATCTCGGTCAGAACAGCGGAAGAGAAACTTAAATCTGCTGAACGGATCAAGAAAATACAAAAAGAAGGCGAGAAGATGATTAAAGGCATCTTTGAGTTCGTCGATGCCCAAGGTGGATGGTTTGACTTTTCCTACAGGTTCTACCCAGGCGAACCAGTACGCACAGTCAAAATTACACATGGAGAAATCGTTGATATCCCAATGGATATGGCAAAACATCTGAACAACGTCTACAAGAAAGTTAGAATGATCAGAGAAAATGCCGATACTGGTAGAGATGTCATCACTAAGATTTCCAGAACAAGATTCATTCCGATGGAAATGGTTGCATGAGTGTATTTTATCCTGCCTATAGTCTCATTAGCTCTATTAGTCAGGCTCAAAATGCAGTCGTTACTTTTCCGTCTCCTCATGATTTCACAGTAGGGGAAATAGTTTCTTTTAGGGTTTCCCCTCCCTTTGGAATGTTCGAGATGAACAACCAAGAGACTGTCGTTCAGGCAATCACGCCGACAACCATAACGACCACAATCAACAGCATGAATTATACCCCTTTTGTACAGGCTCCCTATCAACTACCAATTTTGAATATTTTGGTAAATACCCCAGTTTTAGGTGAGACGCAGTTCGTCTTCGCGTCCAATCCGTTCACCGTAGGCGAGGATGTATATTTCCAAGATATAGATGGGACAAACGTAAACTTCCTAAACGGATTCGTCTATCAGGTGATCAATGCAACGCCCACGACAATTAATATCTCCTTTAACTCTAATCTTGTCACTTATGTGGGTGGAGGACTTGCTACTTTGTATCCTTTCTCCGATTTCACCTTCCTGCCAATGGCTATTCCTTCCTCATCGGGAGTTATTCCAAACGCTGTGCCTCCTCAAACCAATTTAGCGGATGCGTTCGACAACATACCTAACACATAGAGAATTATGGCTATTGTAAATCTAAATTCGATCTTCGCAAAGATAAGAAGGCTGACGGGAACAGGCAACGACACTCAAATCCCAAACTTTGCCAATCCACTCAATCCGAATAGCGTAGGATTAGCGGACTATATCAATAGCTTCTACAACTATGATTTCCCTGCTCAATTCCGCTCGCTTAAGCTAAAAGACACCTACACGTTCAATACAATCCAGGGCGTTGATACATACGCCTTTAACTCCGAGCAGTTCACCACACTAGAAATGCCTTGCAGAGTTGCCAAACGCGATGTGCAGCTATTCTTCGATCAATGGACGTTTTACGGGTTATATTTCAATTGGCAAAACTTCACCAATTTCACATTCAGCAATGGAACTGCTGGCCCATATGCAGGGAATACCACTGGTTCCCCTTTGATTCGGAGCGTTAATAATAATCCTTTGAATATAGGCAGTGCAAGTGTTCCAGGCGTTTCTCAGGGAAATCCAGGATGGCCAGCAGCTCGTGTTCAGAATATTTTGATTACAGCCAATACACTAACAGGGACTCTAAATGTCACCGATGATGGGAATGGTGGGTTGATCGGGGATTGCCTTGCAGGTGGAACCATCAACTATCAAACTGGCGCGATAAACAATCTTACTTTTACCCAAGTCATCCCACAGGGTAATCAAATTCAGATTCAATACAATCCAGTCAAAGAGTCTATTCCTCTTTCGATCCTTTTCTATCAGAATCAGTTTACTCTGAGACCAGTTCCAGATCAGGGGTATACAGTCGAACTAACAGCATATCGGCAACCTACACAAGCCTTAATGAATTTAGGCGCAGGGACGGGTACACCAGAACTATCTGAATGGTGGGAGTGCATTGCAGTTGGGGCAGCCAAGAAGGTGTATGAAGACCGTTTAGATACCGACGGCATGATGCTCATGGATAAGATGCTAAAGGAGCGTTATGACGTGTGCTATACACGCACCTATGCGCAATTAGGAAGCCAAAGGATCGCTACCATCTTTAGTGATCAAAATAATTATAACAATGGATCGGGCTTTGGCTTCGGTTCTGGATCAGGAGTTTAATATATGACATTTACGGGAAACATTCCAGTCGCTACGCAATCTTTGGGACAAACCGTGGTTGCTGTGAATAATAACTTTGCCAATTATTTCAATCTTCTTTCGGTGGATCACCAAGGGCCGAACGCTGCTAATCAGGGATTTCACAAACAAGTTTCTTATCAAACCTACATTCCTCTGGCTACTCTTCCTCTTTTCCCTCAGAACTTGAATCAGTCATATTTGTTTCCTCTTCAATTAGGGACAGCAGGGACAAGTCTAGCCTACCAACCCTCGGTAGTGAACAATTATGTGCCTGTTTCTCCAAGGGCTGTATGCAGAGCGCAAAGAACAACAGGAACAACGTGGCAATTAGCTACAGGAGAAGAAGGGCCATTTGCAGCAGGGAGCCAATTCAATGTGTCAGCCGTAGCAGCAGCAGGAGCACCCACAACCAATAGTTTTAGAGTTAATTTTTCTAGTCCCTTCACTAACAACAATTATTTCGTTGTGATTACAGGTGAGAATTTGTCTAACTCTGCGAATTGCAGTGGTTGGGTCGTAGCTAAAGATGCCTCCTTCAATTGGATGGATATCGCAGTTTCAGTAGTTCCTTTCCCCACAACAGGTTTCGTAACCGTAATGGTATACTAATGTCGATGCAGAACTTCCCAATTGTCGGACTGACCAAAGGTTTGCAGACCAATGTGCAACCTGCGATGTTGCCCGATCAAGCATTGGCGTTCTTTCAAAATGAATACTGTTGGAGGGAGAGGTGGGTTAAAAGAGAAGGAAGACAACTTCTTGGAAGACTTACAAGGGTTACTTTCCTGACACCAGCTTCTCTAGGAACTACTCCTCCTGGCGTAACAACTCTGAACTTTCCAAACATTTTTACCACTCTGGGTATCCCCGAAACTCTTCCTGGCCCTGAATTTGAAGAAGGTTCTCTAGTAATAACAATTGGCGCGCCTGATGCTGCTACTTTTACCGATCTTGGAAATGGAACATTTTCCGTGACTGGCAACGGATTAGCAGCAGGATCGTTCATTAATTATGTCACAGGGAATCTAACACTCAATTTTATAGCTCCGACCGTAGGGGGTGCAGCAATCACTATCACCTTCAATTATTTCCCTGACCTTCCAGTGATGGGTATCCCACAAAGAATCTTAGCCAACCTCAACCAAACGGAAACGATCTGGTTTGACACAACTTACGCCTATGTTTGGAACGGGGTGGGTTTCCAAGAGTTTATTCCTGGGACGACCTGGAACGGTGGAAATGCGGACTTCTTTTGGTCATATAACTATCAAGGTGCAACCTCTGACATTAGATTATTTTGGACAACCAACTTCTTTAATAACGCAGGAAGTCCGATCAGGTATACCGATGGCGTAACATGGACGGATTTTGCACCTCTTACTACAGCAACAACGTCGCTCTTTCAGTCCAGGATCATTATCGCCTATTATGGTAGATTGCTCATGTTAAATACCTGGGAGGGAATCACTGCTGGTGGATATACAGGTGCTACGAATTTCTTCAACAGATGCCGTTTTTCCCAGCTTGGCGATCCTACGGATCAAGTTAATGGCTGGCGAACAGATATCTTTGGAAGAGGAGGGGTAATTGATGCTCCTACCAACGAGGCGATCACTGGAGCGACGTTTGTTCGCAACACGCTTGTTGTGGACTTTGAGAATAGTACTTGGCAGCTTAGGTATGTGGGAGAATACGGGCTACCTTTTGTTTGGGAACGAGTCTCTTCTGATTTTGGAAGTGACTCTACTTTCAGTGGAGTATTATTTGATAATTATCGTCTGTCGGTCGGTTCTAGGGCTATTATTTCCGCTAATGGAACGCAGGTTAACAGAGTAGACCTCGATATTCCTGACGCAGTGTTTGAATTTCAGGACGCTAATGATGGTTTAGAGCGTATCCAAGGGATCAGAAACTTTCAGAAAGAATTGGTTTACTGGAACTATGTAGATTCCAACACGGGCGTAGACCTAACAGGCACTTCACCAACCTTCCCTAATTATGTTCTCCTCTACAACTACAGAAATCAGACGTGGGCTGTCTTTAGAGATAGCATTACAGCTTTTGGTCAATTTCAGAGCAACATCGGGATCACATGGGGAAGCCTTACAACTTTCTGGGGTTCAACAGACATTCTTTGGAGCGAGGGAGCCGATCAATCTGGCTTTGAGCTGATTACTTGCGGAGATCAACAGGGATTTGTCTCTATCTATTGTGATGAATCCCCTTCACAAATTTCAACGGTGGCAGCTAACGATCAAGAGACGCTAACGATTACGGCGATTAATTTGGCCACTTCATTAATTACAGTTCAGTCTATCTCGCATAATCTTCTACAAGGTGAGATAATCTATATCTCAGGCCTTCTATTTCTCGATTCGACCACGATGCTCCCTATCCCAACTGATTTAAATAATCAGATTTATCAAGTTCAGCAAACTGCATCACAGAACACCTTCCAACTGCTTAAGTACAACTTCACCAGTGGGCAATATGAGCCTTTTGTATTCACTCCAGCAGCGGCAACTTCACTGTATGTCGGCGGGGGTAGGATTACCCTTTTTCCTCAAATGAATATCCTTACCAAAGACATCAACTTGTTCCAAGGAAAGAGCAAGCAAACAAAGCTTTCGCGCTTGGATTTTTTAGTTGAACCAGTGTCGGCGGTCGGGGAAATTCCAGGAGGAGCGGTTAACGTAAATCTTTGGCTTAACGCGACGTTAAATTCACCGACCAATCCAATTTCAGGAAATATCTTAGTGGGCAATCAGCAATTGAGCCTTAACCTTGACCCGTCATTCTATACTCCTGGAAGTCAATACGCTTGGTTCAGCTTTTACGCAACGCTTGCTTCTCAGTATTTCAGCATTAATATCACCTATGGCGACGCACTAATGAACACTTTTGCAACGCACAGCCAGACTTGTACTGTCTACGGGATCAATGCGTGGTGCAGAGTCGGCGGTAAACTGGTTTATTGAGGTTTTATGAGTTCAACTTCTGATCCAGCTCTCCAGGTAAACCAACTTCCGATAAGCATTGAATTTCCTGAAGACCCCGAAAGATTCCGAGAGGTCTTAACAACCAATCTCAGGAATACCGCTTCCACCGTGAATACTAAAGAGGGCGGTCTTTATAATCTAATTGAACAGTTCCCATCAAAACAATACTACAACATTAATAACGTAAACACGTTTAGAAACGTTTATCGCAAGGTTTTTGATTTAACTGTGCTTAATGGAGGCCCGATTGGTGGTGGCGCAACTGTTACCTTTCCACACGGGATCGTGGGTTTAATGTTTGGGACATTGATTTATGCAGGATGCACAAGCGTGACTCCGACTTACTTTTCCGTGATGGGGCAACCGAATATTTTCTTAAGCGCAACTAACATTAATTTTACAAATCCACTGGGCGTTGCATTAACTTCGGTAATCGCAGTGTGCGAATACCTTAAAAATTAACATATTGATATAAGCAATTTTCTCGCATAGGATGAAAAAAAAGGGTTAAAACATGGGATTTCTTACAGGCGATAAGGGTGGTTTTAAACAACTATCTACTCAAACTGGCGGTCAGGAACAATTCTTCAACCAGTTCCTCCAGAACTTGATGCAGCAGATGGGGGGCGGTGGACAGGGTGGCCAAGGAGGTCAGCAGGGGAACTATGGACAAGCTCAAAGCTATGTCCAACAGATGCTTTCAGGCAGGCCAGAAGCCTATCAGAACTTTGCAGCTCCGCACATGCAGAACTTTCAAGAGCAAACGATCCCACGCCTTGCGGAGAGATTCGCAGGACTTGGTGGTGGAATGGGCGGTGGAACTCTAGGATCATCTGGTTTCGGCCAAGCTATAGGAGGAGCTGGAGCGCAGCTTCAATCAAGTTTAGCTGGTCTATATGCTCAATTGCAGCAACAGGCAGCTCAACAGGCCTTCGGTAATTATAACAGTCAATCAGGACAAGCCCTAGGAACTCGTGCCTTTGAAAATACCTATCAACCTGGAACTACGGGGGCAATCGGCGGTCTCCTACAAGGCGTTGGCGCTGGCACAGGAATAGCTTTAGGCGCGACTGGCGGTGGTGCGTTGACTTCTGCATTTGGCAAATTATTCAAATCATAAGAGGATAAAATGGTTCAAATTTTACCGCCTAAGACAAATTTAGGAACTCAATTCGGTCAAGCTCTCGGGGGCGGTTTAGAGCAGGGTTTGAAAAAAGGGGTTGATATTGCCTTTCAAAAGGGTATATTAAACCAGGCTTTTAGCGATCTCAAGAATCTCCCGAAAGATGCATCGCCTTTCGATAAATACCAAGCTTTTGTTCAAGGGACAATTGGGCTTCCAGACCAAGGACGAATACTACAGGGTTTTGCTCCCTTCATTAACGCTCAATCTACTGGGAAAAAAGGTGGAGAGGTCGATTTTCCTCCAGGTGGAGGATCAAATGGCATCCCAGGTAAGGGTGAGAATAATCAAACAAATGCAACGCAAAATGTTCCACTTAACAAAGTAACCGATCCTCAACAATTTCTAGTAAGAGCCAACGAAGAATTGGGCGGTGGACTTCCCCCTCCGTCTTATACTCCCGATTTGTTTCAAGGCACACTAGACCCCACAAGTTTAGGTCTAGGCCCTGTCCCTCCTCAATATTCGCCAGAAGAGATTTTGCAAGCTAGAACTCAGGATATGCAACAGGGATTTCCAGACTCTCCTAGAGCAAGCATCATGGAGCAATACAATGAAAAATCAAGAGAACGAACAGCAGACATTGTTAAAGCAGCCCAGATTCAATCCGACATATCGACGCGCGCGTCCACACGACAAAATGATCAAAGAGATTTCGTAAGTGCAGAGTTGGGTATTCCATTAAACAACAGAAGTCCAGAACAGGAAGGTTTACTATCCGTCGCTGAGAATGTTGGAGCTAGGCCTGAATATAGAAATATAGCTAATGACAAAATTAGAGCGGATCGAATTGCCCAAGAAGTTAGAAAATATCAAGCAGCACATCAGCAATTCAAAGAATCCTCTCAAAGACCTAATCCTATCCTCAATAGAGAAAAATATTATAGAGATATCAGCAACAACAAAGCGAAGGCAAAAACTTTAATTGATTTTGGCAAGTTAGATGAAACTTTTAAAGATTTAGCCAATGGCGGTTGGTCTGTTTCTGAAATTGCTAAACAGGTTGCTCCTCTTTCAGAAGAGGTAAACAAAAACCTTGAAGCTGTAACGCCCGTTCCTTATGAAAATGGGAAATATTCAAGTGACCCAAAGAAATCATATGACTCTATGTACAATTATTTAGAGAAAAATATTAAGCCTGGAAAATTCAATCCAAAAAACCCCAGCGCGGTAGAACCAGGAACATCCTTGGTGTTAAGCAGGAATGGCTTGCTAAAGAAGGGATTTGGGTACAATGAAATTGATACAGCTATAAGTAATTTGGTAAACCAGGGAAAGCTTAATTTAGACCCTTATCAGAATATTGAATTTCAATATATGAAGGACTCTCCATCCAAGACTTTAAGTATTTACGAAATATTGTTTGAGTAACCATGACATTTTTAACTTCTTTAGCATTGGGTCACACAGCCGAACAAGTTGTCGATTTTTTAATTAATTCCTATCCCAATCTTGGGAAGAGGATAAGACAAGCTAAAAACATTGGACACGACGCTAAAGAGATAGTTAACATGTTCAATGGGATAGATAAAAAAAAGTTAAAAGACTTAGATAAACGAGCTGAACGGCCTGGTGGATATCATATCAATCCATTAATTGCGACCCAAGAAGCGACAAAGAAAACATCAGCTCATACACAAGTAAAAAATGCAGCCTTACCAGCATTAGGGGTGGCAGGAACAGCATTAGGCACATATCTAGCCCCCG
>Ga0208357_1000612_pt1 | contig 28171 bp, 22 predicted proteins | sample NGESurdeep092012_6_FD_184487 | JGI IMG/M metagenome (GOLD analysis project Ga0208357, IMG submission 184487) | Arctic peat soil microbial communities from Barrow, Alaska - NGEE Surface sample F52-2 deep-092012 (SPAdes) | ecosystem: Environmental > Terrestrial > Soil > Wetlands > Peat ...
GGGCGGCTTGTCGTCCTGGGCGAAGGCCCGCAGGGCGGCCCGCAACTGCCCCATCACCGCCGCGGCCCGGGCGCCGCGGCCCTCGACGTCCCCGATGACGATGCCGACCCGGCCGGCCGACAGCGGGATGATGTCGTACCAGTCCCCGCCGACCTGGGTCTGGATGCCCTGGCCGTGGGTCTCCAGGGGCTTGGCCGGCACGTATTTGTAGGCGACCTCCAGCCCGTCGAGGGCGGGCGGGTCCAGCGGCAGCAGGCTGGTCTGGAAGGCCAGCGCGGTCCGCCGCTCCTCCTCGAACAGCATGGCGTTGTCGATGGCGATGGCCACCCGGCTGGCGACGGCGCTCAGGAAGTCGCGGTCGTCGGGGCCGTAGTGCCGCTCGCGCCGCTCGGCCAGCCCGGACAGCGCCAGGCTGATCACCCCGAGCAGCTCACCGCGGGCGACCAGCGGCGCGGCGAGCACCGAGGCCAGCCCGATCTCGTCGCAGATCTGCCCGCTCTCCGGGCGCGGCAGGGGGAAGCTCTCCTCGCTCAGGTCCTCCACCACGACGGTGTCCATCCGGGCCATGGCCTGCTGGCAGAAGTGACCCTCCGGGTAGACGATCTGCTCGCCGACGCGGGCCCAGGTGCCGGGCTCGGGCGTCCAGCCGCGGGAGTTGCGCTGCGCCCGGCGCACCAGCTTGTCGCCCTGCAGCAGGTCGATGAAGCAGTGATCGGCGAACTGCGGCACCAGGGTCTCGGCCACCTGCCGCAGGGTAACGCTGAGCTCGAGCGAGCCCGCCAGCCGCTCGCCGATCCGCTCCAGCACGCCGATGCGGTCGCTCTGCCGCTGGCCGCCGCGGCGGGTGGCCTCGCGGGCGATGATCACGATGCCGGTCACCTGGCCGGATGGCCCGCGCAGCGGGGCGGCGTGGGCCCGGACGAAGACCCGGGAGCCGTCCACCCGCATGGTCGCGAAGGTGCCCTCCCACGGCCAGCCGCGAAACACCTGCCGGGTCATGTCCCGGGCCTTGCGGGCGTCGCCTTCCTCGAAGCCGAGGGCCAGCAGCGACCGGCCGGCCAGGTGCTCGGCGTCGTCGGGGAAGCCGAAGAGCGAGACGGCGAAGTCGTTGGCATACAGCAGGAGCCCGTCGAGGTCGGTCACCACCACGCCGGCGGACATGCTGTCCAGAACGGTGTCAGCACTGAGCAGCGGCTGCAGCGCCGCGCCGCTCGCCTTACCGGCCGGGGTCACCAGGCACTCACCTGCCTGCACCGCCTCGGCCTGCCCCAACGGGGGTCACGGCCGCGTAACAAACACATGCGACGCGATCTGCTGGGGCAGCGCGATCTGCTGGGGCAGTTCGTCTCCCGGCTCGCCGGCTGTGTCCCCACCTGTCACCCGTATGCCTTCATCGCTCATGGCGAGGGTTACCTCGCGTCCGGGTTGTATCCCAATGTTCTTGAGTCTAAGCATGAGGGCCGCGTCGCTCTGGATCTGCTCGCTAATGCGGCGCACTATGACCTGCTCGCCAGTCGTCACGGCCACCTTGGTCATCGCGATCCCCCCGTCATCCTCGGCCTGGGCGGCGCGCTTGCTCGCGTCCTCCGGCACGCCGAGTTCCTCCAGGCCGGGAATGATATTGCCGTGCGGGCAGCAGACGGGATATTCCAGCAGCTCGACTAGCCGGCGCTCCACGCTGTCGGAAATCACGTGCTCCCAGCGGCAGGCCTCAATATGCACGTCTTCCCAGGGCAGCCCGATCACCCCGACCAGCAGGCATTCCGCGAGCCGGTGCTTGCGCATCACCCGCATGGCCAGCGTCCGGCCGGTCTGCGTCAGCGCCAGCTGCCGGTCGCCCTCCACCGTCAGCAGGCCGTCGCGGGCCATCCGGGCGACCGTCTGGCTTACGGTCGGCCCGCTCTGAGACAACCGCTCGGCGATCCGCGCGCGCAGCGGAACTATGCCTTCTTCCTCGAGCTCGAAGACCGTGCGAAGGTACATTTCGGTCGTATCGATTAGCCCGTGCGCCGTCACTAGCACTCCTTCCAGGATTGATGCTATTCCGGGATGGCGCAGGCGCGAACTGACAGCGACGCGATGTAATAATCCGGGACGCCCGGCGTGGGCGCGGGCTCAGGGCGCGAGACGCTCGGCAGCCCAGCCGCCGCCGGGCTGCGGGCGATACCTGAACCGGTCATGCATCCGGTTGACCCGGCCGTGCCAGAACTCGATAATCTGCGGCTCGACCCGGTAGCCGCCCCAGAAATCCGGCATCGGCACCGGGGTCCCGTCGGGCCAGCGCTCGGTCAGCTCGGCGTACCGGTCGTCGAGCTCGGCGCGCGAGCCGATGACCGTGGACTGCCGGCTGGACCAGGCCCCGAGCTGCGAGCCGCGCGGCCGCGAGCGGAAGTAGGACTCGCTGTCGGCCGTGGACAGCGGCGTAACCGTGCCCTCGATGATTACCTGCCGCTGCAGCGGATACCAGGGGAACAGCAAGCTTGCCCGGGGCACCTCCGCCAGATCGCTGCCCTTGCGCGAGGTCCGGTTGGTGTAGAAGGTGAAGCCGCTGTCGCCGTAGTCCTTCAGCAGCACCATCCGGGCCCGCGGCCGGCCGTCGGCCGACACGGTGGCCAGCGCCATCGCGGTGGGCTCGGGCAGCCCAGCGGTCAGGACGTCCGCCATCCACCGGCTGAACAGCTCCAGCGGGCTGGCGGGCAGCATCGACTCGTCGAGCCTGTCGTCCAGCTCGGGCCGCTGCTGAAGGTCGTCAAGATCGGTGGTCTGGCGGTCGTCGCTCACGGGTACTGATCCTCACACACTGCCGTGGCAGGCCACCACGCTGGGCACTAGCCCGGCGGCGAGGTCCTCGCCGGCCCGGCCGGGGCAGCTGACCGGTGCCGTAGCGCCAGGCCGGGTTACCGGTCCGTAGCCATCGCGCGGTTCAATAGGCATGCTGGCCGAACATGCCCGCTGGCCCCCGCCGCCCGTGTAGGTGCGGCCTGACTGATCTGGCCAGCCCGCCGGCCGCCGCGGACAAGGAGACGGAGGAAGCACGGATGTCCGACTTCACGCCGGGTCTAGAGGGCGTTGTCGCATTCGAGACGGAGATTGCCGAGCCCGATAGAGAGGGCGGCTCACTCCGGTACCGAGGCGTGGACATCGAGGAGCTCGTGGGACATGTCTCCTACGGGCACGTCTGGGGACTGCTGGTCGATAACAAGTTCGCGCCCGGCCTGCCGCCGGCCGAGCCTTACCCGATCCCGGTGCACTCCGGTGACATCCGGGTCGACGTGCAGAGCGCCCTGGCCATGCTGGCGCCCGCCTACGGCATGCGCCAGCTCCTCGACATCAGCGACGAGCAGGCCCGTGACGACCTGGCGCGCGCCTCGGTGATGGCCCTGTCGTTCGTCGCCCAGTCAGCGCGCGGCCTCGGGCTGCCGATGGTGCCGCAGCACCGGGTGGACGAGGCCAAGACCATCACCGAGCGGTTCATGATCCGCTGGCGCGGCGAGCCGGACCCGGCTCACGTCAAGGCCATCGACTCCTACTGGACGTCGGCGGCCGAGCATGGCATGAACGCGTCCACGTTCACCGCCCGGGTCATCGCCTCCACCGGCGCGGACGTCGCCGCCGCCCTGTCGGGCGCGGTCGGCGCCATGTCCGGCCCGCTGCACGGCGGCGCTCCGGCCCGGGTACTGGGCATGATCGAGGAAGTCGAGAAGACCGGCGACGCCGTGGCCTACGTCAAGCAGGCGCTGGACAGCGGTGACCGGCTGATGGGGTTCGGGCACCGCGTGTACCGCGCGGAAGACCCGCGGGCGCGGGTGCTGCGCCGGACCGCCCAGGAGCTGAACGCGCCGCGCTACGAGGTAGCCGCAGCGCTGGAGAAGGCGGCCCTGGACGAGCTGCACGCCCGCCGGCCAGACCGGGTGCTGGCCACCAACGTGGAGTTCTGGGCGGCCATCATCCTGGACTTCGCCGAGGTGCCCTCGCACATGTTCACGTCGATGTTCACGTGCGCACGAACCGCCGGCTGGGCGGCGCACATCCTGGAGCAGAAGCGCACCGGACGGCTGGTCCGGCCCAGTGCCCGGTATGTGGGCCCGCCGTCCCGCCCGGTCCGGGACGTGCCCGGGGCCGCCGACGTCCTGGATCACAATGTCTGAGGACTCACCGAAGATCGCGATCCCGGCCGGGCTGCTGCCGGCCGACGGCCGGTTCGGCTGCGGGCCGTCGAAGGTGCGCCCCGAGCAGGTGGCCGCCCTCGCCGGGCCGGGAGCGGCGCTGCTGGGCACCTCCCACCGGCAGGCCCCCGTCCGGGAGCTGGTGCAGCGGGTCCGGGAGGGCCTGGCGGAGCTGTTCTCGCTCCCGGATGAGTACCTGGTCGTGCTCGGCAACGGCGGCAGCACGGCGTTCTGGGAGGTCGCGGCCTTCGGCCTGATCCGGCAGCGCTCCCAGCACCTGTCGTTCGGGGAGTTCTCGTCCAAGTTCGCGGCGGTCACCACCGCCGCGCCCTGGCTGGACGGCCCCACCGTCATCCAGTCGGCGCCGGGCTCGCACCCCGAGCCCAGCGCCGAGACGGGGGCCGACGCTTACGCCCTCACCCAGAACGAGACCTCCACCGGCGTGGCGATGCCGGTGCGCCGGGTCCGCGGCGCCGACGACGACGCGCTGATCCTGGTCGACGCGACCAGCGGCGCGGGCGGGCTGCCGGTGACCGCGAGCGAGTTTGACACGTACTACTTCGCGCCGCAAAAGTCGTTCGGGTCCGACGGCGGGCTGTGGATCGGCCTGCTGTCGCCAGCCGCGCTGGAGCGAGCCGAGCAGATCGCCTCCAGCGATCGGTACATCCCGGAGTTCCTGTCCCTGCGGGCGGCGATCGCCAACTCCCGCCAGCAGCAGACCTACAACACTCCGGCCCTGGCCACGCTGATCATGCTGGCCGAGCAGGTGGACTGGATGCTGGCCCAGGGCGGCCTGGACTGGACGACGGCGCGAACGGCCCAGTCGTCGGGGTACCTGTACGACTGGGCGGAGCGGACGGAGTTCACCACCCCGTTCGTCACCGACCCTGAGCAGCGCTCGCAGGTGGTCGGCACCATCGACCTGGCCGGGGATATCGACGCCACGGCGGTGTCGGGAATCCTGCGCGCCAACGGCATCGTGGACACCGACTCCTACCGCAAGCTGGGCCGCAACCAGCTGCGGATCGGCATGTTCCCCGCCGTCGAGCCGTCGGATGTCCAGGCCCTCACGGCCTGCATCGACTACGTGGTGGAGCACCTCTAGCACATCGCCGCGCCGGCGCGGCGCCGGCGGCGCGGCGACGGGACTGGCCCGCTACGGCGTCAGGTGGCTGCCCGCCGGGGCTGCGCCAGCGGCCACCGGGCCAGGCTCTCGTACCGGGGGCGGCTACCGCGCGCCGGTCCGGGCTGGTGGCTGCGGATCAGGTCAATGCGGCCCGCCGCCCAGCGGCCCGCGGCCAGTTCCGCCAGCTCGGTGGTGAGCGGGCGGAGGTCAGCAGGCTCCCGGAGGCGGGCCAGGGTGAGGTGCGGCCGGAACCGCCGCCCCTCGTCCGGCGACGGGGCGCCGGCCCGCCGGGCTCCGGCGGCCACCGACGCGGCCAGCGCCCGGAGGCCAGCCAGATCGCCGTCTACGCCGGCCCAGAGCACCTGGGCCCGGGGGGCACTGGGAAAGGCCCCAGCGCCGCGCACGGCCAGGTCCAGTCCGGGATGCCGGCGCGCCGCGCGCTCCAGCCGGACACCTAGGTCGGGCAGTACCTGCTCACCCACCTCGCCGAGAAAGGCCAGCGTGACGTGCCAGGCGTCCGGGCCGGTCCAGCGCAGGGCCGGCCACTGCGCCCGCAGCCAGGCCGTCCGGTCCTCGAGCTCGGCCAGCACCGCGGCCGGGGGGACGATCGCCACGAAGAGCCGCACGCCGCTATTACTAGCAGCTTCCCGCCCGTCCGGCCGGCCGTCTCTCTGCTCCCGGATGCCGCCCCAAGCTGCCGGGGTCAGCTCACGAGCCGGGCGAGCTGGGCAGGCCGGAGGTAGGAGCGCGCCGGGGCGCCACTGCGGCGGGCCAGCACCAGGCCCACGACCACCGTGGCGATCAGCGAGATGAGACCGCCGGAAATGATGCTCATCCGCGGCCCGAAGACCTCGGCGATCCACCCGGCCAGCGGCGAGCCGAGCGGCGTGCCGCCGAGGAAGACCAGCATGTACAGCCCCATCACACGGCCGCGCATGGCCGCGGTGGTGCCCAGCTGCATCGTCGAGTTAGCCGCGGTCGTGAGGGTCAGCAGCGCCAGGCCCGTCGGCACCAGCACGATGAGGAACGACAGGAAGTCCGGCATCAGGCCGCTGAGCATCTCGAACACGCTGAACGCGAATGAGGTCGCCACCAGCAGGGACAGGGTAGGCCGGCCCCGGCGGGCGGCTATCAGCGCCCCGCCGAGAGCCCCGAAGGCGAAGGCCGTCGAGGCGACGCCGAACGCGCCGGCGCCGGTGTGGAATACCCCGCGCGACATCAGTGCGGTCGTCACCTGGAAGTTCATCCCGAACGTCGAGACGAAGAAGATCAGGATCAGTGTCATCCACAGGGTCGGCCGGGCCCGGACGTAGGCCATCGCCTCACGCAGCTGCCCCGCGGCCCGCGGGGCCCGCGGCACCCGGAGCAGTTCGGCGGGCCGCATCAGCTTGAGGCTGACCAGCACCGCCCCGTAGGACGCCGCGTTGACCATGAAGGCCGCGGGTGTCCCGACCGCGCTGATGACCAGCCCGGCGACAGCCGGGCCCGCGATCCGGGCCAGGTTGAAGACCGCGCTGTTGAGCGCGATCGCGTTGGCCATGCCGTCCTTGCCGACCATCTCGACCGCGAACGCCTGCCGGGTCGGGTTGTCCACCACGGTGACCAGGCCCAGCGCGAAGGCCAGCAGGTACACCTGCCAGATCCGCACGGTACCGGTGAGCGCCAGCACGCCGAGGACGAGGGCCAGGCCGCCCATCAGCGCCTGGGTCACCATCAGGATGCCGCGCTTGGAGTACCGGTCCGCGACGGCGCCGCCCCACAGGCTGAGCAGCATGGGGGCGAACTGTAGTCCGGTGGTGATGCCGAGCGCGGCGCCGCTGTTGTGCGTGAGATTGAGAACGAGCCAGTCCTGGGCGACCCGCTGCATCCAGCTGCCGGTGTTCGAGACCACCTGCCCGGTGGCGAACAGCCGGTAGTTACGGGTGCGGAGAGAGCCGAACATGCGACCGCCCCGGCGGCTCTGTTGCGGCTGTTGCGGCTGGTCGGTCGAGGCTGGCGGGCTGCCCTGGCTAGGGCGGCCGCCGGTCAGGACTGGCTGAGGCGCTGCAGGATCGGGGCTGCCGCCCGCAGAGTCGCCCGCTCCTCCTGGCTGAGCTCCCGCAGGCGCTGGGCCAGCCACGCCTCGCGGAGCTTGCGCGACTGCTGTACTAGCTCGCGGCCCTGGTCGGTCACGGTCAGCATGACCTGCCGGCCGTCGGTCGGATGCGGGGCCCGCGTCACAAGCCCGCGCTCCAGCAGTGCGGCGATCACCCGCGTCATGGACGGGGGCTGCACCTTCTCGTGCTCCGCCAGGGCGCCCGGCGTCATCGCGGCGTGCCGCTCCAGCGCCGCCAGGGCAGCCAGCTGGGTATCGGACAGCTCGGTCGCTACGCCGCGGGCGATGCGCTCTGCCCGGAGCCGCCGGGCGAGCCGGCTGACCGAGATCCGAAGCTCCGATGCCAGGCCCGCGTCGGACCTGGTCTGCGATGTCGTCATTTTCGTTAACCTGAGTCATTACTTTAGCTAACTATAGGGCCGGACCGCGTATTCCGTCAAGACTGCGGTTCGCCGCGCCGGGTAGCGCGGCCGCCCGGCATGCGGGCGGCCCCTGCAGTAATTGTGCCTGTCGGCCGGGCTGTCGGAGCACCATCGGCGGCACAGTCGGCCGATTGTTGTTCCAGGCCAGCTGCGGGTGGCCGGCTAGTGAGGCGTGACTACGCTGCGCAGCCGCTCGGGAGTTGACTATCAGCAGGTGGCGGGACCGGCCAGGCTAGCCGCCCAGCCAGCCCCGCCCAGGCTGAGCGGCCAGCCCTCGCCCCGGCGGAGGTGCTCACCGTCCAGCCAGGGTGGCCGCCACCTCCGCCCCCCATAGGTACGGCGGTGACAGCCACCGGCTGCGGCCCCCGCGGACTGCGCCCCCGCAAGGCGGTCCGCGGGCCATGAGCCCAGCCGCTCTCTCCAGCTCCGGCAGGCTCCCCCGAGACCGCTGGAGTGTTGAGCGGGTCTGACTGGTATGAGCATGACCGTCATCTATTGCGCGGGGGTTGAGCGCCGGTTGCCTGACTGTGCCGCTGGAATCCGGGCGCGCCGCACCGGCGCCGCACGGCGCGCCAAACGTCACGATCCGCTATGTCGCGGTCCCTTGAGCGGCACAGAATGGCGAACGAGGCTTAGGCCGTGATTAAGTATTGATTGAGCTATGCGTTCATGATCTTCACCGGAAAGCGGACGCAGGCCTATCAGCCCGCCGAGACGACGGGGCTGGCGGACTCGGATGAGGCATACAGTGCGGTTTCGCATTCTGGGACCGCTCGAGATCTGGACCGGCCAGGACTGGAGCGGAATCGGCGCAGCCAAATGGCGGGCGCTGCTGGCCGCCCTGCTGCTCAACCCTGGCCAGGTGGTCTCGACCGAGCGACTGAGCGCCGAGCTCTGGGGTGATAGGCCGCCTGACCGCGCGGCGAACCTGGTGAGCATCTACGTCCTCCGGCTGCGCCGCCTGATGGCCGACCGGGACGGCCGCGTGCTGGTCACCCACGCACCGGGCTACCTGCTGCGGCTGGAGCCCGGCGACCTTGACGCATCGAGCTTCGAGACGCTAGCCAGCCAAGGGCGGCAGGCACTGGCCAGCGGAGACGCTCCGGCGGCCGCGGCGCTGCTCACCCAGGCGCTGGCCCTGTGGCGCGACGGGGCCCTAGTCGACGTGCCGCCTTCCAGCCTGGTCGCCGCGGAGGCGGACCGGCTAGAGGAGACCCGGCTGAGTGCGCTGGAGCTGCGGATCCTGGCCGACATTCGCTGCGGCAGTCCCGCTCAGCTCGTACCGGAGCTGCGCAGGCTCCTCTCCGATCATCCGCTCCGTGAGGGCCTGTGGGCGCTGCTCATGCAGGCGCTGGACAGCCGGGGGCGCCGCGCGGAAGCCGTGGCCTCCTACAGCGAAGCTCGACAGGTCATCTCCGACGAACTGGGCGTGGAGCCAGGTCCCGAGCTGTCCCAGTTCTACCAGCGGCTGCTGAGGGCCGACGCGGACGCGGCGGCGGCAGCGGCGGCGGCGGCTGGAACGGGCTTCCCGGGAGGCGCGGACCTCGCTGGCCATGCGGAGCTGGCAGGTGGCGCAGAGCTGAATGGCGGCGCGGGCGTAACGGCCGAGCCAGGGGCATCCGTTACTACCCCGGTGGACTCAGGAGCAGCAGGTGGGTCCCGTCCCTCCGCTACCTCGAGGGTGGCACCATCACCCGGTGCGTCATCCCCCGGTGAGCCGCCGCAGCAGGTTCCGTCGCAGCTGCCTGCTGATATCGCAGATTTCACCGGCCGCCAAGCGCATCTGGGGCAGCTACGGGCGCTGCTGGCCGGCGCCGCGGCCGCAGACTATCCGGCGGCGATGACGGTGGCGGTGGTGGCGGGCACGCCGGGCCTGGGGAAAACTGCGCTGGCGGTGCACGCTGCGCACGCGCTGCGGCGCGACTTTCCCGACGGGCAGCTGTATGTCAGCTTGCACGGGGCCAGCGAGCAGCCCGTCGTGCCCGAGGAGATCCTGGCCCGCATGCTGCGCGATCTGGGGGTGAGCCCTGAGCAGATACCGGCCGGCCAGGAGGAACGCGCGGCGCTTTACCGGACCAGGCTGACCGACCGCCGGGTGCTGATCGTTCTGGACGACGCGCAGGACGCGGCGCAGGTCCGGCCGCTGCTCCCCGGCAGCGGGTCGTGCGCCGTCATCGTGACCTCCCGGCACCGACTCGCCGACCTGGCGGGCAGCCGCCTAGTCGACCTAGATGTCCTCGGGGAGGACGAGGCCCGCGAGCTGCTGACGGCCATGATCGGCGAGGAGCGCGCGGCCGCCGAGCCCGGCCCGGTGCAGGACGTGCTCGACGCCTGCGCTGGGCTGCCGCTGGCCATCCGGATCGCGGGCGCCCGGCTGACGTCCCGGCGCGGCTGGGCGGTCCGCACCCTCGCGCGGCGCCTCGCGGACCAGCACCGACGGGTGGACGAGTTCACCGCCGGCGACCTGGCGGTACGCACGTGCTTCGACGTCAGCTTCGACGCCCTGCGCAACTTGACGACCGGGACCGGCGTGGACCCCGCACGCGCGTTCTGCCTGCTGGGCGTCTGGCAGGGGCCGCGCATCAGCCTGCAGGCAGCCGCAGCCCTGCTGGGCCAGCCCGAGGACGGGGTCGCCGACGCGCTGGAGGTCCTGGTCGATGCCCACCTGCTGGAATCCCCCGCACCGGAATGGTACGGCTTCCATGACCTGCTGCGGGCCTACGCCGCCGAGCGAGCGCGGACGCTGGAGCCGCCGGCGGCCGTGACCGACGCCGTCGGCCGGCTGCTGCGCTGGTACCTGGGCACCGCGGACGCGGCAGCGAGCGTGGTCGCGCCTTACCGCGACCGGGTGCCCGACTGCCCGCCCGACGGCGCGCTCACGTTCACCACCGCGGACGAGGCGCTGGAGTGGAGCAGCCAGGAGCGCGCCAACCTAGTGGCTGCGACCCGCCAGGCAGCCGCCTACGGCCTGCACGACGTGGCCTGGAAGCTGCCCGTCGCCATCATGGCCTGCTTCGACCGGCACGGGTACCGCGCCGAATGGCTCGCTACCCACCAGGTCGCCCTGGCCAGCGCCCGCGCCGCCGGCGACCGACACGGCGAAGCCTGGGTACTCAACAACATCGGCATGGTCCTCAGCCAGCAACGAGCCGAGGAAGCCCTCGGCTATCTGGAACGGGCGCTGGCTCTGCACCGCGAGCAGGGTTACCGCCCTGGCCAGGCGCAGGTCACCAACAACATCGCCTTCGACTACCAGATCCGGGGGATGCACGACCAGGCGATCCCGGCGCTGCTCGACGCGCTCGAGCTCCAGCGGCAGGTGGGCCACCGGTACGGCGAGGGCGTGGCCCTGTGCAACCTGGGCGAGGCGTATCTCGAGCTCGGGCGGTACGAGCAGGCGATCGCCTGCTCGCAGGAAGCACTCCCGATCGTCCGGGAGGTCGGCGCGACGCGGCTGGAGGGCTACGTCCTCTACAACCTCGGCCGGGCACACCTGGACCACGGGTACCTAGCCGACGGCACCGATCTGCTGGGGCAGGCGCTGGCCATCCACCGCACCGAGGGTGACATCTACGGCGAGGCCCAGGATCTGCAGCACCTCGGCATCGCCCGCTTCCGGGACGGCCGGCCTGCGGAGGCTCGCCAGGCGTGGGAACGGGCCGTTCGGCTGTTCGAAATCCTTGGGGATGACAAGCAGGCTGCGAAGATACGTTCCGAGCTGGACGACTAGGCCTGCCGAGGCGGATTCCAGGCTAACGACGGTGGCGGCAAGGCCGCTATTCTTGGCGCTTTTGGTAATACAGCTGGTTCGCCGGATGTGTGCTACTAGCATTATCACGCCAGGTACGCTTCGTAGCTCATTTTTCGGCCCGAGTTACATACGGAGGGGACGATAATGGCAACCACTCAGCCCGACCCGCAGCACGAGATCGAGCCGCACCCGCAGCACGAGGCGGAGCCGCACCCCCAGCACGAGGCGGAGCCGCACCCCCAGCACGAGGCGGAGCCGCACCCCCAGCACGAGGCGGAGCCGCACCCCCAGCACGAGGCCAAGCCGCACCCCCAGCACGAGTAACGGCTGCGCGGCGTAAACGGGGATCTCCTGCCACCCGGGCATGCCTGGCATGCAGGCACGCCTGGCGTGATGTGGCCGTGCGTTAGCCTGGGCCTGTGGCCCGTTCTAGCCTGCCGATCCCGCCTCCGCTGGAGGGAAACGACGAGCTCATCGCCGCTGTCATCACCGGCGGCTGGGTGATCGCCCTTATCGTCTTGCTGCTGGAACGCAGCCAGCTGGCGCCCAGCGACCGATGGTGGGTCTGGGTCGCGGTCGCGGGCTGCTGCATCGGGGCGTTCGGCCTCGGCTACGTCCCGCTGCTGAAACGATCGCGGCAGCGCGCGGCCGGGCGCCAGACTGCCCATGCCAGCGACAGTATTTGACCGCGCGCCCGACTGCGGCCGACTGCGCGCCGTCCAGGACTCCGAGCCCTCAGGGCGCCCCGGGGTCCAGGGACTCGAAGACCGTGTCGACCATGGAGACGCCGGCGGTGTCCACCAGGTCGTAGCCGACCTCGTCGATGACCGGCACCGGCGCACCCTGGCCCGCGACCGTGCCCACGGCCTCGGAATGGGCGCCGCAGCCGTGATCGAGCGAGACCACCCGGCCGTCGTCGGGCGCGTACTCGTTCGCGCAGCCGCCGAAGAGCTGCCCCAGCGGGCCGGCCAGCCGGACTAGGAACCCGCAGGTGACGCAGTGCCCGGGGGCGGCATGGGCCAGCGGCGTGCTCGGCCCGTGATCGCTGGTATACCAGCGGATCGCCGTGGCGTCCCGGCCGATCGCGGACAGCACCCGCGGGCGCCCGACCTCCAGTGTCGGCCTGGTTTCCTCAGTCAGGCCCAGAGATTCGGCCAGCTCGCTGCCGTCGTCCCAGGCGCTGGTGTCGTCCCAGTCCAGCACGCCGTCGTCGCCCTCAAGCGCCGCCACGGGGACTAGCCGCTCGTCATCCAGCGGCGCCGGCATCAGGTCTCCGACGCCGATGTCGCCCGGCCGCACTCGCTCGCTCCACGGCACCCAGTCCGGAGCCAGCAGCGAGTCCGGCCCGGGCAGCAGCACGCACTCGTCAACCGTCACCACCTTGGCCCGCGAAGCGCGGGCGACCGTGACCGCCCAGCGCCAGCCGACGTAGGCCGGGTCCAGGCAGGCGAACAGATGGGTGACCAGGCGATCGCCGTCCGATTCCGCGCCGACGCGCAGGCCGACCTGGCCTGCTCCGGCCAACTCCGTGGCCGCCGCCCGGGCGAGATCGACGGCGGCGGCGCAGGCCTCGTCCAGTTCCCTGGTACGCGTGCGAAGGGGGCTCACGTTAGGTACCTGTTCCTCATCTGCCTGGTGGAAGACACCGCGCTCGGCGCTACTCAGAACGCCGGCCAGCGGGGCCTGGTAGTCCTGGTCACGCATAGGCAGAATACTTGAGGGATGGATGACTCGGGCCGCGGGGCGCGGGCGAGGCGGGCGGGCCGGTCAATCGCATCGGCGTCGCAGACCGCTGGCCGCGCCGGAGCGGCCGCCGCCGGCGGCGCTGGCCGGGTCGTGCATCGCCTGTCGGGGGCCTCCGGGGCCAGCCGGACCGGGCTGTCCAACCTGATCGAGCTCACCGCCGCGGGTAGCGTCGGTGACGCGTTCGTCGCCGTGGCCCTGGCTGGCACCCTGTTCTTCAGCGCGTCCGTCGACCAGGCGCGCGGCCGTGTCGCGCTCGCGCTGCTCATCACCATGGCGCCGTTCGCGGTGCTGGCCCCCTTTCTCGGGCCGATGCTCGACCGGGTCCAGCAAGGACGGCGCTACATCCTGATGGGAACGCTGCTGGCCCGCGGGCTCCTGTGCTGGGGCATGGCGGGTGCCGTTCAGCACAACGACGCGGTGACGCTACTGCCGGCGGCGTTCGGGGTGCTGGTCCTGCAGAAGGCCTACGGCGTGACCAGGGCGGCCGTCACGCCGAGGCTGCTTCCCCCAGAGATCAGCCTGGTGACGGCTAACGCTCGCTCGGCGCTGGGCGGGCTGATCGCATCGACGCTGGGCGCGGGGGCTGCCGTGGCCATCTCCGCCATCAGCGGCGGCGGATCGGGCGGGGCGGCCTGGGTGCTGCGCGCCGGAACCGTGATCTACCTGGCCGCGACGGCGCTGGCGCTGCGCTTGCCCGACGGCGTCGACACCCCGGAGCAGGCCGCCGACGCCGGGCCGGCGGGGGCGAGGGCCGGCCACGGCGGGTATGTCGGCTCCCGTGCGTACTCAGGGCCCGGCGCTGGGGCTCCCGAGCCCCGCCCGCCTGGCCCGCCGCACCCGAGCGCATCCCCCGGCCCCAGCCAGATGGGCCCGGGGGGCACCAGGCCCATGCCCGCCGGCCAGGATCCGCGCGACGCCCGCGGCCGCACCGGCCTGCGCAAGCTGCTCACCATCCCGACGATCGGTCCGGTCGTCCGCGAGGCCATGCAGGCGAACGCCGCGCTTCGCGCCTACTCGGGATTCATGATCTTCTTCCTGGCTTTCATCCTGCGGACCGTGCATTTCCCCGGGACGCAGGACAAGATCGCCCTGGCCGAGATGATCGGCGCGGCAGCGCTTGGCGGATTCATCGGCACCGGCATCGGGGCCGCCCTGCGCTCGCGCGCCCCGCAGGCCATCGTCTACGGGATGCTCACTCTGGCCACCATCATCACAGCGCTGTGCGCGGTGTTCTTCGGCCTCTGGGCGGCCCTGGTTGTGGCCCTCGCGGCCGCAGGCGGCCAGGCGCTGGTGAAGCTTGCCCTCGACTCGATCCTGCAGCGGGAGATCGGCGAGGAGGTCCGCTCCTCGACCTTCGCGGTCTCCGAGACCTTGCACCAGCTGTCCTGGGTTGCGGGCGGCCTGGCCGGCCTGGCCATGTCACTGACCAACAGCGGCGTCGCCGGGCTCACATTCGCCGCCGCCGGCCTGGGACTGTCCCTGGTCGCGCTGGTGCTCGCCCGTCGCCGCCGGGTCCTGCGCGGTCGCCGGGCGCCCGCTCAGGTCAGCAGCGTCGGCTGACCGCCCTTAAGGTCAGGCCTCGATATCACCGGCTACGGCGCGAAGCACGGCAGCGATCTTCTTAGCGTCACGGCTGTCGGGATGCTTGCCGCGCCGGTAAGTGTTCGATACCCCGTCGAGCAGCTTGATCAGGTCCTCGACGAGCACGACCATCTCATCGGGGTCCTTCCGGCTCGACTTGGCCACCGTGGGCGGCGGTTCGAGAACCCGCACCTGCAGCGCCTGGGCCCCGCGACGGCCCTCGGCCACGCCGAACTCCACGCGCTGGCCCGCCCGCAGTGTCGTCCCGCTCGAATCCAGGGCGGTGGAGTGCACGAACACCTCGCCGCCATCATCGCGGGTGAGAAAGCCGAACCCCTTGTCGGCGTCATACCACTTGACCTTGCCAGTCGGCACGAGCGGGAACCTAACGGGAAGAGGGACTGTCACATTGCGGTCACACCCATCGTGACCGCACCACCAGGCTATCGGTTGCCAGCACATCTCGGCGATGCGGAATAGCCGGAGCAGGTCGCGCTGGTGCCCGGCCCGTCCCCGGCGAGTTTCTGACCGGCTCGCGGCCGGCCGCAGGCCCCGGCCGAGACCTGCGCGGAGACCGCGGCCGGGGCGGCCGTCAGCCGAACCGGCGGGGCTTGTTCCATGGCGCCGCGGGCGGCGAGCGACGGCCGCGCTCTGCCCGCCAGGCCAGGTAGACGGCACTCAGGACCGCAACGAGGCGGCTGAGATGCCCCCCGAATATCCAGGCTTCCCTGATGTAACCGCCCAGCCCAGACCGGTTTCCGCCCAGCGAGACGTCGGCGACCATGCCGATGATGACCAGGAATACCGGGACGGCCAGGCCGATCCACTTGTCGCGGAAATCCCAGACCCTGGAGGCCAGCGCCACCGCGGCACCTATCAGCCACACGGGCGGGTAGATCAGGCCGCCGAGGCCCAGCAGAACGATGGCGGTGGCCTCCAGCGGACGCCGCCGGGCTCTGGCCAGCACGGTGCGGGCCAGCTTCGCGGCACCCGCGCCGATCGGGCCTAGGTCTGGCCAGAGGCCGCTCAGCGGGTCCTCAGCAGGCCTGCCGGGCTGGCTGTCCAGGCTGTCGGGCTGGGCGTCCGGCTCGTTGCCCCCGGCACTCCCCGCCCCACCCGCCCCGGCACCGCCCGCCCCGGTGCCACGGCCGGGGCGCCGCGCCCCGGCCAGGCGAGCGCCCCTGGCCCGGACCCCGCTGGCCCAGCCGCTGCCGCGCGCAACCGCGGCCAGCCGGCGGCTGCCCGGTGCCCGGCCCGCGACCAGCTCGCTGGAGGACACTCCGGCGGTCTCCGGGACGTCGCCACTATCCGCGCCAGCAATCCCCGTGTCGGCACTCGTTGGCTGGGGCTGGGGCGGGCCAGGCGACTGTCCCGAGGCCTGGGGCAGGGAAGGCGGCGCTTCACTGGGCTGGGCATCGTCCCCGGAAATCCGTTGCGCCGGGATAACGCCCGCCTGCGGCCACGCCGGCCTGGTCCCGCCCGGCGGCCCACCATCCGACTGCGCGCCACCCGAGTCCAGACTGCCCGCCGCGATCTCGGGCGGCTCCGCACCGCCCGGCTCCGGCCCTTCAGACACAGCGCCCCCCGACGCCGCACTGCCCGAATCGGCGCCGTCCGGCTCCGCGGCGGCTCTCGGCTCGGTGCCGCCCGACGCGGTCGCGCTCGGCCCGATCGCATCCGGAGCGGCTCCGTTCGCTGGCGCACCATCCGCCGCGCCGTTCAGCTGCTCGCCGCCCGACTGGGCGCCGTTCGAGTGCGCCTGGCCGGACATGTGCGCGTCGGCGCCCCCAGGCGGCTGCTGGCCATTGGCCCCGACGCCCACGCTCGCGTCGGGCCGTCTCGGGGATACCAGGGGCCATTCGGGACGACGGAGGCGCGGCTGCCGGCTGGCAGCTCCGTGGGGTGACTCAGCGGACTGCTGATCCGCGGCCGCGTCAGGCGGGGCAGCGGCGGCGCGGCGCTCCTCGGCCTCCCCCGGCGGCCCGTCACCTGACGACCCGCCATCCGACACCAAGCCATCCGACACCAAGCCATCCGACGCCGCACTGCCCGGCGGCGCACCACCGGCCGGCGCACCACCGGCCGGCCCGTCATCCAGCGGCGCATCATCGGACTGCAGCCTGCGCGGGATGCCGGCGCGGCGCTGGCGGGGCGGCTTGGGCATCATGGGCGCGCCCGGCCGCCATCTGGAGGTGATGGGCCTGGTCTGGAACTGAAGCTCGCCGGTGAGCGGAACATCCGGCGCTGGCTCGGGCACCGGCACCACCCGGCCCGGTGGCACCGCGGCGGCGCGGGCGGCCATGAGGTCGGCCAGGGAGGCCTTGGCGGGCCGCCAGCGCCGGGCCCTGGCCGACGGCCGCGCCGCACTGGCGGGGTCGCCGGGCGGCGCCCCCGAACCAACCGGACCGGCTGAACCGAACGGGCTACCCACGCCGCCCGCACCGGATCCCGCGCGCTGGTCGGCCAGGCGATCGCGCTCGCGGTCTACGAGTCCGGCCGGGTCGCCGAGGTCTGACAGCAGGTTGAGCACGTCCGCGGAGTCGGTATGTCCGAGAGCCCGGGTGTTCGCATCAATAAACTCGCGCGTGCGCGCCAGGAACGCACGCCGGTCTTCCGCACTTAGCCGACCGCGGGCAGCAACAGACACGCGATTAAGGTAGTCGCGGACCAGCTGCTCGGTCGGGGGGTTCATGGCCCGATAATCCCCCTTCTAGACCTCCTTGTGGAGCCGGCTCGCACGAAAAATCCGCGCTGGGTACTGCCTAAGTGCAGCCTGAGGCGCATGGAGACCGTATTCATGCCAGAAGGCGGCCCCGGCGCTAACCGGGACCGCCTTCTGCGTCCTGAACCACTCGGCTCGACGGGCTTATCGTCTCGCCCTGCCCTGACGCGGGCAGGCTGCGGGACTAGAAGTCCATCTCCCCGCCGCCGCCTGGCGCCGCCGGCGCCGGGTTCTTCTCCGGCTTCTCCACGATCACTGCCTCGGTGGTGAGGAACAGCGCCGCAATCGAGGCCGCGTTCTGCAGGGCAGAGCGCGTCACCTTAGCCGGGTCGATGATCCCGGCCTTGAACATGTCGACGTACTCACCCGTCTCCGCATTCAGGCCAAAACCGGGCTCTAGGGACCGCACCTTCTCGGCCACCACGCCGCCCTCAAGGCCGGCGTTGATCGCGATCTGCTTGAGCGGCTCGTCGAGCGCCCGGCGCACGATCTGCGTGCCGGTCGCCTCGTCCCCGGTCAGCTCGAGCTTCTCGAACGCAATCTTGCCGGCCTGGAGCAGGGCCACGCCGCCACCGGCGACGACACCCTCCTCGACTGCGGCCTTGGCGTTGCGCACCGCGTCCTCGATCCGGTGCTTGCGCTCCTTCAGCTCGACCTCCGTCGCCGCGCCGGCCTTGATGACGGCCACGCCGCCAGCCAGCTTGGCCAGCCGCTCCTGCAGCTTCTCGCGGTCGTAGTCCGAGTCGGTGTTCTCGATCTCGGCCCGGATCTGGTTCACCCGGCCGGAGATCTGCTCGGGGTCGCCAGCGCCGTCGACGATGGTGGTCTCGTCCTTGGTGATGGTGACCTTCCGCGCCCGGCCCAGCAGGTCGACGTCGGCGTTCTCCAGCTTGAGACCGACTTCCTCGCTGATGACCTGGCCACCGGTCAGGATGGCGATGTCACCCAGCATGGCCTTGCGACGGTCACCGAACCCCGGCGCCTTCACCGCGGCGGACTTGAACAGGCCGCGGATCTTATTCACCACCAGGGTGGCGAGCGCCTCGCCCTCGACGTCCTCGGCGAGGATGACCAGCGGCCGGTTGGCCTGTACCACCTTGTCGAGGAGCGGGAGCAGGTCCTTGTTTGCCGAGACCTTCGAGTTGACGATGAGGATGTAGGGGTCCTCGAGGACCGCTTCCATGCGCTCAGGGTCAGTCACGAAGTAGTGCGAGATGTATCCCTTGTCGAAGCGCATGCCCTCGGTGAGCTCAAGCTCAAGACCGAAGGTGTTGCTCTCCTCGACGGTGATGACACCTTCCTTGCCGACCTTGTCCATCGCCTCGGCGATCATCTCGCCGATCGCGTTATCCGCAGCCGAGATGGAGGCGGTCGAAGCAATCTGCTCCTTGGTCTCCACGTCCTTGGCGAGCTTGGACAGCTCCTCGCTCACCCGCTCGACGGCCGCCTCGATGCCGCGCTTGAGCGACATCGGGTTGGCGCCGGCGGCCACGTTGCGCAGGCCCTCGCGGACCAGCGCCTGGGCGAGCACCGTCGCCGTGGTGGTACCGTCTCCGGCCACGTCGTCGGTCTTCTTGGCGACTTCCTTAACGAGCTCCGCGCCGATCTTCTCCCACGGGTCCTCGAGCTCGATCTCCTTGGCGATGGACACACCATCGTTGGTGATCGTGGGGGCTCCCCACTTCTTCTCAAGTACCACGTTGCGGCCCTTGGGGCCGAGAGTTACCTTGACGGCGTCGGCGAGCTGATTCATGCCGCGCTCGAGGCCGCGCCTGGCTTCCTCGTCGTACGCGATCATCTTCGCTGCCATATAGGCTCCAGTCCTCCGGAACTTTTTGCCTTGCAGGCCGATCGGGCCAACGCCCGCGACGGACGGCCGATCCTGCGGACATTCCCTTCATGCCGCCGGCCCGGCCTCATCGCCCGATAACGCCACTGCGCTGGCACTCTCACCCCGAGAGTGCCAACGTCCTGTTTAGCACTCCCAGGGTGAGAGTGCAAGCTAGCGAACCGGTCCCGCGAAGAACCGGCAGGTCAGTGGCAGGCAGGGATCAGGAGAGGACCCGAAATGCCCGGCCCGCAGACACTGGTGCGCCTGCCGGATCTACCGGTCAGCGTGCGGCCGGCGAGCCGGAACGAGCCTGAGCCGGCGCCAGGCCGGACCATCCAGCGTCCCGCCAGGCCTGCCGGACCGAGGTCCAGCCTACCCGCGAGAGGCCCGCCGGGAACCCCGCACCGCACCGCACCCGGCACCCGGGCCCAAGCCGCCCAGGCCAGACACAGAAGGCCCGCCGCCCCGGAGCCGGGACGCCGGGCCTTCCGGCACGTCAGTCAGATCCTTATACGGTGCGAACGCCTGTGGCCTGCGGGCCGCGATCGCTCTGCTCGACGTCGAATTCAACCCGCTGGCCTTCTTCAAGGCTGCGGTAGCCATCCGAAAGGATGGCTGAGAAGTGGACGAAGACGTCCCTACCACCGTCTACCGCGATGAAGCCGTAGCCCTTGTCCGCGTTAAACCATTTGACGGTGCCCTGAGCCATTACCCAACAACTCCCTAACTCTGCTCGGGCTGCGGGTCCCGCCCTTGCTACGCGGAACCCGTTTGATCGCGGCACAGGCCAGGCATCGCGAAAGCTCAGCTTGCCGCTCACGCCGTACCAACAGCGACCGATCATGACTTTACATCGTGCCGTGCGCCACTGCGCCCACTTGCGCCCCTAAATCAGCCGGGGGGCCTGCGGTGTGCCATCTTGGGGCGTACCGGCTGGCCAGAAGCTCATCCGCCGGCCACCGCGGGGATGACCGAGACCTGCGTGCCCGCCGATACCTCGGTGTCGAGACCCTGAGCGAGGCGCACGTCCTCGTCTCCGACGTAGACGTTGACAAAACGTCGTATTTTCCCGCCGTCGTCCAGGATCCGGCCGGCCAGTCCCGGATAGGACGCGTCCAGGCCCGCGAGGACCTCGCGCAGCGTGCCGGGCTCGGTAGCGACCTCCGCCGCCCCACCGGTGTACGTGCGCAAGATGGTGGGGATCCGGACCGACACGCTCATGCCCTGCCTGCCTCTCGTGATGCGCTCTCTAGTGCGGCAAACGCCTCCAGCGTCGGCCGGATAGCCGTCAGCGGCGGAATCGTGGCCGCCACCGCGTCGAGGGTCTTGAGGCCGTCGCCGGAGTTGATGATGACAGTCTCGGCGTCCGGGTCGATCTGGCCGGCGGCCAGGAGCTTGCGCAGCACGGCCAGGGTAACGCCGCCCGCCGTCTCCGCGAAGATACCCTCGGTCTGCGCGAGCAGCCGGATCGCGTCGACCAGGTCCTCGTCAGTCACCTCGGCCACCGCGCCGCCGGTGCGCCGGACGACATCCAGCACGTACGGGCCGTCGGCCGGGTTCCCGATGGCCAGCGACTTGGCGATGGTGTCGGGCCGGACCGGCTGGACCACGTCGTGGCCGGCCCGGAACGCCGTGGCGACGGGTGCGCATCCCGCCGCCTGGGCGCCGAAGACCTTCCAGCCGGTGTCCGGCACCAGGCCGAGCGCGGCGAACTCGCGGAACGCCTTGTCGATCTTCACCAGCTGGGCACCGGAGGCCACCGGGATGACGATCTGCTCAGGCAGCCGCCAGCCGAGCTGCTCGGCGATCTCGAACCCGATCGTCTTGGAGCCCTCGGCGTAGTACGGGCGGACGTTCACGTTGACGAACGCCCAGTCCTCCCGCTCGTCGGCCAGCTCCGAGGCCAGCTTGTTGACGTCGTCGTAGCTGCCCTGGACGGCGACCAGGGTGCCGCCGTAGATGGCCGTGCCGAGGATCTTCTGCGGCTCCAGGTCCGACGGGATCAAGACAACCGACCGGATGCCGGCCCGCGCGGCCGCGGCCGCCACGGCGTTGGCCAGGTTGCCGGTCGACGGGCAGGCGAGGACCTTGAAACCGAGCTCGATGGCGGCGGCCAGCGCGACGGCGACGACGCGGTCCTTGAACGAATGGGTCGGGTTGGCGCGCTCGTCCTTCACCCACAGCGAGCGCATGCCGAGCGCCCTGGCCAGCTGATCGGCCCGGACCAGCCGGGTCCACCCCGGCTCGGTGTTGGGCGAGGCCGCGACGTCCTGGGGCACCGGCAGCAGGCTGGCGTACCGCCAGATGTTGTGCGGGCCGGCCTCGATCGATTCCCGGCTGATCGGGGGCAGGTCGTACGCCACCTCGAGCGGGCCGAAGCATTCGGCGCAGACGTGCGTGGCGCCGAGGTCATAGGTTTGCCCGCACTCGCGACAGGACAGGTGGCTGGCGTAGCCGAAGCGGGATGCCGAACGGGTCGGGCGCGACGGGCTAGGCGGGGTGAACTGGGTGATGGACTCGGGTGCCGTGGGCGTACCCGGTGCCGCTGATGCGGTCATATGCGAGGCCTCTCTCCTCATCTGCCCCAGCGGCTGCAAGGCCGTGGGCCGGAGTTGGCACCTGTCCCGAGACGACCTCGCCGTTAGCGAGCGTTCGCGTGATCTCGTGATGGTTGCCGGGGCTTCAACGGGCCGTTCCCTCCACCCCTCTGGATGAGCGTTATGCAGTTGTGTCTTCTACTGTAACCGGAGATGCCCGCCCCCGTGAAATCCCTTTGGCCGGCTTGCTGGCCGGGTGGGCATGGCGGCACCCGGCGGGACGGGCTGGGCTACTAGCGTGGCGTTATATGGGCCAGCCAGCAGCGCGCGGGAGAGTGCTCGTCGCCTCCAACCGCGGACCGATCTCCTTCACGCTCGGCGACAACGGCCAGCTCAGCGCCCGGCGCGGTGGCGGCGGGATGGTCTCTGGCCTGCTGACGGTGGCCGCCCAGGCCGACCTGCTGTGGGTCTGCGCCGCGCTCAGTGACGCCGACCGGACGGCGGCCCGGGCCGCGGCTGGCGGCCGGATCGACCTCGACGGCCGGGCCGGGGCGAACGGCTCGGCGGTGCAGATGCTCGACATCCCGCCGCAGACCTTCGCCAGCGCCTACAACGGTGTGGCGAACTCCACGCTGTGGTTCATCCACCACATGCTCTACGACCTGCCGGACCAGCCGCGATTCGGCAGCGAGTTCTGGCGGCAATGGGAGGACTTCCGGACTTATAACGCCACCTTCGCGGCCGCCCTCGCCCGTGCCGCGGACCACGGAGGTGCCAATCACGGGGCCGCCGACCACGGGGCCGCTCAGGGCGGGGGCCGGGCGCGCGCGCTCGTGCAGGACTACCACCTCGCGCTGGTCCCCCGGATGCTCGCGCAGCGGCGGCCCGACATCCGCATCGCGCACTTCTCGCACACGCCGTGGGCGCCCCCGGACTACTTCGCCGTCCTGCCCGACGCCATCGCCCGGGAGGTCCTCGAGGGCATCCTCGGGGCCGACCACGCCGGCTTCCTCTGTCGGCGCTGGGCGGACGCCTTCGCGACATGCTGCCAGGCCATCCTCGGCGCCGAGGTGGACCGCGAGCGGCAGCGGGTGACCTACCAGGGACACGTCACCGGCATCGGCGTGCATGCACTCGGCGTGGACGCCGCCGACCTGACCAGCCGGGCGGCCCAGGCCGACGTCGAGGCCCGGGTGCGTGACCTCACCGAGTTGGCCGGCGGCCGGAAGCTGATCGTCAGGATCGATCGCACCGAGCTCTCCAAGAACATCGTCCGCGGCCTGGCCGCCTACCGTGAGCTGCTCATCTCTCGGCCGCAGTGGCGGGGACGGGTCATGCACCTCGCGTTCGCCTACCCGTCACGGCACGACCTGCCCGAGTACCGCGAGTACACCGCCGCCGTGCAGCGGATCGCGGAACAGATCGTGGAGGAGTTCGGCACCGAGGACTGGACGCCGCTGGTCCTGCGGGTAGACGACGATTACGCCCGGTCCCTGGCCGCTTACCGGGTTGCCGACGTGCTGCTGGTCAACCCGATCCGGGACGGGATGAACCTCGTGGCCAAGGAGGGCCCGATCGTCAGCGACCGGGGCTGCGTGCTGGTCCTGTCCCGCGAGGCGGGCGCGGCGGCCGAGCTGAGCGACGAGGCGCTGATGATCAACCCGTTCGACGTCACCGGCACGGCGGAGGCGCTGCACGAGGCGCTCTCCATGAGCGACGAGGAGCGCTCTCGCCGCTGCGCCCGCCTCGCCGCGGCCGGCACGGCCGTCCCGCCGGCCCGGTGGTTCGCCGACCAGCTCGCCGCCCTCGACTAACTCTCTGCGCCGCGCCGCGCCGCAGATCCTGCCCAGGCGCTGCAGCCGCCCAGGCGCTGCAGCCGCTCAGCCGCCGTCCCAGCAGTCCCGCTAACCCCGTTGGCCCCGCCAGTCCCGCTGGCAGTCGGCCGGCGATCCTGGATGTCCCGTTGCTAACCCTTTGGTGTTACCTCTGGGACATCCACGTTTCCGGGCGGCCAGCTGTGGGCCTCGAGGGCGTCGGCGAGGGCTGTCAGCAGGGCGACGACACCCTCGGGACCGTCGACGACCAGGTCTGCTTCCTGTGCCAGGTCGCTCACCTCGGCCGATCCGCTGCAAACCACCAGGCCGGGGAGGCCGGCCGCGCGCAGCTCCCGCACGGCCGCGAACGCCGGGCGGTCGCCCAGGTCGTCGCCGCCATACAGAACAGCTCCCGCGTCGCGCTGCGCGACCAGCTCCCGCAGTGCCAGGCCCTTGTCCGCGCCGGGCGGCCGCAGCTCGATGACCATCCGGCCCGGCTCCACGGCCAGGCCGGTTTCCGCGGCCAGCTTGGCGAGGGGGGCTCCGACTCGTTCCAGCGCCGCGCGGGGGTCGGCCGTCCGGCGGGTATGCACGGCGAGCGCGTCGCCCTTGTCCTCCACCCAGGTGCCTTCGGCCGCGCGGGCCGCTTCCAGCACCGCGGGCAGCCGGTCCCTGGCCTCGGCTAGCCCGGCAGGCGGCGGCGGCGCGGTCAGCGTGCCGCCCGACCAGCGCTGCCGGCCGTAGTGCCCGAGGACGACGATGCCGGGCACCTCCTCCAGGCTCGCGAAGGCCACGGCCTCGCGGGCCGGCCGTCCGGTGATGATGGCCAGGGTTCCCACCAGCCCGCTGAGGCGGCGCAAGGCGGCAGTGGCGGCAGGCAGCGCCCGGGCCTGGGCCGGCTCGGGGACGATCGGCGCGAGTGTTCCGTCGAAGTCCAGGCCGATCAGCGACCGGGCCGGATCTGCTAGCAGCGCAGCCAGGGCGGCCCGGCCGGTCTCGGAACGCGGCACCGGCAGCGCGGGGAACGACTTCGGGGACTCCGCCGACTGCGGCACTCGCTCCGTCGGCTGCGGCACCCGCACCGGTGGCTGCGGCTCCCCCTCTGGCGGCACGTCGTGAGGTCGCGGCACCGGCCTAATCTGCCCTGGAGTCTGGCCGGGCGGATCGCATCCGGCGGCGGCGGACCCGCTGGCGGCGCAGCCGGGCGACGAGGGCCGGGTCGAACTCGGCCGCCTCCGGCCGGTCGATCAGCTCGTTGAGCAGCTGGTAGTACCTCGTCGCCGGAATGCCGAACACCTCCAGGATCTCCCGCTCCTTCGCGCCGGGGAACCGCCACCAGCCACGCTCGAAAACCAGGATGCGCTTGTCAGCATCGGTCAGCGCCGCCACCTGACCCTCCCAACACTGCCACGCCCGTCCCCCATCGTAGGCAGGCGCGGCGGCCAGGTGCCCGGTCTTAGCCGAGCGCGGCTATGCGCAGAGGCCCGGAGGCCGTACGCTCACCATCTGTGACTGGCTTTGGCTACCTGACGTTCCTTACCGACTACGGGCTAGATGACGGGTTTGTCGCCGCGTGCAAGGGCGTCGCACTGCGTATCGCCCCGGACGTCGGCCTGATCGACATCACCCACCTGATCCAGCCCGGCGACGTGCGCCGCGGCGCCGCCGTACTGGCGCAGACCGTCGGCTATCTGCCGCCGGCCGTGCATGTGGGTGTCGTGGATCCGGGCGTCGGGACCTCCCGGCGGGCCGTCGCGGTGCAGGCCGGCGACTCCATCCTGGTCGGCCCGGACAACGGGCTGCTGTCCTGGGCCGTGTCCGCCCTGGGCGGCGCCAGCCGGGCCGTTCAGCTCACCAATGGCGACCTGTGGCTGCACCCCGTTTCGGCGACCTTCCACGGCCGGGACATCTTCATGCCGGTCGGCGCCCACCTGGCCGTCGGCGCCGACCTGACCCAGGCCGGTGACGAGATCGACGTCGCCGACCTGGTCGCCCTGCCCGCCCCCACCAGCCGGGTCCATGACGGCGAGGCCGAGGGCGAGGTGATGTCGGTGGACCGGTTCGGCAACGTGCAGCTGTCCATTCCGGCCGCCGAGGCCGACATGCTGGGCATCGGTATCGGCACGCCGCTGGTCGTCCGGGCCGGGCGGCGCCAGCTGACCATTCCTTTCGCCGATACCTTCGCCGCCGTGGCCCCCGGCGAGATCGTCGCGTTCACCGACAGCGCGGGCCTGATCTCGCTGGCTGTCAACGCCGGCGACGCGGCTCAGGAACTCGGTCTGCCACCAGGCGCGCACGTCCGGTTGTCGCTGGCCCGGCAGCAGTAGCGGCCCGCCGGCGGTCTTTTTGCCGGGCTAAGCGAGGGGCGGTGGGGAGTTCGCTCAGAAGACCCCTAACTAGCTGGAACGTGGCAGAATGCGGGGGACTCTCCCACGGAAGGCAGATCCGGCGTGCCGCTGAGGTTTCCCCGCCCGGTCATGCCCGTGATCGCCACGGTCATCGCGGCGGTATGGGTTGTGGCCGGAAATGCACCTGCCTTCGCAGATCAGGTACGCGCGCAGGAATGGTGGCTCGGTGCCCTCGACGTCGGCCCAGCGTGGCAGGCCAGCCGGGGCGGCGGCGTCACCGTGGCCGTACTCAGCGACGGCGTCGATGCCACGCATGCCGATGTCGCCGGCGTTACTGTCGGTCCCGACTTCACCAACTCGGGCGAGATCACGAGCACGTTCACCGGGCTGCAGGGCACGGCGATCGCGAGCCTGATCGCGGGCCACGGGCACGGGCCCGGCGGTTCATCGGGGATCATCGGCGTGGCCCCGCGGGCCAAGGTTCTCTCGATCCGGGTCACGCTGGATCCCAATGATCCCGCCATGGATCGCGCCACGGTAGGCGCAGGCCTGCCCGATGCCATCGCCAACGGCATCCGGTACGCCGTGGCGCATCATGCCAAGGTCATCGACTTGCCAGTGGATCCCGGCCAGCCCAGCCCGGCCCAGGTCGCCGCGCTCCCCATTCCCCCCCGGCAGACCACGGCGCCTGAGTTGACGGGGATCGCCGCCGCTGCCGGGGGCAGCAGCGCCGAGCGGGCCGCGATCGCCTACGCCGAGCACAAGGGAGTCGTGCTAGTCGCCCCGGCTGGTGACAACGGCGCCGGCAACAATGCCGCCAACTTCCCGGCTGCTTACCGGGGCGTCCTCGTGGTAGGTGCGTTCGGCCCGAACCTGGCGCCGGCCGGGTATTCCAGCCGCCAGCGGTATGTGGCGCTGACTGCGAGTGGCAGCAATGTCACCGCCGCCAGTCCCGGCGGCGGCTACACGGTCCTCAACAGCACCACCGCGGCGAGCGCGATGGTGGCCGGCATCGCGGCCCTGATCAGGTCGCGATTTCCGGGACTCTCCGCCGCGACGGTCGTGAACGCGCTGACCAGCTCCGCGGTGTTCCGGCCCGCCGGGCTGGCCGGCCCTGGCTCGGCCAGCGCCGGAGCGGCAGGCGCCGGAGCGGGCAGCGCCGGTTCAGCCAAGGGGGCGGCCAACGCCGGCTTGGGCAACGGCACCGCCGATGCGGCCCGAGCGCTTGTCGCCGCCGCTGCACTGGCGGCACCCGCCAGTGCGCGGGCCGGCGCCGGAGCGGTGGGCTGGGCCGCGCCGGCTGCCCCGAGCGCGGCTCCCGCGGGGTCCAACGGCCTCGCGCCGAAGGTACTGCGCGCGGCGATCATCTCGGTGGCCGCGCTCATCCTGCTGCTGCTCCTGGTCGTCGCGTACGCAGCGACCCGCCGGCGGAAGGACCGCCAGGAGGCCAAGGAGGCCAAGGTCTCGGCCGACTGGGTCCGCTCGACCCAGAACGCGTACTCGCCCTACGGCTCCGAGCAAGCCGACCAGATGCTGGAGTACTTCGCCGCCCCCAACAGCCCGCCCAGCCCGGCCGATCCGTTCGCCCCGTTCTCGGAAGCAACAGCGGGTACGGCCGGGTCCGCCGGAGCGCAGTTCGGGGGGTCTCAGCTCCCCGGCAGTCAGATCACAGTCGGAGCCGGAGCCGGCTCCGACATCGGCGCGGGCACCGGGACCCTGGCGGCGGCCGGTTCTGGCAGTACTGCGGGCGCCGGCCACGCGATCGGGGCCTGGGTCCCGCTCGGGACGGCATCGCGAGTGCAGAGCCGCCCGCCGCGCGTGTCCGGCGCGCCGCCGTGGGAGCCGGCCGCCGAGCCGGACACCGAACTGCCCTGGGCCGCGGTTCCCGGCACTCCGGCCGGGGCCGCGCGTATCCGGCCCGCCCCGTCCGCCGCCAGCCCGGCGTCCGCCGCCAGCCCGGCGTCCGACTCCATCTGGCCGACCAGCGGCCCGGCCGCGGCCGGGCCGTCGTCATCCGCTGGCTCCCCGAGCG
>Ga0208357_1000613_pt1 | contig 28160 bp, 25 predicted proteins | sample NGESurdeep092012_6_FD_184487 | JGI IMG/M metagenome (GOLD analysis project Ga0208357, IMG submission 184487) | Arctic peat soil microbial communities from Barrow, Alaska - NGEE Surface sample F52-2 deep-092012 (SPAdes) | ecosystem: Environmental > Terrestrial > Soil > Wetlands > Peat ...
GGTGTCAGCGCCAACAAGATCTGCTTCGAGCGCGAACTGCTCGATCACTACCGGATGGTCTTCGAAAAGACGGCCTGAGAACACGCCGGTCGCCGCCGGCGGCCGGGCACGCTGTCAGCCGCCCGCGAGGCGTGGGATCGTCTGCGGGCCCTCGGGAAGCACGCACACGGTCGCGTCCGGGCCGCGCCGCTCGAGCTCCTCGCGCACCGTCGCGGCGATGTCGCGCGTCTGGCCGAGGTGGACCTCGGCCAGGTCCTCATCGGAGAGGTAATCGGTGTACATCACCACCGTGGCGCGGGTCTGGATGTTGGCCTGGACCTGAACCTGCCACTGGTCCGGGGTCACGCTCCGCGCCGAGACGATGGCGTCGATCAGCTCGCGGGGCGAGCGCTGCGAGAGCAGCAGCTCCCGGTACTGGCCGTGGCCGGGGAAGCCGTCGCGGCATTCCGCGGCGCAGACGATCATCCCGCCGGGCTTGAGCACGGTGGCGGCGGCCGACATGCCCTTGACCGCCTGGTACAGGTTCTGGTCGAGGGGAAAGCCGGAGTTGCTGGTCACCACGATGTCGAACGGCTCGTCGACCGCCTGCATCGCGTACTCGCGCGCCGCGGCGCAGGCCGCGCGGTGCATCGGCGTCAGCTCGCCGGCGAACGCCTCGATGATCCGCTGCTCGCGGTTGAGGATGACGTCGAGCGAGAAGTGCGGCGGCGCTGCGGCGGCGGCGGCCCGGACGTCGTCGTGCACGGGGTTGCCCTCCCGCGTGACGAAGGTGGCGCGGGCGTCGGCAATGCGACGCGGGTGGTGCGCTTCGAGAATCGTCCCGGTGGCGGCCAGTCCGGGACACACCGCCTTGGGCCCTCCGCTGAAGCCGGCGAAGAAGTGGGGCTCGACGAAGCCGGTGATGATGCGGACGTCCGCCTCGACGTAGTGACGCAACAGTTGGATCGGCACGCCATCGACCTCACCGACCGACACGTGATCGGGGCTGTCCGAATCGTGGTCGACTATGGCGTAGCGAGCAACGATGTCGGGTCCCACCAATTCTTCCAACTCCGCGGCGGTGGCCTGGCGGTGGCTCCCGGTGGCGCACAGCAGTGTGATGGCCGCATCGGGAATCCCGCACCGTGCGAGGTGGCGCAGCAGCGGCGGCAGCACCGTCCGGTTGGGCATGGGCCGGGTCAGATCGGGAAAGACGACGACGACCCGCGCCGCGCCGGCCGCCAACCGGGCCAGCGATGGACCCGTCAGGGGCTCCCCGAGGGCCCGGCTCACGGCTCCTGATTCGTCGGGCAGTCCGGGAAGATCGGTCGGCAGGATGACCGCCGCATCCTCGGGAACTTCGACCGGGAGCCCGGTGCGCCCGTAGGCCAGCGAGACCAGCACGAGCCGGCTAGCGGCCCGGCTGCTCGAGGCCGCCGCCGGCCGCCGGGAGGGACTCGGTGGCGGCGAGGACCGCGGTGGCGACATGTTCGACCTGGGGACGGAGCCGGCGGTACAGGTGCACCGCGGCCGGATCGGGTGTGATCACCGCGGCCACCGGGTCGAGCTGGGCCAAGGCGAGGTCCATCCCGAGTGCCCGTCCGGCCAGCAGGGCCGCCCCGGCCGAGGCGGCCTCGCCGGATCGGTGGCGGGTGGCGGGCACACCCAGGATGGAGGTCAGCACCTCGACCCAGAGGGGGAGGCCCGTCCCGGCCCCGCCGAGGGTGACGCCCTGGGCCGTGCTCCCACCCAACCGGCCCGCGGTCACCACCTCCATGCAGCGCAACACGTCCCAGGCCACCGACTCGATCGCGGCGCGGGACAGGTCCCCGGCATCGTGTGCCGCTCCCAACCCGACGAAGCCGGCGCGCGCGTCGTCCCGCCACCACGGTGCCCGGGCACCGTCCAGCCACGGCACGGCGATGACACCACGGGCGCCCAACGGGCTCGCCGCCGCCTTGGCCGCCAGCTCGTCGACCGGTCGGCCCAGCAGACGGCCCAGCCAGGCCAGGAACGACCCGGCGGCGGAAAGGCCGCCTTCGAGCAACCACCCGCCGGTGGCGCCCCGGGTCACCACGGCTCCGGCCGGCGAGGGCACGGGTCGCTCGTGGACCGGGACCGACACGTTGGCTGTGGTGCCCCAACTGACCATGGGACACTCCTCTGACGCTCCGGACCCCAAGACCTCGCATTGGCGGTCACCCGCCCCGATCACGACCGGGATGCCGGGGCGCAGTCCGAGCTCTGCTCCCGGCACCGACTTGAGGGCGCCGATCACGGTGTCGGAGGGCACCACGCTCGGGAGCTTGCCCAGGGCCGGTCCCGCCAACTCGCGCACGGCGTTGCCGTCAAAGTCATAGAGGCCGCTGCGGGAGGCGAAGGTGGTGTCGGTCACCAACTCGTTCGTCATCCGCAAGAGCACGAGATCCCGGGGCGACAGGATGGCATCGCTGGCGGCCAGCCGGTCCGGCTCGTGAGCGTCGATCCAGGCCAACTTGGCCGCCACCGCGCCGGCGTCGAGCGGGATCCCCGTACGGGCCCGGTTGATGTCCTCGCCCCCCATGTCCTCGGTGAGCCTGGCCGCCTCCGGCGCGCCGCGGCGATCGGACCACAGGATGCCCTTCCCGATGGGATCACCGGACCGGGTCACCGGCACGAAGGTCTGGCGGGCCCCGGAACACGCCACCACGTCAACCTGGCTGAAGGCCAGCGGGGCCTGCGCCCTCGCTTCGGCACAGGCGATCACGACCGATGTCCACCAGCGCAGCGGCTCCTGCTCGGCCCACCCCACCTGCGGATGGGCCGTGGTCAGTTCGGATCGGGTGAGGGCCACCAGGCCTTCCTCATGCCAGAGGCCGACCTTGGTCACCGTGGTGCCGAAGTCAACGGTGAGGATCATCACGGGTGGATCAGCGCGGCGATCAGGCCGGCCATCTCGGCCGGTTCATGGTCCAGGTAGACCGTGCGTCCCATGGCCATGCCGCCACCGCCACCTTCCATCACGTCGCGCACCTCATCCAGCACGGAGGCCCGCCCGGCCGTGCCGATCGGTCCGCCCAGGAAGAGGACGGGCACGCCGACGCTGGCCACCACCCGGGCCACGGCGCGCTGTCGTTCCGCTCCCGGTTCAGCCAGGGGTACCGGGACCTTGAGGAGGGGAGCTCCCATGTCGTGGGCGATCACGGCGGCGAAGACGATGGCGTCGGTGTCGCGCGCCACCCCTCCGTCCCGCCAGACCAGCGGCTCGATCAGTGCCTCGAGTGCGGCCGAGTGGGACTGCTCGAGCACCTGTCCCAGGAGCTCGAGGGCCGCCGGAGTGAGCGGGTCGGCCATATCGATCCTGGTCATGTGCTTGACCCCGGACCACCCGTCAGCCGCGGCCCGGGACACGGAAGCCACCGGCCGATCATCGAGCTCAAAGGCGGAGGTGGCCAGGCCGGTGCGGTTGATGGAGAGGTAGGTGCGGTGCGCCGCGGTGAGATGACCGGCCGCGGCCAGATCGGCCAGCGGCTGCGCCGTCGCCAAGATGCCGTCACAGGCGGGCAGGGCTTGGGCCAGCGCGTTGACATAGTCCCCGTAGCGTTCCACGGTCACCACGCCGCGGGCGCGATGATCGGCCGCCAGAACGAGGGCGGGGGTGGGCAGGCGATGGGGCCGGGTCATGCCGTCCCGGCCGGCGCCATGACGACCTTGGCCACGGCCGAGAAGTCCTCCCGGCCGTAACCGGCCCGCTGCGCCGCCCCGAGCATCTGGCGCGCCGTGGCGGTGGTGGCGGCGGGGACGCCGGTCTTCGCCGCGTAGGCCAGAGCCAGGTCGAGGTCCTTGGCCATGAGGTCGGTCATGAAGCCGGGCTGCCAGTCGTTCGAGGCGGGACTCTCGGGCACCACCCCGGGGACCGGGAGACGCGTGCGCACGGCTACACAGTCGCCCGTGGCATGGGTCAGCACTTCGAACAACTTGCGCATGTCGACCCCCGACTTCACGGCCATCGCCGTGGCTTCGGCCGTGGCCGTCATCTGCGCGGCGTAGATCAGGTTGTTGCACAGTTTCACCACCTGGCCCATGCCCGGACCCCCGACGTGCACGATGAGGCCGGAAAAGGGGGCCAGGGCCGGTTCCGCTTCAGCCAGCGTCGCCGTGTCACCGCCGACCATGAGGGTGAGCACCCCCTTGTGCGCGCCCGCCGTACCGCCGGAGAGGGGTGCGTCGAGGTACCGGGCGCCGGTATCCGACACGCGAACGTGTTGGGCGCGCTCCACCTCGGGGTCGATGGTCGAGCAGTCAACGATCGTCATGCCCTCCGCCAGCACCGGCAACATGTCGTCGACCACCTCGACGACCTCGGGTGAGTTGGGCACGCACACGATGACGACGTCGGACGCTTCGGCGACCCCGCGGGGCGAGCCACCGTCCTTGGCCCCACGGGCCAGCGCGGCATCGATCGGTCCGCGGCTCCGCGAGGCGACGGTGACGTCATGTCCCGCCTCGATGAGGTGGCCCGCCATCGGCAAGCCCATGGCCCCCAGGCCGACGAATCCGATACGCATCGTGTGTCCTTCCCGCTGGTGCTGACCGACGGCCGCCCCGGTCCGGAGCAGAGCCTGCCGATCGCGCTTGCTGCGACGCTATGCGAACTGCGGCAGCCACTCCGCCGTGCCGGCCATCAGTTCCTCCACCATGGCATCGGTCTGGCGCAGGTCGCCCCGTCCGGCCAGTGGATCGAGGGTGAACGCCTCGGCCGCCAGGGCGCGATCGCCTTTGAGGGCCGCCTCCACCGTGAGCTCCTGCGTAGCCGTGTGGCGCCGGACGATCTCGTTGAAGGGTTCGGGGAGGACCGAGACGTCGCGGCCGCGGATCCCGTCCCCGTCGATCACGCAGATCGACTCGAGCACCACGTCGGCCGCCAGGCCGGGCGCCTGTCCGGTGTTGGGGATGTTCACCGGCGCCTCGAAGGGCTCGCCCGTCAACATGGCGGCGATCATCGGGGAGGGCAGTTCCCCCGACTGCCACGTCTGCAGGTCCTTGGTGCCGGCCAGCCAGGCGTCGACGTCGGCCACGTATTCGGCCTGGTGCTTTTCCCGCACCGTGATCGGGCTCAGTCCGATGTTGTAGGCGGCGCCCCACTCGGACTCGGGGGTGAGCGCAAACGACACGAACTCGGCAATGTGCCGGTCCCCGGCGGCCGGGAAGGTGCCCCAACGATCCAGCATGATCAGCTTGAGCACATGGCGCTGCGCGAAGTTCAGCTTGGAGAAGGCCTCGGCTTCGGGGCGGCCGGGGTAGGGAGCCAGTGAGGCCAGCCCGCCCACCTCTTCCACCAGATCTCGGATGACGTCGAAGCCGTTGTCGCCGTCGACATCGAGCGAGGTGAGCACGGGGAAATGGTTCACCCCGGTCACTGACGGGGTGATCGCATCCCACGGTTTGCCCAAGGCGATGGCCAGGTCCATGGTGAAGTTGCCCACCTCGTGGCAGAGGCCGACGGCATTGATGCCGGTCTCCCGGCAGACCGAGCGGGTCAGGGTGGTCATGGGATTGGTGATGTTGAACAACCAGGCATCCGGGCACATCTCTTCCATGTCCTTGGCGATACCGACCAGCACCGGGATGTTGCGCAGGGCCCGGTTGATGCCACCGGGCCCAACGCTGTCGCCGACGGTCTGGGTGATGCCGTGGGCCGCGGGAACCTCGAGGTCGACGGCCATGGAACGGAATCCACCGGTGGAAATGCAGACGATGACGAAGTCCGCCCCCTCGAGCGCGGCCTTCTGGTCGGTGGTGGAGGCGATCGTCGCCTTGGCTCCCAGGGCCTGGTTCACCTTGTGCGCCAGCGCTTCCATTTTGGGCAGGGGGCCGGGGTCGACGTCCTCGAGCACCAGGTGCATCCCGGCCAGGGCCGGAGTCCCGAAGAGATCGGCCATCAACTCGGGGGCCCATTGGTAGCTCCCGCCCCCGATGATCGTGACTTGCGTGCTCACGCAGCACCCCTTCCGTTCTCTGACATTGGCGTCAGTCTACTGACGGCGTCCTCGGCCATTTTGGGGAGGACACCAGGGCACATGTCGTGGCGGCCGACCCGGTCCACCCGGTCGACCCGAGGCTTCCCGCCCTTGCCCCGGCGGTTGCACCTCTGGGCTAGGCGTTGGCGGGAATTTCGGTGCCGGGACCGCGCCGGCGCAACGACACCAGATCGCGGCGGGCGGCGGGCAGGGTGATCTCCTCTTGGCCTTCCACCACAAAACCGGCATCGGCGATCATCTGCAGGTCGGCCGAGCCGGCCTGTCCCTCGCTGGTCAGGTAGTCGCCCAGGAAGATGGAGTTGGCCAGGTGCAGGCCCAGGGTCTGCAGGCTCCGCAGGTGGAGTTCGCGACCACCCGCGATGCGGACCTCGACATCGGGGAAGAAGAACCTGAACAGCGCCAGGATGCGCAGACAGCGCTGAGGCGTCAGCTGCCACTGGTCGGCCAGCGGCGTGCCCGCAAAGGGAATCAGGAAATTGACCGGCACCGAATCGGGGTCGAGTTTCCGCAGGTCGAACGCCAGGTCGACGATGTCCTCGTCGTGCTCCCCCATGCCGAAGATGGCGCCCGAGCACGGGGACAGGCCAGCCTCGTGCGCCACGCCCACCGTGTCGACCCGGTCGGCGAAGGTGTGGGTGGAGCAGATATCGGCGTAGGTCGCCTCGCTCGTATTGAGATTGTGGTTGTAGGCGTACACCCCGGCGTCCAAGAGACGCTCGGCCCGTTCCTTGGTCAAGAGACCGAGACTGGTGCACACCTCGACGTCGGGGTGACGCTCCTTGATCACGCGGACGGTCTCGGCCACCCGCCGGATGTCGCGGTCGGTCGGACCACGGCCGCTGGCCACCAGGCAGACCCGCTTGGCCCCACCGGCCACCGCCCGGTCGGCCGTCTCGGCTGCCTCGATCGGGTCGACCCAGTTGTACTTGAGGACGTCGGCTTCGGAACCTCGCCGCTGGGAGCAATAGGAGCAATCCTCCGGGCACAGGCCGCTCTTCATGTTGACGATGAGGTTGAGCTTGACCCGGTTGCCGAAGAAGTGGCGGCGCACCCGACTCCCGGCCGCCACGACGCAGAGCAGATCGTCGTCGCTGCTCGTGAGCACGCCCAGTGCTTGCGCCCTGGTCGGGGGCTGGCGGTCCAGGGCCTGGACCACGAGGTCGTCCAGCAGGGTGGTCAGTTCGGCGTCCATGGCGCACCAGCATGCCATGCGCCCTTCCGGGGCCGCCTCCCCGCGGCCCGGAGCGCGGCGCGGCGCGGTCCCATCGGGGCGGCCGGTCACTCAGACCAGGAGCTTCTCACCCCAGAAACAGGCGAACGGGTTGTCGTTGTAGGGCTCGATGTCGACGTACCCGGCTCGACGGTACAGGCTCAGCGCGTGCGACTGCTTGGGCCCGGTGTCGAGGCGAACGGCCCGATAGCCGAGCGAGCGAGCCGTGGACTCCAGCGCCGCCAGGAGCTCGGCCGCCACTCCTTGCGACCGGGCGGGCGGTCGCACATACATGCGCTTGATTTCCGCCACCCCGGAGCCGAGCTCGCGCAGACCCCCGCCGGTCACCGCCAGGTCGTCCCGCCACCCGACCAGATAGGCGCCGCGCGGCGCGCGCAGCTCGGCCGGGGAGAGCGCCGGCCGCGTCAGGCGGCTGGTCGTCCAGTAGAGCGCGTTCAACTCATCGGACATCTCGGCCAGCAACTCCGAGGCCGGCGCCTCCTCGGGGTCTGTCGCGACAAAGCGCGTGCGGGTCACCGCACCTTGTCGGGGTGCAACGCCCGAGCCATCCGCTCCATCCCCTCGCGCCAGGGCACCGTGGTCGGTCCGATCAGCTCATGCATCCTCGTCGTGTCGATCTCCACGCTGTCGATGGTCGATTCGGTCGGCGCGAACGTGGCCTCACACCCGGTGAGCCCGGCCAGGAAAGTGCACCACTCCTCGATGCTGACCCCCTCGCTGCCGCCCCAATTGACCGTGGTGGCCGGCACCGATGCGGCCCGCAGCAACCGAGGCACCATGGCGAAGATGTCGTCCGCATGGAGTGGGTGGTAGACGCTGGGCGCGTCGACATGCACCGGAACCGGATGGCCCGACAGCATCATGTGCAAATGGATGGCCGGCCAGCCACCCCCGTCCCCGTAGGGAACCGACAGTCGGGCAATGGTGGTCGGTAACCCGTGGCGCTGCGCCCCCCAGCGGGCCGTCCCCTCGGCGGCGATCTTGCAGATGCTGTAGGTGCGCAGGAAGGGCCACACGCCGTGGTTGTCACCCAGCGGGCCGTCTTCGGCGAACTTGCGGTGACCCTCGGGCTTGTACACCCCGGTGGTCGAGCAATGGAGGAAGGCAGTGGCGTTGTGGTGGTGCTCCATGAGGTAGGCCAATCCACCGCTGTTGGCGGCCAGATCGGTCTCCCAATCGTTGGTCTTGGCCACCGCAAAGTTCAGGACGTAGTCGGCGTCGGGCGGCAGTCCCGAGACGTCACCGGCCAGGAGGTCGATGGGGACGCAGTGGACCCCGGCCTGCTCCAGTTCGTCCCGTGCCGCCTGGTCGGTGAATCGGGCGGCCCCGAAGACCTCGTTGTCCCGGGCCAGGGCCACGGCCAGTGGGCGCGCCACCTGGCCGGTGACTCCGGTGATGACGATGGTGCTTCCAGTCAGCGTGTCGTTGCTCATCCCTCTTTCGTAGTCGCTACGCTCCGCTGATGCATCTCTACGCCGCGTTTCTCGGGGGCGAGCTGGCCGCAAGCCGCATGGGCGAGGACCACGAGGTGGTCTTCGTGGTGGCCGAGGACACCACGTCGGCCCGCAAAGCGGCCCAGAAGAAATGGGGTGGTGACGGTCGGGCCCATGTCGACGCGGTGACCCGACTGGACCGGATTGACGGCTATGCCATCTCGCTGTCGGCGTCGGGCCAGGGTGACGCCACCGCCATGGAGGGCTACAACTAACGGCGACTACGACGGAACCGGCGACTACGCGATGTGGCAACTACACGACGGGCGACAGCCCGCCGTCGAGGTTGATGGCGGTGCCGGTCAGGTAGGAGGACCGGGCCGAGAGGAGGAAACTGGCCAGGTCGGCAAACTCCGCACTGCGCCCGACCCGGCCCAGCGGGATGCCCGCCCCCGCCGCCAGACGCGCGTAGTACTCGGGCAGGGCCACTCCGGCCGCCGAGGCCCCCCTGACCCACTGACCGCTCTCGATGAGCCCGATCAGGATGGCGTTGACCCGGATCCCATCCGGGGCCAGTTCCTTGGACAGCGCCTTCATCAGTGCCATGCCGGCCGCCCGGCTGACCGAGCTCGGGGCACTCCCGGCGCCCGGTGCCTTGGCCGCCATGGCCAGGGTGAACACGGCCGACCCGCCACGCTGGCGCAGATGCGGCAGGGCCATCCGGGTCAGACGTACGGCCCCCATCAGCTTCAGCTGCAGGTCGCCTTCCCACAGGGCGTCATCGGTCTCCTCGAGCTTCCCGGCGGCGGATCGGCCGGCGTTGTGCACGACCCCGTCGATCCGGCCCCACCGGGCCGCGACGGCGTCGACGAACCCCTGGATGTCCGTCGCCTGCTCCACGTCGGCCTGCCGGGCCAGCACATCGCCGCCCGCCGACTCCAGACCTTCGGCCGCCGCGGCCAGGCGGGCCGCGTCGCGTCCGCAGATGGCCACCGCCCCGCCTTCGGCCACCAGGTGCTGGGCCAGGGCCAGACCGAGCCCGTCGGTTCCACCGGTGATCATGGTGACCGTGCCGGCGAGTTCGAGGTCCACTACCTCGCTCCTTGGCCGAGGGAGGCGGGCGACCGGTTCGACGTCGACACGAAGTCGTCGACCTGCCGGCGGCTCTGCAGCCGGATGAAGGCCAGATGGGCCCAGCGGGGATCCGCGGCGGCTTGGGCGTAGCGCCGGCGGTAGCGGGCGTGACGGGTCAGCGACCAGGCGATGATCGACTTCTGCGGATTGATGGACCACAGATTGGAGGCGGACTCCCGATTGCCACTCCAGAGCTCGGTTCGGCGCACCACCCGGCCCACCGTGCGCGCCACCACACGGCCGGCCACGACCGGCAATGGGAGGTCGAGCCAGACGACGGTGTCGGCGCGCGCCCAGACCAGGTCCTGCACCCCCGAGTAGTTGCCGTCGACCACCCAGCCCGAAGCGCCGACCCGCTCACCCACCCGGGACCGGAACTCCCCCGGCTCGAGTTCGGTCCAGCCCGGCTGGTGGAAGATGGCGTCCAGCTCGACGTGGGGGACCTCCAGCCGCCGGGCCAGCGCGGCGCCCACGCGCGTCTTGCCCGACCCCGAACATCCCACCACCGATACTCGTCTGATAATTCAGCGCTCCTGCTCGGTCGGCCGGATGAGCATCTCGTTCACGGCGACGTGGCGGGGTCGGGTCACGACGTACACGATGGCGTCGGCGATGTCCTCGGACGCCATGAGCTCGATGCCGCCGAAGTTCTTCGCCATCTCCTCTAGGACCACCAGCCGGTTGTGGGAGGCCAGTTCGGTCGCCGTGGCCCCCGGCTCAATGATGGAAACCCGGACGTGCCGGGCCGTCACCTCCTGGCGCAGGGACTCGCTGAAGGCGACCACGCCGAACTTGGTGGCGTTGTAGACGCCGCTGTTGAGGCGGGCCACCCGTCCGGCCGTCGAGCTGACATTGACCACGTCGGCCACCGAGCGCGGGTCACCCTCGGCGGCCGCCAGCAGGTGCGGCAGGGCGGCGTGCGTGCAGTACAGCAATCCGAGCACGTTGAGGTTGACCATGCGCTGCCACTCCTCGAGGGGCGCCCCGACGATGGGGCCGAGCAACATGACGCCGGCGTTGTTCACCAGCGTGTCGAGCCGGCCCAGCTCGCCCACCGCTGTCTCCACTGCCGCCTGAGCCTGGGCCTGGTCGGACACGTCGGCCTCGATGACCAGTGCCTTCCCGCCACCCCCGATCCGCTCGGCCAGCGCTTCCAGCTTGTCCCGCCGCCGGGCCACCAGGGCGACGGTGGCGCCCCTTTCGGCCAAGGCCACGGCGGTGGCCTCGCCGATGCCACTACTGGCCCCGGTCACCAGGGCCACGGTTCCGCTCAACGACTTCGACATGGCTCCTCCACCACTCTGCCGCCGCACCGGCGCGGCCACACCCCTGGTTTAGTGGACGCGGCGGGCCGGCGCGTCACTCTGCGCCGTGGGGCCCTCGCTACTTCTCGTCGAAGGGCTCGATCCCGAACAGGCCGACGGGCACCCCGATGTCATCGGGGACCCGCGTCGGCGTGTCGCGGTTGAGCACTTCGCCCCGGAAGAAGGCCGGGCGCAGCGCCCGGTAGGTGAACATGAGCACCACCCCGATCAGCAGCGCACCGACGTCGAGGAGGAACACGCCCCCGATCTGCCACCGCGGCGCGAACGGCATGTCCCACACGGTGTAGGAGTTGGCCGGGTTCCAGTAGTGCCACAGGTTGTAGATGAGGCAGCCCAGCAGGATCAGCCCCCCCAGGAGTGGCAGGATGCCGCGGACCCACAGGTTGCGGGCGCTCTCCCCCAAGGTGGCGCGGTAGTACCAGACGCAGGCGAAGCCGGTCAGCCCGTAGTAGAAGGCGATCATCGTCCCCAGGGCCGAGACCGAGTCGACGATGACGCTGTTGCCCGACGACAGGGTGTTCATCACCACGTAGAGGACGATCGATACGCCCCCCATGGCGAGCGTCGAGACGGTTGGCGTCAGGTACCGCTTGTGGATCTTGCCGAAACTCGAAGGGATGGCCTTGTAGACGGCCATCGACAGCGTGGTGCGCGCCGTCGGCAGGATCGTCGTCTGCGTCGACGCCGCCGCCGAGCTCAGGATCATCAGGAACAGCAGGTGGGTGAGGAAGCTCCCGAAGCCGGAGGACCCGAAGATGCTGTTACCCAGGACGGACAGGACGTCGCCGGCGTGCGCCGGGTTCCGCAGACCGATGCCGTGCGTTCCGATGCCGGCGTAGGACTGGGTGGCGACCACCACGACGGCGTAGGTGACCAGGAGGACCAGTGTGGACAGCACGGCGGCCTTGCCGGGCGTGGTGTGCGGGTCCTTGGTCTCCTCATTGACCGACACCGTGGTGTCCCAGCCCCAGTAGATGAAGAGCATCACCGTGAAGCCGGCCATGAAGCCCGTCCCGGAGAAGTGGTCGAACGGGTTGAACCACGACAGCGAGGGCGTGAGGTGGCCGATCGGCGCGGTGCCGGCCCCCACCTTGTACAACGCCACCACCGAGAGCACCAAGAGCATGGTCAGCTCGATGCCGAGCAACGCCTTCTGGAAGTTGGCCGAGATCTCGATCCCGATGTAACAGATGGCGGTCATCACGACGATCCACATGACCCCGACCAGCAGGACCCAGCCGCTGTTGGCGTTGTTGCCGATCCCGTTGGCGTTGAACAACAAGAAGACGTACTGGCCGGCCACCTGGGCCAGGCTGGCCATGACCAGGAGGTCGGCCGCCACGATGCCCCATCCACCCAGCCAGCCGGTTTTCGGGCCGAACGCCCGCGTGCCCCAGGTAAAGGTGGTGCCGCAATCCGGGTCCGTGTTGTTCAACTCCTTGTAGGCATAGGAGATGAACAGCATGGGCACGAAGGCCAAGATCGTGATGATGGGCGCCTGGAGGCCGTTGATGTAGATGACCACGAACCCGAGGGTGGCGGCCAGGCTGTAGGCCGGCGCCGTCGAGGCCACCCCCACGATGGTCGAGGAGATCAGGCCCAACGCCCCGCCCTTCAGGCCCTTGTCGATGATGGGGTCCGGAACCTTCTCAGCCTCAGCCAGATCTGTCATGACGATCCTTTCGGGGGGTGGTCGTTCGCACGATAGCCAATCGGCGTCACAGATGCCTCGCTTTTGTCACCGGGGACCGCTGATCTCGGCACAAATGGCCGACGCGGCTGTCGAGTGCGACGCCGCACGGCCATTGAGGCGAAGGAAATCGTCGCCCGGATCTAGTTGGTCGGGTCGGGCTGATCCGATTTGCTCATGCCCCGCCGCAGCTCGGTCAGGCTGGTGGCGAGGAGGCGAGAGACGTGCATTTGGCTGACCCCGATGGAGGTGGCGATCTCCGACTGGGTGAGACCGTCGACGAAGCGCATGCGCAAGATCGACTGCTCCCGTTTGGGCAACCTGGACATGGCCGGACCGAGCAGGGCGCGTTCCTCCACCGCATCGAAGTTGGTGTCGTGCTCGCCCATGCGGGCCGAGAGCGGGATGTCCTGCTCGTCCGGCGCATCGATGGATGACGCCCGGTACCCCTGGCCCGCCTCCATGGCCTCGAGGATCGCTTCTTCCGAGGTGCCGATGGCCGCGGCCAATTCGGCCACCGTGGGGCTTCGACCGAGTTCCTGCACCATGGTGGACGTGGCATGCCCAAGCTCGAGATAGAGCTCTTGGACCCGGCGGCTGGCCCGGACGGCCCAGCCCTTGTCGCGAAAGTGGCGCTTGAGCTCGCCGATGATCGTGCGCGTGGCGAAGGCCGCGAAATCCACGCCGCGGGCGGGGTCGAATCGATCGACGGACTTGACGAGAGCAACCGAGGCCACCTGCACCAGGTCGTCGAGTTCCTCCCCCCGATGCAGGAAACGCCGGGCCAACTGGTGGGCCAAGCCGAGGTTCTCGGTGATCATGTCCGCCCGCGCCTCCTCAGATAGCACCGGGGGCTGCGTCGCGCCGCCATCCCGTTGTGCCGTCTCGCGTGCGGGTGTGTCATCCCCGCAATCGGTCACGCCAGGGGACCTCGCCGCCGCTTGCGCAGCCACGCCCGCACCATGCCGTCCTGGTCGTCGCGACCGTACTCGTCCACCAGAGCGGCCAGAATCTGCTCGCTCAGCTGCAGCGCCTCGGCTCCTCCACTCCAGGCGTCCGGGGCCGGACCGGCGCTGACGAGCGTGCAGGAGATGTCGAGTGTCTCATCGGTACAGGTGAACTCCACCCGCAGCTCACCGTGGTGTGCATCGCTCCCCTGCAGGGCCAGGAGGCAGAGCTCCCCCACGGCCAGGCGGAGATCCTCCAGCGCCTCGATGTCGAAGCCGGCGCGAGCCGAGATGGCCGATGACACCAACCGGGCCAACACCACCAGGTCGCCGCGGGCGGGGAACGTGAGCTCGACCCGGTCGCCCACGCCCAGCGTGTCGAGACCCACCCCGTCGGATGCGTCGCTCATGAATGACCCACGGCGGCCAGCGAGTCGACGATGGGGAAGACCGTGATGAGGCCGGTGATCTCGAAGATCTTCATGATCCGGGCGTCCGCCATCACCAACTGCAGGTCGCCCCCCTGCTCCCGGCAACGCTTGAGCGCCCCGACCAGCACGCCGAGCGCGGTCGAATCGAGGAAGGTCACCGCCAGGAGGTCGATCGCCAGAGTGGACCGGCCCTGGGCAATCAGCGCGTGGAGGGATTCCTGCAGCTGCGGTGCGGTCGCCACGTCGATCTCGCCCGAGACCGTCACGATGGTGGTGCCGCCCTCCGATCTCTCTTCAATCTGAAACTGCTGCTCCATCGATCCCCATTCCTGGTCATTCCCCCTTTGGGGTGCGCGCTGTTGGGTCACGCCCCGGGGACATCGCCTTGCAAGACCTATTGCCGAAACGGGTCAACCTAAACCCCGCCGCCCGAACGGAGCTCCATCCTCCCACCGGGGCCACGGTGTGGCGACTGCAAGTGGCATTGGGCACGACGGCCCGTACGCAATAAGTTGTCGACGACGACAATACCCACGACCACTGGGTCAGGGGGAGAACCACGTGGCCGAACCAGACAGCGAAGCCGCACCAGGTGACGAGCCCCATCCGGCGCAGGACCGCATGGAGTCGGTGGTCACCTGGGTGGCCCTGGTGTGGGTCTCGGGTGTGGCCATCGTCGACGAGGTGTACGGGGGGGCATTCGGGCTGATCGGCTTCCTGGCGATCGGGCCGTTCATTGCCGCCGCCTTCGCCACCCCGAGGCGCACCGCGCTCGTCGGCCTGTATGCCACCGTCTTCGCGTTGGTGCTCAGCACGCCACCCCGCCAGTACGGGCAACTGAACCATCTCCTCCGCGTCCTGACGTTGGTGGCGAGTTCGGGTGTGGCGGTGTGGATCTCCAGCCTCCGCACCCGCGGGGACCGGCAACTCTGGTCAGCCCGCAGGGCCACGCGCAACGAGCGGCGGCGGCGGGTGGCGGCCGAGACGGCCCAACGCATGCAGGCCATGGCTCGGGCCTTGACGACGGCGGCCGACCCGGCCCAGGTGGCGGACGCCGTCTTCGCCGCCCTGCGCGACGAACTGCGGGTGGACGCCGCCATCTTCGCCACCACCAACGAACGCGGGGTGCTCCGCTCGCACCGGCAGTTCGGCTACGACTCCATGCGGCACGGCGACGACCTGCTGGTGGCGCTCGACCCCGACGGGGCCATCGGCGACGTCATGCAACGGCGCGTGGCCCTCATCGCCGAGTCGGTCTCCGACCTTGCTCGGGAGTGGCCGATCATCGAGGCGTCCATGCGCACGACCCGGTTCAGTTCCTTGGCCGTGGTGCCTCTCGTGGTCTCCGACCGGGCCGTGGGGGTGGTGGTCGTCCATTGGCTGCAACCCCGCACCATCTCAAAGGCCGATCGGAGCTTCCTGTTCACCATGACCGGCGCCGCGGCCCAGGCGGTCGAGCGAGCCCGCTTGACCGTGACCGAGTTCGCCAACCTGGAACGGGCCGAGCATCTCCAACACCTCACCTCGGCCCTGGCCGCGGCGACAACACCGGGTGACGTGACCGGCGCCGCCCTGGGGGCGGGGCTGCGGGCCCTGGGGGCGCACTCGGCGGTGTGCCGAGTCCCGCTGGACCGCGGCCACCGGACCCTCACCTGCGTGGCCAGCAGCGGGCATCCCGTGGTGCTGGCCCACCGCGACGTGGGCGCGCACGACACGCTCTCGGGCGCGGCGTTCCTTTCGGGTCGCACCGTGACCGTGACCGTCGGCGCGGCCGAGCACCTTGATCCCGACGTGTCGAACGAGGTGGACCCCGCGGCCACCACGGAGCTCAACCAACCCCTCACCATCGTGGCTGAACCGCTCACCGGGAACGTCGGGCCGCTCGGCGTGCTGGTGTTCGCCTTCGTGGCCCAACACGAGCCGACCGACCCCGAGCATCGTTTCTTATCCACCCTGGCCGGCTTGACCGCCCAGGCGCTGGAGCGGGCGCAACTCTTCGAACTGGAGCGCCAAGCGTTGCGCGACGCCGAATCAGGGCGTGAGCGGCTCTCCCTTCTCTCCGACGTGACCAAGCTGTTGAGCTCCAGCCTCAACCCGACCACGGTCATCCACCGCACCATCAACCTGGTGGTGGGGCGTCTGGCCGACGCCTGTGTCGTGGAGGTGCCCGGAGACACGGGGCTCCAGCGGCTCGACGTCGGGAGTGAACTCGTCCTCGATGCCGAGACCTCGCTCCTGATCGGGGCCGACGACACGCCCTATGACAGCGACGCGCCGGCCGCCGTGGCCTACCGGACCGGCGCGGCCCAACTGGCTCCCCTGACCTCGCCACTGGTGACCGCGCTCGGATTGGGCGCCTGCACCGCGCTGGCCGTGCCGATGACGGCCAACGGCGAGGTCATCGGCGTCATGACCTTCATCGACGGCGCCGATCGGCACTTTCAGCCCGATGACGTCTCGTTGGCGATCGAGGTGGCCAGCCGCACCGGAGTGGCGCTCTCCAATGCCACCCAGTACCAGCGCGAGCGGGTGGTGGCCGAGGTCCTCCAACACGCCGTCCTGCCTGACTCGCTCCCCCGGGTCGACGGCATGCACTTCGACGCCGAATACCGGGCCGGTGCCGCCGGGACCTACGCCGGCGGCGACTGGTATGACGTCTTCCGGCTCGACGACGAGCGCGTCTTCTTCAGTGTCGGTGACGTCATGGGCAAGGGCGCCCCCGCCGCCGCCCTCATGGGACAGGTGCGCAGCGCCCTGCGGGCCTACGCCGTGACCGGTCAGTCCCCGTCCGAGGTGCTCTCCTCCCTCGACCACCTCTTCGACATTCTGGCGGAGGACCGGGTGGTCACGGTCGTGGTGGGCCTGCTCAACCCCAAGACCGGAGCCGTACGACTGACCAACGCCGGCCACCCACCCCCGCTGGTCGTGCGGGCCGACGGCACCACGTCGTTCTGTGCACCGCACAGCTCACTGCTGATCGCCGCCGGACTGGGCCAATCCGCCCGCCCGGATCACGAGCTCGAGTTGGCCCCGGGCGACTCTCTGGTGATGTTTTCCGACGGCCTGGTGGAACGGCGGGGAGAAGCGATCACGGTCGGCATGGACCGGCTGTCCGAGGTGGCAACTGAGGTAGCGAGAGGTGGCTGGCCCACCCGGCCGGCCGGCACCCTGGCTACGCTGCTGAGCCACGCCGAGAGCACAGATGACGTCGTCGTGCTGTCCCTGCACTACCTCGGCGTCCCGGCCGAGGGTACGAACAGGGCGGAATTGGGTAGTGGACAAGGTGGGATGTCGACCTTGTACCTGGAGCCAGTGGTGGAGAGCACCACACAAGCCCGCCATTGGGTCTCGGCTCGACTGGGTGATCTCCCGCTCGAGGTCGCCGAATGTGCGGCCCTCTTGACGTCGGAGTTGGTCACCAACGCGGTGTTGCACGCCGCCACCCCCCTGTCGGTGACCCTGCACGTCCTCTCCGGCCGGATCCGGGTCGACGTGGCCGACGGCAGCCCGGTCATCCCCGCTCTGAAGGAATACGGCCCGCACGCGGCCACGGGCCGGGGGCTCACCCTGTTCAACACGCTGGCTTCGAGCTGGGGCGTGCATCCGGTCCCCGGCGGGAAGATCGTCTGGTTCGAGTTGCCGGTCGATGTGCCGGTCGGGGTTGGCGAGGTGTCCGACGGCACGTTCCATTTCGATCTGATCGGCATGGCCCAGGCCGACCGACGCGAGCCGGACGGGACGTCGCCCCAGATGACGGTCGACCTGCTCGGCATCCCGGTCGATCTCCTGCAAAAAGCCAGCGAGGAATACGAGGGGTTGTTCCGGGAACTGCGCCTCATGAAGGAGCGGGCCGACTCCGGCATCCCCTCGGCCGTCCAGTTGTCCGACCGCCTCTCGGTGCTGGTCTCGGATGTCGGCAGCCGTTTCAACGGCTTCGGGCCCGGGATGGACGCGAACTGGCAGGACGTGGTGGACCGCAAGGTGGCCACCTATGACTGGCACATTTCCCTGCCCCAGGCGGCGGCCGCCGCCTGCGAGTACTACAGCGCCATGCTCGACGAGGCCGACGAGTTCAGCCGGTCAGCCCAACTGCTGACCCTGCCCGCCTCGGATACCAGCATCGCGGTCCGGCGGTGGTTCCTCTCCGAGCTGGTCAGCCAGCTCCGTGGCCAGGCCCCCACACCGTGGGTCCGCAGCCGCCATCACGCCGACCTCATGCAGCGGGCCACGTGATCCCGGGCCGTCAGCGGGCCTCCCGGGCCGCCTTCTTGAAGACCTTGGCGTAGAACTCCAGCCCCTCGGGGGAGAGGCGGGCCGCCGGGCCGCTGGCGATGGAGACCCGCTCGGGGATGATGCCCCACACCGGTACTTTCAGGTCCTCCCACCAGGCGATGGTGGCGTCCAGATCATTGGTTCCGAGCCGGGCCGAGCAGATGACCACGCCGGCCGGAATGTTGGACGGGGTCATTTCCAGGGTGGCGACCACCCGGTTCGGCTCGACCCCACCCGAACGGGTGGGGATGACCACGACATCGGCCCGGGTCAGCGCCGCCCGAACGATGCGCTCTTCCCCCGGCGGGGTGTCGACCACCACCACGCCTTCGCTCCCGTCCATGGCCCGGATGACCGTCCGCTCCGAGGGGGCCTCGAACAGGTCGACCCCTTCGATCGGCCTCGTCTCGAACCACTCGGCCGTCGATCCCTGGCGATCGGCATCGACCAGGCGCACCGGGGAGCGCCCCCGGCCGGCCGCGACGCCGGCCAGGTACACGGCGGTGGTCGTCTTGCCGGCTCCACCTTTGACGTTGCTCACCACAATGTTCATTGCGTCGGGACCTCCGCCCGTAGGGTATCGGCCGCGGTCGGCCTCGGCTCACGGCAGCAGCAGGCGACCCAGGCGCCGGCGGGTGATAGCGACGCCGACGACGGCCATGGCCGCCAGATAGAGCACGTGGAGGAGCAGGGCCCAGTAGAAGATGCCCAGGTCACATGATCGGACCAACACCACGCCCTGGTAGAGCGGCGTGCAACGGACCACGGCCTGCAACCACCCCGGGTACACCGTGATCGGGTAGAAGGTGGCCGAGAACAAGAAGAGCGGTATGAACGTCAGCGAGACCATGTCGAAGTCCTGCCAGGTCCGCATGTACGTGGTACCGGCCATGCCGGCGGACGCGAAGGCCAGGCTGATGAGGATGGCCGCCGGCCAGCACAGGATGGCCCACGGGGAGACCACGTACCCCAGCCCGGTCATGATCAGCAGGAAGGCGCCCGAGTACAGGGCGCCGCGCAGGACGCACCAGCCCAGTTCGCCCAGGGCAACGTCACCCACACCGAGCGGGGTGGACAGCATGGCGTCGTAGGTCTTGGAGATCTTCAGCTTCATGAAGACCAGGAAGGTCGAATCGATCATCGCCCCGTTCATGGCCGACGACGCCAGCAGCCCGGGGGCCACGAAGGCCGTGTAGGCGATGTACCGGCCGTCCACCGGGATGGGGCCGACCAGGTGGCTGAGGCCCACGCCGATGGAGAGGAGGTAGAAGAACGGCTCGAAGAAGCCCGAGACCAGGAAGATCCAGGAGCGGCGGTAGACCAGCACGTTCCGCTCGAGCACACGCGCCGCGTAACGGCCCCCCAGGGCGGCGAACGGGGTGACCCGCAGCGGGAAGCCGCCCCGCTTCGGGGTCTCCAGGGTGGTGCTCATGTGGTGCTCATGTGGTGCTCACACCACCAACCGCTTGGCGAAGGTGTGCCGCCCCACGGCGTAGCCCACGCCGACCCAGAGGCACAGGTAGGCGGCATGGCCCAGGTCGGGCCACGGGTGGACGGTCCCGAGGGTCAGGTCGCGGCACAGGGACACGCCGTGAAAGAGCGGCGAGATGTAGGCCACCACCTGCAGCACCAGCGGCAGCTGCGAGATGGGGAAGAAGATCCCCGAGAACAGGAAGAGCGGGATGATCACGAAGCGGTAGAGCGTGGAGAACCCGCTGTCCTTGTCGAGCGTGGCAGCGAAGGCGGCCATCGGGGCGCCGAAGGCCATGCCGGTCAGCACCGCGACCGGCAGGGCCAGGATGGCCCAGAACGAGAAGATGGTCCCGAAGGCGGCCATCACGGCCAGGTAGATGGACACCACGATGGCGATGCGGGTGGCCACCCAGGCCAAATGGCCGATCAGCACGTCGTAGACACTGAGCGGCCCGGCCAACATGGCCAGGTAGGTCCGCATCCACTTGATGGCCCCCAGGACGGGGTACATCATGTCGTTGGTCCCGATCTGCATGGACGTACCGGCCAGCAGCCCCGGGGCGAGATAGGCGAGATAGCTGACGCCACCGACGCCGTGGGAGTGCTTGTCGATGAGCGAGCCCAGGGCGATCCCCATGGCGGCCAGGTAGAGGATCGGGATGAGGAAGCTGGTGGCGATGGAGCTCTTCCACGTCCGCTTGTACTGGTACCCCCAGTAGCCCGCGGCCCGGAGCCACATGGGCGTGGCCATGCGCCGCGCCGGGACCACTTCTCCGTGCTCGAAGAGCGTGGCGGTCACGTCGGTGGTGCTCATGGTGGAGGCGCCGACCCGACTCAGTCGACGAGGGTACGGCCGGTCAACCGGAGGAAGACGTCCTCCAAGGTCGAGCGACGCACCAAGGTGCTCTGCGGGCTCAGGCCCCGACCGTGCACCTCGGCCAGGGCCGCGTCCCCGTCATCGGTGTAGAGCAGGATCCGGTCGGGCAGCACCTCGTGACGGTCGACCAGGTCGGCCAGCTTCTCGGCCAGGGCCTCGTGTTGGCCCGGTTGGAAGCGCAGTTCGACCACCTCTTTGGTGGCGTGCTCCTCGATCAGCTGGCGGGGGCTGCCCTCGGCGGCGAACCGGCCCTTGTCCATGACGACCAGGCGGTCGCACAATTGCTCGGCCTCATCCATGTAATGGGTGGTGATCACCAGGGTCACCCCCTGCAGCTTCAGCCGATAGAGGCGGTCCCAGAGCAGGTGGCGGGCCTGGGGGTCCAGCCCGGTCGTGGGCTCGTCGAGGATGAGCAGGTCGGGGTCCGAGATGAGGGCCCGGGCGATGGTCAGGCGCCGCTTCATGCCGCCCGAGAGCGGGTCGACCCGGTCGTGGGCCCGGTCGGTCAGCTGGGCGAACTCCAGCAGCTGATCGGCCCGTTGGCGGATGAGCTTGCGAGGCATATCGAAGTAGCGCCCGTAGATCATGAGGTTGTCGAGGACGGTGAGGTCCAGGTCGAGGGAGTCTTCCTGGGGCACCAGCCCCATGCGGGCCCGAATGGCCGGGCCGTCGGTCACCGGGTCCTGGCCCAACACCCGGAGCGTGCCCCCGCTGATCGGCGAGATACACGAGATCATGCGCATGGTCGATGTCTTGCCCGCCCCGTTGGGCCCCAGGAAGCCGAACGACTCGCCCCGGGCGATGGTGAAGTCCACCTTGTCGACGGCCACGAAGTCGCCGAAGCGTTTCTCCAACTGGTGGGCCTCGACCATGGGTGCCAGCGCCGGGTCCCCGGCGCCCGGGCGCCCGGGCGCGGCAGACTGGCTGTCCCGGCCCCCATCGGGCGGCGGCACGTCAGTCGTCGGCGATGAGTATGACGTCATTGTCAGGCAACGATACCGTGCACCCCGAGAGCCCAAATTCGCCGGGTGGCCGGGAACGACAGAGGAGGCAGCGTCGACATGGCAGCGCACGCAGTTCGAAGGTTCCCCGAGGGGTTCACCTGGGGCACGGCCACGGCCGCCCACCAGATAGAGGGCGGCAACGCCAACAACGACTGGTGGGAGTTCGAGCATGCGCCCGACACGGTGTGCGCCGAGCCCTCCGGGGACGGGTGCGACTCGTGGGACCGGTGGCGGGAGGACGTCGAATTGGTGGCGTCCCTCGGCCTGGACAACTACCGCTTCTCGGTCGAATGGAGCCGCATCGAGCCGGCCCAGGGGGAGTTCTCCCGGGCGGCGCTGGCGCACTACCGGGGGCTGTGCGCCGCCCTACGTGACCGGGGGATCGATCCGGTGGTCACCCTCCACCACTTCACCACCCCGCGGTGGCTGACCGATCAGGGTGGGTGGGAGAGCGGGGCGGCCGTCGAGCGCTTCGGTCGCTTCAGCGAGGTGGTGGCCGGCGCACTGGGCGACGTGATGTCGAGGGCCTGCACCATCAACGAGCCCAACGTGGTGGCGGTCATGGGCTGGATGGCCGGCATGTTCCCACCCGGCAAGACGGACAAGGACCAGTCCCGGGCGGTGGCGCAGAACCTGATCGCCGGGCACCGGGTCGCCGTCGAGGCCGTCAGGGGCGCCGCGCCGGGTGTGCCGGTCGGCCTGACCCTGTCCATGACCGACTACCAGTTCCTCGAGGGCGGGGAGGCCAAGCTGGAGAGCAGGCGACACCACTCCGAGGACGTCTTCCTCGACGCCACCGGAGGCGACGATTTCCTGGGCGTGCAGGTGTACACCCGCAATCGCATCGGTCCCAACGGGTGGGCCGGCGCCGAGCCGGGTGTGCCCGTGCTCGACATGGGCTACGAGTTCTACCCGGCGTCGTTGGCCAACTGCCTCCGCCGGGCCTGGGACTACACCGACGGGAGCCTGCCGCTGCTGGTCACCGAGAACGGGATCGGCACCACCGACGACGTCCAGCGCATCGACTACGTGCGCCAGGCGCTCGGCGGGGTGCTCGATGCGATCGCCGAGGGGATCGATGTGCGGGGCTACACCTACTGGTCCCTGCTCGACAACTTCGAGTGGGCGCTCGGGTACCGCCCCCGCTTCGGTCTGGTGTCGGTGAACCGGACCTCGTTCGCCCGCACGCCGAAACCGAGCGCCGCGTGGTTCTCGTCAGTGGCGGCGGCCAACGCCCTCGACGCCTAGGACCGGCTCAGACGGCGGCCAGCTCCGTGTTGGCCACCACGGCGTCGATGATCTGGTCCCACAGGCCCTCGGGCAGGTCGTGCCCCATGCCCGGGATCAGGATCAGCTTGGAGCCCGGCACGGCCGCGGCCGTGGCCTTGCCGCCGCTCACCGTGACCAGCGGGTCGGCCTCCCCGTGAATCACCAGGAAGGGCACCTCCACCCGGCGCAATCCCTCGGTGCGATCGGGTGAGGCCAGGATGGCCGCCAACTGGCGGGCCGTGCCCTCGGGGCAGAAGTTGCGGTCGTAGGCGGCCTCGGCCCGCCGCGTCATCATCTCGGCGTCGAAGGGGAAGCCGGGAGAGCTGATGACCTTGCTCCCTTCAACGCTGGCGGCCACGGCCCCGTCGCGGCTGGTGGCTGGCGGTCGCAGGAGCGCCGTCGCCGCCTCGGCCGTGGGCGCGCCCACGGCACGGTCGCCCGTGGTCGACATGATCGAACACGCCGTGAGGACGCGTTCGGGATGGTTGATGACGAGAGCCTGCGTGATCATGCCCCCCATCGAGACGCCCATCACGTGGGCTGCTTCGATGCCCACGTGGGCCAGCAGGGCCGACGCATCGTCGGCCATGTCCTCGATCCGGTACGAGGCCGACGAGCCGTCACCGGTGAAGAGGGCGCCGAAGTCGGGCGTGCCGTCGAACTTGGTCGAGAGCCCGACGTCGCGGTTGTCGTAGCGGATGACGAAGAAGCCGCGGGCCGCCAGGGCCTCGACGAACGCCTGGGGCCAGGCGATCAGCTGGCCACCCAGGCCCATGACCATCAGGAGTGGGGGATCGGCCGGATCTCCGCTGGTCTCGAACTCGATCGCGATCCCATTGACGTGTGCGGTGGGCACGTGCGGCTCCCTTCGGGCGATGACGATGCTCCGGCGATGTTCTCTCAGGCGATGTTCTCTCAGGCGATTTCCTAGCAGGCCCGGAGTCGGTGCGCCCGCTCCCCCTCAGGTCGTGGTCGACGGCGTGGCCCGGGGCACCGGCTTGCGCCGGGCCACGGCGCGCCGGTGGCGCGGTCCGGGCTTGGCCCCGACCAGGAAGGTCTCGAACCCGGCGAGGCACACGATGTAGAGGGGGAACGCCACCACCGCGGTGGTCCAGTCCGTGACGGTCAGCAGGAGGATGGCCGCGTTCAGGAATGCACCGAGATACGCCGACACGGATTCGGTCTCGGGATCCGTCCAACTCTTGACCAGGGTCGGAATTCCGGCCAGCAGGTCGGCCACGATGGCGGCCACGATGGCCACCACTCCACTGCGGGTCACCAACCACCCCACCGTCCCGGCCACCGACAGCGCACCGCAGACATAGTCGAGGCGACCGATCCTCCACACAGCGGCCGGGTTGTGGAAGGAGGCGATGAAGATCAGCAACGGCATGAAGCCGATGGTGAAGGTGGTCAGCGTGCGCAGTCCCACGCCGGATTTGAACTCGACCGCGGCGGCCAGGAGCGGGGCCACCGCCCACAGCAGCCAGGTCACCCGGTTGGGCTGGGTGGTGCCACGGAGGGTGTCGCGCAGGTACGCCGCGGCGCCGAGGACGCCGATGGCCACCCCCACGTAGACGAATTGCTCGTTGATCACGGTGGGACAGTCTGCTGCCCCGGCGACCGCCCCGTCGTACCCGGGTGACGCCCCTTCCGCCGCGGCGCCCGCTAACTTCCCCTCCACGGGGCATCGCACGGCGGTGGGCTGGGAACCTGACCCCATCACGCAGCACGGAGACGGGAACATGCGACCCGGAGCATCCACACAGCGCACAGGCCTCATCAGATGAGGATCTTCCGGCGTGGGTGAGCTGCTCGTCATCGCCTTCCTCGGAGGCCTGATCACCGGCCTCTCTCCCTGCATCGTGCCCGTCCTGCCGGTGGTGGTCGCGGGCGGATCGGCCGGAACCAACCGGGCCCGCCCCTACCTGATCATCGCCGGGTTGGTGGTCAGCTTCAGTCTGGCTGTGCTCGTCGGCAGCACCGTGCTCAGCGCGCTCGGCTTGCCCCAGAATTTCCTCATGTGGCTCGGGATCGGGCTGCTGCTCGCCTTGGCCGTGGGCCTCATGATCCCGAAGGTCGGTGAGTTGATCGAGCGGCCCTTCAACCGACTCGGGTCGACGCGCTACGCCGACTCGGGCGGTGGGTTCGTCCTCGGACTCAGCCTGGGCCTGGTCTTCGTGCCCTGCGCCGGTCCGGTCCTGGCCGCCATATCGGCCGCCGCCGGCAACCACCGGGTGGATGCCTCGACCTTCTTTGTCACCATCTTCTACGCCGCCGGTGCCACCTTGCCCCTGCTCGTCTTCGCCGTGCTGGCCCAGCGCGCCGCCACCGGATGGAAGAAGGTACGTGAGCACCTCCCGGTCATCCGGCGCGTGGCCGGGGCCGTGCTGGCGGTCACCACCCTGGCCATCGCCTTCGGGGTGCTCGATCCGCTCCAACGCGCCGTGCCGGGCTACACCGCCGCGCTGGAAAACCGCATCGAGAGCAACACCGCCATCGCAAATCAACTTCATGCCCTCAGCGGCGAGAAGGCCAACACATTGGCCCAGAAGCAGGCGGCCGCGGCCAAGGAGGGAACGAGCTCGTTGCCCCGCCTGGCCAAGGCGCCGAATTTCACGGGCATCGTCAGCTGGCTCAACACGCCGGGCAACCAACCGCTGTCCCTGGCCCAACTCAAGGGGAAGGTGGTGTTGATCGACTTCTGGACCTACTCGTGCATCAACTGCCAGCGCTCACTGCCCCACGTCGAGAGCTGGTACAACGAATACAAGAAGGACGGCCTGGTCGTCGTCGGCGTCCACACCCCGGAGTTCGCCTTCGAGCACGTCGTGTCCAACGTGCGCAGCGAGGCGGGCACGTTGGGGGTCGACTACCCGATCGCGGTGGACAACAACTACGGCACCTGGGACGCCTACAGCAACCAGTACTGGCCGGCCGAGTACCTCATCGATCCCAGCGGGGAGGTACGCGCCTACGACTTCGGAGAGGGCGGCTACGGCACCATGGAGTCGAACATCCGCCAGTTGCTGACCGCCAACGGAGCGACCCATCTCCCGGCCCCGACCGATGTGGCCGACAAGACCCCGACCAACCAGATCACCCAGGAGACCTACCTCGGCTACTCCGAGTCGAACCCGCAGTACTTCGTGGGGACGGCGCTCGACTACAACAAGCCCGTCGACTACCACGCTCCCTCGTCCATTCCGCTCAACGACCTCGCCTTCAGCGGGACGTGGACCGACCGTTCGCAACAAGCGACCGCCGGCGCCAATGCCGCGCTGTCCCTGCACTTCACCGCCGACGACGTCTACCTCGTCCTGGGTGGGAGCGGGACGGTCGACGTCTCCTATAACGGCCGTCACCTCTCCACCGTCAAGGTGAGCGGCATCCCCACGCTCTACACGCTGTTCTCCGGCCAGGCGCTGCAAACCGGGCAGTTGCGCCTGCAGGTCACCCCCGGCGTGCAGGCCTACGACTTCACCTTCGGCTGACCCGGACGGTGCCGGCGTCGGCGTCCTAGTTGATCTGGCGCTGGCGCCCGACCCAGTAGGGGTCCCGCAATTGGCGCTTGAGGATCTTGCCCGACGGGTTGCGGGGGAGGACATCGATGGTGTCCACCGAGGTCGGCGTCTTGTAGTGCGCCAGGTGCCGGCGACAGTGCGCCATCACGGCGGCGGCGTCAATGACGCCGCCGAGGCCCGCCTCCGGGACCACGATGGCCTTGACCGTCTCGCCCCAGCGGTCGTCGGGTACCCCGATCACCGCCGCGTCGACCACGGAGGGGTGGGAGAGGAGCACGTTCTCCACCTCGGCCGGGTAGATGTTCTCGCCGCCGCTGACGATCATGTCCTTCATGCGGTCGTGGAGGTAGACGTAGCCCTCGGCGTCGAGGTACCCGGCGTCACCGGTACGGAGCCAGCCGTCGGCGACCACGGTGGCGGCCGTCTCCTCGCTCTTCCCCCAGTACCCGGCCATGTTGTACGGCCCGCGGGTCCAGACCTCGCCGACCTGCCCCAGGTCGGCGTCACCCAGGGAATCGGGGTCGACGATGCGGATCTCGACCCCCGGATGGGGCCGCCCGGCCGATCGCAGCAGGTGCTGGCGCGGCCCGCCCGGATCGTGGTCCTCGGCCCGCAAGGCTGTGATGGCGCCGGTGGTCTCGGTCATGCCGTAGACCTGGTTGAATCCGCAGCCGAAGGTGGCCATGCAGCGGATCAGCACGTCCTCAGAGATCGGCGACGCCCCGTAGAAGATGTGGCGCAGACTGGTCAGATCGGTTGACGGCAAGGTCGGGGCAGCCAGGAGCGCCATCAACACGGCCGGCACCACGAACATCTCGGTGATGCGCTCGGTGGCGATGAGCTCGAGCAACCGCGCCGGATCGACGTCACGCAGGATCACCGACCGACCACCCCGCGACATGCCGCACAGCGCCCATCCGGAACCGCCGATGTGGAAGAGCGGCATGGCCACCAGGCTGACGGTGTCGGCGGTGATGCTGAAGGTGCGCCCGGCTTCGGACACCGCCGTCGAGAGGTTGGCGTTGGTCAGCATGACCCCCTTGGGGAGTCCTGTGGTCCCCGAGGTGTAGAGCTGCATGCTCACCTCCTGCGGTCCTCCCACGTAGCCGGAGTCGGTCTCGGGGCACCCGTCGAGCCACTGGTCATAGGAGATGGCCCGGGGGTCGGGGCACGGACCCGTCGCACCGGGGTCTTCCAGCACGACGATGCGCCGCACGGCAGGCAGTGCACTCGCCATCTGCGCCAACGCCGGCAGGTAGTCGGCGTGGACCACCAGGATGCATGCGGCGGCGTCATCGATGATGGCCGCCATCTCGGCGGGCGCCAGGCGCCAGTTCACCGCCACGTTGACGGCACCGAGCAACGCCCCGCCGAAGAGCACATCGAAATAGGGCAGGCCGTTCCGGTCGAGCAGGGCCACCCGGTCACCCGCCACCAGCCCGTCGCGCCGGCACGCCTGGGCCACCCGGCAGGCCCACCGGTACTCCTCCGACCACGTGCGCCGCACCTCGCCCGCCACCAACATCTCGTGGTCCGACCGGGACCGGGCCA
>Ga0208357_1000614_pt1 | contig 28153 bp, 25 predicted proteins | sample NGESurdeep092012_6_FD_184487 | JGI IMG/M metagenome (GOLD analysis project Ga0208357, IMG submission 184487) | Arctic peat soil microbial communities from Barrow, Alaska - NGEE Surface sample F52-2 deep-092012 (SPAdes) | ecosystem: Environmental > Terrestrial > Soil > Wetlands > Peat ...
CGACGTCGACAACAACATCGCGACCATGGTGCAAAACGGCCAGGAGCCCGACATCGCGCAGGGTAGTGCCGACTACGCAGGTGTGACCGACAAGGTCTATCCGACCAGCCAGATCCTGTCGCCCGAAACTCAGGCGAACCTGTTGAAGGGTTTCGCCGACCAGGGCAAGGTCAACGGGGTCGAGTACGGGATCCCCTACACCTCAAGTGCCCGTGCACTTTTCTACAACAAGGACCTGTTCACCAAGGCCGGCATCTCGAGCCCGCCCGCGACGTGGGCCGACTTGAAGGCGGACGCCGACAAGCTCAAGGCCTCTGGCGTGCCCGAGCCCTTCGGGTTGCCACTCGGCTCTGAAGAGGCGCAGGCCGAGACACTGCTGTGGGAACTCGGCGGCGGTGGCGGTTTCGTCGACTCCAGCGGCAAGTTCGCGTTGAACAGCCAGCCGGACGTCGACACGTTCAGCTTCTTGCAGAGCCTCGTCAAGGCCGGAGACACCGAGCCGAACCCCGGTACGGTCGATCGCACGAAGGGCTCGTGGGCTGACTTTGCTGCAGGCAAGGTTGGCATGGTGAACGGCTCGCCCGGTTTCTTGCCGCAGGTCAAGGGCAAGGTCAACTACGGTGTCGCTCCCATCGCGGGCAAGGACGGCGCTCTCACCACAACGCTCGGCGTGTGTGACTGGCTTTGGGCGTTCAAGACAAACGGTCAGCACCAGCAGCAGATCAAGGCGTTCCTCGACTTTGCGCTGCAGGACAAGTACCAGGAGGCGTTCGACAACCTTTACGATTTGCTTCCGGTGACGACGAGCGCAACAGCTGCTCTCTCGTCGAACGCCGACTTCAAGCCGTTCCTCGCCGCGCTCCCCACGGCGACGTTCTACCCGACGAGCAACCCTGCATGGCCGGCTGTGAACACTGCGATGAAGCAGACGATCGGCACTGCGTTGACGGGTGACCCGAAGACGGTCCTCGATGCGCTGCAGGCGGTCGCCACGAAATGATGCGACCTCCTGAAACACTCGGGTCGCTCTGCTTGAACTGGTAAGGCTTGAACTAGTAGGGCCAAGTGTCCCGGCGCCAGGCGATCTCGCCTGGTGCCGGGCACTTGTACAACCGGTAGGGAGAGCTCCGATGTCAGACGCCACGGTCGCGCAGCCTGCGGCCGGACCGGCGCAGCGTTCGGGTCCGACGGGCCGACGCAAAGTCAGTAGGCGGCAGCGAACTGCCCGCGTCCTCGCCCCGTTGGTGTGGATCGGCCCGGCGACCGCGCTCATCGGCCTGGTCGTTGTCTGGCCGGTCGTCGTGATGATCCGGACGTCGATGCAGAAGGTCAGCAGCTTCGGCGAGATCAATGGCGGGGCAGGCTGGAACAACTTCAGGCACCTGTTCCACGAGCTCGCATTCAAAGGCGTGGTCGAGCGCACCATCGTCTGGGTGATCGTCGTCGTCACGGTAACGATGCTGGTCTCCCTCGCCCTCGCGCAGCTGTTCAACCAATCGTTTCCCGGTCGCCGGATCACGCGCTGGGCATTGATCGCGCCTTGGGCCGCATCGGTCCTCATGACGGCAATCGTCTTCAAGTGGATGCTCACGCCGGGCTATGGCCTGATCGACATCCTGAAGCATCACCTCGGCCTCTTGCCCAACCTCAACGGATCAGCTGCCGACCCGCTCGGGCAGGCGAAGTCGGCGATGCCGTGGCTGATGTTCGTCGCGGTGTTCGTGTCCTTGCCATTCACGACGTACACGATCTTGGCCGGACTCTCGACAATTCCCGGGGAGGTCTACGAAGCGGCCCGTGTCGACGGTGCCAGCAAGTGGCACACGTACCGGTCGATCACGATGCCGCTGCTGCGACCCGCACTGACCGTCGCGACGCTGATCAACGTGATGAACGTGTTCAACTCGTTTCCGATCATCTGGGCGATGACCCACGGCCAACCGGGTTACACCACGACGACGACAACGGTCTACATGTACATCCTGAAGGGTTCCGACCTGGGGGAATCGGCGGCGATGTCGGTCGTCAACTTCGGGCTCATCATCGTGATCGTCGGCCTGTTCTTGCGCTTCAGTCGGTGGAAGTCGGAGGTCGAATAGATGTCGGCCATCGCTACACCGTCGTTCGCGCTCGCTACGCCGCCGGCTCGCAGAAAAAAGCGTGCAGGGGAGGGGCGTCCTACCTGGAAGACCATCGTGATCGTCACGGCGGCCTACCTCATCGCGTTTGTGTTCGTCTTTCCGTATCTCGACATGATCGTGACCGCTTTGCGGCCGCAAAGCGAGCTGCAGTCGACGAGCATTCTGCCGCATCACTACACGTTCTCCAGCTTTACCAGCCTTTGGAAGACCGGGCTTGGCCAGAATCTCAGGGTCACACTGACGGTCGCTGGCGGGGCCACCGTGCTGGTCTTGTTGGTGGCACTTCCTGCCGCGTACTACACGGCGCGGCACAGGTTCCGCGGTCGGTTGGCGTTCCTGCTGCTGGTTCTGGTGACTCAGATGTTCCAACCGACGGCGATGCTGGTTGGTATCTACCGGGAGTTCTTCAGCTTCCACCTGCTGAACACCGTGTGGTCGTTGATCTTGGTCAATGCGGGCTTCAATCTGGCTTTCGCGATCTGGATCCTCAACGCCTACATCTCGTCGATTCCGCGTGAACTCGAAGAGGCGGCGATGGTCGAGGGCACCGGCAGGCTTGGCGCCTTGTTCCGAGTGACGTTGCCGCTCGCGATGCCTGGAGTGGTGACGGCGTTGATCTTCACCTTTATCGCCGCATGGAACGAGTTCATCGTTGCATTGACGCTGACGCAGACTCCGAGCCGGATGCCGCTGACGGTCGCGATCAACGGCTTCATTGGTGCTTACAGCATTGAGTGGCAGCACCTTTTCGCGGCGTCCGTCGTGGCCACGATCCCGGTTATCATCTTGTTCGCACTCATCGAGCGAAGAGTGATCAACGGCCTGACCGCGGGCTCGATCAAATAGCTATCGAGACCTTATCCAGTTGCGCCATGCGAGCCCGGCGGTTGAATTGGTGATCATGACCACCGACGAGAGGCTGCTCGACCAGCCCGTCTGGGCGTCGTTGACCGGAGCTCACGCGCATATCGCTGAGCGGAACGACGGTGCCGCTCGCTATCCGTCTGAGATCGCGCCATTCGCCGCTCTCGCCGACGCCGCCGACCCCGAGAGTTGGCTGGATCTCGCCAAGCTGTTCGGACCAGGTGCCGTCGCCGTTCTGCCTGGCGTCTCGGAGGCCCCAGATGGCTGGGAGATCGTGGAGTCTGTGCACGGAGTGCAACTTGTCGGCACCTTGCTGCGCGCAGAGACAGACGACGAGGCCGTTCGGCTCGACCACGCCGATGTGCCGGACATTCTCGAGTTGATCACGCGTACCAGGCCGGGACCGTTCTTGCCGCGGACGATCGAGCTCGGCGACTATTTCGGCATCCGCCGAGATGGCACTCTCATTGCGATGGCCGGCGAACGGATGCACCCCTCTGGATGGACCGAGATCAGTGCCGTATGCACCGACGCGGCCTATCGCGGGCTAGGGCTCGGTACGCGTCTCATACGTCACGTAGCGGCTGGCATTCGCGACCGGGGCGAATCTGCGTTCCTGCATGCGGCGGTGACGAACGCAAACGCGATCCGTCTCTACGAGTCGATCGGGTTCGCGCATCGGCGCGAAATCCGATTCCTCCTTGTTCGGACTCCTCCGCCGTTGGCTGGCTAGTTTATCGGCGTGTGAGAATCGAGTCGTGCCGCTGTCATCCGAGCCATTGCAGAAGTTGGGCTTTCTCACGATCGGCCTCTTCGATGGCGCCGACCCACGTCCTGGGCATGAGACCACGCTGGAGATCATCGAGCTCGGGGAACAACTTGGGTTTGACAGTGCTTGGGTGCGCCACCGGCACTTCCAGTACGGCATCTCCTCGCCGGTAGCGGTTCTCGCTGCTGCCTCGCAGCGCACCAGCCGAATCGGCTTGGGTACGGCCGTGATTCCGCTCGGCTGGGAGAATCCGCTTCGACTCGCCGAAGACCTGGCCACGGTCGGCATCTTGTCCGGAGGGCGCCTCAACCCCGGTGTGAGCGTCGGTCCGCCGATCCACTGGGACTACGTGAAGGAAGCGCTGTACCCGCAGACCTACGACCAGCAAGACTTCAGCTACGAGCGGGTACGGCGGCTGCTCGACATGTTGCGCGGCGAACCAGTCAGTACCTTCAGCGGGAATGAGGGATTCGAGGTCTACTCGGACCGTGTTCAACCACACGCACAGGGTCTGGCGAGCCGCATGTGGTACGGCGGCGGAAGCGTGCGTTCGGCGCAATGGGCGGGGGAGAACCGGATGAACTTCCTGACCAGCAACGTGACGAAGGCTGAGGATTCTGAGGACTTCGTCGCGACGCAGCTCTTGCACATCAACACATTCCGCGCCCACCACCCGGACGGTAACCGAGCCCGCGTTTCCCAGGGCCTGGTGGTCATTCCCACTGACAGTGCGTCGGCTGCCCAGCGCGAGAAATATTCGAACTATAAGGAAGCCCGGACGGCGCGTACGTCAACTCCGCAGGGGCCGGCCCGGTTGATGTTCGCACTCGATCTCGTTGGCCCATCGGATCAGATTGCCGAACAGTTGTACTCCAACGCGGCCTTCCAACAGATCAACGAAGTTGCGTTCGCTCTCCCGTTCAACTTCGAGCACGACGACTACGTCCAGATCCTCACCGACATCGCCACCAAGCTTGGGCCCGCTCTTGGCTGGCGCCCGGTCTACTGAGCCAACAGGTTGGCGCTCGCGGTGATGTCCTGGTGGCTGATGTCCTGGTGGCTGCTGTCGTCCCTTTCGCGCAGCAACTCTTCGTCGGAGATCAGATGCTGCAGCACGTCGTCGTGAGGCTGCCAACCGGCCTCAAGACGATCCAGCACGAGGGCGTTCCGGCTGCGGATCACTTGCTCAGCGAGCCGGACGAGTTCGGCGTGCGAGGCATCCCGGTGTTCTGCCTCTCGAAGTGCTGCGTTCGCTCGCTGCCAGGCGTTGAATGGTGCCGACGGATTCGGTTGTGCGGTGCTCTGGGCTGGAGCCACGTCGGTTCGCCACCTTCGCTGTATAGCCGGGGAATTGAGGCGCGAAAGGGCTTCTTGTCCGGAGCCCACGGGAATGCTATCCACGACGGATTCCGTAGGGCAATCCCCCATCTGGGCCAACGGATGGCATACAGGTTGCCTTTAGGTGAACGGCGGGCATCATGAACGGGTGACTACATCCGCGGAGCCGGGCAAGCCCGTCGATGCCGATGCAGTCCTGTTTGAGCCCGGACCGATCGAAGTCCTTGAGCGTTGGCAGACGTTCGGCGCGACTTGGCGCGTCGTGTCGCGTGCCGAAGGGTGGGTAACCCTCTCGTTGTGCCGCTGCGACGGTGGTGAAGAGCTTCAGCGGCTGACATCAACCAACCCCGAACTGCTCAAGTGGCTCGGCGACAGAACCAGCAGCGAGGAGTAGCGGGCTCCGTGGTTACGTCCGAGACATTCGTGATCGTCGGCGGCGGGCTCGCCGGCGCCAAGGCGGCGGAAGCCTTGCGTAGTCAGGGTTTTGACGGCCGGTTGGTCCTGCTCGACGGCGAGCACCACGCGCCTTACGAGCGGCCACCGCTGTCGAAGGACTACTTGCAAGGCAAGACCCCGCGCGAGAAGGTCTTCGCCCACGCTCACTACTGGTAGGCCGAGCATGAGGTCGACCTGCGGTCTGGGCAGTTCGTTACCGGGCTTGACCGTGCTGCGCACGCCGTCCACCTAGCCGATGGGTCGGTGGTCGGCTACGACAAGCTCTTGCTGACAACAGGGGCGAGCCCGCGCAAGCTGCGGGTGCCCGGCGCGGACGCCAGCGGTGTGCACTACCTCCGGACGCTCGACGACTCCGACGCGCTGCGAGCGACCCTCGCCACCATCTCGCGGTTGGTCGTGATCGGTGCCGGCTGGATTGGCTTGGAGGTCACCGCGGCGGCACGTCTCGCGGGCGTTGCGGTCACTGTCGTTGAGACTGCTGAACTGCCGCTGCTGCGCGTGCTCGGACCCGAGGTGGCACAGGTCTTTGCTGAGCTGCACCTCGAACAAGGGGTGGAGTTCCGCTTCAATGCCTTGCTCGCCGAGATCCTCAATGAGAACGGGACGGCGACCGGCGTGCGCCTGACCGACGGCACGACGATTGCGGCAGATGCGGTGCTCGTGGCGGTCGGCGCTGCCCGCAACGTGCAACTTGGCGAGGCCGCGGGTCTTCACGTCGACAACGGCATCGTCGTCGACGCCGCGTTGCGGACCAGCGACCCCAACATCTTCGCCGCGGGCGACGTAGCGAACGCGTTCCATCCGTTCTTCGACAGGCAGATCCGGGTTGAGCACTGGGCCAACGCGCGACAGCAACCGAAAGCGGCTGCCTCGTCGATGCTCGGAAAGGATGTCTCGTACGACGAGTTGCCGTACTTCTATACCGACCAGTACGACCTCGGGATGGAATACGTGGGCTTCGTCGAGCCTGGCGGCTACGACCGAGTCATTTTCCGCGGCGACGTCGCCGGCCGCGAGTTCATCGCGTTCTGGCTCTCGAACGACCGCGTCGTCGCTGGCATGAACGTCAATGTGTGGGACGTCGTCGAGCCGATCAAGACGATCATCCGATCCCGTGCCGCAGTATCGGTGACTCGGCTAGCGGACGCCGCGGTCGCGCTCGCCGACCTTACTGTCGACGCCTGATTAGGTATCCGCCGCATTGTGGTGACGAGCCAGTGGGCCGGCAGACAGCTGGCCGGCAAGCAGGCCGACCGGTTCGCCCAGCTATCCTGGAACGCGACCCGAGACGGCGCCGTGTTGCTTGAGGGTGCGAGCGGTTGGATCGAGACGAGTATCGAGCAGCAAGTGCGAGCGGGAGACCACGACATCATCGTGTTGCGTGTCCACGACCTTGACGCCGACCACGACGTCAGCCCATTGGTGTTCCATGCAAGCCGGTTCTGGCGGATCCAACGGTGACCGAGCCGGTTGAGCAGCGCTGGCTGCGCCGGCTAAGCGGATACATCCTCAAGCACCGGAGGCTGCTGGTTCTCGGCCTGATCGGGGCCGCGGTCGGCAGCGTCACTCAGGCCCTCGTCCCTCTCGTCGCGAGGGAAGTCGTCGACCGGGTGATCATCGCGCACAGCGCGCCGCTGTGGCCTTATCTGCTGCTGCTGATAGGCGCCGCGCTACTCACTTTCGCCATGGCTTACCTGCGCCGCTACTACGGCGGCGCTCTATCACTTCGAGTGCAATACGACCTTCGCAATGCGATGCACGATCACCTGTTGGTGATGGACCAAAAGAGCCTCTCGCAGATGCCCACTGGGCAGCTAGTTTCGCGAGCGAACTCGGATTCCGCGCTGGTGCAGGCACTGCTGATGTTTCTCCCGATGATGAGCAACAACATCCTGCTCATGCTCATCTCGCTCGCGATCATGCTCTGGCTCTCGCCGTTGCTGGCGCTGATCGCGATCGTCGTCCTCCCCGCGCTCTTCTTTGTCTCCTACCGCATGCGCACGCAGATCTTCCCAGCTTCATGGCAGGGACAGCAGTACGAGGGTGACGTGGCGCAGATCGTCGATGAAGCCGTCAACGGGGTCCGCGTCGTGAAGGCATTCGGCCAGGAGCGCCGCGAGTTGGAGCGGCTGGTCGCCTCGGCCGAAACCCTCTATGGCGCGCGCATGCGCACGGTGCGGCTGCAGTCGAGATTCCAACCGCTCATGGAGTCGATACCCACCCTCGCGCAGGCCGCGATCCTTGGCTTCGGCGGATGGTTGGCGCTGCGCGGATCGATCTCGGTCGGTACGTTCCTTGCATTCTCCACTTATGTCGCGCAGTTCTCTGGGCCAACCCGAATGCTGGCGAACGTCCTTACCGTCGGGCAGCAAGCCCGCGCCGGAGTCGAGCGGATCTTTCAGTTGCTCGATCAGCCGCCCACGATCGCGGACGTCCCTGATGCCGTCGAACTCCCAGAGCAGATCCGCGGGGAAGTCGTCTTCGATGACGTCCATTTCGGCCACGACGGGACAGAGATACTGCGGGGCATTGACCTGCGGGTAAGCCCCGGTGAACGGGTGGCAATCGTGGGCGGCAGTGGTGGCGGCAAGTCGACGATGGCGTCACTGGTGTCGCGCTTCTATGACCCTTCAGCCGGCTCGGTGCAGGTGGACGGTCACGACCTGCGCACGTTGACCCTGGCGTCCTTGCGCTCCCACGTCGGCGTCGCGTTCGAGGACAGCTTCCTGTTCTCCGACACGGTGCGCGCCAACATCGCTTACGGGCGCCCCGACACCACTCAGGACGAAATCGAGGCGGCGGCTCGTTCGGCGCAGGCGCACGAGTTCGTCATCAGCCTCCCGAACGGCTACGACACCCAAGTTGGCGAGCGCGGCCTTAGTTTGTCCGGTGGCCAACGGCAACGGATCGCACTAGCCCGGGCAATTCTCTTCGACCCGGCGATCCTCATTCTCGACGATGCAACTAGTGCCGTTGATGCACGCACCGAAGAGGCCATTCACAACTCATTGCGCGAAGTGCTCGACGGGCGGACGACGCTGCTGATCGCGCACCGCCTGTCGACCTTGCGGCTCGCCGATCGGGTCGCGGTTCTCGCCGACGGGCGAGTGGTCGAGCAAGGCACTCACGACGAGCTGCTGGCGACGAGTCCTGCTTACCGGTCGCTGCTCTCGGGGCTTGAGGACACCCGCCATCTCGGTGACCGCATCGAGGCGTTGTTGGAGGTTGCTCCCGCGCTGACCAGCGGAGTGACGGCCGACGCCTGGCGGCGGGACGGAGCGCAAGCCACCGCCGTCCGCTCGGTTTCGATCGGGGGGCCGAACCTGGGAGCTGGTCTCGGCGGCGGCGGTGGGCGTGGTGGTGGCGGCGCATGGCGGTTGTCGCTGGCCGCGACGCCGGAGCTGCTTGCGCAGGTAGCGGCACTGCGGCCAGTGAAGGATCACGCCGATATCGACGTGGAAAACGACGCACGGCACGTTCGACACTTCACGCTTCGCAGCGTGCTGCGCGAGTTCCGTCGTCCGCTCATTCTTGGCCTTGCCCTCGTCGTCGTCGACGCAGTCACCGGTCTCGCGGGGCCGATTCTGGTGCGTGCGGGCCTGGACGACGGCGTCGCGAAGGACTCACGCGCGGCGTTGTTTGGGGCCACCGCGATTTTCCTGGGGATCACTTGCGTGGCGTTCGTCAACCAGATCGCTGAGACGTTCGTCACGGGACGCGCCGCGGAGCGGATCATGCTCTCGCTGAGGGTACGGATCTGGGCACAGCTCCAGCGACTCTCGCTGGACTACTACGAACGCGAGATGGCCGGCCGAATCATGACCCGCATGACGACGGACGTCGACCAGTTCGAGTCGTTGATCGAGAACGGTTTGCTCAACGCACTCGTCGCGCTCGTGACCTTCGTCGGGGTCGGCGTAGCGCTCCTGGTCGTGAACCTCGAACTCGGCCTGTGGACCCTGGCGGTGATCGTTCCGCTCGCCGTTGCGACGGTGATATTCAGACGCCTCTCCGCTCGTCTTTACGACATCGCACGCGACCGGATCGCGATCGTCAATGCCGAGTTCCAGGAGAACCTTTCGGGCGTTCGCGAGGCGCAGGCGTTCGTCCACGAGCGGGTCACGATCCGTGACTTCCACGAGCTGGGGCGGCAGTACCTCGACGCACGGGTACGAGCGCAGCGGCTCATCGCCACCTACTTCCCGTTCGTGCAGTTCCTCTCCGCAGGTGCGGATGCGATCGTCCTCGGCGTCGGCGCACGGATGGTTTCCGAGAGACACCTGACCTCAGGCGTTCTGATCGCCTTCATCCTCTATATCGACATGTTCTTCGGCCCGATCCAACAGCTCTCGCAGGTATTCGATTCGTGGCAGCAAACGCGAATCTCCGTGGCGCGCGTCGCCGAGTTGATGGAGCTCGACACCCTCACACCGAACCCTGAGCATCCGGTGGATTTCGGGCGGCTGAGCGGCGAGACGAAGTTGAACGGTATTCACTTCCGCTACCCGCTCGTGCAGTCGCGACCCGGGCGCCAGCTGCGCGGGCCGGGAGACGACCGCGCACTGCAGCGTTCCCAGGTGATTCCCACAACCCCAGAGGCGCTGCAAGGGATCGACTTCTCCATCCGGCCGGGTGAGACGGTCGCACTGGTTGGCGAGACCGGCGCCGGGAAGTCCACCGTCATGAAGCTGGTGGCGCGTTTCTACGATCCGGACGCCGGTGCGGTGACGGTGGGGGGTCACGATTTGCGCACGGTCGACCTCCACGAGTTCCGCAGCCAGCTCGGGTACGTGCCGCAAGAGTCGTTCCTCTTCAGCGGAACAGTGCGCGACAACATCGCCTACGGCCGACCGTCGGCAACCGACGCCGACGTCGAGGCGGCCGCGCGCGCGGTCGACGCACACGACTTCGTCGCCGCATTGCCTGGCGGCTACCTGCACGAACTCGCCGAGCGCGGCCGTGATCTGTCGGCGGGGCAGCGGCAATTGCTTGCCCTCGCGCGTGCCGAACTCGTCGACCCGGCGATACTGCTGCTGGACGAGGCGACCTCCAACCTCGACCTTGTGAGCGAGGCTCGAGTGGCTGAGGCGATGCGCCGGCTCACGTCGCATCGCACCACGGTCGTGATTGCGCACCGGCTTCAGACCGCGCGCACCGCTGACCGAATCATCGTCCTGGACAAGGGGCGAATCGTGGAGGTCGGCTCGCACGAGGAACTGCTCGAGGCGCAGGGCAGCTACGCCCGCATGTGGCGCGCCTTCGAACTGGTCAGCGGCTGACGTTTCGCGCGTCTGCGCTGCCGGCGTTCGTTACACCAGCGCAGACGGGCCGTACGGCGTCACGGCGAGCTGCAGGCGAGCGACCTGGAGCCAATTCTGCAGAGTGGTCGAGTCAGTGACGTCGGCATCGAGCAAGAAGAGTCCGCGGGTGGGACAACTGGCTCCGAGTTCGGCGAGTACAGGCTTGAGGAATACTTCTGGCGCAAGTGAATGACGCCAGTCGGCGCCCAGCATCATGGGGATTGCCGTGACTCGCGCGAGCGCGCCGCCGCGTATGCGGTCGAGGTAAAGCTTGAGCAGACCGGTGTAGGACGCCTTGTAGGTAGGGCTGGCGAACACCACGAGGTCGGTGCCTTCAATCGAGGCGATGCTGTCTGCGACTGACGCAGACGACCAGTCGAGGGCTCCGCACCGAAGTCGACGAGGTCGATGCTGATGTCCGGGACGTGGCCGGTGAGTTGTCGGACGACGAGTTTGGTTGGCCGCCTCGAACGTGCGCGATTGAGGTTTCGGGTTTCCGACAACGATCGCTGTACTCAGGGGGCATGGTGTGTTTACTTCTCCGCTCAACAAAACTAGCTTCGATCGTACCGGTTATCGCTATTCTAGGCAATCCCTATAGGGATGACTGACATATCTAACCAGCGTGCCAGGCTGCAGGGCGGCGGCCGTGTTTGGGGTCGCGCGCGAGCTGTGCCCACGGCGAGTTCGTGCTCGGCCACGTTACATCGGTCACGGTGTTCGATTCTGTCAGCTTGCCGTAACCCCCAGTTTGCATTCGGCCGTTATCCTTGGCGGTGACAAATAGCAATCGGAAGGTCACGTATGCCTGGCGAACAACGCCACATTGCGCTCGTTGCGCATGACAATAAGAAGTTGGATCTGCTCAACTGGGCGGACTTCAACCGCCTCACGCTGTCCAAGCACGTGCTGTATGCCACGGGCACCACGGGCACGATGTTGGAGCACGAACTCGGTCTACACGTGCACCGGTTCTTGTCCGGTCCGGTTGGCGGCGACCAGCAGATCGGTTCCAAGATTGCCGAAGGTCTCATCGACCTGCTGGTGTTCTTCTGGGACCCCCTCGAGCCGCAACCGCACGATCCCGACGTGAAAGCGCTGCTGCGTATCGCTGCGGTGTGGAATATCGGTGTCGCCTGCAACCTCGCAAGTGCCGACCTGATGATCTCCTCGCCACTGTTGGACGGTCCGTACGAGCGGTTCCGGCCCGACTATGGCGACGTGCCGTCGTCCATCCTGGCGACGGTCAGCTGAACGCGCCGTCCGTCGGCCGGTCCGCGGTTGTCGCCAGCTTGCGCGCGGCCGGGTGTGTGTTTGCCGAGGACGAAGCGGAGCTCTTGATCGCCGCGGCACCGACGGCGTCCGACCTTGCACGGCTCGTCGACCAGCGCGTCGCCGGCCTGCCGCTTGAACAGGTGCTTGGCTGGGCGGAGTTCTATGGCATTCGCATCGCGGTCGACCCCGGCGTTTTCGTGCCACGCCGCCGCAGTGAATTCCTGGTCCAGCAGGCGGCGGTCGCAACGCAACCGGGCGCAGTCGTCGTCGACATGTGCTGCGGCTCAGGCGCGATCGGCGCCGCGCTCGCCGCCGTCCGATCTATCGACCTCTACGCCGTCGATATCGACCCAGCCGCGGTTGCGTGCGCCCGTCGCAATATCCACGACCACGTTTATCAGGGCGATCTATTCGACCCGTTGCCGGCGACGTTGCAGGGTCGCGTCGATGTGCTCGTTGTCAACGCGCCGTACGTACCAACCGACGAGATTGCGTTCATGCCGCCGGAGGCTCGCCTCTACGAAGCGCAAGTGGCGTTGGACGGCGGGGTGGATGGCCTCGATATCCAGCGACGCGTTGTGGCAAGCGCGCCGCTTTGGCTCACGCCGACTGGCACGCTATTGATCGAGACAAGTAACCGACAAGCAACGCACACGGCCGACATGATTGCGCAGGTCGGGTTGCAACCTCGCGTGGTCAGCTCCGCCGAACTCGACGCCACCGTCGTTATCGGCATCAGGTAAGCGCCGGGTCTCCTGGCAGGCACCGGATCACGTGCACACTGCCCTGCAGAGTCGTCGGACCAGCTGAATAAGGGATCAGCACCGTCGAACCGCGGTGCAATTCGAGCTCCGACGTCGGTGTGGTGAGAGTGCCCTCACCGTCGAGCACGATCAGCACGGCGTACTGCGCGTCGAACTCGATCGCGTCAATCACGACGACGTCGTCGGCTTGAAAGAATGGCTCCGCCTGCTTGGGGAACAACGCGACTGCGCCACCGTCGTTTGGTGTTGCGGGTCGATGACACGTCGCCATATCGGCGTCGGTGAGTTGATGCCGATTGAAACACTGCAGTGATACCTCGGCGCTCATGCCGAGTTGTTCGTCGCGGCGGTCCGGCATGCCGAAATCTCGCCATTCGAGCATGACGGAGAAATCTGTCGGCTCCTGAAGCTCGACGATGAAGGCGCCGGCGCCGATAGCGTGCGGCGTCCCCGCCGGCACGAAAATCGCGTCGCCGGTCTGCACCGTGATGCGGTTCATCGAGCCGAGAATGTCTGCGCTGTTCTGGTTGACGAACCACTCACTCAATTCGCCGGCCGAGACGTCGCGGTTGAAGCCGAGATAGACGTGCGGGTCGGCATCCGACGTCCCGATGATGATCCAGGCCTCGGTTTTCCCGAACACCGACCCGAGATGCGCGCCGGCAAACGCACGATCGGGATGGCAGTGCACCGGCAAGCGCTCGCCCGCGTCGAGCAGCTTCACCAGCAGCGCTGGGTTGGCACCAAAGCGGGCGACGTGCGCGGGGCTGAAGAATGCTTCTGGGTGCGCAGTCACGGCGTCGCTGAGCAACTCGCCGTCGGGCAGTCGGGTGGCGCCGTCCAAGCTGCCGAACTTCGACAATGTCGACGCGATCCAGTCCTCGGGTGCGCGGGCCGGGTCGGCCGCGAACGTCGAGCTCGGGTGCGGGCGTGCAGCCGACGGCTCGCCGCGGAAGGCCTCGATCTGCGGACCGCCGAGATAGAACTGCTGCGGCTGGTTTGCGGGCAGGCTCACTGGCTCCATCAGGTAGCGCTCCTGGCTAGGCTCGTGTCGATCGCCGCCCACCGTAGCGGCAGCGAATGCGGCGGACCGGCCCGGCCAGGCGAAGGAGCGAGCCAACACGATGACGCAAACGTTTCCGAACACCTTCACGTGGGGCACCGCAACGGCGGCGTATCAGATTGAGGGTGCGGTCGCCGAGGACGGCCGGACGCCATCGATCTGGGACACCTTCAGCCATACGCCGGGCAAGGTTGTTGCCGGCGACAACGGTGACGTCGCCGCTGACCACTACCACCGTTATGCGGCCGACGTCGATCTCATGTCGGAGCTCGGAATGGGCTCCTACCGCTTCTCCGTGTCGTGGCCCCGCGTCATCCCGACCGGGTCCGGCGCGGTCAACCCGAAGGGGATCGACTTCTACTCACGCCTTGTCGATCGGCTCCTGGCCAAGGGAATCTCGCCCGCGCTCACCCTTTACCACTGGGATCTGCCGCAGGAATTGGATGACGCCGGGGGTTGGACCGCACGTGACACCGCTTACCGGTTTGCCGACTATGCGGCTGCGGTTGCCGCAGCACTCGGCGATCGAGTGCCGCTATGGACCACACTGAACGAGCCGTGGTGTTCGGCGTTCCTCGGCTACGCAGGGGGCGTGCACGCGCCTGGCCACACGAATGGTGCCGAGGCACTTGCTGCGACCCACCACCTACTGCTTGGGCACGGTCTCGCCCTTCAGCAGCTGCGTACCGCGGTGCCGTCGTCCGCCAAGCTGGCGATCACCCTGAATCCGGCGATGGCTCGGCCCGCGACGCCGTCGGCAGATGATGCGGCAGCCTGCAGAAAGATCGACGGATTGCAGAACAGAATCTGGCTCGACCCGCTGTTCCATGCGAGCTACCCGTCCGACGTCGTCGAGTTCACGTCGGGGTTTTGCGATTGGGCCTTCGTGCGCGACGGCGACCTCGCGACGATCGCGACGCCGTTCGACGTCCTCGGGGTGAATTACTACAGCCCGGTGATTGTCGGGCACTTTGCAGGGGACGGCGAGCGGGCTCGCGCCGATGGCCACGGAAACACAACGGGCAACACCTGGCCCGGTTGTGAGGACACCCAGTTCTTCGACCCGCCAGGCAGGCACACGTCGATGGGCTGGCCGGTCGATGCCAGCGGATTGCACGAGCTCTTGACCAGGCTCTGGGCGGACTACCGCAAGCCGATGCTCATCACCGAGAACGGTGCGGCATACGAAGACGAGGTGTCGGCCGACGGTGCGGTGCACGATCCCGAACGGGTTCGTTACATCCACGAGCATCTCGTTGCATTACATGACGCCATTGCCGAGGGCATCGACGTCCAGGGCTATTACTTGTGGTCGCTGCTAGACAATTTCGAGTGGTCGTACGGCTATTCGAAGCGGTTCGGCATCGTCCGCGTCGATTACCAGACCCAGCTGCGGACGCCGAAGGACAGTGCACGTTTCTATGCGGAGGTCGTCCAAGCTAACGCCGTGCCGCCGCACTAAGCCGACCGGCGCCAGGTGTAGGGCGACCACCGGCACTGCGTAGGCTTGAATCACTGATCTAATCCGTCGCCGCGTTAACCGAACTGGAGTTCTCATGACCGAAACGGCTCGCACCACGCAGCGCTGGTGGCGCGATGCTGTGATTTACGAGGTCTATGTGCGGAGCTTCGCCGATTCCGACGGCAACGGCGTGGGGGATCTGCGCGGCATTACTGCGCGCCTGCCGCAGCTCGCCGAGCTCGGCATTGACGCTGTCTGGCTGACGCCGTTCTACCGGTCGCCGATGGCCGACGGCGGCTATGACGTGGCTGACTACGAGGACGTCGATCCGACACTCGGCACCCTTGGCGACTTCGACGTGTTGCTCGCCAGCGCCCACGAGCTGGCTCTCAAGGTCATCGTCGACTTGGTTCCGAACCACACGTCCGACCAACACCCGTGGTTCCAGGCTGCCCTGGCAGCAGGCCCCGGATCGCCGGAGCGCGCGCGCTACATCTTTCGTGACGGCCGCGGTCCTGACGGCAACGAGCCGCCGGCCGACTGGCACGCGAACTTTGGTGGTTCTGCGTGGACCCAAGTAGCCGACGGCCAGTGGTACCTTCACATGTTCGCGCCCGAGCAACCGGATCTCGACTGGTCGAATCCGGTTGTCGGCGAGGCCTTCGAGTCGATTCTGCGATTCTGGCTCGACAAGGGAGTCGATGGCTTCCGCATCGACGTCGCCCATGGCATGGCCAAGAAGCTGACCGAGCCATTTCCAGCTCTCGGCGCCAAGTCGGTCGACAAGCAGTTGCGCTACGAAGTCGTTGACCATCCGCTGTGGGATCGCGACGAGGTGCACGACATCTTCCGGGTCTGGCGGCGGATTCTCGATGAGTACAGCCCGCCGCGGATCGGCGTTGCCGAAGCCTGGGTGATGCCAGGTCGGCGCGCGCGCTACGTTCGGCCGGACGAGCTGCATCAGGCCTTCAACTTCGATTTCCTCCAGGCGCCGTGGGACTCTGCGGCACTCGTCGACGTCATCGAGGCGTCGCTGCGTGAAGCCGGCGGCGTCGGTGCCACCGCAACCTGGGTGCTCTCGAATCACGATGTCGTACGGCACCTGAGTCGCTACGCGTTGCCTTCGTCGACCGACCTTCGGTCATGGCTGTTGAGCAACGGCACCGAGCCCGCGCCCGACCTCGCTGCGGGGCTTCGCCGGGCACGGGCGGCGGCCCTGTTGATGCTCGCGTTGCCCGGCTCGGCCTACCTGTATCAGGGTGAGGAACTCGCACTGCCCGAGGTCGCCGACATCGCGCCCATCTATCTGCAAGACCCGACGTGGGAGCGTTCAGACCATCACGACAAAGGCCGCGACGGCTGCCGAGTGCCGTTGCCATGGGAACCGACCGGGCCGTCATTTGGCTTCAGTTCGGTGACCGGGTGGATTCCGCAGCCAGCAGATTGGGCCGAGCTCTCCTGGGGCGCAGAAGACGGCGACCCGACATCGACGCTTGAGCTCTATCGCAGCGCGCTGGCATTGCGACGAAAGTTCGGCACCGACGACGCGCTGACGTGGCTCACCAAAGGCCCCGACACCCTCTCGTTCGCGCGCTCGAACGGTCTTGTCTGCATCGTCAACTTTGGCGTCGAGGCGGTCGCTCTCCCCGCGGGCCAGCGGTTACTGACAAGCGGCGAACTCGCGGACGGCGGTCTGCTACCTACCGATACCGCGGCTTGGGTTCTTACGAACTAGAGAACGCAGGCGCTGCAGCACGCTGCGTTGGCCTGGTACAGATCTAGGCTGAATCTCATGACGACACCAAGGCCGGACGCCGACGAGCTGGCGTCTGGCCGGATCCTGGTCGTCGATGACGACCCGACCGTCAGTGACGTGGTGGCGCGGTATCTGCGACGCGAGGGCTACGAAGTCACTCTCGTCGGCGACGGGCTGGCTGCTCTCGAGTCAGCGGCGGCGGACTCACCCGATCTCGTCGTGCTCGACATCATGTTGCCGGGCCTCGACGGTCTTGCCGTGTGCCGCACGCTGCGTGAGCGCAGCCCCGTTCCGGTGATTCTGCTGACGGCGCTGGGCACCGAGACCGACCGCATCATGGGTCTCGAGGTCGGCGCGGACGATTACGTCACGAAGCCGTTCAGCCCGCGCGAGCTTGTGCTGCGCGTGGCGTCGGTGTTGCGCCGAGCTCGCACGCCGGCGCCGTTGCGAGCCGCCGCCCGTACTGGGCTCATCGACGGACCGCTGCACGTCGACCTTGCTGCGCACGAGGTCGAATACGGCGGCGCGCCATTGATGTTGACGGTGCGCGAGTTCGACCTGCTCGCGCACCTGATGGGCCATCCGCGACAGGCATTTAGTCGCGAGGAATTGATGCGCGACGTCTGGGGTTGGTCGTTCGGGGACCAGTCGACGGTGACGGTGCACGTTCGCCGGCTGCGGCAAAAGCTTGAAGCTGCTTCCGGTGGGAAGTGGTCGCCGATCTCGACGGTGTGGGGCGTCGGGTACCGCTACGACCCGAGTATGGCGCTTGCGCCAGGGGATAGTGGGCTGGTGACCGAATGACGATGGTGCTGCATCCGCACGACGTCGGGGTGCTGGTCGCGGTATCGGCGGCAAGCTCGGTGGTTGTCACCACCGCCGGACTCTTCCTTTTGAAGGCAGCGCGTCGACGGCCGTTGCGGGATGCCGCGTTGATCGTCGCCCTCACGCCGGTAGTCACGGTGGTGGTCGCGGCGATCGCCGCGACGATGTGGATGTTCTTGTCGAAGAGGCAGTTCGGCGTCCTCTTTGCGACTGTGGTGTTCGCTGGCATCGGGGGCGTCGTTACCTCGATGGTGCTGGCTCGCACGTTGATGCGCGGCAGTGATGCGCTGCGCGCGGCGGCGAATGCGTTGACGCGAGGCGAGCCATACGTTGGTCCGATCGGGACGCCGAGTGCTGAGCTTGAGGCGCTCGCAGCCGAACTTGAAGCCGCGCACTCAAGACTGGACGAGGCCAGACGGCACGATCGAGCGGTGGAAGAAAGTCGCCGCGAACTGATCGCCTGGGTGAGCCACGACCTGCGCACGCCGCTTGCCGGCATTCGGGCGATGGCCGAGGCCCTCGAAGACAACGTGGTGTTCACCGACGAGGATCGCGCGCTGTATCACCGCCGGATCAGGGTCGAGGTCGAGCGGCTCGCGAGAATGGTCGACGACTTGTTCGAGTTGAGCCGGATCCACGCCGGCGCACTGCAACTCTCGCCGCGCCCGATGGCACTGGCCGACGTCGTTCGAGAGGCCGTCGCCAGTGCCACGCCGGTCGCCAGTGCGAAGGGAATTCACCTCGCCGAGTCGGGCACGGAGACGGGCGGTCCGCTTGTCGACGTCGATCCCTACGCACTGACAAGGGTCGTCGGGAATCTCTTGGGCAACGCAATCCGGCACACCCCACCTGACGGTTCGGTCGATATCGGCATGGTTCACGATGACGACTTCGTGTATCTGTCGATCAGTGACGAATGCGGTGGTATTGCAGATGTCGATATCGACCGGGTATTCGAGGTCGCGTTCCGTGGAGCGCCGGCCCGAACCCCAGCTCCGGACGGTGGCGCCGGCCTCGGCCTTGCGATCGCGCGCGGCATCGTGAACGCACACAACGGACGAATAGGTGCAGAAAATGTCGGACCGGGATGCCGGTTCACTATCGCGCTGCCCCGCTCCCGTGAGGTGCATACGTTCGACCCTGCAGACCAACCGAACGGACGTATCCGGGGGGATGCCGAGTCGCTAACTTGAACGTGTCAGTTAGAGGGGGTGGCCCGTGGGGGGCTTTACGTGGTGGGCGCGTGTTGAGTGGATTCAGGGGCAACGTCCGATGTGGCGTGAGCACGACGCGAAGCTTGCGTCCGTGTGGCGTCGCGAGTCGGAAGAGGCTCCCAGTGATTCCACTGTTTCCACTGACACCGTGATCGTGCTTCCTGAAACTTCGGAGTCGGTCGCGCGAAGCGCTTAGGTAATACCGGCTCATGTCGTCGGTGACCGTGCCTGGGGGGCAGCGGTCACCGACGACAGCCATGTCTGGGGACTGTGTAGCCCCCGGCCGTCCGACCGCTGATGCCCAACGCGTGCAAGAACGCGCGCTGAGCATCAACGCTCTCCGCGCTTGCGACAGCGTCTTGTCAGTCGCTGTCGCGACGGCGACTGTCAGTCGCGTTCGCGACAATGTGCGGGTGCTGCTTGCCGAGTTGGTCGCCGTGTCGGACGCGGTCGCCGCGACTCGGTCGCGATCGGCCAAGATCGCCCTGGTTGCCGGGTGCCTTCGGTCCGCCCATAGTGGCGAGGTTGGCGACGAAGTCGAGATAGCGGCGTCGTTCCTTGCCGGGCAGCTACGTCAGCGGCGTACCGGTGTTGGCTGGGCGGCGCTCCGCGACGCGCGCGACCTTCCCGGACAGAACACCCCGCCGTCCGACCCGACACTTTCACTGACCGCCGTCGATGCCGCGTTCGCCCGCATCGCCGACGACGGAGGCCCTGGCTCGCAGGCCCGTCGCGCTGCTGAGCTCGCAGTGCTGTTCGCGGCAGCGACCGAACCCGAACGCTCCTTTCTGATCGCACTGGTGGGCGGTGAGCTGCGGCAGGGTGCGCAGGACGGTGTCATGGTCGAGGCGATCGCGGCTGCTGCCGACGTCCCGGTGGCCGACGTCCGGCGTGCATTCATGCTGCGTGGGTCGTTACCGCCGATCGCGGCAGCTGCACTCCGCGTCGGTGTCGAGGCGCTGCGCGCCGTTGGTCTTGAGGTTGGTCGACCCGTCCTGCCGATGCTCGCCCAGTCAGCACCCGACGTCGCGACGGCCCTCGCACAGACCTCGCAGGTCGGCCCGGTGGCACTGGAATGGAAGCTCGATGGGATCCGGGTCCAGGTGCACCGGGTCGGCGAAGAGGTGCGCGTGTTCACCCGCACCCTCGACGACATTACGACCCGCGTACCCGAGCTCGTCGAAGCGGTGCGCGCCCTCGACGTCCGCGATGTAGTGCTCGACGGTGAGGCAATCGCGCTCGACGACTCGGGGCGACCGCGACCGTTCCAGGAGACTGCCGCGCGTACCAGCAGCCGCCTCGACGTCACCGCCCTACGGGCGTCGGTTCCGGTCGCACTCTTCGTTTTCGACGTGCTTCACCACGACGGGCGCGACCTTCTCGACGCTCCCGCAGCTGACCGGCAGCAGGTGCTCGAGGCCGTCCTGCCCGAGCACCTGCGGGTGCCACGGATTGTCACGGCCGATCCGGAGGAGGCGGCGCGGTTCTTCGCCGATGCGATCGCGCACGGCCACGAGGGTGTGGTGGTGAAGTCGTTGCAGGCGCCTTACGAAGCGGGCCGCCGCGGCGCCGGTTGGGTGAAGGTGAAACCGCGGCACACGCTCGACCTCGTCGTTCTTGCCGCCGAGTGGGGGCATGGTCGACGGGCCGGTGTCTTGTCGAATCTGCACCTCGGCGCTCGCGATGGCAACGGCGGCTTCGTCATGCTCGGCAAGACTTTCAAGGGCCTGACCGACGAACTGCTCGCGTGGCAGACCGAGCTGTTCCTTCGGCTGGAGACTCATCGCGACGGCTACACGGTCTACGTCGCCCCGGAAGCCGTCGTCGAGATCGCGTTCGACGGGGTCCAGACCAGCCCGCGCTACCCGGGTGGAGTGGCGCTTCGATTCGCCCGGGTCCTTCGGTATCGCCCCGACAAGCGGGTTAGCGACGCCGATGACCTCGACGCCGTGCTCGCCATTCACGGTGGTATTCAGGGTGATATTCAGGGTGGTGCCACCGCGCCCTGAGCACGCCCGGCTCGGCTTTCAGCATTCATTCAGCCATCGCGGGCACACTTGTGCTGTGCGCATTCTCGTTGTCGACGACGACCCCGGGGTTCGGGAGTCGCTTCGCCGATCGCTGATCTTCAACGGCTACGACGTCGAGCTCGCCGAGGACGGCCAACGCGCGCTGTCCTCGATCGCCCTGCGCCGGCCCGATGCTGTCGTCCTTGACGTGATGATGCCGGGCCTCGACGGACTCGAGACCTGTCGCCGGCTGCGTGCTGCGGGGGAGGACTTGCCCGTTCTCATGCTCACCGCACGTGAGGCGGTCACCGACCGCGTCAGCGGACTCGACGCCGGCGCCGACGACTACATGGTCAAGCCGTTCGCTCTGGACGAATTGCTCGCACGCTTGCGCGCGTTGTTGCGGCGCACCCTTGCTGGGCCGGACGCCGCGCAGCAGCTGAAGTTCTCCGACCTTGTGCTCGATCTCGGCACCCGCGAAGTTTGGCGCGGTACCAGGCCCATCTCGCTGACGCGCACCGAGTTCCACCTTCTCGAGTTGCTCATGCGGCACCCGCGGCAAGTGCTCGAACGCAATCAGATTCTCGAGGAGGTCTGGGGTTACGACTTCCCGACCACCGCCAACTCGCTCGAGGTCTACGTCGGCTACCTGCGACGCAAGCTCGAGATCGACGGCGAGCCCCGACTGATCCACACGGTCCGTGGCGTCGGCTACTCGCTTCGCGAGCTGCCCACGTGACCAGCGTGATCCACGTGACGCGCCACGAGGTCAGCGCTCCAGGCGGCATGACCCTGCGGGCCAGGGTCTCGCTACTCGCGGCGATGACTGCTGGATTCGCCGTCGCCGCGGTGTCCCTTGCCGCCTATTTCACGATGCGCATGGAACTGTTCCACGAGCTCGACAGCTCGCTGGTGTCACGAGCGCAGAAGGTCGCGGCGCTGCAGCAGCAACTCCCCGAGACGCTGCAGACCCAGCCGTCGTTGTCATTGCTGGCATCAGAAGTTGACTTGTGTCTGGTCAGCAATGCCGGCGATGCGGAGTGCACGACGCCTGGCCTGACCAAGCTGGTGCAGTCGGGGCCCGAACTTGCGGTTGCTCGTGGCTTTTCGAGCGAATCTCTGCGCACGTTGACCATCAACGGCGTTCGCTATCGCGTCGTCGCTGTGCCGGTTAGCTCCGATGTTGCCCTGGTGCTCGCCAGTTCGACCAAGGACACCCAGACGACCCTGAACGATCTCGGTCTCGTCCTGCTCTTCGTCGGTGTCGGCGGGATCATCATCGCGGCGGTCGCCGGGTTGCTTGTTGCCCGCGCGGGATTGCGGCCCGTTGAACGACTAACACAGGCTGCCGAACGGGTCGGACGTACCGGCGACCTCACCCCCATCGAGGTCGAGAGTGCTGACGAACTCGGCCGACTGGCCCGCAGCTTCAACGAGATGTTGTCCGCGGTCGCCACGTCGCGGGCACTGCAACGACAACTGGTTGCCGACGCCGGGCACGAGTTGCGGACGCCGCTGACCAGTCTCCGCACCAATCTCGACCTGCTGGCCCAGAGCAACGCTGCTGGAGACCGGGGTCTCGCGATCGCTGATCGAGAAGCGCTGCTTGTCGACGTCCGGGCTCAGGTTGAAGAGTTGTCGGGGCTTGTCGCCGACCTCGTCGAACTCGCCCGCGACGACCGGCCGGCGGCCAACGCGGAGGAACTCGATCTCGCCGTGATCGTCGAGCGGGCAATCGAACGGGTTCGGCGGCGCGCGCCCGGAGTCGCCTTCACCGCCACCCTGCACGGTTGGCTGGTGATGGGTGAGGCGACCGCGTTGGAGCGCGCCGTGACGAACCTGCTCGACAATGCCGTCAAGTGGAGCCCGCCAGGGGGCGATGTGATGGTCAGCCTCGACAACGGAAGGTTGAAGGTGGCTGACTCAGGACCAGGCATTGCGGACGCCGACCTGCCGCACGTCTTCGATCGCTTCTACCGATCCACCGACGCCCGTGGCATGCCCGGTTCAGGGCTCGGGTTGGCGATCGTTCGCCAGGCAGCGCAACGGCATGGCGGTAGCGTGTCCGCAGGACGTGCGCCGGCCGGTGGCGCGCTGATGATGCTCGATCTTCCGGGCCGGCACGCGGCGGAACGCGTAGAGCATTCAGGAATCCTTCAGCAGAACTGGGGATCGTCAGCACATGACTGAGGACGGCGGGCAGCAGCGTCCCTGGTGGGCATCTCCGAGCGATCACCCGCAGGAGCCCCCCGAGCCGCCACTTGTTCCGGCCGCGGCCACGACAACAGATTCGGGTGCGGCGGGTTCAACCGACGCTGCGCGGTCGGATTCGGCCGCGGCCGATGCTGGCGCACCTGACTCCTCCGGGGCGCCCGCTTCCCCGCGCTACGGCGCCGACCCTTACCTCGGTCCGTTTCCTTACGCGAAGCCGGAGAACGGCGCTCCTAGTTATGCACCGCCGCCGGTGTACACCGTGCCCGAGCCGCCGGCCCCGTCGTACGGCGCCCCGAGCTTCGCGCCGCCACCGAGCTACCCGCCGTCCGGTTACGGAACGCCGCCCAGCCACGGCGCCCAACCGGCTTACGGAACACAGCCCGCTTACGGAACACAGCCCGCTTACGGAACACAGCCCGCTTACGGAACACAGCCCGCTTACGGAACACAGCCCGGTTACGGCACGCAGTCGGCGTACGGAGCACCACCCACCTACACGCCGCCGACCTACGCACCCGCCAGCCCAACACCGCCGCCCTACAACCCGCCGCCGAGTGATCCGCGGGTGACTCGCGAGGGTCGGCGTTCGGGATGGCTGTCGTTGTTGGTGGTCGCGGCGATCGCTGCCCTTGTCGGCGCCCTTGTCGCAGGCGGCGTCGTCGCTGCTACGAAGAAGAACCCCACGCAGGCGGCCGTCACGACGCCCACGCAGCCAGTAGTTGCGCCGCAGGCGGTCGTGAGTTTGCCCGCAGGATCAGTTGCTCAGATTGCTGCGACGCTGCTGCCGTCGGTGGTCTCGATCATCGTCACCACAACTGATGCGGGCGACGAAGGTACTGGCATCATCTTGACCTCGGACGGCGAGATCCTCACGAACAATCACGTCGTCGAGGGTGCCGCCACATCTGGTGTCATCGCGGTCACTCTTAATGACGGCCGGACCGTCAAGGCGAGCATCATCGGTCGCGATCCGACGACAGATCTCGCCGTGATCAAGGCAGCGGGGGTCACCGGACTTCATCCGGCAAGCCTCGGCAGTGACTCGGCGCTCGTGGTCGGACAACAGGTGATTGCGATCGGCTCACCGTTGGGGCTCTCCAACACGGTGACGTCGGGCATCGTGAGCTCGCTGAACCGTCCGGTGTGTACGCAAAGTTGCGACGGCACCGGTGGCACGAGTGGCGCTACTCCGACCGTGCTCGACGCGATCCAGACCGACGCAGCAATCAACCCGGGCAACTCCGGTGGCCCGCTCGTTGACATGACCGGTCACGTCGTCGGCGTCAACTCCGCGATCGCGACTCTCGACCAAGGTCAGGGCGGACCCGACGCACAGTCCGGCAGCATCGGCGTTGGGTTCTCGATTCCGATCGACGAAGCGCAGCGTGTCGTCGGCGAACTCGAGAAGACCGGCCACGCGAGCCATGCGGTTCTCGGTATCGGCCTCCAGGACTCCGAGGACGCCAACCTGCACACGCCAAATGGGGCCAAGGTGGTGAGTGTCACCGCCGGCGGTCCTTCATCGAAGGCGGGCGTCCAGGTCAACGACATCATCACCAAGTTCGGCAGCCGGACCATCGTCGATGCCGACTCCCTGATCGCCGCCACTCATGCGGCCGTGCCGAACTCGACGATCACCATCACGTACTTCCGCGCCGGTCAGAACGCGACAACGTCGATCACTCTGGGATCGGCAGCGTCTAGCTGATCGGCACGTTCACGGTCGGAGTAGGGCGCGGCTGATGGCTTCGCCCGCGGCGACGACCGCGCGCGCGTGCAGCCGGCCGGGGTTGCGGGAAAGCCGTTCGATGGGTCCTGAGACCGACACGGCCGCCACGACCCGACCGTTAGCTGAGCGGACTGGCGCTGAGACCGACGCGACACCAGGCTGCCGTTCCGCGACGCTGGCTGCCCAGCCCTGCCGGCGAACTCGCGCCAGCGTTTGTGCACTGAAAACGGCCGCCGCGACGCCACGATGCAGGCGCTCGGCGTCTTCCCAGGCCAGGAGCACCTGCGCGGCCGATCCTGCGGTCAGTGGCAGGCGAGTGCCGATCGGCACCGTGTTGCGAAGGCCGGCGGGAAGTTCGGCCGCTGCAATGCACACCCGGACGTCGCCCTGCCGTCGGTAGAGCTGCGTGCTCTCGCCCGTCGCGTCGCGCAACTTTGCGAGCACCGGCCCGCTGACCGCGATGAGCCGATCCTCACCGCCCGCTGCCGCCAGCTCCGCGAGCCGCGGGCCGAGTACAAATCTGCCCTCGCTGTCTCGGGCCACGAGCCGGTGTCGCTCGAGCGCAACCGCGAGGCGATGCGCGGTTGGTCGCGGCAGGCCGGTGAGTGTGACAAGGCTGGCCAGCGAGGCGGGGCCGGCTTCGAGGGCGGAAAGTACGGCCACCGACTTGTCCAAAACGCCAACGCCGCTAGACTCGTCCATGTACTGATACTGCCGTCTCAGCATGCGAGACGCAAGTTTCTGAAACGAAGTGGAGCTAGCTCATGGGCGCGACGATGGCGGAGAAGGTCTGGGACGAGCACGTTGTGCGGCACGCAGACGGCGAGCCTGACCTGGTCTACGTCGACATGCACCTGGTCCACGAGGTGACGAGCCCGCAGGCTTTCGATGGCTTGCGACTCGCCGGACGCGCTGTTCGCCGTCCCGACCTCACGATCGCGACCGAAGACCACAACGTGCCAACCACCAATATCGATCAGCCGATCGCCGATCCGGTGTCGCGCACGCAGGTCGACACGCTGCGCCGCAACTGTGCTGAGTTCGGGATCCGGTTGTACCCGATGGGCGATGCGTCGCAGGGAATCGTCCACGTCATCGGGCCGCAGCTCGGTCTCACGCAGCCAGGCATGACCATCGTGTGCGGCGACTCACACACGTCGACCCACGGCGCATTCGGTGCGCTGGCATTCGGCATCGGCACCAGCGAAGTCGAGCACGTGCTTGCGACGCAGACGTTGCCGATATACCGCCCCAAGACAATGGGCATCACCGTGAACGGCATCCTGCCGGACGGCGTGACGAGCAAGGACATCATCCTGGCGGTCATCGCGAAGATCGGTACAGGCGGCGGGCAGGGCTACGTCATCGAGTACCGCGGCGAGGCGATCCGCGCACTGTCGATGGAAGCGCGCATGACCGTCTGCAACATGTCCATCGAAGCAGGGGCGCGCGCCGGCATGATCGCGCCGGATGAAACGACGTTCGCCTACTTGAAGGGTCGCCAGCATGCTCCCAGCGGCGATGACTGGGACGCTGCTGTCGCGCACTGGCGCAGCTTGGTCACCGACGACGACGCAACGTTCGATGTCGACGTCGTGCTGGACGCCGCAGAGTTGACGCCGTTCGTCACGTGGGGCACCAATCCGGGTCAGGGAGCGCCACTGGGTTCCAGCGTTCCCGACCCGTCGACGATCGCTGACGCGGGCGAGCGCGGCAGCGTCGAGCGGGCGCTGGAATACATGGGTCTGCGGGCCGGCACGAAGTTGCGCGATATCAAGGTCGACACCGTCTTTCTCGGGTCGTGCACGAACGGCCGCATCGAAGACCTTCGTGCTGCCGCGGCGGTCTTGAAGGGGCGCAAGGTCGCTGACACCGTGCGGGTGCTCGTGGTGCCTGGCTCGATGGCAGTGAAGGCGCAAGCCGAGTCTGAAGGGCTCGACAAGATCTTCACCGAGTCCGGCGCGGAGTGGCGCAGTGCGGGCTGCTCGATGTGTCTTGGCATGAACCCCGACCAGCTCGCCCCCGGCGAGCGGTCGGCGTCGACATCGAACCGCAACTTCGAAGGTCGGCAGGGCAAGGGCGGCCGCACACATCTCGTGTCGCCACTCGTCGCCGCGGCCACCGCAGTGACCGGGCACCTGTCCGCGCCGTCCGATCTCGACTGACGCACCGATTCCTCGCGTTCACCACGCATCTAGTCCGGGAGACTCCAATGGAGAAATTCACGACACACACGGGCCGCGGCCTGCCATTGCGCCGCAGCAATGTCGATACCGACCAGATCATTCCGGCCGTCTACTTGAAGCGGGTCACCCGCACCGGGTTCGAGGACGGCTTGTTCGCGGCATGGCGGGCCGATCCTGATTTCGTGCTGAATCAGCCACAGTATGCGGGCGCCGATGTCCTCGTCGCGGGTCCGGACTTCGGGACCGGATCATCGCGCGAGCATGCGGTCTGGGCATTGCAGAACTACGGGTTCAAGGCCGTGATCTCACCAAGGTTCGCCGACATCTTCAGGGGAAACTCGCTCAAAGGCGGCCTGCTGACTGTCTTGATCAACGAAGCCGACGTTGAAGCACTGTGGGCGGCGATCGAGGCCGATCCACAGACGCAGATCACCGTCGATCTGATCGCCCGAGAGGTTCGCTACGGCGCCGTCGTGTTGCCTTTTGAGATCGACGACTACACACGGTGGCGGCTCATGGAGGGCCTCGACGACATCGGGCTGACGCTGCGTCATGTCGACGATGTCGACGAATTCGAGTCGCACCGGCCTGCATGGAAGCCGCGCACGGTGCCAACAACAGTGTGACGCGTGGGTCTTGAGCCGGGTTTTATCGCAGATTTTCCGCGACACAAGGAAATTCTTCGTCGTGGTCGTTGTTTTGAGCGCGCGCGGGGCCTAGGTTCACCCCGAGTCGGGTGTGCACTCGACAACATCATTCGGAGGGGCACGTGAACAAGGCGGAGCTGA
>Ga0208357_1000615_pt1 | contig 28147 bp, 24 predicted proteins | sample NGESurdeep092012_6_FD_184487 | JGI IMG/M metagenome (GOLD analysis project Ga0208357, IMG submission 184487) | Arctic peat soil microbial communities from Barrow, Alaska - NGEE Surface sample F52-2 deep-092012 (SPAdes) | ecosystem: Environmental > Terrestrial > Soil > Wetlands > Peat ...
GGGGTCGAGAGCCTCATATTCGGCGACTTTGGCGAGGATTCGCGCGCGGATTTCCGGCGTGCGGCTGGTCAGAAAATTCCCGCGCTCGTCCGGCGACATCGCGAGCAGCCGGCGGAACGATTCCACCGGCGAACGCGCCTGCGTCACGGCATTCGTCGGAGCAGAACTTGGTTTTATTGGGGCCGGGGCGTTCGCGGGATTTCCGGCAAAGAGCGGCAAGACCGCCAGTTGCAACGCCGCGCAAAGGGCGGAAAACCAACGCGCCTGTCGCAGGCAGTTCATTTCATGAGCGCCAGCAATTCCTCGTCCGGGCGCGCGGGCTGGCTCATGCGCCGGATCGCGTCAAAATTTTTCAGCGCGTCCACGCTCGGCATCGGCGTCTCGGCGACGAGCGCGACGTTTTTTGCGAACGCGGCGCGATGCACGTTGAGTTCGTAATGTTGAAACGTCAATCCCGCGAAAAGAATTGCAACTGCTGCGACGGCTGCGCGCGGCAAAAATGAGCGCCAGTTCAAAATAAAATTCCGTTTTCGCGAGCGGCGCGATTCGTCCAGATCAACCGCCTGCAAGACGCGCGCGGTGAAGTTCGACGCCACGGGCACGTCGGGCAGGCGCGAAAGCAGTTCGCGCAATTCGTTCTGGGACGGATCATTTTTCATTGTCTGCCCTGATTGAAAACCGCCGCGCAAACAAAGTTGCGTGAAAATTGCACGGGAAAACGCGCTCGCCGCCGCCGGATTTTCAGCTTATTCTGCCGGAGAAATATGACAGCCGTTTCCGCCGACCAAGCCAAGTCCGCAGCGCCAGCGCTGACAAACCGCCAGCGTTTTCTTGCCGCCTGCCGCTGCAAAGCCGTTGACCGTCCGCCGGTCTGGTTGATGCGCCAGGCGGGACGCGCGCTGCCGGAATACCGCAAGCTCAAGGAGAAACATTCATTTCTCGAACTCGTCCAGACGCCCGAACTCGCGGCGGAAGTCACATTGCAGCCGGTGCGCCGGTTCGGTTTTGACGCCGCGATTCTGTTCAGCGACATCCTCGTGATTCCCGAGGCGATGGGCCAGCCGTATCGCTTCCGCGAAACCGGCGGCATCGGGATGGATTTCAAAATCCAGTCCGCCGCCGACATCGAAAAACTTTCCGTTGAACACGTCTGCGAAAAATTAAGTTACGTCGCCGCCGCGCTGAAAATCTTGCGCGCGGAGCTTGGCGACGAGACCGCGCTCATCGGATTCAGCGGTTCGCCGTGGACGCTGGCGACGTTCATGATGGAAGGCGGCAGCGCGGAAAAATTCACGAAGGCAAAGGCGCTGTTCGACTCCGGCAAGAAAACTTTTTTTGCGCTGATGGAAAAACTGGCCTCCGCCGTCACCGCGTATTTGCAGATGCAAATCTCAGCCGGCGCGGATTTGCTCCAGATTTTTGACAGCCACGGCGGGCATTTGCCGGCGGCGGATTTTCAGGAAGCTTCCGGGCGCTGGATGCGTGAAATCGTTTCCAGCCTGCGCCCGCAAGTTCCAGTGACGGTGTTTTCGCTCGGCACGCATGGCAACTGGGACGACCTGGCCGCGACCGGCGCGAGCGTGCTGGGCGTTGACTGGCAATTTTCGCTGGCCGAGGCGCGAAAAATTTTGCCGCACGACATCGGCATCCAGGGCAATCTCGATCCCGCGCTGCTCGCCGGGGCGACGCCTGAAACAGTCGCCGCCGAAACGAATCGTCTGCTGGCGGAAATGCGCGGGCGCGACGGCTATATTTTCAACCTCGGCCATGGCGTTCCGCCGAACGCGAAGCTGGAAAACATCGTCGCCTTGGTGGAGACTGTGAAAGCATTCAAATGAATCATTTGCCACAGAGACACAGAGACGCAGAGAAAAAGAATGCAAAGTTCATACGGAAAAGTTTCCCAACTCTGTGCCTCTGTGCCTCTGTGCCTCTGTGCCTCTGTGCCTCTGTGGCTAAAATAATTTTGTGAAAACATTAAACGTCGATCTCGATCTGGTGAAAAAATACAACGTGGCCGGGCCGCGTTACACCAGTTATCCGCCCGCGACCAAGTTCACCGACGCCATTTCGTGGGAACAGCTTTCCGCCAAAATCGCTGACAACAACCGCACGCCGCGCGATTTGTCGGTGTATTTTCACATCCCGTTCTGCGAAACGCTCTGCTGGTTCTGCGGCTGCACCACCGTCATCACGCTGAATCACACGCAAGGCATGGCTTACGTCGAGGCGCTGGGCCGCGAAGCGGCAAAAATGGCGCCGATGCTGAACCGCGAACGCAAGACCGTTCAACTCCATTTCGGCGGCGGGTCGCCGACTTTTTTGCGGCCGGACGAAATCCGACGGCTCGGCGAAATCATCCACCGGCATTTCACGTTTTCACCGGACACTGAAGCAAGCGTCGAAGTTGATCCGCGCCGGCTCACGCGCGAGCACATGGTCGCTTTGCGTGAAATCGGTTTCAACCGGGCCTCGATGGGCGTGCAGGATTTCAACCCCAAGGTGCAGGAGGCGATTCACCGCATCCAGCCGCGCGAAATGACGCAGCAGGCGATGGATTGGATGCGCGAGCTAGGCTACGGCTCGATCAACCTTGATTTGATTTACGGCCTGCCGTTCCAGACGCCGGAGTCGTTCAACGAAACGCTCGATATTGTGCTGAAAATGAAACCCGACCGGCTCGCCGTGTTCAGCTACGCGCACGTGCCGTGGATCAAGCCGTCGCAAAAAATCCTGGAGCAAAAAATCCTGCCCACGCCGGAAAGCAAACTGGAAGTCCTCAAGCTCGTCATCGAACGGCTCACGGCGGACGGCCAATATGTCTACATCGGCATGGATCATTTCGCGAAGCCGACCGATGAGCTTGCCATTGCGCAACGCGAGAAAAAGCTTCAGCGAAATTTCCAAGGTTACAGCACGCGCGCCGGTTCGGATATTTATTCATTTGGGATGAGCGCGATTTCGCAAATCCCCGACGCCTACTGGCAGAACGAAAAGGATCTGCCGAAATGGCAGGCCGCCGTGGACGCCGGCAACGTGCCGCTGCACAAGGCGTATTTCGTGACCGACGAGGACAAAATGCGCCGCGAAACCATCATGCGGACCATGTGCGACCTCTCGCTCGACTTCGCCGCGATGTCGCAAAAACTCGGCATCAACTTCGAGCAGCATTTTGAAAAGGAACTCGCGTCACTCGCGCCGTTCGCCGCTGACGGCTTGGTGAAGTTCCAACCCGGCGGACTCGAAGTGACCGACGCCGGCCGCCTCTTCATCCGCAACATTGCGATGTGTTTCGACAACACGCTGGGCGCGGCGAATGAGCGGAGACATTCCAAGACGATTTGACTGGATCAAATACGGTTAAGGCGTGCCGGACGCCGAGATGTTTCTCGACGAAAGGATTTTCCAGCATCGAATAAATTCCTAAAAAAAGTTTCGGCGCGCAGGCGACCATGCCGAGTCAAGTTTTCCAGACGGGCGTGTTGAACACGCGCGGAAAAACTTCCCGCCCGTTTCATTGTTCAATAATTGAAGGCTGATTTTCGTTCAGTTCGTCTTTTTTCATTTGCAGACATTCCGGGCACATGCCGTGGGAGGTTTTGGTGGCGAATTTGGAGTTGAAATAGTTTTCCATCGGCATCCATTTGCCGTCGTGTTCCACCTTCCGGCACCAGCCGCAGATGCGCAGATATTCCTCAAGATGATGCAATCGTTTGAGCAGCCGCCGCGTCAGAAAATGAACCCACGCCCAGATCGCCAGCAATACGACGGTGCGCAACATCGCACGTCGCAAGTCCGGCGCGAACGGTTCGCCGAAAAGATAATGCGGGATGCGCAACGCTTCCGTCAGCCACGAAAGCGCGATGATCAATGTGAAGCCAAATGCCTCGATCCAAAGGATTGAGTTCGCCTGCCTTCTTGTTCGTTTCACGGATTGATTTTGCTTGCGGCAAGAAACCTTGTCCAGAACCAGTTTTACGGAATCGCGAGGCGGTTGGTGGCGAGTCCGGTTTGATGGAGATAATCATCCAATTCGTATGACGTTGCTTCCTGAACGCTTCCGTCAGCAAAATTAATATAGCCGACAGATTTATAATTCGCCGGAGTCCAAAAATGAGATTTGTAAGAAGTGTGACGTGGATTGTTCCAAGCTATTGGTGAATTTGTTAAAAGCTTCAACAAGCCGGATTTTACGGGAGCGCCGCTAATGGCAAAATTGTCGTCGCCGGAAAGAAATGCTTGGGGAGAATTTGTGTTTGCGTCCAAGCCGACGAAGTAACTGATGTTCTTGGCGGAAAAACCGGTGGAAAAATTCGTTGCGAAAAAATGATTCGTGTCTTGCGGGCAAATCAAAATTATTGGCGTGGACAAATCGTTCGACATGACTTGAAAACAAGCGGCAACATTTCCTGTGGCAATCAATTCCATTGCGCCACCATTTGTCACAGAAACTTGCATGGGAAATTTGCTTTGGTGGTCTTCTGACCAAATATAATATGAAAGGCCGATTTCCTTCAAATTGTTGACGCAATAGGAGCGGTGGACAGGTTCTGTGTGTGGGCGGAGCGCTGGCAAAAGAACCACCACAAGCAAAGCCAGCACAACAATGACCACCAACATTTCCGTGAGCGTCATCGCGTGACTTTGTTGATTTGAAAAGCGCGGTTTCATGGGCGGTTGCAATCAATATGGCGGCTGCAAAAATCATTTCCAGTAAAATCTCAAGACCCGGATGTCCGCGCCGAAGTTGCGCAGGAGGATCGCGACGAACTGGCGGCTGGAATCGCCGATGTGCGCGGTGATGTCCACTTCAAACGTGGAGCTGCGCACGGTGCAGTAGTTGTTCAACTGCGCGATGGCCTGAGGGCTGACCCCGGCGGCGTTGATCTGGCCGACGGTGTGGTAGGGCGTGTCGTCGTCCGTGCCGTCCACGCCGTCGGGGCCGGCGCGCTGCTCGATGATGGCGGCGGCGGCGTTGGTGTCCACGCCGGGAATCATCTGGAGCACGTTGACGTCGGCGGTGTTGATGTTGATTTTCCCGGAGGAAACGGGCGTGAAAACGTCCGCCAGCCCGAACGGATAATCCGGCGCCTCGCCGGGCGACGTGCCGAATCCGAGTTTGGGACGCTGAAAGTTGGCGATCTCGTAATTTGTCGAACTGCTGCCGTGATACATTTCCGGCGTGACGCCCTTGACGAGTAGCAGTTCGGACAAATCGTCAATCGGCGCGTTCTTGGCGTAATACGGCGGGCTCAAGCTCTGGTAATAATCATTTTCCGCGCCGGCGACGCGCGGCGGGGCGGGCGGGCTGCGCCAGTCCTGGATGGAATCGGACACCACGGAAAGGCTGTCGGCGTCCACGCCCATGACCGTGAGCGTCTGCTGCAACATCAGGGCGCTGGCGGTGTTGATGTTGGCCTTGCGTTCGAGGTCGGTGATTTTGATGGAGATGGTCCCGTCGCCAACGGGAAAATTGTTCATGGAAATTCCGGCGAGCGGGCTGTTGGTTTCGCCCGGGCCGCCGGGGCCGCCCGCCCAGATCTGGTTCAGCGAATCGTAAGGTTCGCTTGGAATGGACATAGACTGCGACAAAATCCAGCGCGCGTATTCGACGCCGGAGCGTCCGAGCCAGAGCAACTGCTGCTCGTTGTCGGCTCTTTGCGCGAGCCGGGTCTCGACCTTCATCGAAAACGCGAACGCCGCCGCCAGCATGGTGAACATGACAATCGCAATCATCACGACGATGAGCGCGATGCCGAAGCGGGAATTTTTTTTGCGCGCGGAAAAATTCATTTTTGGCCTGGAGGTGTTGGCGGCGGCGGCGCATTCGGGATGTTGCTGCCAGGCACGCCCATTTGCGCCACGGTCGGCATGGTTTCGGACGGAATGGCGATTTCGCGCGTGATGGTGAGCGCGGGCGATGACGGGTCGCCGCCGTTGAGGGTGAGCGTGATGCGCACCATCGGCGGGATGGAATTGGTTGCGTCCCATTCGTCGTCCCAGGACAGCGTGTTCCTGTCCCAGCATGAGGTGCCGAAACTCTTCACGTCGCGCGCGAGGATGAGCGGCGTGCTTTGCTCGTCCGAGTCCATGTCCATCAAAATCGGATTCTGCCGCAGCACGAGGTTTTTCACCTGGTTCGCATCCGCCTCCACCGAGAAGGTGAGCCGCCGCAGGTTGAAGTCGCCGAACTTTCCGTTGCGCGGAAAAATGTCCGGCACGCGCGACACGAAGCTCAACGACGGCTGGTCGCCGTTGGTGACGCTGAAATAATAATATTGCACCGAGGACTGCACCGACTGGATGCAGGTAAGCGAATCCTCAAGGGTGCGGACGGCGATGCGCTGGCGCTGGACGTGCGCGGCGGCGGCTCGCCCGACCTGCGACGATTTCAAAATGACGGACCACGTCGAATAGACCGCCGCCACGATGAGCGCGAAAATCATGATGGCGACCATGAGTTCAACCAGCGTGAAGGCGCGTCGAGCGGCTCCCGGCTCCTGATCAAAAGTTTTCATTTTCCAGCAATCCCCCCGTCCAGTGTGCCTGCCGGTGATCGCGGCCGGAAAAAAAGGACGCTCATTTTTTCGGGACGTGAGTTGCCCGCGGGCTGCACGGTGTAGTCCACTTCAAACAGTTTGTTTGACAAGACTTCCGTCGTGGTCGCCGTCCAGGTGCTGCCGGGATACGCGTCGCCAAAGTCGCCGGATTCCGAGCCTTCGACCAGCTTGTTGGTCAGCGAAAGCTCCGACGCCAGCATTCCCGCATCCACCATCGGCCGCTGCAAATATCGCGCATTTTGAAGCGACTGCGAGACGAGGGACAGGATCGCCCCCACGGCGATGAAAAACGCGGCGATGGCGATCATGCACTCCAAAAGTGAAAACGCCTTTTGTCCGCGCGCGTGAATCTTCATTTCCATTTTCATTTGTTCACGTCGCTGACGGTTGCGATCGAGGTGGAAAATTCCAGCGTGATCTTGCGCCAGTCGGCGGCGGAATGAAGCACAACCGTCATCTCGTCGCAGGTGCCGTTCGGAAAAAACCGCACGCGCGCCACGTCCGACTGGCTGAAATCCATCAGGTTGATGTCGAGCATCGCGAAATCCACGCCGGCGGGCAGCGTCCCCGATTTTCCGCCGGACGACGCAAAAGTCTTGTCCGCCGGATGAAACGTCACGTCGGCGGTTTGTCCGGAGAGAATGGCGTGCGCCCGTGCGTCGCTGCAAACATCCACCAAGTCGTCCACGGCCTTGCGCATCCCTTCCTTGTGCAGCGACTGGAGGATTGAAGGCACGCCAATCGCCGCCATGAGGCCGATGATGCCCACGACAATCATTATTTCAATCAGCGTGAACGCCCGTCGGCGGGGATTTTTTCTGGCAGCGGCCGTTTGCATCGCGAGGCTAATGAATGGATGAAATCAACCGGAACAGCGGCAGGAAAATGCTGAACAGCAGGAAACCCACGACGACGCCCATCCCGACGATCAGCACCGGCTCGATGAGCTGCGTCATCAGGCGCAGGGCGATTTGCAGTTCGCCCTCGTAAGTGTCGGCGAGATTGTTCAGCGCGCCCGGCACGTCGCCCGTTTCCTCGCCGATGCGCACGAGGTCAATCATCAGTTGCGGGAAAATTTTGCTTTGCGCCATCGGCTGCGCAAGCGTCTTGCCGTCCGTGACCGCGTCGCGCGTCTTGGAAACGGCCTCCTTGATGAGGCGGTTGGGCATGACCTGCTCGGTGATTTTCAGCGCGGTCAAAACCGGGACGCCGTTTTGCAGGAGCGTGCCGAGCGTCCGCGAGAACTGCCCGAACAGGTTTAATTTGACGACTTTGCCGAACGCCGGGGCCTTCATTTTCCATTCGTCCATCATGCGTCCGCCGGCTTCGCTCGCCTTGAAGCGGAAAAATAAAATGACCGCGACGACGACGATCAATCCCAGCAGCCACCAGAAGCGGATGAGAAACGTGCTGAAGGCCATCAGCATCCGCGTCGGCAGCGGCAACTGGACACCGAACCCGTTGAAGATGGTTGTGAACTCCGGCATCATGAAGAACATGAAAAACGCGACCAGCACAACGCCCATGCAGACCACCAGCGCCGGATAAACCAGCGCGGAAGTGAACTTCGCCTGAACCTCGGCGAACTGCTGGAAATGATGCGCCATGCGCCGCAGCACCTCCACGAGCGAGCCGCTCGATTCACCGGCCTTGACCATGTTGACATACAAATCCGAAAAAATGCGCGGCTGTTTTGCCATCGCGTCGGACAAGCCTTTGCCCTCGGTCACTTCCTGCTTCAACTCGCGGGTAATCTCGGCGGGAATTCCCTTCGACTCCAGATGTGTCATGCTGCCGAGCGCGACCGTCAGCGGCATTCCTGATTGCAGCAGGTTCGCCAGTTGCTGCGTGAACGTCGCCAGCTCCTGCAACTTCGGTTTGCGTTTTTTGGTCAATTGCGCGCGCAACGCCGGCGGCAGCAACGCGAGCAAATCCGTTTTCTGCCCGTCACGACTGCCATTTGCCGCCGCGCCCGCCTTCGCCGAGTCCACCGTGATTGGAAAAAGCCCCAGCCGCGTGATTTGCGCCAGCGCCGCCGGACGATCCTGCACGTCAAGGACGCCCTCGACCAGTTCGCCGGTGCGCCGCCGCGCTTTGTAGGAAAATTCCGCCATAAATGGTTATCATCTAAAACCGCCGGAGGCCGAAAGTTTCAAACCGGCGGCGTCAATTTTCTTTCACTCCGCGTTTGATTCGTGTTCAATCTCCTGCCGTTTGGCGATGCGATTTTTCAAATCACAAAGCGGCAATCGTAATCATAAATTTCAAAATGCCCAAGCGCACTGACATTCACAGCGTCCTCATCATCGGCGCCGGCCCGATCATCATCGGCCAGGCGTGCGAATTCGATTATTCCGGCACGCAAGCCTGCAAAGCGCTCCGCGAAGAAGGCTATCGCGTCGTCCTCATCAACTCCAACCCGGCCACCATCATGACCGACCCGGAGTTCGCCGACCGCACCTACATCGAGCCGATCACGCCCGAATGCGTGGAGAAAATCATCGTGCGCGAAAAAGAGGAAATTGAAAAACTCGTAGGACAGGCGTCGCGCCTGTCTCAAACTGAAAAAAATAAAAAAATGGAGACAGGCGCGACGCCTGTCCTACCGCACAAACTCGTTCTGCTTCCGACCCTCGGCGGCCAGACCGCATTGAACACGGCAATGGCTTTGCACCGTTCCGGCGTTCTCGAAAAATATGGCGTCGAAATGATCGGTGCAAAGCCCGAAGCCATCCACAAAGGCGAAGACCGTTTTGCGTTCAAGGAACTCATGTTGCAAATCGGTCTCGACGTTCCAATTTCCGGTGTCGCGCACAATCTTGACGAAGCCCGCGACGTCGCAAAAAAGATTGGCCGTTTCCCGCTCATCATCCGGCCCGCGTTCACGCTCGGCGGCACGGGCGGGGGCATTGGTTACAATCAGGAAGAATTTGAAGCGATTGCGAAAAATGGAATTGAACTTTCGCCCGTGAACGAAATTCTCATTGAAGAATCGCTGCTCGGCTGGAAGGAATACGAGATGGAAGTAATGCGCGACCGCGCGGACAATTGCGTCATCATTTGCTCCATTGAAAATTTTGATCCGATGGGCGTGCATACCGGCGACTCAATTACCGTCGCGCCAATTCAAACTTTGACCGACAAGGAATTTCAAATCATGCGCGACCAAAGTTTCGCCGTCATTCGCGCCGTGGGCGTCGAGACCGGCGGCTCGAACATTCAGTTCGGCGTGAATCCCGACAACGGCCGCATGGTCATCATCGAGATGAACCCGCGCGTCAGCCGCAGCTCCGCGCTCGCGTCAAAGGCAACGGGATTTCCCATCGCAAAAATCGCCGCGAAACTTGCCGTTGGTTATTTGCTCGACGAATTGAAGAACGACATCACGCGCGAAACCCCCGCGAGCTTCGAGCCGAGCATTGATTACGTCGTCACGAAAATCCCCCGGTTCGCGTTTGAAAAATTTCCGCAAGCCGACCCGACGTTGACTACGCAGATGAAAAGCGTGGGCGAAGCGATGGCCATCGGCCGCACGTTCAAGGAAAGCCTGCAAAAATGCCTGCGCTCGCTGGAGATTGGCCGTAGCGGTTTGGGCGGCGACGGCAAACCGTGGCGCATCGGCACGGAAGTCTATGGCGACCGCGACATCCTCCCGCGCGACGTGATTTCGCGAAAACTTTCCGTGCCGAACGCGGAAAGAATTTTCTTCATCCGCCACGCCCTGCGCGCCGGCTTCAGCATCGAGGAGATTTTCAACCTCACGAAAATTGACCGCTGGTTTCTGGTGCAGATAAAAGAAATTGTGGATTTTGAGGAAGAACTGGCGACGGTGAAGAATTAAAAAGATTAAGGTCACAGTTCGTGATCTTAAAAGTAAGAAAAGCAAAAATGAACGGACCGATCAGCTTGATTCCAGTTGAGCGAATCGAAAAAGCAATCCTGCTCATTCGAGGCGAAAAAGTTATGCTCGACAGCGATTTGGCTGAACTTTACGGCGTCGAAACGAAAGTTTTGAATCAGGCCGTCAAACGCAATGTTGCTCGTTTTCCAACCGATTTCATGTTTCAATTGACGGACGTAGAAAAATCAGAGGTGGTCACAAATTGTGACCACCTCACTCGCCTTAAATTTTCACCGCATTTGCCCTACGCTTTTACCGAACACGGCGCATTGATGCTGGCGAATGTTTTGAACAGCGAACGCGCGGCACAAACGAGTGTGCAAGTCGTGCGCGCGTTTGTGCGATTGCGGCAACTCCTTTTGTCCAACGCTGAACTCTCGCGCAAGCTCGACGCGATGGAAAAGAAATATGACGCGCAATTCAAAGTTGTCTTTGATGCCATCCGGCAGTTAATGTCACCGCCGGAATCCAAGCGACGTGAAATTGGTTTCCATGTAAAATACGATGACGACGACAAACCAAAGGCGAAAAAGCGCTGAAGAAATTTTCAACCTCACGAAAATTGACCGCTGGTTTCTGGTGCAGATCAAAGAGATCGTGGATTTTGAGGAGGAATTGGCGACGGCGAAGAATTAAAAAAACGAAAGCCAAAAAAATTATGCAAATGCAAAAATCATTTTTCAAAGTTGCAGATTTCATTGCGTGGCAAAAGGCAAAGTCGCTTGTCCTTTCACCTGAATTCCAACGGCGTTCCGTTTGGAAACCTGGCGCTAAATCTTACCTGATTGATACGATTGCCAGAAACCTGCCCATCCCAATTATTTTTTTGCGAGACAGACGCACAGACCCAAATAACTTTGAGTCAGTTCGTGAAGTAATTGACGGTCAGCAACGCTTGAGAACGGTTTTGAGTTTTGTTGTGCCAGAGTTGTTGGCCGATTTTAACGAGGAACGAGATGCTTTTGTAGTTAAGAAAACTCATAACGCAGAATTGGCAGGAAAAAAATTCAAAGAATTAGACGCTGAAACCAAGCGTGCCATTCTTGATTACGAATTCAGCGTCCACGTTCTCCCTTCAAACATAGACGACCGAGAAGTGATTCAAATCTTTCGTCGGATGAACGCCACCAATTATTCGCTCACAAAGCAGGAATTAAGAAATGCTGGTCATTTTGGTGAATTCAAATCGTGCGCTTATTCTCTCGCAGCAGAGCAATTACATAGATGGAGGCAATGGAAGATTTTCACTGAAGATGACATTGCTAGAATGTCGGAGGTTGAATTTACCTCTGAATGCATCCTTTCTATTCTCGATGAGAAAATAGCTGGAAAATCTGCTGCTCGTATTGACAATGCTTACGAAAAATACGACGAAGAATTTGACGAGCGCATAGAGATTGAACATCGGTTTAGGTTTGTCATGGATCAAGTTGATGAAAAGTTCAGCTCTGATTTTTCAGATTTTGTCTTTTTCAAGAAGACCTTGGTTTATACGTTTCTCATGTTTGTTTATGATTCCACAATCGGCTTCGACACAGTTTTGACGAAGAAAGCCAAAGGGAAATCGTTAAGCACCGCTCAAGTGTCAGCAATAAAACTAGCGAGCGATCGAATTAAAAACCGGATTGCTCCCCAAGACGTGTTGGATTCCACAGATCGGCGCACAACAAATCCAAAAGAGCGCACGCATCTTTTCAATTATCTTAAAAAACTAGCCAGCCATGCCTAGTCAAAACCCGCTGTCGGCATTTGCGCTGGAGTATACCGCCAGCATCAAATCGCTGGAAGCAACGCGAAGCAAGGTAGAAGGCCTGTTACTTCGCAATGAGGTAACTATTGAAGATGTTGAACAGGTTTACGCGGGGCTTTTTCTAAATGCATTCACCGAATTTGAGGCGCTAATCGAAGATGTGTTTTTAAGTATTCTGGAAGGAACTCATGCTTCCACCATTCCATCAACCAAGCGACGCATTGAAATAATCCCCAACTCACTTACTCGTGAAGTTTTATTTGAGGGTAGAAAATATTTAGACTGGTTGCCGCTCGACAAGACAACAGAAAGAGCCGCTCGGTTTTTGAACAAGGGAGAACCATTTTCAAAGTTGGAAGAAAAAGAAAAATTTCTAATAAACCGACTTCATAATATTCGGAACGCGGTGGTGCATAAAAGCGATTCAGCAAAGAAGAAATTTGAGGTTTGCATCCAACACTTTTCTTTACTTCAAAAAGAAAAAACACCGACAGGATTTTTACGCAGCAAACCACAAGGGCCATCCGGGTTGAATCAGTATCAAATTTCGGTTGTAGAGTTAGAGGCAATTGTTCGTAAATTGTGTGCGTAATGTTTACCGCCGGTTCGCCGGTTCGTCAGAAGCGAAACCTTTGCAGCCATCCGCGCCATCCAATTCCCCAGCCCCGTCGGGGCGGCATATTCCGGTGCTGGCGCACGGCCACCAAACGGAGCTTGAAACCTTGTTTGATTCTGGATGCTACAACCATGCCGCGCCTGACGGCGCTCCGGTTTGCGAATCCCAACCGGATTCAAATCCATCAGCCCAGGGTTGGAAGAGCGTCATGGATTTCATCCGCGCGCTTGATGATGTCCTGCGGCGGAAATTGAATTCAACGGAGCGCGGGAATTTTATTCACGGCGGCACGGGACGTTTCCAATTGGTGGTGCACGCATTTTTGATGCCCGGCTTCACCCGCTCCAAGCCTGCAAACAAGTCCTGCAAAAACTATTCCCGAACCGCCGCGCCAAGGTTTTGCTTGAACGCCTCCACAATTTTCGCATGAGCAGCATTGACCTCGGTGTCCGTCAGGGTTTTTTCCAGCGAGCGGTAAATGAACGCGTAAGCCATGCTCTTTTGCCCTTCGGGAACATTTTTGCCGCGAAACACGTCGAACAACTCCACCGTTTCGAGATTTGCGGGCTTGGTTTTCCTGACCGTTTGCAAAACCGCTTCGTGCGTCGTCGCCTCCGGCACCAGCATCGCCACGTCGCGGCGGATGGATGGGAATTGCGGCAGCGGCTTGAACGATTTGGCCGGATTCCGCCGCGCGAGCAGTTGATCAAGATTCAACTCCGCAAGAAAAACGGCGTCGCGCAAATCGGATTTTTTTGCCAGCGCGGGCGAAAGCTGCCCAATTTCTCCCAGCGTCAGTTTGCCGCCGAGCGCAATCGTCGCAGATTCGAGAAACAGCGGCGTGCTTTCGGCGCGTCGAACGAAAGCAATTCCCCGCAAGCCGAAGTGTTCGAGAAATTCCTCGACCAGACCTTTCAAATCGAAAACGTCAAACTTGGCGTCGCGCTCGGTGCCGCTCCAGAAGCGTTGCGCGCACTGGCCGGTCAAGGCTATCGCCACCCGGCGTTCTTCATTCGCCGCGCCATTTTGCGAATTGAAAACGCGGCCGATTTCAAACAGCGCCACGTCGTAATTTTTCCGGGAGACATTGTGCCGCAACGAATGGATCAATCCCGGCAACAAACTTGGTCGCAAAACGTCCATGTCAGAACTTAATGGATTGGCGAGCCTGACAATTGTTTCGGGCGTCACATCGAGAGCTTCAGATTGTGAAATCAACGTCTGGCCTTGCGTTTCGTTCAAGCCGAGACCCGCGAGAATGCGGCGCGCTTCGGCAATCTGATCATAGACCGGATCAAACGCGTTCGCGCCAAGCGCACCGCGCGGCGGCGTGGCCGGGATTTTCTCCACGCCGTAAAGGCGTTCGACATCTTCAATCAAATCCACCTCGCGTTTCAAATCCACGCGCCATGACGGAATCGTGAACGTGCATTCGCCAGGCTCCTGTTTTGCGATGGACAGCCCAAGTTTGGTGAGAAAGCCAATTTGGTCCGCGTGCGAGATGCCGACGCCGAGCAAATCCTTCGTCTTTGAAAAATGCAGGGTGATTTGCTTTGGTTCGGCGGCCTTGAGATAATCGTCCGCGACGCCATCGGCCAATTCGCCGCCCGCCGTTTCCAAAATCAGTTGCACTGCACGCTGGCTGGCCCAGTCGCAAATGTTCACATCCGCGCCGCGCTCAAAGCGGTAGCTGGACTCGCTGCGCAGGCCGAGCTGCTTGCTCGTGCGGCGGATGTTCACAGGCGAAAAATAGGCGCTCTCGATGAGCACGTCTTTTGTGTCGTTGATAATTTCCGTGTTTGCTCCGCCCATGACGCCGGCGAGCGCAATGCCTTTTTGTTCGTCAGCGATGAGCAACATTTCGTTGGTGAGCGTGCGCTCCTGATTATCGAGCGTCTTGAATTTCTCGCCCGCAACTGCGCGGCGCACGACGATGGCCGGCCTGCCATCTTTGCCTTTGGCGATCAGGTGATAATCGAACGCGTGCAACGGCTGGCCGGTTTCGAGCATGACATAATTCGTCACGTCCACGACGTTGCTGATGCTGCGGATGCCGACTTTTTCCAGCGTCGAGCGCAGCCACTCCGGGCTGGGGCCAATCTTCACGCCTTTGACGACACGCGCCGTGTAGCGCGGACAAAGTTCCGCGTCTTCGATGCGGACGGAAACCAGTTCGCTGGTGGGGCGAGGCTCCTGACGAGCCGCATTTGTTTCCGAAGCTCGGCTCGCGAGGACGCTCGCCCCACCGACGGCAGGAATTTTCAGCGGATTGCCGGTGACTGCCGCAATTTCGCGGGCGATGCCGATGACGCTGTTCAAATCCGGGCGGTTCGGCGTGACTTCGAGATCATAAACCACGTCGCCGCCGCTGCGTCCGAGATATTCGCCGAACGGTTTTCCGACGGGCGCATCGGCAGGCAAAATCAAAAGACCGTCAACTTTGTCCGGCAGGCCGAGTTCCTGCGGCGAACACATCATGCCCTGGCTCGTGATGCCGAAAACTTTCCGTTCCTTGATGACGAACGGCTCCTTGTCACCGGGCTTCAGCGGCAGCGCGAAGTCCGGCAGGATGAGCGGGACCTTGTCGCCGGGCTTGTGGTTTTGCGCGCCACAGATAATGGTGCGCTCGCCTTTGCCGTCGTTGACTTTGCAGGCAGAAAGTTTGTCCGAGCCGGGCACCGGGTCGCGCGCGAGGATTTGGGCGACGACGATGCCGTCGAACGCGCCGGAGATTTTCCGCACGCCCTCGACTTCGAGGCCGAGCATGGTGAGCCGCCCGGTCAATTCCTCGGGCGACCAGTTGAAATCAACGTATTGTTTGAGCCAGTTAAGCGTGACTTTCATGATGAAACTTCCGAAACACTTTCAGGCCGCTTGCTTTTCTAAAAGGTTTAAGACGAGTAAAGCGGGTTATGCTTGAGGTCAATGGTTTGCCCGCTTTGGCAAGAACTTTGAGCAAGTTCAATGAAAGCACTTTGATTTCGCATAATTAAATTGGTTCACCCGAAACTTTCGTCAAGGCGCGGTAGTCTGCCACGAGCTTGCGCGTGAGCGCGCCCGGCTTGCCGCCGCCGATGACGCGGCCGTCAATCTTCACCACCGGGATCAGTTCCGCGCCCGTGCCGGTCAGGAAACATTCATCCGCGTTGAACAAATCGTAGCGCGTCAGGTTCGGCTCGGAAACTTTCAGGCTGGCGGCCTGCGCCAGTTCGATCACCGTCTGCCGCGTGATGCCGTAAAGCGCGCCCGCCGAAAGCGGCGGCGTGAACAGCTCGCTGTTTTTCACGATGAACAAATTGTCGCCCGTGCATTCGGCCACGAAACCTTCCGCGTTCAACATCACCGCCTCCTCGCAGCCGCCGTTGTTGGCCTCAATCTTCGCGAGGATGTTGTTGAGGTAATTCAGCGACTTGATGGCCGGGTTGAGCGCGCTGTGCAGACTGCGCGTCGTCGGCACGGTGATGATGATCAGGCCTTTTGCATAAAATTCCGGCGGATAAAGCTGGATCGTTCCGGCGATGATGATGACGGACGGTTTTTTGCAAGTGCGCGGGTTCAAGCCAAGCGTTCCCACGCCGCGCGTCACGATCAAACGGATGTAGGCGTCGCGCAATTTGTTTTTCCGGCAGGTCTCAACTGTCGCCCTCATCAATTCAGAATGCGACATCGGAAGTCCGAGCATGATCGCCTTCGCGGAACAAAACAACCGGTCAATGTGCTCCTTCAATTTGAACACGCGGCCGTTGTAGGCGCGGATGCCCTCAAAAATCCCGTCGCCGTAAAGCAGTCCATGATCGAACACGGAGATTTTTGCGTCGCGCTCGTTGACATATTTGCCATCAATAAAAACCTTCATCAGTTCGCCAGAGTATTGGAAAAAACGAGGTGAAGCAAACGTGAATTTGCGTGACAGCGCGTTGCGGATGATTATATTGTCGCGCTCTTTGCGACCCTATGGTCTAGCGGTTAGGACACATCCCTTTCACGGATGTAGCCCGGGTTCGATTCCCGGTAGGGTCGCCATTAAAATCCAATAGAATCAACATTTGTGAATTTGGTGTTGACTTTCCAGACAATTTTCATGCGATTTTTTGGAATTTTCCTGCCAGTGCAGACTGCTGCAAGATGAATGGAATCTACCGAACCCTCCTCGCACAAATGAAACCGCAAACCACGCCAAAGAGTATGAACAATCAAGCACCCAGGAGGAAAATGAAACCCGTGCCTTGAAAGCCCCGGCCTGATTCGCTTACATTGACATCGCGTCCCGAATTAACCATGGTTAAACCAGCAAAATCATTTGCATCAACATGAACAAATATGTCACCACCCGCCGGCGTTTCTTGAAGCAAACATCACTCGGTCTGGGTCTGGCAGGACTTGCCATGACTGAAATGTCCTGCCGGATTCTTTCCGGAGATGCGGGCGGCATATCTATTGTGACGTTTGACAACGATGCCATCGCATCGAGCGTCCCGCCTCAATGGGCGATTGAACAGCTCAAGCAGGCTTTCCAATCTCTCGGCGCCAAAGTGCGCCTGGTTTCAGCCGTCGTGCAGGCTCCCGCCGGAGATCAAGTTGTCGTGGTGGCTTCCGCAGGAAATCCAGTCGCACAAGAAATCATTGGCGGCGAGAAAATAATCATGCCCCCGGCTGCCGAGGCGCTTCTTCTTGCGCGAGGCACCGCTTCCGGCCGGCCTGTCTTGCTGGTGAGCGGCAACGATGCGGGGGGAATGGTCTACGCGTTGCTCGAACTCGCAGATCGCCTGCTGTATTCAGACTCGCTGACGGCGGCGCTGAAAGTCAATCCTGCGATCATCGAACAGCCCCATAACAAAACACGGTCCATGTGCCGCTCGTTTCAGAGCGAGGTGGAGGACAAACCCTGGTTTAATGACCGGTCGTTCTGGACTGAATATCTTTCCATGCTCGCGGCCGGGCGGTTCAACCGGTTTAATTTATGTCTTGGTCTGGCCTACAATTCGACTCCCGGCGGCAGCCCGGAAGTGTATCTATTCTTTGCCTATCCGTTCCTGGTTTCATTGCCGGAATACAGCGGCGTCTCCGCCAGGAACCTTCCGGCTGCGGAGCGGGATGCCAACTTGCAGATGTTGAAGTTCATCGGCCAGGAATGCGCCCGGCGGGGACTCCAGTTCCAGTTGGGCCTTTGGTCGCACGCCTATGCTTACGGCGCCGGCGCCAATTATCCCATCGAGGGATTGTCGAGGGCCAATCATGCGCCCTATTGCCGTGATGCTTTGGAGGCGATTTTGAAGGCGTGCCCGGAGATCACGGGAGTGACGTTCCGCGTTCACAGCGAGAGCGGCATCCCCACTGGCAGCTATGATTTTTGGAAAACCTTGTTCGAGGCGTTTCCGAAGGTCGGACGGGCTCTCGAAATAGACATGCACGGCAAAGAGTGTTATCAAGAACACATTGACGCCGCCGCCGCGACGGGAATGCGCGCGGTCGTCTCTCCCAAATACGTCGCCGAACATCAGGGGTTGCCCTATCACGAGGCTTCACTTCGCGCGAGCGAGCGAAGCAACAGGCCGAACACCACGATTCTGAACGGGCAGGCCTCTCGTTACGGATACGCAAATTTCCTGAAGGAGCACCGGAACTTCGGAGTCCTTCATCGTATCTGGCCGGGAACCCAGCGGATGCTCCTTTGGGGCGACCCGGTCTTCGCTGCTGGTTTCGGTCGCGCCTCCAGCTTTTGCGACAGTGACGGGGTGGAGTGGTGTGAGCCGCTGTCGTTCAAAGGCCGCGAGGGATCCGGAACTGCGGGTGGCCGGTGTGGCTATCTCGATGCCACTTTGAATCCCGCTTACGATTATCAGAAATTCCTTTATACCTACCGGGTGTGGGGACGGCTTCTTTACAATCCGGATACGGATCCCCAGGCTTGGCGCCGCTATCTGGCAAGGAAATTTGGCGCGTCGGCCCAACAACCGGTCGAAGATGCCTTGGGCAACGCCAGCCGCGTTCTTCCCCTGGTCACAATGTATCACGCCGTGGGTGTCGCCAACCAGGTCTATTGGCCGGAGATCTATTCGAATATCCCGATCGTTGCCGGAGGGACGAATTTATCAGATACAAATACGCTCACGGGAGCATCCACCTCGTTTGATCCACAATTATTTCTGGGGATAGATGCCTACGCCGAACATCTTCTGAACGGAACCGCCTTTGAACAAAACAAATACTTCCCCATCGAGGTCGCACAGTGGCTCGAAGATTGGGGAAACGCGGCGATGTCAAATCTCGCCAAAGCGAAGAGCCGTGTTTCCAAGCCAAACGATCCAGCCTTTCGCCGTCTTGAAGCGGACGTCGCCATTCAAGCAGGCATGGGATTGTTCTTCGGCAGAAAATTCCGCAGCGCGGTATTATGGGCCATCTACCAAAAGACCGGCGACATCAACGCCAAGACTGCGGCACTGGCCCAGTATGACAGCGCGCGGCAGGCCTGGTCTGAATTGGCCGCGGTCGCGACTCCCATTTACAAACCCGATCTCACCTACGGTCGCGGTGCCCGCCTTCGCGGACACTGGAAAGACCGGCTCAAGGGAATAGACATTGACATCGCGGCCATGAAAAAAGGCGGGGTTATCGGAACGCCAACCCACCCAGACTCTGCATCTGAAGCCATTGCCACGGTCCAAAAGCGCCTGGCGCGGCCAGCCGCCAATTGCCGTCACACAGCACCGGGCACCTTTGCCGCCGGAGAATCCATGACCCTCGTTTTACAGACAGGCGGTGCGAACACCAGAAGTGTGAATCTATATTACCGGCACGTTAACCAGGCGGACGCCTGGCAGGTTGTTCCAATGGAAGCGATGAGCGGCCATTTTCAAGGGACCATCCCGGCTGCTTACACCCAGACGGATTACCCGCTGCAATACTATTTTGGGTTGGCCAAAGGAAAACCCGGCTCGGTCCTGTTCCCCGGCTTCGACGCGAACCTGGCCAACGAGCCTTACTTCGTCGTGCGACTCAAGACTTGAGCCTGGCGTATTTGCGCGGCTGAAAGGTGCATCAGAACTGCGGCACGCCCGCGCGGCATGGGCGGACGTGAATTTGAGCGAAGGCACGCTCGCCTACACGCAATCCAAGACGGGGGAAAAAGTCACCGTGCCGCTTCACAGTGATTTGCTCGCGCACTTGGAAAAGCTCGCTGGCACGGACAAGCCGGAAGTTTTCATCATGCCGCGCATGGCCCATTTGCAATCCGGCGGACGGCACGGGCTTTCCGAACAATTCAAGAGCATCATGCGGAAAGCGGCATTGATTCGGGCAAGGTGCAGGGCGGCGGCGTGCGGAAACTTTCCCGCCGGACGTTTCATGCGTTGCGTCACTCATTCACAAGCGCGCTGGCGAACCAGGGCGTCACGCACGAACTGCGAGTGAAACTCACCGGCCACAAGACGGAAGCCGAGCATCAAAAATACACGCATCACGAACTTGCAACACTCCGCGACGCCGTGGAAAAAATCCCGTCGCTTCACTGATTTGAACGTCATTGACAACCGCAAACCTCTGTGATACTACTTTGATACTGAAATGCCGCGCAAACTGCGACAACTGATTGCCGACTTGGAAAAAGTCGGGTTTATGAACCGGGGCGGCAAGGGCAGCCATCGGAACTTTACGCATCCGAAAGGGTTGCGGGTGACAATCAGCGGCGGCGCGGGCGATGACGCCAAGCATTATCAGGAACGCGACGTGCGACAGGCGTTGAAAACGGTGAAAGAATGAATTTATGACACGCAAGCAAATCAAAGAACAGGCCGCGCACTACTCGAAATTCGTGGAGTGGAGCGACAAGGATCAATGCTTCATTGGCCGCTGCCCTGAAATCATGGCGGGCGGTGTTCACGGCGGCGGCGAGGCGCGCGTGTATGCAGAACTGTGTCAGGCCGTCGAGGAAATGGTGGAATTGATTCACGCGGACGGCCACGCCATGCCCGGCCCGCTCGGCAAAAAAGATTTCAGCGGCAAATTTGTGTTGCGCGTTGAACCGGCCATTCACCGCCGCCTTGCCGCCAAAGCCCTTGCCGCCGGTGAAAGCCTCAATAGCTTCTGCGTCAAAACGCTGGTGAAAGCGTGACGCCACCCCGTCTCTAACCGCTTGTTGACAAACGCAACCGGGTTGCGTAGCATTGGGGCGGATAACAACTCCGGCTCGAACTGTCACCGTATGGTGTGCGTTCCGAAAGGATAGAGCCGGAGTTTTTCTATTTTGGTCACAGTTGAACGTAAATTTCCCGGTGCGCGACAAGGGCGCGATACGTTTTGGCATCATCCTTTTGGCTATGACTCCGCGCCACCGCCTCGCAAACCATGTCCGCCAGTTGCAGCAAATTATTCCGCTTTGAATCCTGAATTTTGATCTTCCCGATGACCCGCGCATTGCCCTTTGTGTCATTGGTGCGTCGCCGCAAATATCAGCAGCGGCAAACATGGTTGAAATAGGCGGACTTGTTAGCAGCAGGCGTTAGCAGTAGCCCGTTTTGAATCCGCCAGAATCTCACAAAACACTTGATTTTATTGGTTAAAATCAAGATTGGAGCGGGTGAAGGGAATCGAACCCTCGTTTCAGGCTTGGGAAGCCCACGTTCTACCATTGAACCACACCCGCACTGTCTGCAAAGTTTCAAGTTTCAGGTTTCATGTGTCAAGCGCGGCTATTGCCTGGCGCAGCCTGCCTTCAATCACGATCCGCCGCCCCGGAGATTCCACTTTTCCGCCGTCGAGTTCGCGCACGTAAAAACTGTCAATCGCCGCGCCGCGCTCGGTCACGATGCGCGCGCCCGCGATGTCCACCGACAGCTCCGCGAACGTCTGCGAAACCGCGTAGAGCAATCCAAGCCGGTCCTCGGTCTCGACCTCGATCAGCGTGCGCGTCTCGGAGATTTCGTTGTCGAAACTGATCTGTGTCGCCATATGCTCGCCCGCGTAGGGCTGGTAAAACGCCTGCGAAAGCATTTGCTTTTTGATGAGCGCATGCAGGTCAACCTCCTCGCCGACCAGGATTTTTTCGAGCAACCCGGCAAACTTGTCGTGCTGCTCGCGCGTGGCGAGGTTGCCGGTGCGCGCGTCGTTGACGAAAAAACCGTCGAGCGCCACGCCGTCGGTGCGCGTGAAAATCTGCGCGCTCAAGATGTTCAGCCCGGTGGCGCTCAACGAGCCGGCGATCTTGCTGAACAGTCCGGCGCGGTCCCATGTGCAGATTTTGACGAGGTTGTAGCCGCGGTCGGGTTCGTCCAGCCACGCGGTCACGGGCGACAGCGCGCGGTTGTTTTCCAGGATCAGCCGGTGCATGAAACGGTGCGCGAGTTCGAGATCGTCCAAAATTTCCCGCGCCGTGTGTATCTCAAAATAACGCGCCGGCAGCGTGGCAAAATGCGCGTCCAATTCCTCGCCGCTGATCTGGGTTGAGGCAAGTTCGCGGACTTCCTGCAGGAGCGCCTCGCGCTGTTTCTGCCCCGCGCGGCGGAATTCCGTGCCGCCGGACAGCAGCGGCATCGCGCGCAAATACAACTGCCAGAGCAGCGAATCCTTGAAGCCGTTCCACAGCTTGTCGCTCGTGCCCTGCGAATCGGCGAAGGTCAGCAGCGTCAGCATGTTCAAATTTTCCGGCTTCTGGACCTGCCGCGCGAATTTTTTTATAACCGCCTCGTCGTCAAGGTCGCGCCGTTGCGACAAACTCGCCATGAGCAGGTGGTTTTCGATGACGAGGCACAGCGTCTGCACCGAGGATTCGTCAAGATGCAGCCGCTTCGCCGCGCGCATCGCCATTTCCGCGCTGGCGCCGGGATGGCCGCCTTTTTTGTGGTGCGCGGATTTGCCGACGTCGTGCAGCAAGAGCGCGAGGTAAAGCAGCCCGGGGCGTTCAAGGCTTAAAAAGAGGGGCGAGTAATTTTTATGCAGCGGCTCACTGGCCTCCCAGATTTTGTCGAGCTGCTCGATGCAGACCAGCGTGTGCTCGTCGGCGGCGTATTGATGGTAAAATTCATGCTGCACAAGGCAGGTCAGCCGCCCGAATTCGGGAACATATTTGCCCAGCAGATTGACCTCGTGCATCGCCCGCAGAACCGGCGCGACCTCGCCGCGCCGTTCAAGAATCGTCAGAAAAGTTTCGCGGACGTGTTCGCCATTCAGAAAATCGCGGTCAACGAGGCTGAGCGAATTGCGAACAAGTTGGGCGAGGTCGGGGTGCAACCGCAGCCGCCGCTGCTGCGCGTGCAGAAAAACGCGCATGAGACGCCGGGGCGAATCGCGGAAAATGCGGCTGGACGCGGCGTGGATTTCTCCGTTGATGAATTTGAAGCCGTCCACGGGTTCGGGTTCGCGGCTTTTTGGCAAATATCTCCGCAGCGAAAGCCTTCCATACTCCGGCGCGACGAGTGCCATGCGCTGTTCGAGCGTGCGCGTGATGAGAAAAATGTTCCGCATATGAACATAGAGATCGCGCATGAATTTCTCAATGCGTTCGCTCGGTGAGCGGTCGCCGTAGCCGAGCGCGGTGGCAACGGCGGGCTGCAGGTTTTTCCCCAGCGCGTCGAGCGCACGGATGACTTCGTAGTGCAGTTCCGTCCGCACGCGCAGCAAAAAACTGTAGGCCTCCTCAAGCTGTTTGCGCTCGGACTTGCTCACAAACTCCTGCCGTTCCAGGTCCGCCAGCGAACGCGTGTGGTATTTGAAAAAAGTCATCCACAAAAGATTTTGAAAATCGCGCAGGCCGCCGCAGCCATTCTTGATGTTCGGCTCCTGCATCGTCGCCGAGTTGCCGTATTTCGTGCGCCGCGCCGCCTGGTCTTCGACGCGCATGGCGATGTATTTTTCCTCGAAGCCGACGACGCACTTCGCCACGAGCGTCTTCTGGAATTTTTTGAAAAGCGCCTCGTCGCCGACGACCAGCCGCGCCTCGATGAGCGACGTTTTGGACTGCATATCCGTGTTCGCCACCTTCACGCAATCGTCAATGCTCCGGACTGCGTGGCCGACTTTCAGGCCGACATCCCAGAGCGGATACAAAACTCCGTCAATCAATTTGGACAGGTGCGGCAAGGGCTTGTTCGCGGCGATCTGGCCGTCGTGCAGGAACATGAAATCAATGTCGCTGTGGGGGTTCAGTTCCGCGCGGCCGTAGCCGCCGACGGCCACGAGCGCCAGCGGCGGAAATTCCTTTTGCGCCTGCGGCGAAAGACTTGTTTTCGACACTGCCCAAAGATGGCTCAACAGCGCGTCGAGCATCGCCGCGCGCGCCGTGCATATCTCGCGCCCGCCCGCGCCCGCGCGATGCCCCATTTTCAGCCGTTGCGTTTCCACCTTGAGAAACGCCTTGCAGCGCGCGAGTTGTTCCGCCGCGTTGCCTGCCGGCGGCAGCGACAGGCGCTCCGCCGCGTCCTCTTGAATTTTTCTGATCAAATCTTCCATTGGCGCGCATAAGTTGCGGAGAAAACGCCTATTAAGCAAGCGCGACCGGGGTGGTTTGATGGAAAATTTTATTTTCTCGCGTAGGAGCCGAGGTGACGAGGCTCAAATCTCTTGGAAAATGTTTGCTTTAATGGAAAGAAATGAGACTCCTCACGTCGTCTCCTACATTTTCCAGACAAGCTTTAAGACGCAGAAGCCGGAACGACCCTTTTACGCTGCCGCCAGAGCCAGAAGAGGGTAGCATAGCTGCCGATGAGCAGATACGCCAGGATGATTTTCATGGCCGTGTCAGCGGTTTGCGGCGGAATGTGCAGCGCATCCGTCAGATTGCCAAGACAAGGGCACGGCTTTCTATATCCAATCCACCAAATTGCAAAATGGTAAAGAAGAAAGCCCGTAGACAACCAAGCCAAGCAAATAACCTGTAATTTGATCTTGTCTGTCAAAATGCAGAAGAGCGCGATGATTAATTCGCACAATCCGACACTCATGAAAAGCATCTTGAACGTGATATGAACCACTGGATCCAATTCTTTCAAAATACGAGCTTCACCCATGCTACTGATAAGCTTGGCAATAGCTGTAACAAGCAATAGAAAACCTGCAACTTTTACAAATAAGCGTATTAACTTTGCCGCTTTTTCAGGAAATATCGCACCCATATTCAGAAGTTATTATAAAGAAAGGGAATTAACATCAGTAGAATATGGGAAACATATATTATTGGATACAAGCTAAAAATGAAAGCCAAACCCCACATTAAGCAGATTAGATATCCCGCTTGCTCTTTTCGCTGATTAAAACGGTAACAAAAAGCAAAAACTAGAGCGCTTAACAGAAAGACTACTGCTTCGCCAAGTCCGCTTGACCACCTTAAACCAACGGACAAAGAAAGGAGTATGCTAAATACACAAAGCGAGATGCATAAAATCGACAGGGCGCGCAAAACCTTATCAAGTGCTGTCATTGTCATTGTGTGAATAGATCACGCCCTGCCTCAATGAGCGAGGCAGGGCTGTTTGAAGATTTTACTGATCATGATTCACAATCACATCCACCTGCACCATCGTCGGTGCACCACGCAGTATCGGTAAAGAATGTGGTGCCACAATCTGAATCCGTCGAACAGGTTTTCGTCAGGATGTCAGATAACAATACACAAGAGGGTGTGTAGGTCGTCCATTCACAGGCATTTCCGCTACACCCATCTTCTCCGCCGCTACCGCACTGAGCCGATCCAGAACTTTCGTAGTCGTAGCACTGATGCCAATAATGCGCTTGTGCAATAGTTGTAATTGAGAGGACTGCCATAACTGCGATGACTTTTATTTGATTGGTTATTTTTAGTTTCATAATTTATCCGTTGTTTTTTGTTTTTTTTCTCCCCCTACAGTGGGGCGAAATCTTAGTAGAAATATAACAGGCACAAGAGTTACAATTAGAAATATTCCGCCAATAATGAGCCGTTTTAATTTGTCAGACAGAATTGAAAACCGTGTGCGCGCTGAAATTGAAGGTGATTTTATAAATGCTACATTCATTTTTTGAAGTTCGGGAGAATCTTTGGGTTGCCATGATTCATTTTTATCAATCTTATAATAAATTTTGTCAACATTGTGGGAAGCATCGCGAAAACGAAACCGTGTATCAAGCACAGATAGGTTTGCTAAAATTGGTGGTTGAAATCCCTTTTGAGCTACCTCGTCAATTTGTCGTATTACGACATTTGTAACCGTTGCTTCATAAAGTCGTCGAGGATTACCTGATGAAAGGAATGTTGTAAATGTGAATGTTAATGGCATACTGAACTCGGAAATATTTGTAAAAACACCTGTTTTAAGAATTCCAGCATTAGCACCATTATGCCATTTAGTTTTTCGTTGATTTAGTTCGTCTTGCTGTCTTAAAAGACCTTCTTTATCTTCGGGTATATCTATTTCTGGTCGGCTATACTCGTTATTTTCATCCTGAAGGTCTAGTTTAGAATCTCGTATGAATCGCAGGCTAATTGGAATATATGGCAAATTAGGCGATAGATCACTTTCCAAACGGAAACCATAAGAAAGTGGCGTCCAACGCGCTGCCAGCCAAGGTAGTGGCATATTTTCTTGTTTGGAATCATGAATACTTTTCCCCGCTCCATATACTAACCATAAAATATGAGCTCGCTTTTGACTATCGAAGGGACTATAAGGATAATTGCCCTCTGAAATATAACTTAATTGACTACGATCAGAAAGTGGTTGCGTTCCGATCAAACCTGGTCTTCCGTTGGTAATACCGATGACCGCTTCGCTGTATTGACAGAAATATGTATCGGAACCATCAAAAGACATATAAATCGTGTCTTTTTTGCCATACATCGGGTCATTTATTCCGTGTATAGGACTAATTTGTAAAAACCATCGTCCATCTGTGCTGACCGTTGCTTGAAATTCATTTTTACTGCTTTCATTCGGCACCGGATTTTTCCCATTAAACATTGTTTCATTAAGAATGCCGCTCGAAATAACAACGTCCTCACCCCGCCCATTAAAAACGATGCCTAGAAAAACATACAATAAAATACACAACCTAAAATTTATGACGATTTTACGCATGAATGACTTCGTTGTTCTTATTGGTTAAATCTTTTCACCCCGCCACCGGGATGCTGACGACATCGCTCCATTGGCCGGTGCGCTGGTCGGCCTGGATGTAGATGCCCTTGTATTTCCAAAGTGCGCTTTGTCCGGCGGCGGGCATGGGCGCGGTGTCGGTGTAATTCGGAATGGTGTCAATCGCCAGGAACACAAAGCCTGTGCCGCGATCTACCCACAATTCCAAGGAGTCCATGCCTTGTTTTAGCCAGCCTATGTCCATCGCTCCGGCGTCCAGTTCAACATCCAAAACAGGCTTGAGCGTGGTCGGGTCCACGGGATGTTCCGCGCCGATGATTTGCAGTGCCTGCCCGATGGATTCCGTGTAGCCGGGCGCGGTCTTGATGCGGGCGACGAGCGCGGTGGCACGTCCAAAAATGCCGGGCGCTACTTCCGCAGGGGCAATACCAAGGTTGGGAGCAACGGGTGCAAGGCCCAGCGCGGGGTCGGAACCGTTGCGGGCGGCGTTCTTGTAAGCCGTCCATTCCTGCGAATACGCGGCAACCTCGTTTTGGGCATTGAGCGCGTAGGCAAAAAACGCGGCGTCGGCGGTCTCGGAAGCCACGTCCGCCGCCGTCAAGCCGAGCGCGGCCTGATAGGTGGGCAGCTTGCCGAAAAGATTGTTGAGCCACGCGGCCTTGCCGTTGTCGTCATTGGGCAGATAATGGGATTTAGGCATATTGATTAGGGATTTAATGCAAAGGCGCAATGGCACGAAGGCGCAAAGAAATAGCCAACTTGGCGACTTTGCTTCTTCGCGTCTTTGCGTTGAAATGGTCGAAAAAGCCTGTTTTTTGGCAAAAATACCAGAAAAGAGGCGGTTGCAACGGCGGAAAGGCTTGCTTCAACGATTGACGCGCCCGCTTCAATGATTGAAGCAATGGCTGGAATGACCGGTGCGCCTGCTTCAACGGCTGGCGCAACGGCTGGAATGGTTGCAGCGGCTGCTTCAGTGGTTGATGCGCCTGCTTCAGCGAGCGAAGCGGTTGCCGGAATGATGGAAGCATCGGCGTCAGCCCCGGATGCAACGGCGGCAATGATTGGAGCGATGGCTGCCGCGACGGAAGAAGCTTGATTTTCGGCAAAAGAACTCCCTGCACTATTGCGCGGGTGCATTGCGCGGGTGCATTGCGCGGGTGCATTGCGCGGGTGCATTGCGCGGGTGCATTGCGCGGGTGAAATGCTGGTTGTCTCAAATCCTGTCATGGGCGATGCGATTGATTTATAGGGAAGACGGGC
>Ga0208357_1000617_pt1 | contig 28057 bp, 26 predicted proteins | sample NGESurdeep092012_6_FD_184487 | JGI IMG/M metagenome (GOLD analysis project Ga0208357, IMG submission 184487) | Arctic peat soil microbial communities from Barrow, Alaska - NGEE Surface sample F52-2 deep-092012 (SPAdes) | ecosystem: Environmental > Terrestrial > Soil > Wetlands > Peat ...
AGGAGACAGAGGCAAACATGAGTAATGACAAGACGAAGGTAAGACAGATCCTGGATGCGGTGCGGTCGGCGGGGCGGAGTTCGCTGACGGCGCCGGAAGGCAAGCTGGTGTGCGACGCGTACCACATAGCGGTGCCGCAGGAAGGGGTAGCGGCGACGGCGGAAGAGGCGGTGAAGCTGGCGACGGGGATGGGATATCCGGTGGTGTTAAAGATCGTCTCGCCGGAGATCCTGCACAAGACGGAAGCGGGGGGTGTGCTGGTTGGGGTGAAGAACGCGGAAGGGGTGACGGCGGGTTTTGCGAGCATCATGGCGAACGCGCGCAAATACGATGCGAAGGCGCGGCTGGTGGGGGTGCAGGTGCAGCAGATGGTGGGCGGGGGTCAGGAAGTGATCATCGGGGCGGTAACGGATCCGGCGTTTGGCAAGCTGGTGGCGTTTGGTCTGGGTGGGATTTTGGTGGAAGTGTTAAAGGACATCACGTTTCGGCTGGCGCCGGCGACGCGGGAAGATGCGCTGTCGATGCTAGACGGGATTGCGGCGGCGGACATATTGAAGGGGGTACGCGGGGCGGCGGCGGTGAACCGGGAGGCCTTGGCCGGGCTGATCGAGAACGTGTCGCAGCTGGTGTCGGATTTTCCGGAGATTGCGGAACTGGATTTGAATCCGGTGTTTGCCTCGGCGGAAGGGGCGATTGCAGCGGATGTGCGGATCGTGCTGGACTTTACGCCGGCGCCGGAGCGTTACCGGCCGAGCCAGGAAACGATCGTGCGGCAGATGAACCGGATCATGAAGCCGGATGCGGTGGCGGTGATTGGGGCGTCGTCGGAGGCGGGCAAGATTGGCAATTCGGTGATGAAGAACCTGATCAATGGCGGCTATGAGGGGGCGATCTATCCGATCCACCCGAAGGCCGAGGAGATCATGGGGAAGAAGGCATACAAGAGCGTGAAGGACGTGCCGGGGCCGATCGATGTAGCGGTGTTTGCGATTCCGGCGAAGTTTGTGGCGCAGGCATTGATCGAGGTGGGGGAGAAGAAGATTGCCGGGGCGGTGTTGATTCCGTCGGGGTTTGCCGAGACGGGTAATGTCGAAGGGCAACAGGAGCTGGTGGCGATTGGACGGAAATACGATGTGCGGCTGATGGGGCCCAACATCTACGGTTTTTACTACACGCCGAAGAACCTGTGTGCGACATTCTGTACGGCGTACAACGTCAAGGGCAAGGCGGCGCTGTCGTCGCAGTCGGGCGGGATCGGGATGGCGATCATCGGGTTTTCGCGTTCGGCGAAGATGGGGGTATCGGCGATCGTTGGGGTGGGCAACAAGTCGGATATCGACGAAGACGATCTGCTGACGTTTTTCGAGCAGGACGACAATACGCAGATCATTGCGCAGCATTGCGAGGATTTGAAGGACGGACGTTCGTTTGCGGAAGTGGCGAAGCGGGTGTCGAAGAAGAAGCCGATCGTGGTGCTGAAGGCGGGACGTACCAGTATGGGGGCACGTGCGGCGAGTTCGCACACGGGCGCGTTGGCGGGTAATGACAAGATCTACGAAGACGTGTTAAAGCAGTCTGGGGTGATCCGGGCGCGCTCATTGCGGGACATGTTGGAGTTTGCGCGCGGGATTCCGATACTGCCGACGCCCAAGGGTGAGAACGTGGTGATCATCACGGGGGCGGGGGGATCCGGGGTGTTGCTGTCGGATGCGTGTGTCGACAATGGTTTGAGTTTGATGGCGATGCCGGCGGATCTGGATGCGGCGTTTCGCAAGTTCATTCCGCCGTTTGGTGCGGCCGGCAATCCGGTGGACATCACGGGTGGGGAGCCGCCGATCACGTATCAGAACACGATCCGGCTGGGGCTGGAGGATGCGCGCATCCATGCGTTGATACTGGGTTACTGGCATACGATCGTGACGCCGCCGATGGTGTTTGCGCGCGGCGTAGTGCAGGTGGTCGAGGAGATGAAGGCCAAGGGTATCGAGAAGCCGATCGTGGTGTCCTTGGCGGGTGACGTGGAAGTCGAGGAGGCGGCAGAATATCTGTATCTGCACGGCATTCCGGCGTACGCCTATTCGACCGAAATTCCGGTGGCGGTGCTGGGTGCCAAATACCAGTGGGCGCGCGGTGCCGGTCTGATCTAGAACACGACGCAGGTTGCAACACCAGCGGCGTTGGCCTTCTTCCGGGTCAACGCCGTTTGGCTTTTGAGAGGACCATCTGGATCCATGCGACCGAAGCCTCCAGCCCATCACGACATCAACGCAACTCAACGACGCAGGTAGGATGGCGTATTTGAATCCACGCGACCTTGCATCTGGGCCTCACCGACGAAATAAAATTCGCCACAACGGAAAATTGGAATGATGAAAACACTCCTCAGCTTTCACCCATTCGTTCTTCTGGTGATCGCGACCCTATTGGAAGTCAGCGGCGACGCCATCGTCCGAATGGCCATCTACAACCACGTCGGCTTGGTCCGCATCGGCCTTTTTTTGATCGGCGCGATGCTACTGTTCGGCTATGGCTCGTTTCTGAACCTGGCCCCGCTGGAGTTCGGGCAAGTGGTGGGGCTCTATATCGCGACGTTGTTCGTGGTCTGGCAGGTGATCAATTTCATTGCCTTCAAGACACTGCCTACCGCGCCCATCCTGATCGGTGGGAGTCTGGTGATCGCGGGCGGCGCCGTGATCACATTCTGGAAACAAACATAGAGAGACTCAATGCGCTGTAACGCGCGCCAAAAGTGTTGATCGAACCAGAGGATTGTTGAAAAAACTTCCGGCGTGTGCCGCCGGACTTCAATCATTCGCGTGCCCATGCCCGGCTTGCCCGGTGCATTCAAAAGGACTTTTAGAAGCCGACTTCGGCGACCTCAAAATCGGGCACATGCGCACACGGAGCGCGGGAGCCTTGTGCACATTCGGCATGCATCGCTTCATACCATTTCGCCTTGGCCGCTAGAATCGCATTGACCAAAAACTCCGCGTCATAGGCTTTGAGCAGGTGCGACTGATGCGTCTCCACATAAGTGCGCACGCGTTCGCGTTCCGCGCTTTCGTTAAGAAGATTGCGATAGGTTTCATTACCCCAGCGCCAATTCAGGCCGAGCTCACGAAATGCCGCATTAAACGCGTCTCGGTGGATCGCGTCGTCATGATCGACTTCGGGTTGGCGAAACTTTGCTTTGACCATGGCACCCTCATCACGTCTGCGGCCGAGGCCGGCTGTTTCCTAGCCGCTCTGCCTATAAAAGCAGCCTACGCCATAAAACCATAAGTACAAGTTAAAGTTATTGATAGTTACGATAACTTATTCTTATGATACCGCGGCCGGCACCCTGGACGCGGCCAATGGGGCGTCGCCGCTGCCCATTCGCATGCAAAACCTGAACGCCGTTCTGCGGCCCACGTTCGTTTCAATGGCATCATGACGGTGATCGAAAAAAGATCGGCGCTAAAACGTGATAAAAGGGTGTCCCGGCGATGGGCGCTTCGGCCTCGGGCAGGCGCGGGTATTGCGCACTGGATTTCGACAAGGAGAGGTAGATGGCGACGGTGGAGGCATATGTTCTTCTTGAGCATCGAGTTCGGGAGGGTTCGCGTGAACCCGATCTGGCGGTGATTGACCGCGCGTCGACCCAGATTCTGGGCGTATTCGCAACGGCGCGCGAAGCGGTACAGTGGATTGCCAAGACATTCGAGGAGACCGCTGGCGCCCGTAGGGATTTCGCCGACGCGGAGAAACTGGCGTTATTCAATCTTCTGGTCTCGGCAGACTCGTTCATCGAGAATGCATACAGTCCGGTTTTTATCCCACTCATGCCTGGCAAGGTGATGCAGATCATCGCCGGCCCGATGCTGGGCAGCCTTGCGGAGGCGTTACACAGCAGCCCGCGTTAGGCACGGCCGATCCGGATTCTATCGCTTGGTGCGTGGGATCCTGGCAACGGGCGCGGTCGTGGCGAGCAAGGACGACGCTCCTCGTGCGAGCCAGAGTGTTTGCCTGTGGCCCCTCGCACCGTCCCGATTTCGGCCCTAGAATGGATGAGTTCCTTCACCGACGGGGAAACGCCATGCCCGCTGTCGCCAGTGCCGCAATGCCACCGTTCCACTTGGCCATCCCGGTCAAGGATCTCGAGTCCTCGCGCGCGTTTTATGGCGGCCTGTTGCAATGTCGCGAAGGCCGTCACGCCGCAGAATGGGTCGACTTCGATTTTTTCGGTCATCAGGTCGTCACCCATGTGGTGCAAGGCACGGCCCATTGCATTGGGGCCAATGCGGTCGACGGAGACGCAGTGCCGGTCCCCCACTTCGGCGTGGTCCTGACCCTGACACAATGGCAGGCCTTGGCAGACCGGTTGACTCATGCAGGGGTGAAATTCATCGTCGAGCCCCATATTCGATTTCAAGGACTTCCCGGTGAGCAGGCCACCATGTTTCTTCTGGATCCGAGTGGCAACGCACTTGAATTTAAAGCCTTTGCCGATTTGGGTCGCCTGTTCGCCACTTGATGCGCGCAGGCAGCGTCCGGTGATCGATCAGCCGGGCTCGGCGATCCCGTATGGCAGGGCCTTGTGCTCAAAAAGCAGGGTTTGTCGCTTATTCGGTGAAGGAGTGTCATGGCCCAGACCGTCGTGATCACCGGTGCCTCGAGTGGCATTGGCCAAGCGACCGCACTTTTGTTTCATGCCCGGGGTTGGAACGTGGCGGCAACCATGCGTCGTCCGGCACTCGCCGACTGGGCACCCGTCGCATCCAGTTTCGGCCTGTTTGTCCTCGATGTCACCGACACCGTATCCATCGAGCGGGCTTTGGAGGATATCGATGCACGTTTTGGACGCATCGACGTCCTCGTCAACAACGCCGGCTATGCCTTGGTCGGGCCGTTTGAAGCCTCAAGCCCTGTGCAGATTGAACGCCAATTCGCGACCAATGTGTCGGGCTTGCTCAATGTGACGCGCGCTGTGCTGCGCCGTTTGCGTGCGCAAGGCGGCGGTATTCTTATCAATGTGGCCTCCGTCGGAGGTCGCACCACCTCTCCACTTTTGAGCATCTATCACGCCACCAAATGGGCTATAGAGGGCTTCTCTGAGTCGCTTCAATACGAAGTGGAGCCTTTCAATATCCGCGTCAAGGTGATCGAGCCGGGCGTCATCAAGACCGCATTCTATGATCGTTCGATGGACATCGCACGCGAATCAGGGTTGACCGCGTATGACGATTACACCGAGCGCATTTTGTCCAGAATACGAGGATTCGCAGCCCATGCTCCCGGGCCCGAGCGGGTTGCCCGCGCCATCTATCGCGCAGCCACTGATGGCTCGAGACGACTGCGCTATTCGCCGAACGCCGGCATGATTTTGGCGCTGCGTTGGTTGTTACCCTACGCGCTTTTTTCGCGTGCCATCAAGGCGGCGCTGGGGCGCTAGCGAGTCGGCCTCGCCGCGCGTGGGATTCAAACGATCGCCCGTATCGACGCGACTTGCCGTGCGGCAAAAAAAGGGATGGGTTTTCCCGCTAGAATGGTCCATGCGTACAACGCTTATTCTGTTGCGACCGATCCGACTTTTTAGGTCCGTGTTCGCGTGTTGCATCATGGTGGGGATCTTGGCCGGATGCGCATCTCTACCTCTTGATGTGGATCGCGTACCGTCGCGCGCCATTGCCGGTTCCGAGGACACGCCGCTTGCGCGTATCGTGGCGTCTTCCTTATCCAAGAACGACGACTCGGGCTTTCGTTTCATACCGAATGGCGTCTACGCCCTTGATACGCGAATTGAACTCATCAGGCGGGCGGTAAGCTCCATCGACCTGCAGTACTACTTGCTCGCCAACGATACCGCCGGGCGCCATGTCATGAGGGCCTTGCGTGACGCCGCGGTGCGCGGCGTGAGAGTTCGTTTGCTGTTGGACGACCTCTATACGGCGAAAGAAGGCGATCTTTTGGCGGGACTGGCTGCCTATCCCAATGTCGAAATCCGCCTTTTTAACCCGTTTCCGGGGTTGCGTGTAACGCTCGCCACCCGCGTCATCAGCTCGCTTTTCGATATCAACCGGCTCAACCATCGCATGCATAACAAGCTCATGGTGGTTGATGGTGTGCTGGCCATCGCAGGGGGCCGAAACATCGCGGACGAATACTTCAATAGCAGTGTGACGGGCAACTTTGTCGACGATGACTTGCTCATTGCCGGTTCCCTCGTGCCCCATCTGGCAGACGCATTCGATATCTATTGGAATAGCCGATACGTTTATCCACTGCGCGCGCTCGATGGAAATGTTCGATCGAACCCTGAAGCGCGTCGAAAATTCGAAACGCTGACCGCAGAAAAAGGCTCGCAGCCGGCAGTTCGGATGCCGGCCAACGACATCCTCGGGTATGGTTTCGTCGGACGTGAACTCGATCGTGGACGCATCGATCTCGTGCCCGGACTGGGGTTTGTCTACTATGACCTGCCGTCAAAAATCGGGGCCGGCGATATCAAGGGCTTGAATTCAGTGAGTTTCGACGTCATGAGCCTGATGCAAGCGGCGCGTTCCTCCTTGGTCATCTGTAACCCCTACTTCATCCCCGGTGAACGTGGAATGGCATTGATCGATGAGGAACGAGCGCGCGGCGTGAAAATCAATATCCTGACCAATTCACTGTCGTCAAATGATGCACCGTTGGCGTATATCGGCTACGCGCGCTACCGCGAAGCCATGCTAAGAGCAGGGGTCGACCTGTACGAACTCAGTGGTAAGCCGTTTCAACATTTGAAAGGTTTCGGCGATTTTCGATCATCGGGCGGCGGCCTGCATGCCAAGCAGGCAGTCATTGATGGCACCACGGTCTATATCGGTTCGATGAACATGGACCCTCGTTCTCGGGACACAAACACGGAGATCGGTATTGTCGTGGAGAGCCCGAAACTGTCGCGCGAATTGCTCAAGATCATCGAGCTTGCCGAGTTCGGGAGCTCATACCGGTTGAGATTTGGACCCGATGGGCACAGTATTCAATGGCTCGATACCCACGGTGCGAAAGCAGAGATTTTTACGAAGGAACCCGAATCGAGTTTCATCGAGCGGCTTAAAGTCGATTTGCTCGCGCCTTTTGCACCTGAGGAATTGCTGTGAACCCTCTCTGCCGCCGCGTCGCCCCTTAGCTACTCGCGTTTTCCCCGAGATTTATAGGTGTTCCCCCGTGGTAAATTAGGTGACCCGACCGTGACGCGGCGGCTCGTAGAGACGCAGAGACGCTCAGGGCTGCACAGCGGTAGGGCGAACGGTCGTGTCTTGCGCGCGCCTGACGGAATCAAAAGGATTCGATATGCCGCAGTGGGGGAGAGTGCCGTCGATAGGCGCCGTAAGGGCGTCGGCTCGACGCATTCTTCGCGAGTGGCTGGATGCCTTGGAGCGCAACGATATTCGCGTGGCACAGTCGGCCGCTTTGGTCCGACAACTACCCCTTTTCATCGTCGGTAACGGGATAGCCTCGGTTATCGGCACGGTCGCGCTGGCGACTCAAAGCTCTCGACTTCGGTTGGCACCCGTACAGTTCGGCATCTGGATTTTGGTGATCCCCTTGATTCCGTTGTGGTGGCGCCTGCGACAGGAGTCCGGGATGCCGATCGTGCCCAGAAGGCGCATTTTGGCCGCAGTCTTTTATATCGGCCTGCTGGGCGTGGCCTGGGCCGTCCTCATGATGGCGTATCTGGACGAGCGCACCTTTCCGATTTCGGCCTTCCTGATTAGCAGTTGTGCGCTACTGAGCGTGTGTGCTACGGCCTCTTTTTCTGTCATTCCTCTGGCCTGCATCGCGTACGCGGTTCCCATCCTGACGGCGGGGTTGATGCTCGCGTCGCGAGGGCATGGCCCCGCACGCGATGCCTTGGTACTTCTTTTGGTTTTTCTTTCGCTGGGCGTGATGTGGTTTCTGGTCACCAATTGGCAGAACTTCCAAACGATCGTCGATCTTTCGGCGGAGCGCCGCCGCTTGTCGGAAAAGCTGGCGGTCGATGTCGAGAATGGACGTTTGCTTTTGCGGATCAAGGAAGAGACTGAATCGGCGCTGCGCGTCAGTGAGGCGCGGCTCGCGGAGAAGTCCTCGATCTTGCAGATGACGCTCGACCGCATGGACCAGGGCATCATGATGATCAATTCGGAATCCATCGTCGAGCTCTGCAATCAACGTGCGATGGATCTCTTGGAACTGCCGTCGGAGCTGATGACACGCAAACCCACTTTTGCCGAGGTCCTGGCCTACCAGTGGGGCACCGAGGAATTCACATTCGCCAATGCGGAAATCCAGGGATTTATTCGATCGGGTGGCCTTCTGGACAAGGCACACACCTACGATCGCAAACGTCCCAATGGCCGCACCATCGAAGTGCGCAGTGTTCCATTATCTGGAGGTGGCGTCGTACGCACGTATACCGACATCACCGAACGCAAAGCCGCTGAAGACCAAGTGCGGCATGCGGCCAACCATGATAGCCTGACGCAGCTTAACAATCGCATGGTGTTCAAGGAATCGTTGGAGCACGCGATTTGCCTTGCGCGGCGCACGGGACATGGATTTGCCGTGCTTTATCTTGACCTTGATCGCTTCAAGGCCGTCAACGACGAACAGGGCCATGGCTTTGGCGACAAAATTTTAGTCGAGGTGTCCCAGCGTATGCGCGCAGCGGCGCGTGATATCGACGTCGTCGCACGCATGGGTGGCGATGAGTTCGCCATCCTCCAGTCCTTGGTGGATGGACCCGCTGCGACGAAGGTATTGGCCACGCGCATTATCGAAGTCGTGGCCCGTCCCTACGACATCGACACCAAACCTGTCGACATTGGTGTGTCGATTGGTATTGCACGCTATCCCGTCAACGGTGGATCGGCAGACGAACTACTGCATAATGCAGACTCCGCGCTTTATCGAGCCAAAGCGGCCGGTGGAAACAGCGTCTGCTGGGCCGGGTCCTCCGATGCGGCCCAGGCATATTGAGGCGGGCTATACCCCCCTACCGGTGCCGGTTCGAGTTCGCACTTTCGGATACTTTGCCGAAGGAGGTCGGAGAGCTTCATGCAGCCGCGGAATGTGGCGCGAAGGAGGCCGACTGCCATCTGGGAATCTGGCCGACCCCCATATCAAATCTTGTGAATCCACCGAGACCGGTCTGGTCTGATCGGGGGCTTGTCGTGCGGACATGTCATCGTCCGATATCGCTGACCGCGGGCCAATAATAGCCTCGAGTCACGCGTTGCTCTGATCTTTTTCGTAGGCTCTGCGCGCGCCGACCTCCTCGAATCGTGTGGTTTGGATGCGGATTAGGCTGTTCAGGCCCGCCACTTGCTGATTAGTTTGGTTTTCGAGCGATATGGAGAGAAATATCGCTAAAGACGAATCGATCTGATTTGCCTTGGTTGATGCCTCAACGGACGAGCAGCTGACCCTTTCGCCCCGCCGACAAGCGAACAGATTCCGGCGCAATTGGATGCATCGATCGGAACAATCGCATGACACCTGAACAAAACCGTACAGACTCACCATCTGCCGACCCTCGCGGTATCGATTCGGGAGTTCCAGACCGCCAAGGGGAACCGCCTGGCACGCGAAACGAAAACCCTCCCCAAAAAAAAGGTCTGCTCGCACATCCCCTCCTGCTGATCTCGGCGGCCATGATTGTTATCGTCGTGTTGGTCGTCGCACTCGTTTGGTGGTTGCACGCGCGGCATTTCGAATCCACGGATGACGCCTTCGTCGATGCACACATCGTTCGACTCGCGCCGCAGATTGGTGGTCGAGTGACTGCGGTGCTGGTGGACGATAACCAGTTGGTACAGGTTGGCCAGCCCTTGCTCCTTATCGATTCCATGGATCTTCAGACTCGCGTCGCCCAAGCCCAGGCGCAACGTGCTTCCGGGGAGGCGCAAGTGGAAAACGCGCTTGGCCAGATCCGTGTGAATCAGGCGAGCTATCAGCAGGCACGCGCCGACGCCGCGGCGGCTGCTGCCCAGGCAAAGAACGCCGAGGTCGAGTTTGCGCGTTATAAGCGTCTAGAAGCGCTCAATCCTGCAGCCGTCGCGCAGCAACAGTTCGACCAGGCCCAGTCCACTGCAGTGCAGACCGCCGCACAGCGCGACGCCGCGGTACGGGCATCGCAAGTGCGCGCCGCAGAGCTCGAGGCGAGTCGCACCCAAGTGGTAGCGGGGAGGGCGGTCGTGAGGGCGGCGCAGGCGCAGCTGGACGAGGCGAGCATCAATCTGGGCTATACGCGCTTGGTCGCTCCGGTCGCTGGCCACGTCACGCAGAAATCGGTTGCCGTGGGGACGTATGTGCAACCCGGAACCGAGGTTCTTGCCATCGTGCCGACGACGCTTTACGTTACCGCGAACTTTAAGGAAACCCAACTCGCGCTCATGCGCCCGGGCCAGGCGGTGACGATCAATGTGGATGCATGCCCCAACGTGAAAGTTGACGGTCATGTCGATTCGATTCAACGGGGCGCTGGACAGGCTTTCGGCATTCTTCCGCCGGAGAACGCCACCGGCAACTACGTCAAGGTGGTGCAACGAGTGCCGGTCAAGATCACGTTTGATCATCCGCCTTCCGATTGTGTGCTCGGCCCGGGCATGTCTGTGGAACCCGACGTCAGGGTGCGTTGAAAATGGCGAGCACAAGACCAGAAGTCCCGGGCGGCGATGACGGCTGGACGCCGGAACGATCGGTCGCCGGCAATCGCAATCCCTGGTCGATTGTCGCGGTGATCTCGATCGCGACCTTCATGACCACCCTGGACAGTTCGATCGTCAATGTCGCCCTCAATCACATCGCCGGCAGCTTGGCCGTGAGTTACGACGAAGCCAGTTGGGTCACCACGAGTTTTTTGATTGCCACGGCCATCATCATCCCGATTTCCGGCTGGTTGGCGAATGTCCTCGGCCGCAAGCGCTACTACATGATTTCAGTGGCGGTGTTTACGGTCGCTTCCTTCATGTGCGGTATTGCGCCCAATATCGATCTGTTGATTTTGGCGCGCGTTATCCAGGGCGCCGCCGGCGGCGGCCTGGCCGCGGTTGAGCAGTCCATGCTGGCCGACACTTTTCCGCCCCGCCAAAGAGGTCTTGCATTCGCCGCCTACGGAATCGTGGTCATCGCGGGCCCGGTCTTTGGACCCGTGCTGGGTGGATGGATCACCGACAATGCATCGTGGCAGTGGTGTTTCCTGCTCAACGTACCTGTCGGCGCGCTTTCCCTCTTTCTGGTTCACACCTTCGTCGATGAGCCGCCGGCTTTACTCCGGGATCGATCAAAGCTCCTCCAGGGTGGGCTCCATGTGGATGTCGCCGGTTTTGTTTTGGTGGCGCTCTTTTTTGGCTGTCTTGAGGTGACCCTGGATCGCGGACAGCAGGATGACTGGTTTGCCAGCCGAGCAATTACGGCGACTGCGGTGATGGCGATTGTGTCCCTCATCCTCTTCATTCCGTGGGAATTGACTCGGGCGCAACCGATTGTGCCGATAAGAATGTATGGCCGCAAGAACTTCGGACTGGCGAATGTCTTCTTGCTGCTCACCGGGGTGATTGTCTTTGGTACGACGCTTTTCATCCCGCAGCTTTTGCAGCAGGTGCTGGGGTACTCGGCGACCGATGCGGGTCTGGCCCTAACCGCTGGCGGTTTGGCGACCATCCTTGTCATGCCGATCGTGGGCGTGCTCTCGGGCCGGGTTGATTCGCGTTATCTCATTGGCGGGGCGTTCGTCGTTCAGGGATTGGCGTTGTTGAATATGAGTCACTTGAACACCGCCATGTCGTTTACAGACGCTGCGATGGCGCGCATGTATCAGTCGGTCGGCCTGCCGTTTCTTTTCGTGCCGCTGACCAATCTGGCGTACGTCGGTCTAAAACCGAATGAAAGTAACCAGGCTTCGGCTCTCATGAACGTTGCTCGCAATCTCGGGGGAACCATCGGTATCGCAATGGTGGAGACGTTGCTGGCCCAGCGTCAGCAGTTCCATCAGGCAAGGCTGGCGGAAACACTGAATCCGCTGAATCCCAATTACACCGCGGGGCTGGGCCAGATCGTTCGCCAACTGAGCAGATACGGTCATTCCGCGAGCGCGGCGCCCCAACAAGCGCTCGCGCAGGTCTACAGAGCACTTGAACGGCAGTCGGCGATGCTGTCCTACATCGATGTGTTTCACGTATTGATGGTCATGGTTTTCGCCGCCATCCCGCTGCTGTTTTTCATGCGAGGGCCAAAGGCCAGCGAGAGGGCGAGTCGCGCAGCATGAATGCGGTGACGCTATCGCGTGCGGCCCGGTTGACCTGTGGCAATGCCCTCGTGAGCACTCTCCTGGCGGCGTGTACGGTCGGCCCGACCTACCATGCACCGCGGATAGCGACGCCTTCGGCGTACCTCGAAGCCGGATCCACTGCGCGAACGACAGTGTCGTCGGAAAACGCGGATCTTTCAGCCTGGTGGAAACAATTTAACGATCCGATCCTGACGGCCTTGGTCGACCGGGCACTCGCAGACAGCCCGACCTTGAGCTTGGCCACCTCGCGCGTACGCGCTGCGCGGCTTCAGGAAATCCAGACGGGCGCTGCCGAGTATCCGAGCATCAGCGCGACCGGTAATGCTCTCGCGCTGAACTCTAACCGCAAGTCGAGTGCGGCGACAGGCGGTGCCACGGGTAACGCCAGCGGCGGCGGTGGCGCAGGCTTACCGATTCCTCCCCGTTTGAATCTTTATACGGCCGGCTTTGACGCGACATGGGAGGTCGATCTCTTCGGCGGGACACGCCGTTCTGTCGAAGAAGCGAAGGCCGATACGGGCGTGAGCCTTTGGGCGCGACGCGACGCCGAAGTGACGCTTGTCGCCGAAGTCGCCAACGACTACCTGACGCTTCGATCCGTGCAGGCCCGAATCGCGGTCGGTCAAGCCGAACTCCAGCATCAGAGGGACCTTTTTGGTCTGATCCGGGCGCGCCGGCAAGCCGGTTTCGTCACCAATCTGGACGTCAATCAACAATCGACGCTCGTGGCCACGGCGGCCGCAGAGATCCCTCAACTCGGCGCTCAAGCCAAGACTGAAATTCATGCGCTCGGCGTACTGTTGGGGGCGGCGCCCGAGGCTTTGGACGCCGAATTGACCTCTCGCGGCTCGGGTATTCCGCCGCCCCCACCAAAGTTACCCCTCGGTTTACCCTCGGAACTCCTGCAGCGACGTCCAGACATTCGCGAAGCGGAGCGCCGCCTCGCGGCCGCCAACGCCGAGATCGGCGTTCAAACCGCCGCTCTGTACCCGAAGCTCAATCTGATGGCGCTCCCGGGTTTCGTCGGCCCCTCCTTGGGCAACCTTTTTTCGAGCCAGAATCTGAGCTCGGTGGTTATCGGAATGGCGAGCGAGCCGCTGTTTAACGCCGGCCGAAACCGCGCAGCGGTCGCAGCGGCGAAGGAGAAACACACGCAGGCCGAACTCGCGTACCGGATCGCCGTTCTCGGCGCGTTGCGTGATGTCGAAGACGCGCTGGCGCGTTATCGCTCTGAGGACAGTCGGCGCGCCTCTTTCGCCCAATCGGTGGAGGCGGCCGAGAATTCACTTTCCATCGCCCAAGACCAGTACCGTACAGGGTTTGTTTCCTTTATCAATGTCTTGCAGGCCCAGGGCGCCCTGTTGAATGCACGAGACCAATTGACCCAATCGGAAGCGCAGGTCGTGACGGATCTGGTAGCGATCTACAAGGCCTTGGGTGGTGGCTGGTCAACATGACCGGCTCGGACCGACGACGGCGCGCTTTGCTCGAACGTGATAGCCGCGACGGTGACACGCGACAGACTCAAAGCAATGTGAAAGACGATGCGCTGAAAGGATATGCGCTCACCGTACTGGGCTAGATTTGCCCTCTTTCAGGGTGTAACCCGATTGACGAGAGCGCCCGGATGATTTCGGGTTTCGATGTGAATTTTCGAGCGTGGCGCCCGACGTGCGTTGGGTGCTTTCGCTGCCGCGTCTTCACGGCGATAATGGGACCTTGCACCTGGAATGGACGCCGCGCGAGGACGAACGGCGCGCGCACATTGCTTAACCCATACGTCGATGAGGTTCACATGGCGATTGGTCGTTCTGTTTTAGAAGAGCATGACCTGCCGGGGGTTCTCGCCCCTCTGGATGGCGTGTCCCACGTGCGGGGTGCGACCGACGTACCCCTGGCGGAAATCACCCTGTCGGAATTGCTCGATCGCGCGGTGGCCCGCTTCGGAAAACGTGAAGCGGCAATTTTTTGTGCGCACAACGTCCGATGGACCTGGTCCCAATTCAAGGAAGAGGTCGATGGTTTCGCGCGTGGCTTGGCTCTGCTCGGACTCGAAAAAGGCGACCGCGTCGGCATCTGGTCTCCCAACCGGCCGGAGTGGATCGTTGCGCAGTTTGCGACGGCACGACTGGGCATTATTCTCGTCAATATCAATCCGGCCTACCGCCTGATCGAATTGGAGTATGCCTTGAACAAGGTCGGCTGTCGGGCCCTGATTTCCGCCGAACATTTCAAAAACTCCGATTACTTGGCCATGTTGCGCGAATTGGCGCCTGAACTCGATCTGAAGGGTGCGACGCGCTTGCGCGCCAAGCGGCTGCCGCAGCTCGAATGGGTGATTCGTCTGGGCGACACGCGCACACCGGGTATGCTGAATTACACCGATGTCCTCAGGCAGGGGAAAAGCGATCTCACCTTCGACCTTGACGCTATCAGCGCAGCGTTAATGGCGTATGAACCGATCAATATCCAGTTCACCAGCGGCACCACGGGTCACCCCAAGGGGGCGACGCTTACGCATTTCAATATCGTCAATAACGCCCGCTTCATCGCGAAGGCGATGAAGTTCGACGAAAACGATCGCCTTTGTATCCCGGTGCCCTTGTATCACTGCTTTGGCATGGTGATCGGCGTTTTGGTATGCGCCGCTACCGGGGCGGCAATGGTGTTTCCGAGCGAAGGATTCGAGCCGATCGCGACCCTGCAATCGATTGCGAGTGAGCGCTGTACGGCCGTACATGGCGTGCCGACGATGTTCATTGCGCAACTCGAGCATCCGGAATTTTCCGGCTTTGATCTTTCAAGCCTTCGAACCGGTGTCATGGCGGGTTCGCCATGTCCGATTCAGACCATGAAACGTGTGGTCGCCGAAATGCACATGCGGGAAGTCACGATCTGCTATGGAATGACCGAGACGAGCCCGGTGTCGTTTCAAAGTTCGACCACCGATCCGCTGGAAAAACGCGTGGCGACCGTCGGTCGGGTTCAACCTCATCTGGAAGTCAAGATTGTCGATGCGAGCGACAGGGCGGTCCCTGTCGGCGTTGCGGGTGAACTTTGCACGCGCGGGTATGCCGTCATGCGTGGCTACTGGGAGGACGAAGCTCGTACACGGGAAGCGATCGTGGACGGCTGGATGCATACGGGTGATCTGGCCACCTTGGACGAGCAAGGTTATTGCAACATCGTCGGACGCGTGAAGGATATGGTCATTCGGGGCGGCGAGAACGTCTACCCGCGCGAGGTCGAGGAATTTCTCTTTACGCATGCCAAGGTGCAAACCGTGCAGGTTTTTGGCATACCGGATGAGAAATATGGGGAAGAGTTGTGCGCATGGATCATCCTGAAGGCCGGTTGCGAATCGACTCCGGCGGAAATCCAGGAGTTCTGCAAAGGCCAAATCGCGCATTTCAAGATTCCGCGTCATATCCGTTTCGTCTCTGAACTGCCGATGACCGTAACCGGCAAGGCCCAAAAGTTCTTAATGCGCAAGGCGATGGTCGAAGAACTTGGGATAAGCGAGATCAAGACCGCCTAATGGGTTGCGACTACGGCCGATGGCGGCGCTCGGCTCCGGTTTGACCCTTTCGGCTGTCGTAACATCACCCATGATCAGGAGGAGATAACGAATGAGCGCGGCGGACGCATTTCTGAAGGCACGCGACTTTCTCATCGCCCATCGCGAAGAGTACGACATCGCCTACGCGGGATTTAAGTGGCCCCGTCTGGAGGAATTCAACTGGGCGCTCGATTATTTCGACGTCATGGCCCAAGGAAACCACAACACCGCACTGTGGATCGCCAACGAGAATGGCGAACAGACGCGACTTTCGTTCGCCGAAATGTCAGAGCGTTCGAATCGGGTGGCCAATTTCTTTCGCACCCGTGGTGTGGTTCGTGGCGACCGTATCCTGCTCATGTTGGGTAACGAGGTGGCCCTGTGGGAGATCATGCTAGCGGCCATGAAATTGGGCGCTGTCGTCATTCCGGCGAGCACACTTCTGACCCAGGCCGATCTTGCCGATCGGCTGGAGCGTGGGCGGGTGCGGCATGTTTTGGCTGGTGTCGAGCAGGCTTCCAAGTTCGCCAATTTGACCGGCGACTATTCGCGCATTTCGGTCGGCGGCCCGGTACCCGGCTGGACCGACTTCGCGTTGGCCCAGTTATCGCCGGCCCCGTTCGTGCAGGATGGAGCGACACGGGTCGACGATGCGCTTCTTTTGTATTTCACGTCGGGTACGACAGCCAAACCGAAACTCGTTTTGCATACCCACCAGAGCTATCCCGTGGGTCATCTGTCGACCATGTACTGGCTCGGTCTGCGCCCGGGGGATCTTCACTGGAATATCAGCTCCCCCGGTTGGGCCAAGCATGCCTGGAGCTGTTTTTTCGCCCCCTGGAATGCGCAGGCGGCGATCTTTATCTTCAACTATGCGCGCTTTCAGGCACGCGAGATTCTGAATACTCTCGGACAATTTCCGGTGACCTCGCTCTGTGCGCCGCCGACTGTCTGGCGCATGCTGATCCAGGAGCCGTTGGAAACTTTTCCGCAGCAGTTGCGCGAGGTGATCGGCGCTGGCGAGCCGCTCAATCCGGAAGTGATTGGCCGGGTCCAGCGCGCGTGGGGGTTATCGTTGCGCGATGGCTATGGACAGACCGAGACCACTGCGCAAATCGGAAATTCCCCGGGGCAACATGTGAAGCCGGGTTCGATGGGACGGGTCCTGCCGGGATACCAAGTAGCGCTTTTGGGCGCGAATGGGAACGTGTCCGATGAGGGAGAGATCAGCATTGATTTGACGCCGGCGCCTGTGTGCCTCATGTCGGGTTATGAGGGGGCTGTCGATAAAACGCGTGACGCCACGCGCAGCGGTTTTTATCACACTGGCGACATCGCGTCGCGCGACAGCGATGGCTATATCACTTACGTCGGACGCGCCGATGATGTTTTCAAGGCAGCAGACTACCGGATCAGTCCATTCGAACTGGAAAGTGTTCTGATCGAACATCCTGCCGTGGCCGAGGCGGCCGTGGTACCCAGTCCTGACCCTTTGCGCTTGGCCGTGCCCAAGGCCTTTGTTTCGCTCGCGCCCGGGTTTGCGCAGAGCACGGAACTCGCGCACGATATTCTGGCTTTCGCTCGCGCGCGACTCGCGGCCTTCAAGCGTGTCAGACGTCTCGAATTCGCGGAACTGCCCAAGACCATTTCCGGCAAGATCCGGCGCGTCGAACTGCGACAGAAAGAGGAACAGCGCGGTGCGGGTGAACGTCATTCGCACGAATATTTCGAGGACGACTTCCCCGATCTGAAATGAAGTGCTGACGTATCCGGCTAGGCCGCCCACGGATTGAAAAGGGGCACGCCCGTCGACGCAACGTCCCGAATATTGCGCGTGACCAAGGTTAGGTCGTGTGCCATTGCCGTCGCTGCGATCAGCGTATCGATCACGGCGAGGCTATGGTCGGCAGATAGCTCGCCCCACTGTCGGGCGATCGCCGTATCGATAGAGAGGAGATGATTGGCGAATAGGGTCTCGATGCCATTCACCCATGTATCGAGTTGATCGGCAGCCGCGGGGTCGGTACGGCGCTTGGCTTGAACCGCTTTACGCAATTCCCCCAGGGTGAGCACACTCAGATATAGCCCTCCCGCATCGGCCGCGGAGAGAAAGGCCATGACGCCGCCATCGGCCCGGGACTTGCGTGTCTCTGAGATCACATGGGTGTCCAGCAGATAGCCCGCTGCCACGGTCAAAGCTCGATGGCGCGGCCGACGTCGTGCGCGCGATCGATCGGAAAGTCGTCAACTTTGGGGCCGCCGAGCAAATACGCCTTGAAGTCCGGCTCATGCGCTACGAACGCGCGATAGTCCTCAATCGACAGTACGACCGCGCGCTCGGTGCCGTGACGCGTAATGATCTGAGGGCCTTCGGTGCGAGCGCGCTCGATCACTTCACTCAGTCGTGTTTTTGCATCCTGCACTTGCCAAGTGGCCACTCGCCGCTCCTAGTTTCGACCATTACGCCTATAAATATAGAAAATATGGTCATACCTCAGGGATATCCTCCAATCGCCAAGAAGCACCTGATTGGGTTCGGTCGCGATCTTGGGCCTTGGGGGAGCCTCGCTGAGGGGTGTGTATTGGCGCTGGCGCGAGACCTTTAACGCACTGCCTTTTCGCGACCCCGCTGGGTCGCGGTGGGGCCGAACATGGGGTCGGCGAGTGGGCCGACTGGTCGACTCGGGCGATCTCGATGGAGAGTCGGGACGCAGCCGTGAGGGCAGTGTGCGATCTACTCGCCCAGGAACTCTGCGATTGCTTCCATACCTTCGATGTGATCGGACACAACCTTGACGATGACCGCGATGGGTACCGACAGAAGCGCACCCCACACGCCCCAGATGAATCCGAATAGCAATAGCGAGAGAAACACGGCGACGGTATTCATTTGGGCCAGACGCCCGGTCATCCAGGTGGTCAACAATATGCCGATGAAGGCCGCCACCCCGAGCGAGACAGCGCCGATTAAGACTGCCATGCCCAGGGTTCCGAACTGCATGAACGCGGCAGTGGCCGTAGCGATCGCGATAAGTAGCGGTCCAAAATATGGAATCAAATGGAGCACGCCCGCGGCCAGCGCCCAGGTTCCCGCGTTATTGAGCCCTAGCATACGAAACAAAAGCCAGCTCACGAGGCTCACCGAGATGTTTGCCACTGCGAGCATCACGAGATAGCGCTGGATCGTGAGATTGATCTGCTCGAACATTTGAACCGTAATTTTCTTCTCCGAGATCGTTCGGCCCGCGACCTTGACGAACTTGCGCTTGAATTTGTCGTCGGCCAGAAGGAGGAAAAAAACGAGGAATATGACCATCGTCGCCTGTCCTGCAAACGCGGCGATTTCGAGGCCGCCCGCCATCACCAGATCTTTCAGGGTGGAGTGGGGTTGTACCATGATCATATGCGAGCCGGCACTGGGTGTGGTCGCTCCGGTCGCCTGATCCGTGGCCTTTTGCAGCGCCTCAGCTGCTTTTCTGACCCGGCTGAGCGACGTTCCATCGTTGCCAAAGGCATCGGCCGCGCGCGAGAGCCTTGTGACGACGCTCGGAGCTTGGGTGAGAATGGCCTGTGCCTGCCCGCTCAGTGCATAGACGACGTAGCCCGAACCGAGAACCAGTGCGCCTAAGACAGCCAGGGTTCCTAACAGGCGCGGAATATGGCCGCGCTCTAGCAGGGTGACCAAGGGATTCAGAGCGTACGCCATGAGAACCGAGATCACGACTGGAATCACAAACTTGGCGGCCACCTGCAACGCGAACAGTACCGCCAATATCGCCAGCGTGATCAGGGCTTTGTTGCCGCGATCGAAACGCGGCGCCGAGCCTTCCGCAACGTGCGTTGCCGAAGGCTCGGCGCGATCGGTGCTGTTATCGTGATTCGCGACCTGTGCCTTTCGGTCGCGGCGCTTGGATAAGGCGCCATAGCGCCAGATCCTTAGCGATAAGATACCCATTTGAATCTCATCGTTTCCTACCGACCATTCGTTATTCCGCGAGGTATCGCGGTTGTGAAGCGTCAACCCGCCGAGGTCGATGCCAACCGAGGAGACGGCACCGAGCATACTCCGAGCGCGTATTGCTCGTTATTTGCCCGCTTGATTGCCCACCACACCGCCCACGACGGCGCCGCCCAGGGTTCCGGCCGCGCTGCCACCGGTCAGAATCGAGCCTCCTACAGCACCGACCCCAGCACCGATGGCCGTATCGGTACCACGCTGTGTGGCGCAGCCGGCGCTTGCAATGACAAATACGGCAGCAACTAGGTTCATGACGATTTTTCGGCTGGAATGCATAGTCTTCTCCTGGCAAGGATTTCTGTGAGCGGCACGTACGCCGTGCTATGCACTGCGCACGTGCCATGCCTGAGAATGCCGGCGGGGGATGCCCGGAGCCAGATATTCCGGAAAGATCTAAGGAGCGATCTTGAAAGTGACGACCAAAACGTCGCGCCACGCAGGCCGCAGCGCGTCGATAGGCTCGACCGCGGTGACCCCATGATAGACCCGCTGGTCGTCCAGCAACGCGGCGTCCAGTGGTTGAGCAAGGGTAAAGCTCGAGAGCACCCTCCGGTCGACAGTACAGATCTGGGTGGTGCCACGGGAGATATTGGAACGGCTGACCATGAGCACGAGCACATAGTCAACGCCGTCACGATGCACGCCTTCAGGCGTCGGCTCACCCGGCACTCCAGCGCGGGCTTCGATGCGAAACTGATGGGCTTCGATATCCCAGGCGCCCACATCGGGTCGGATTGCGCGAAAGGTCGCGTGACAGAATCCAAGTACCGCTCGCATGGTGTCGCCGCTGCCAATATCGGACGATATGGGTTCGAACGAACGTTCAATCCCGCCATAGAGCGCGTTGTAGTCGACCGCCTGAAAATGCGGTCGATGCGGCGCGCGAACAATGCCATCGGTCAGCGACGCGCGATAGAGAGCGTGGCGACGGCGACGGTAGCGACCGCGATCGGCCATATACGTGTCGATCTCGAGCCTCTCCCAGCTTTGCGCGAACGCCTGCCAATCCGACAGTTTGCCCGGGGCCCATGGGTCCAGTAAGGCACGCATGCGTGCGGCAGGAACGAAGTTGAATCCGGGGTCGCGAAGCTGTTCGATGAGATCGCGATCGGGAGGTGGTGGCGGCGTCTGCTCGTATTGACCCGGCCAATTCGCCTGGGTGGGATCTTTCATTACTTTCTCGATGGATCTGGTCAGGCTCAATTATGCAACGAGCCTGCTCGCCGTGCCGATGCCCCGGCCTGGGCACGCGGATTGCGCGATACCTCGATGCGGGATATTTATTGCCGGCACGGAGCACGGCTGGCTACCCTTTGGCAGTCGCGAGGTTCCTTTGTTTTTTCCTTGAGGAGGACGTGATCATGTTGAAATGGGCGCTCATTTTTTTCATCATTTCCATCGTTGCCGGATTGTTTGGATTCACCGGCGTCGCAGCCGGCTCGGCGGCGATTGCGAAGTTGCTCTTTGGCATCGCGCTGATCCTCTTTCTCATTTTCCTCATCCTGGGGCTGACCATCTACCGGAAAATCGAGAAATGAAGTTGCCTATGCGCAACCGGACGCAGCGTTATGCGAGCATGGCGGCGAACATCGCGAGCGCCGCTGCGGCCATGATGAGGGTCGCGCCCCAGCCGAGTGCGCGCCAGCCTGCCGGAAGCACCAACGGCCCCATGCGCTTGATATTGGATGCGACATGCATGACTGCGGCCATGATCGGAACGGCGATGACGGCGTTGATCACGGCCGACCAGTAGAGTGCCTTGATCGGGTCGATCTCGACGACGCTGATGGCAATCCCGCATAGGATCGCCAGGCCAATGACCGTATAGAACGGGATGCCGCGCGAAGGTGCCAAGTAGAGCCCCTTTTTCCAATGGAAGATACTGCTTATTGCGAACGCCGCAGAACCCGCTAATACCGGCAGCGCCAAAAGGCCTGTACCGATAATACCGAGGGCAAAGAGCAGGAAGGCGACGTTGCCGGCAATGGGCTTTAGCGCGGACGCGGCTTGGGTCGTTGTTTCGATGTTCGTGACGCCGTGGGCGTGCAGGGTGGCGGTCGTGGCGAGCATGATGAAGAGCGCAATCAGATTCGAGATTCCCATGCCGACCGCAGTATCGAGACGCAGCCGGTGCAATTGTTGGCCCGCTTGCTGCGGCGCCCTTCTCAAGGGTTGGTCCCTCGGAATACGCCGAATTTCCTCGACTTCCTGATCGGCTTGCCAAAAGAAGAGATAAGGGCTGATGGTTGTTCCGAAAACGGCGACGACGGTCGTGATGTACTGCTTCGAATCGCTCAAGGTGGGCATGACCGCATCCCGCATCACACTGTGCCAATTGATGTGGACCGAGAACACCACGCCGACGTAGGCAAAAAGTGAAAGCGTCAACCACTTCAGGATATTGACGTATCGGCGGTAGGGCATGAAAATCAGAAGACCCAAGGAGGTCAGGCCAAAGACGCACGCATACAGGCTTGCGGGGCCACCGACGACAAGCCGCACGGCATCGCCCATGGCGTTCAAATCGGCGCCCAGATTGATGACGTTGGCTAGCGTTAGCAGTGCGACCAAGCCGTATACGACCGGCGATGGGTAGAGCGCTATGAAGTTATCGCACATGCCGCGGCCGGTGACGCGGCCGATGCGCGCGCTTGCGAACTGGATGGCAACCATGAGCGGGTAGGTCAGGACGATAGTCCACGCCAGATTGGCGCCGAATTGGGCGCCAGCCTGCGAATAGGTGGCAATGCCACTCGGATCGTCGTCGGCGGCACCCGTGATCAAGCCCGGCCCTAATAAGCGCCACCAGGCCACGGGTCGTTCGGAGCGGGCGGGTGTGTTCGTGGCAGCCGCTTTTATTTTCATGGATTCCTCAGGTCGTAAGCGGATCGTGAGCTGCGGCTAAGACGGGCGACCGGCATGGAATTGCTGTTTTTTCTAGTGGTCTCTGGCGGTGCGTTCTCCGGCCTGCGGGGCACTGGGCACGGCCGAATCCTGCGCGCGCGCAGCGGTTGCGCCGGCGGCTTGTGGTTCGGCCTCGCTGGATGCACGCTGGCGCACAGGCTTGGCCGCCTGGGTCAGATTGAGTGCCGTATTGACCAGGGCCACGTGCGAGAACGCCTGCGGAAAATTACCCAACATGCGTTTGGCCTTCGGATCATATTCCTCCGACAAAAGCCCGACGTCGTTGCGCGTGGCCAAGAGTCTCTCGAACATTGTGCGCGCTTCCTCGAGACGACCCTGAAGCACGAAATTGTCGGCGAGCCAAAAACTGCACGCCAAAAAGCGTCCCTCACCGGGCGGCATCCCGTCGGCAGTTTCCTCAGTGTGGTAACGGAGAACCAATCCATCAACAGTCAGGTCCCGTTCGATGGCGGCAACCGTTCCCCGCACGCGTGGATCTTCGGGGGGCAAGAATCCGGTGAGTGGAATCAATAACAGGCTTGCATCGAGGAAGTCCGAATCGTAGCTCTGCACAAAGCTGTTGCGCTTGGCGTGAAAACCATTCTTACAAACGTCGCGGTGAATACGTGCGCGCAGACGCCGCCAGCGCACCAGCGGACCGGGTAGACCGTAGGTCTCCATGTCCGAGATGGCCCGGTCGATCGCCACCCAGGCCATCACTTTGGAATAGGTGAAGTGGCGTGAGCCACCGCGCACTTCCCACATCCCTTGGTCCGGTTCGCGCCAGATTCCTTCGAGATGAGTCGCGAGGGCACGTTGCATTTGCCAGGCCTCGCGATCAGCGGGGATGCCACCGTTGCGCGCTTGGTGCAACGCATCCATCACTTCACCGTACACGTCCAACTGCAATTGGACGGCGGCAGCGTTGCCCACGCGCACCGGGCGTGAGCCCTCGTAGCCCGCGAGCCAGTCGAGCGTAAATTCCGGTAGTTGCCGCTCACCGGCAATTGAATACATGATTTGCATCTGGGCAGGGCTGCCTGCGATGGTTCGCTGTAACCAGCCGCGCCACGCTTGCGCCTCTTCGTAATAATTGGCATTCATGAGCGCGAGCAACGTCAGCGTCGCATCGCGCAGCCAGCAGTAGCGATAGTCCCAATTCCGTACGCCACCGGCCTTTTCGGGTAGAGACGTCGTCGGTGCCGCCACGATGCCGCCTGTGGGCTCGTACGTGAGCGCCTTGAGTGTGATGAGAGAACGCCGCACGTCTTCGGACCACTCGGCGGCCAAAGTGCATCGGCCGGACCAGCCGCGCCAAAAGGTCTCGGTGGCGGTCAGCGCTGCGGCACCGTCGATCGCCGGCGGTGGCGCCAAATGGGAGGGGGAATACGTTAATACAAACGGCACGCTCTGGCCGGCCTCGACCTTGAACTCGGCCACGGTTTTCATGGCATGGCCCTGCAACGGGGCAGGCGTACGTAAGACCGTCATGGCCGGCCCTGCGATGGCACGCAGAGCGCCGTCCGCCAGACGGCTGACCCACGGCATGGCAGCTCCGTAATCAAAGCGCAAAGCGAGCTCCATGTGCATGGTCACGCGACCTTTTCGGCCAATGACCAGTCGCACAAGATCCGAGACCGATTCGCGCACGGGCATGAAATCGATGACCGTCACGGAGCCTTCCGAGGTGTGGAAATCCGTTTCCAGAATGAGTGTGTCGGCGCGATAGCGCCGTTCTACGCGGGCCTCACGCGCCGCCGGCGCGATTTTCCAGCGACCATTATCCGGTGTCCCCAAGAGAGCCGCAAAACAGGCGCCCGAGTCAAATCGCGGCCAGCATAACCAATCAATGGAGCCATCCCTGCCGACGAGTGCGGCAGTCTGGCAATCCCCGATAAGGGCGTAATCTTCGATTCTTAGGGCCATCGCTGTTACTTTCTGCCAGCCGGCTATCGTTTGCATGCCGGGGTTATGCCGGATGCCTATTGAGTGCTCTTACTCCCTTTGCGACTACTGCGAACATGCGTTACCCAAGAACGTGCACACCCGGCATGCGCCGCGGATGCCTTGACGTCCCGAGCGCGCGCCTTTCGCCTGACCTGCGACGCTGCTGTCGCATCGAGTGTCATCGCGACATCGCGCACGGGCGAATGGGGCACGGACGCAAGAAATCCCGGAACCGCGCTGCCGAAATACGGTCCGCTGCAACGTCTCGCAGCCCTCGACCCGTGGCCCTAGGTGATCCGTTTCGATAGCGCAACAGGTTATGGCGTCTGCCTATGAGCAAATATGGGCCCACCCCTGCGCGACCGAAAACACCTGTTGAACCCTCGCCACCGACGCGATGCATTGCGCAATGCCGACCCCATGGGGTCGGTCCTTTGAATTACCCCACCGGGCGGACGCCCGTTCGGTGCGCCAGAATCGGCAAGCACGGCCCATTCTGTAAAAACTACCGTTTATTCAGAGGGAATTTGAAAAGCTGACAAACACCGCCGTCCATGGACAGCGGCCGCTCGGTCGAGCGCACGTTGTGCGGTGCGCTGCGGGCATATCGATTGCGTAGGGACATCGGGGCAGTCCGTCCGTCGTAAATTGGCAGGGTCGGCGGGCCGTGCTCGAACCCACAAAAGGAGAAACGATATGGGAACCATTTTACTGATCATCGTCGTGTTGTTATTGATCGGAGCGATTCCCGCATGGCCCTACAGCCGCGGCTGGGGCTACGGGCCCACGGGTGGATTGGGTTTGGTGGTCATTATCGTATTGGTGCTGCTTTTGATGGGCCGGATATAGGTCATCGAAGCTTGAGCGGCGGCGCGACTTCGCGAGAGGGCTGGGTCACGCGGCCTATTTTTTGGACGCGGTATTGAAATCCTCGACCCAACCTTGCAGCTTCGCTGCCGCATGTTCGCGTTGGGAAGGCGTGGCCAAGTTGGCCACCAGCGCGTAGAGCTCGCGGTTTGACTGGTCGAGCGTCTCCATGTAGGAGCGATGGCGGGGATCCGGGCTGGTCTCGAGCCTTGCCACATAGGCGCCGAGAAGACGGATGACGGTGTCGCGCGGGGGTCTTTGTTCGGAGATTTGTCGCAAAAGGGCGATCAGTTCCTTTTCCCGGCTTTGGCGCTCACTAAGCCACAAGGGCGTGTCGACCGGTTGCGATTCCACGGCGTGGCGAAGCGTTGCCCGCTGTTCGGGCGAGAGCGGTCCGTACCAGTATTCGACGCGATCGAGCGCTTTGTGAAAAAGCAGATGGTTGCGACGCGCGGGACTGATATCGACCCAGTCGGTGCGGTACTTGTCATCGTTAGAGGCAAATTTCCTTTCCATTTTTGCGAACTGGTCGGGACGTAAGGTCAAAGCGAGATCGGCAGCATCGGGCAGTGTGCGTTCCACCAGGCGATGCCAGCGCAACCGGATCTGCGTCTCGAGTGCCGCCACCTCTGACGCAGTGACGGGACCGCCGACGCGTTTTTCGATCTCGCCCGCGAGTCCCGCGTAATCGGGGAGTTGTGTCGTACGGTGCCAGTGGAACCAGGCTTGGACGCGCTCGTGCACGAGCGCGTCCTGGTTGCGATCCAGATCGAGGTAACGGTTGATCCATATCAAGGTCAACGTGTCACCGTTGTTATAGCCCATCTTGACCGCAGCACAGGCCGCTAATGCAAAGGCGACGAGCGTGAGGGTGGTGAGATGCCAAAATCTTCGGCCGCGACCGGCGGGGTCGCTCGGGGCGATTGCACGCAAGGATGGGGTTTTAATCGAGGGAATCCGCGAATTGCCCGAATGCTGCATGGCAGTGCTGGTGTCTCATGAACCCTCCCAAAGGAGTGACCGGAGTCTATCAGGCATCTCGTGCGTCCCTCGCCCACGCGCACGCCGGGCACGGTGAATCAACTATCCCGACCCAGCTTCGGTGCCCGGTCGGGATAGAATGACAAGCAATTATGGCTAGCCAAAGTCTTCACGAGGAATTGTCCGAATTGTCGCGTCGTCTGACGGCGCGAAGCGATGCCATTCTAGAGCGTTGGCGCCAAGCGGTCCAGGCCGATCCGGCTTTGACGACCGGCCCGACCCTCTCGCGTCGTCAGTTTATGGATCACATTCCGGCCCTCTTGGCAGCGTACGAGCGCCATCTGAGATCCTGGGAGAAGGGTGAAAGGACAGAGGCTTCGGGGGAAGAGGAGTTGCGCGCCGCCGAGCATGGATTGGAGCGCTGGCGCCAAGGCTATCAACTGGTGGAAGTGATGCGCGAGTGGCGCCATCTCCACCTTTGCGTTTTAAGCGAGCTGGAACGCGAGACCGAAAGAACGACGCCCGAGGCGATGCGCGTGGCGCAAAAACTTTTGGCCCAGGTGTATGCCGATGGCGTCTGCGAGAGCGCGGATCGATATGCCGTCATGGAGCGCGCCGAAGCCGCGAATCGCCTTAGGGAACTGCAGCGCGCCTTGAAGAATTATGAACAGATGGAGCGTGATCGAGCAGCGACTTGGCGCGAGGCCGCACACGATCTGCGCGGCAATCTGGGTATCGTGAAGACGGCGACCGCCATCCTGCACGCATTCGGAGCACCCGAGACCGCGCGCACTCGTTCGCTCGATATACTGCATCGTGGCGTCGAGTCGATGCATGAACTCTTGGATGAACTGATCAGTCTCGCACGTTTGGAAGCCGGACAGGAAGTGCGCGAAATCGATCATTTCGATGTCGCCGCGATTTTGGGTGAACTGAGCGGCAACATGTTGCAACAGGCCGAATCGCGCGGCCTTTCCCTGCAATACGATGGCCCGGACAGCTTCGTCGTTCAGGGAGACGCGATAAAAGTACGCCGGATCGCGCAGAATCTGTTGCTGAACGCTTTGAATTACACCACGAAGGGTTTTGTCTACATCCGGTGTCTTACCGAGGATCAATCGGACGCCTCACGCTGGGTCCTGTGCGTCGAAGATACCGGGCCCGGCCTCACGCCTGCACAAGGGGCGTCGTTGGGCGTGGGCCCCCATGTCAGCCAAGCCTCTGCCAGAGCGGGCGGCGATACTGCGCTCGGTGCGGATGAAGAAGGGCGTGAATCGGGTCCGGCATTCGTCAAGGGCGAGGGTATCGGACTGTCGATCATCAAGCGCCTGTGCGATCTCTTGGATGCCACCATCAAACTGGAGACGGGAACGGGCCGAGGGAGTACGTTCCTCGTCAGTTTTCCGCGCAACTATTCCGCTTAGCGCTTAGATAACGGGATTTCAGTCATTTCCCTGCGCCGGAATCACACCGCCTGCCGCAC
>Ga0208357_1000618_pt1 | contig 28043 bp, 19 predicted proteins | sample NGESurdeep092012_6_FD_184487 | JGI IMG/M metagenome (GOLD analysis project Ga0208357, IMG submission 184487) | Arctic peat soil microbial communities from Barrow, Alaska - NGEE Surface sample F52-2 deep-092012 (SPAdes) | ecosystem: Environmental > Terrestrial > Soil > Wetlands > Peat ...
CGACTCGACGGTCTCGTAGGTCCAGGTTTCGATCGGAACCGACTGGCCCCAGCCTTCACGCCCGTCTTCATCGGTCAGCCGCAGGACGACGGTCGGCCGCGCCTTCGTCTTGAAGAACTTGAATTCGCCGACCAAGGGATAGTCGACGCGCGCGATATCGACGCTGACAATACGGGCCATTGGCCAGGAGCCTCGGGTCGTGCTTCCTCGGGTGCTCCCTGTTTGACGCGTCCGGGAGGTTGCCAGCGAGTTTAACTATCTGGTTAGATCGGTCGAGCGAAAAATGCGGGCGGGGCCCTGGCATCCGCTGCGCCGCCTGACTTCGGGACGAAAAAGATAACCTAATTCAACGGGATAGAAGGAGGCGACGTGACCGGACCCATTGCCCCAGAGATCCGTGTGCGCGAGGTAGGCCTCTACGAACGCGAGGTGCACCTGCGCATGCCGTTCCGTTTCGGCGTGGTCACCTTACGCGAGGCGCCGCAGGCCTTCGTGCGGGTTCGGGTCGAAGACGCGCAAGGACGGAGCGCCTGGGGCGCCAGTGCCGAGTTGTTGGCACCGAAATGGTTCGACAAGAACCTCGCTTTGTCGAACGAAGACAATTTCGACCAGCTCCGGCTCTCGCTACAGCTTGCCGCCGAAGCCTATACGCAGGACGCGACGCGGCGCACGGCCTTCGGCCATTTCACCGCGCATTATGAAGGGCAGATCGCAGCGGGCGCACGGCACGGCCTCAATGCGTTGACTGCGAATTTCGGCCCGGCGCAGATCGACCGCGCCGTGCTCGATGCGCTGTGCCGGCTCGAGGACATATCGTTTTATGAAGCGGTGCGCACGAATTTGCTCGGCATTGATCCCAATCTGCTGCCGGACAGACTCGGCGATCTCGCCGGCTTCGACGTGCCGCGCTTCCTCGCCGGCCTCGCGCCTGCGGATAGCGTTGCGGCGCGGCACACGGTCGGTCTCGTCGACGAGATCGCTGGTCATCCAAGCCAAGTAAACGACGGCTTGCCGGAATCGCTCGAAGAAGTCATCGCGGCATATGGCCATACCTTCTTCAAGCTCAAAGTCGGGGGCGATCCCGATGCCGACCTCGCGCGCCTGACGGAGATCGCCGCGGTGTTCGATCGCATCGAGCAGCCTTATGTCGTTTCGCTCGACGGCAACGAGCAATACGACGATCTTGGCGCGTTGCAGGCACTATGGCGCAAGATGACGGAAGCGCCGGCGCTTAAGCGGCTGGTATCGAGCATCCTGTTTATCGAGCAGCCCATTACCCGCGCCCATGCGCTTGACGCCGACGTATCGTCGCTGTCGGCGATCAAGCCGGTGATCGTCGATGAATCCGACGATGGCCTCGACGTCTTTCCGCGCGCGAAGGCGCTCGGCTATCGCGGCGTCTCGAGCAAGTGCTGCAAGGGCCTCTATAAGTCAATCCTCAACGCGGCGCGCTGCGCGATGTGGAATGCCGGCGGTACGCAATATTTCATGACCGGCGAGGACCTGACAACGCAAGCCGGGCTCGCCGTTCAGCAGGACCTGGCGCTGATCAATCTGATCGGCCTCACCAATGTCGAGCGCAACGGCCATCACTACGTCAACGGCATGATGGACCTGCCGGAAGCCGAGCAGTCCGCCTTTCTCGCCGCGCATCCCGACCTCTATGAGCGGAGCAATGGTGCGGTACGTCTGAAGATCAGGGATGGCCGCTTGGCGATCGGCTCGCTCGGCGGCGTCGGCTTCGCCGCCGGCGCCATGCCCGATTGGGACGCACTGACGCCGATACCGGCGTCTCAGTTCCGCCCTTCATAGAGATCGCGGCCGCGCGCCAGCGCACGGATCTTGCCGTCGGCGATGCCACGCTTGAGCATCCAGAAGCCGCAGTCAGGGTGGATGTATTTCACCCGCCCGTGCCCAAGCACCTTGTCGGCGCGCTCGATGGCGCGGGCGATCTCGTCGGCCGATTCCACCACTGTCTGCTTGATGTCGACGACGCCCAGGCCGAACCCGATCTCCGGCCGCAGGGCCTTGAACACCTCAAGCTCCTCGGCCGGACGATGCGCGCTCTCCATGACGATGTGATCGACGTGCAGCGTATTGAGGTACTCGACAAGTTGGCCCCAGCCGCCCTTTTGGATGCTCTGGCCCCCGTAATTGCCGAAGCACAGGTGGACCGCCGGCGTCGTCTTGACGGCGCGCAGAACGCGGTTCATCGCCTCGGCCGCCCATGTCCATTCCTCCGGCGACCCAGGCAGGTTCGCCTCATCGATCTGCACGACCTCGGCCTCGATATGCTTGACCTGCTCGGCGAGCACGTCGGCGATCGCCAGCGCCAGCTCCGACACATGCTTGTAATGCGTGTCGAGCAGCATCTTCGCCAACATATGCGGCCCGGTGAGCGTGAACTTCAGCGGCTTGGTTGTGAGCGCCTTGGCGCGCGCACAGGCGGTCGGTAGGTCGAGCGAGCCGGGACCGACCGGACCGACCACCACGGCCGGCGGACGCGAGCGGAAATGGTGCGGCTTCGACTGCTTGAAGGCGAGCCATTCGGCGAGCCCAATCTCGCGGCGAACGCCCGCCATCGGCCGTACGAAATACTCGATCATGCCGTTGGTTTCGGGGTGATTGACGTCGAAGCGGTAGAGCTCGCCGTCGCAGACGAGATCAATGCCGGCCATTTCCTGCGTGTGGATGACGACGCGGGTGGCGTCGATCAGCGCCTGCTCGGACGGCAGGGCAACGAGCCAGTCCGGGATCGGATAGGAGCCGACGGTGGTGGTCTTGATGCGCTGAGCCATAGATGGATTGTCCTCGAAATTACGATCGTTTTCGAGCCGGTCAGGCAGCGGCCTTCGTCCGCTTCGAGGCAATGCGCGCGCCTTCCATTAGCGCCTCGAACTTCGCCCAGACGATGCTCTCGTGGATTTCGTCGTTGCCGGCGAAGCTGGCAAAGCCGCAGTCCGTGCCGGCGATAATGCGCTCGCGGCCGAAAGCGTCGATCCAGTAGCCGAGCCGCTGCGCGATCAGCTCCGGATGCTCGACCATGACGTTCGACTGCGTGATCATGCCGGGAATCATGACAACATCGTCCGGCAGCTTGGCATCGCGCCACACGGCCCATTCATGCTCGTGGCGCGGATTGGCGGCCTCGAACGAAAACGCTCCGGCGTTGATACGGCCGAGGATGTCGATGATGTGCTTGACCTCGATGTCGTGCACGCGCGGTCCGAAATTGATGCCGTAGCAGGTGTGGAAGCGCACGCGGTCTTTCGGGATGCCGCGCAAAGCGTGGTTGATCGCCTCGACGCGCAGAGCGATCCACTTGCGGCAGTCGTCCATGCTCTTGTCGGGATGGCAGACGTAATATGTGACGAGGTGCGGGTCGTCCACCTGCACCAGGAAGCCGGCGTCGACGATGGTCTTGTATTCCTGACCGATCGCTTCGGCGAGCGCGAACAGGTACTCCTCGTCGCTCTTGTAATAGGCGTTGCGGTTCCAGTCCTCGATGCTTGACACAGACGTCGCCGGCACAAAGGCCTCGGCCACGTTGACGCCCTTCAATGCAGCTTTGAGATTATCGAGGTCGGTCTTGAGTTCGGCCGCGCCGCGATAGGTGACCGGCGCCGTGCAGATGAGATGCTTGTGCCGCGTGTGCACGTTCGTAAGCTGCGGCGCATAGAAATCCGGAAAAGCTTTCACCTCGCGCGAGCCGGCCCACGGGCTCTGACTGCGGTCGGCGGCATCGACTTCGAAGCCGCCGAGCCGCTCGTTGATATAGGTGATGAAGCTCGGCTTGCTCATCTCGCCGTCGCTGACAACGTCGATGCCCAAGGCCGCCTGCTTCTTGACGATGCCAGCGACCGCCTCGCTCACGCGCGCGCGATACCCGGGCTCGTTCACCGCCTCGCCGCGCTGCCGGGCGGACATCATTGCCAGCAGGTCGGCCGGTCGCGGCAGGCTGCCGACATGGGTTGTCAGGATGCGATCGGCACTTTTACGCATGGGGCGTTCTCCCGGTGTGTTCTTGTTCTAACTAACTGGATTGTTACTCCCGCGGCGGCCCAGCGCAAGCGCGCACCACGCGCGCAGAGTTGGCGCGCGCGTGAGAAGTAGCGGTTCTGACAGTGCTGGACGACGGTGACATGCCCATCTCTTCGGGCGGGGGACTCTTTCCCGGTTTCCTGTCGGCGCCAACCAAGTTCGCATTGCTGGTTCTTCGAGGGGAATCGGCAGGCGCAGCGCGACTGCGACAGAGCCCAACTAGACTACATTGTCGGATTGAGGCGGTTCACGGTCTGCCTCGGAACTTCCCGCTCTCATCGGTTGTTGGCCTTAGGAGACCGAACTTCCCATGGTTTCATCCGTCGGCGGATCTAGCCCCATCGAAGCGTTGTAAAGGAAGTCCAGCCGGTGGCCTCGGATCACTTCGATCTCATCGTCGTTGGCAGCGGGCCGGGTGGGGCTTCGCTGGCACATCGTCTGGCCCCGAGCGGCAAGCGAATATTGATTCTTGAACGCGGTGATTACCTGCCGAGGAGTCAAAAGAACTGGAATTCCCAGACGGTTTTCGTCGACGCGGCCTACCAGGCAAGCGAGACGTGGACGAATTCGGCCGGAGATATCTTCAGCCCAGCGCTGCATTACTATGTAGGTGGAAATTCCAAAGTATATGGCGGCGCGCTCTTTCGTTTGCGCGAGCGCGATTTCGGCAACGTGCTGCATGCGGGCGGCGTGTCACCGGCATGGCCCCTCGGTTATGACGTGTTCGAGCCTTATTACACCGCGGCCGAGCGGCTGTTTCACGTTCATGGGGAGCGGGGCGAAGACCCGCTCGAACCACCGGCGAGTGCTCCCTATCCTTTCCCGCCCGTGAGCCATGAACCGAAAATCGCCGAGCTCGTTCACAACCTCCGCGGCGTAGGTCTTCACCCGTTTCATCTACCGCTCGGCATTCTTCTCGATGAAAAGGATGGTCTCCCGACCCCGACGAGCACCTGCATGCGCTGCAGCTTCTTCGACGGCTTTCCCTGCCTTCTCAATGGCAAGGCGGATGCGCAGGTAATCTGCATCGATCCGATGCTTGCGCGTCACGCGAATGTCACGCTCCTCACCGGCGCTTATGTCTCGAAGCTTGAAACCGATTCGTCGGGGCGCGCAGTCAATGCCGTCCACGTTACCCGCGCGGGCCGAGAAGAAGTGTACTCGGCCGACGTCGTTGTCGTGGCTTGCGGCGCACTGTCATCCGCGCTGCTGCTGCTGCGTTCCGCCAATGACGCGCATCCGCACGGCCTGGCAAACGGTTCGGGTCAGCTTGGGCGCAATTACATGCGACACAATATGAGCGTGCTGATGGCTGTCATGCCTGAAGCGAATGATACGGTCTTCCAAAAGACGATGGCTTTCAGTGATTTCTATTTCGGCTCCGATGATTGGGAATATCCGCTCGGACTTGTGCAGATGTGCGCGACTAGCCATTCCGATCAGATCCGCGGTGAGGCGTTGCCGGAATGGCTGGATTGGCTGCCTGAGATGCCGTTCGAAGAAATCGCTCGGCACTCGATGGATTTCTGGTTGCAGGCTGAAGATCTACCGCACGCTGAAAATCACGTCTATTACCGGGATGGGAGGGTACATCTCGATCTGGTCGAGACCAATCCGCTGGCGCTCGCACATCTCAAGCGCAAACTGAAGCAGGTGTTGCATCTCGCCGGCCATAACGCGATCTTTCTCAACCGCAGCCTGTATCTCGGCAAGGACATTCCCCTCGGCGGGACGGCGCATCAGGCCGGTACTGCGCGCTTTGGTACCGATCCGGCAATGTCTGTTCTGGACCTGAACTGCAAGGCGCATGACCTGGACAACCTTTATCTTGCAGACGCAAGCTTCTTCCCCTCGATCGGCGCCGTGAATCCTACACTGACGATTATAGCGAATGCATTGCGGGTCGCCGATCATATTGCGGAGCGCCTGAGATGAGCATAGCCAGCGCCCTCGTGCTTGTGGTTCGCTACGGTCTGGTCATGCTGTTCTTTCCGTTCAGTGCGCTTGACAAAATGCTGAATTTTGATGGCGCCGTCGGTCAGACCCAGGAAGTGTTTAAGCCGCGCGCACTCTCGGTTTTTGTCCTCATATGCGGGTTGTGCATCGAGGTGTTTGCGTCGCTCGGCGTGGTAACTGGTATCGCGGATCGTCTTTGTGCACTGCTCATCGCCGGCTATTGCGCTGCGACCGCTATCCTCTTCAAACGCTTTTGGAGGCCGGCAGACTTCTGGGCAGCAGGGGACAGCAAAGCGCGCAATCTTTTCTGGGATTTTCTCAAGAATCTATCGCTCGGTGCTGGCTTTCTTTTGATCGTCATCGGCACGAATGGGTCGGGATTGCGGCCCTTCCTTGCTCATCCGCTTGCGTCAAGCCACCCTTATACTGTGGTGGAGCAGCACCGATGAGCGATGCCGGGCCCACGCCGCGCGTTCCTTACTGGCACCTATGGGTGGACGCGAACGGCGTCAGCCACCAGAACCGGTGTGAGCTCACGAACTATCATTTGAAACGTGTCGGTCCAGCAGACCCCCAGTGGAATAACGAGCAGGGCACCCATTCGTCGACAGTGGTATTCACCTCGCAGCCGGCCGGGTGGATCGGCGAGTGGCATGAGAATCCAGCGCCGCAGTGGATCGTCGTGCTGTCGGGACGCTGGTTCATCGAGAGCATGGATGGCACTCGCGTCGAGCAGGGACCGGGCGAGTTCTCCTTCGGTGAAGATCAAGGGTGCGTAGAAAAGGACAATAAAAAGGGCCATCGTTCCGGCACCCTCGGTGATGAACCTGCCGTGTTAATGACTGTGCAGTTGCATGTGCCGCCCTCGCGCGAGCCGTGCCACATCAAGTAGATCTTCCCATGAGCAGCTTTCAAATCTGCAATGATCATTTTCGCGCCATGGTGCTACCGAATGCACCGGTTGAGATTCTGGCAGAGGGCTTCCGATGGCTTGAAGGGCCTGTTTGGTTTGCCGATCATGCCTGCCTCTACGTGAGCGACATTCCTAATGATCGCATCCTTCGCTGGGCGGAGGACTGCGGCATTTCCGTCTTTCGCCATCCCTCAGGCTTCGCCAATGGCCACGCGCGCGATAGGCAAGGACGTCTTATCGGCTGTTCGCATCAGAATCGATACATCACCCGTACCGAGCTCGACGGCACGCTGACCGTCTTGGCCAGTCATTTTGACGGCAAGCGCCTCAATTCGCCTAACGACATCGTTTGCAAATCGGACGGCTCAATCTGGTTCAGCGACCCGCTCTACGGGATCAACACTGATTATGAAGGCGGTAAACAGGATTCCGAGTTGCCGGCTACGCTATATCGGCTCGATCCAGCGTCAGGTGAGTTGACTGTCGCGGCAAGCGATTTCGAGGGGCCCAACGGCCTCGCCTTTTCGCCCGACGAAAGCGTGCTCTATGTGTCGGAGTCGGGTCGACAGTTCGATCTTGAGCCAAGACAGTATATTCGCCGATTCAATGTGGAGGCCGATGGACAGCTTTCGGGGGGCGAACGCTTTTACAAAGTAGATCCGGGCTTTGCCGATGGATTTTGTGTCGACGAGCTCGGCAATCTTTGGTCCAGCGCAGCGGACGGTGTTCACTGCATCAGTCCAGAGGGCGAATTGCTCGGCAAAATTCTGACTGGATGCGTCGTCTCCAATCTTGCATTTGGCGGGCGCAACCGCTCGCGTCTTTTCATCTGTGCGTCGCAACGATTAATCGCGGTCTACACGAACGTGAGGGGCTGTGTTCGGCCGTGAGCGCACGTGTCTCCGCGATAACAGCGTTCGGATTGACAACGAGAGATTCGGAACGGATCGGGCGCTTCTATGAGGGACTTGGCTTTACGGTCGGACCGACCCAGCGCATCCCGGAGGAGGAGATCACGCTGCTAGGATTAAGAGGCGGCGGCACACGTATTCCGCTCCGGTTAGGTGAGCAATGCCTCACCCTCGATCGGTTCGATCAGGCAGGGCGCGAATACCCGACGGAGGCCACCTGCGCCGATCTCTGCTTCCAACATTTCGCGCTTGTGACGACAGATGCGGCGGCCTCTTGGAAGCTCGCCCTGAAGCTCGGAGCGACGCCGATTTCGACAGGCCCGGTTACGCTTCCCGCGTCGGCTGGCAGCGTAACGGCCTGCAAATTTCGAGACCCTGACGGGCATCCGCTTGAGTTCTTGCAGTTTCCTGTCGGGCACGCGAGCCGGTGGCAAGGCGATGGTTTGCTCGGAGTCGACCATTCTGCGATCAGTGTGTCGGATGCTGCCGCCAGCAGAGACTTCTACGCGGTGCTTGGCTTGTCGCTGCAAGGTCCGACGCTGAACCGAGGCGACACGCAAGAGGCGCTGGACGGGCTACCGCAAGTAGTGGTCGACGTCTTGCCGATGATGCCGTTTCAAGCACGTCCTCATCTCGAACTGCTAGCCTATCGAACACCAATCGGGGAGGCGGCGGGCGCAACCGAAACAAACGATATATCTGCAACCCGGACGGTCTGGGCCGCGGATCGCGATGCTCTTATCCGGGACCCCGACGGCCATCTGCACGTGCTTACAAGCGGGGGAATGATTGCAAATGACCGACATTGAGGTAGCGGTCGCTGCGCATGCAGTAATAGGCGAGTCGCCGACCTGGTCGCCAGAGGAGCACGCGCTCTATTGGATCGATATCAAGCAGCCCGCTCTGCATCGCTATGTTCCGAAAAGTGGCGCGTGTCGAAGCTGGCCGCTGAACAGCGATGTTGGCGCTTTTGCGCTTTGCGGAGACGGATCGGCGGTTGTGGCGCTGCGGCACGGACTATATCGCCTTGATTTGTCAACGGGCGCGCATGAGATGGTTGCGCCGCCACCATTCGATCCAGCGCTTTTCCGTTTCAACGAAGGGATTTGCGATCCTACCGGCCGATTCTGGGTCGGCGTGATGTTCGATCCGGTCACGGGTTCTCCCTCTCCGCAACGCGCCGCCCTCCATAGCTTTACATTCGCGGGCGGGCTCAGGTCGGAGCATCACGAATCTCAGCTACACAACGGGATGGCTTTTACCGAAGACAACAAACGGTTTTTTCTGACAGACAGTTATGAAGGCATCATCTACGTTATCGACTTCGATGCCGCGAACGGCACATTGGGCTCTCGAAATGAGTTTGCACGAATTCCGACCAATTTCGGGTTGCCGGACGGAGCGGCTATTGATGCGGAGGGCTACTATTGGTGCGCAATCCACGGCGCGGGCCGGATCCGGCGGTACGCCCCTGATGGCGCGGTCGATCGGGACATCCTGCTGCCAGTGAGCAAGCCGACGATGTGCGCGTTTGCCGGCGATGATCTCGAAACAATGTACGTAACGAGCGCCTCGGAAGGAATCGAGATTGCAAATGAGCCGCTCGCCGGAGCATTGCTTCGGTTCCGCCCCGGCGTGTCGGGAATCCAGCGCTCGTTCCTTCGGCCGAAGTAGGGCGCGGATTCCCTGGAGACGGTATTATACCGGCCGGATGCTTGCTCAACGGGAAACAAGCGTCCGAGGCCGCTGTACGAATAGGGAGATCGTTTGATGCCTGATCCTCAGAGCCGGGCTGCCGATGGTGTTGACGCGCCGCCGCACCTAGAGCCGGCACTTAGGGCCGTTGCGATGCCGGCCGATACGAATCCGCACGGCGATATTTTTGGCGGGTGGCTGCTATGTCAGATGGATCTGGCTGGCACTATTTTCGCGACCCGCCGCGCCGTCGCTCGCGTGGTGACCATAGCTATTACCGGTATGGTATTTCACCGGCCAGTGATGATTGGGGACGTGGTGACCTGTTTTTGTGAACTCGAAAAGATCGGAACGACGTCCATCGCTGTAAAAATACAGAGCTGGGTCAGGCGGGGGCTCAGTGACGATCAGGTCAAAGTCACTGAGGGCAGCTTTACATATGTCAAAGTTGGCGCCGATGGGCGGCCGCGACCGATAGATCCGAATGTTGGGTCATGAGTCTCCGAACAGGGGCCTGGTGTCCGGCAACGAAGGCGGTGCCCAAACAAGGTCGTGATAGTGAAATCCTTCGTCCAGGCCGGGCTTTAGTATTGTGAAGTACGGTGACACGTCGAAATCACGTGGAGTGTAAAGACCGTGTTTTCTGATGTGATTGATTTCGCCCTGGACATATGGGGCGATGCCCATTGCCTTGCCGCCGATCGTGACTTTTTCCGGCAGAATGGGATAATGAATGGATTGAAATGATTCCGCGATCAGCGTCGAGCATATGGCTTTCGTCGGATCCCCGGCCCCAACCGAGAGCATGCGGCGGCGAAACCAGACGGGGACCGGCGGGTAGGGAAAAAGATATCGCGCGAGGTCGACGATTTGCCTGGAGTCGTAAGGCTTCCCGATGCGCGTCAGCGCATAGGTAATGACCTTTTCCTTTTCAACGGCGCTTAGGCCGACGGCGCGACAGATCCTCAGGTTATAGCCGGCGTATTTCGAAAGTGGCGCAGTGCTTACACCGATCTCGGCTTCCGCTTCGAGCAGGACATTGGGCTCGCCGTTAGACGCCTTGTCCCCGGGCCGCTCCCCGACATAGAGCGCCGCGTGCGACCAGGTAGATTGAGTCAAGAACTTGATGATCGCGCTGAGGCGCGTGTTTCCTTCAATCAGGATAACGTCGCCTGGTCGCAACAGCGCTTTGAGGACATCAGGCTCGGGTGCGAAAAATGGAGCATAGCGCACCGTCGGCTTGGACAGAAAACGAAGGATAGCGGCGCTAATTCGTTCTTTGAGCGTGTCGAACATGAGACGAAAGACGTGCAATAATAATCCCTTGGCCAGCCGTCATTTCACGAGATGCTGGCAAAGGGAAGGATAGGTCGATCACCTGCATTTGTAACGATGCTGACGCCGCGAATCCGATAGAGTCAAGTGAAGCGTCCGCCTCTAATGGCCTGTTGGGGCCCATCGGCCGAACAGGGAAGCGAAGAAATGGCTCAATTTTCGTTCCGACGGGATTGCATCACCAAGTTCGTATTCGGCCGCGCGCAGAGCGCTCTTCCCCGGTTGTCTGATACTGAGCGCGAGGCGATCGAGGCTGGGGACGTCTGGTGGGATGCCGATCTTTTTGGTGGTGACCCAGACTGGAGCAAGCTGCTGGCCTTTCGGCCCGCAAAGCTGTCGGAGGAGGAACAGCAATTCCTGCATGGGCCGGTCGACGAACTGTGCGCAATGCTCGACGACTGGCAAATCAATTGGACGCTACGCGATTTGCCGCCGGAGGTCTGGCGCTATCTGAAGGCGAAGAAGTTTTTCGCCATGATCATCCCGAAGGAATATGGCGGGCTCGGCTTTTCGAATTACGCGCATTCCGAGGTGATCCGCAAATTGTCGTCGCGCTCGATTTCCGGCGCGGTGACGGCGATGGTGCCGAATTCGCTCGGTCCCGGCGAACTGCTCATCAGGTTCGGCACCAAGGCGCAGCAGGATTACTGGCTGCCGCGACTCGCCACGGGGGAAGAGGTTCCGTGCTTCGGCCTGACGAGCCCGGAGGCCGGCTCCGACGCCGCCTCGATGCTCGACACCGGCATCGTCTGCCGTGGCACGTATCAGGGCAAGGAAACTCTCGGCATCCGCCTCAACTGGCACAAACGCTATATTACGCTCGCGCCGATTGCGACCGTGCTCGGTCTTGCCTTCAAGCTCTATGATCCCGACCACCTGATTGGCGACCGTGAGGACATCGGCATCACGCTGGCTTTAGTGCCGACAAATTTGCCGGGCATCGAGATCGGACGGCGTCATCTTCCCGCAATGCATGTATTCCAGAATGGCCCCAACTGGGGCCACGACGTTTTCATTTCGGTCGACAATGTGATCGGTGGCGTCGATCAGGTCGGCAAAGGCTGGAAGATGCTGATGAGCGCGCTTGCCGCCGGCCGCGGTATCTCGCTCCCATCGCTGTCGGCCGCCGGCGCCTCTTTCACCGCCAATGTCACCGGCGCGTATTCGCGCATCCGCGAGCAGTTCCACGTGCCGATCGCCAAGTTCGAGGCGATCCAGGAGCGGCTCGGCCGTCTCGCGGCGACCGCCTATCTGCTCGACGCCGCGCGCCGCATGACCTGCGCCGCGCTCGACGATGGTCACCATCCCGCGGTGGTCACAGCGATCATGAAGGCGCAGTCCACCGATCGCATGCGCATCAGCGTAAATGACGCGATGGACGTCCACGGCGGCAAGGGCATCATCGAAGGCCGCTTGAATTATCTCGGCAGTCTCTATCGCGGCGTGCCGATCGGCATCACGGTCGAAGGCGCCAACATCGTCACCCGCGCGCTGATCCAGTTCGGCCAGGGTGCGATCCGCAGCCATCCCTATCTCCTCAAGGAAATGATGGCGCTGCAGGACCCGGACCGCGAACGCGGCCTCGACGCGTTCGACAAGGCATTCTGGGGCCACGTCGGCCACAGCCTCGCCAATACGTTCCGCGCCTGCGGCCGCGCCTGGACCGGCGGTCTGTGGGCGCCAGCGCCCGACGCCGGCGCGTCCTCGCATTACTACCGGCAGCTTGGACGTCACGCCTCGGCCTTCGCGCTCGCCGTCGATCTCGCGCTGCTCAGCCTCGGCGGCGGTTTGAAGCGGCAGGAGATGATGTCGGCGCGCTTCGGCGACATTCTCTCCGAGCTTTATCTGTCGAGCGCTGCCCTCAAGCGCTGGAACGACGAGGGACGCCAGCAAGACGATCTGCCGCTGCTCGCCTATTGCATGGAGGCGAGTTTCGCCGTCATCGAAACCCGCTTCGACGAGATTATCGCCAATTTCCCGGTGCGCCCCGTCGCGTGGCTGCTGCGCTTCCTGGTGCAACCGCTCGGTCCCCGCCGCCGCGGCCCGTCCGATCGCGTTATGATCGAATGTGCCAACATCATCACCAATCCCTGCGCGTCGCGCGACCGGCTCACCGCCGATCTCTACAAATCGACCAATGTCGCGGGCGAGCATGCGGACGGTGTTGCCATTCTGGAGCACGCCTTCGCGATGGTCGTCGCCGCGCAGCCGATCCGAGACAGGATGCATGCGGCGCGCATCCGGGATGTCGGTCAGGCGTTGAAGCAGGGCAACATTACCGCCGACGAGGCCCGACAACTTAATGCCGTGGCCGAAGCTGTTTCGGCCGCCGTCGCGGTCAATGATTTTGCACCAGAAGAGCTGACCTCGCGGGACGCAAAGCATAGCGGAGATGAGTCATTTCAACCGACATCGCACCGGCCGGCGGCAGAGTGACCAAGCGGCCCGTTTACATCATCGACGGCAGCCGCACGCCGTTCATAAAGGCGCGCGGCAAGCCCGGCCCGTTCACCCCGGTCGATCTCGCGGTCCAGTGCGGGCGTCCGCTGTTGATGCGCCAGCCCTTCGCGCCACATCAGTTCGATCAGGTTATTCTCGGCTGCGTCAACGTCATCGCCGATGAGATGAATCCGGCGCGCGTCGCCGCACTCCGGCTCGGCATGGGCGAGGACATGGTCGCCTTCACCGTGCAGATCAATTGCGGCTCCGGCATGCAGTCGATCGATACCGCATATCGCTACATCCAGAATGGCACCTCGAATCTCATTCTCGCGGGCGGCGCCGAGGCGCTCAGCCACGCGCCGCTTGTATTCAATCGTCAGGCGGTGGGCTGGTATGCACGACTGTTCAGCGCGCGCGGCATAGGCGCAAAGCTCGCGGCCTTTGCCGGGCTCCGGCCGTCAATGTTCACGCCCGTGATCGGCCTTGAGCGCGGCCTTACCGATCCAATTACCGGTCTCAACATGGGTCAGACCGCCGAGCTGGTTTCGCATCTTTTCCACATCACACGCCGTCAGGCCGACGAATATGCTGCCGAAAGCCAGCAGCGGCTGGCCAAGGCGCAGGCGGACGGTCTGCTCAAGGACGAGGTCGAACCTGCTTTTGCACGCGACGGCAGCGTATTCGATCATGACGACGGCGTGCGGCCCGACAGCACCGCCGACAACCTCGCCAAACTCAAGCCGGCCTTCGAGCGGCCGTGGGGCAAGGTGACGCCGGGCAACAGTTCGCAGATCACCGACGGCGCGTCCTGGATCATCCTCGCCTCCGAAGACGCGGTGAAGGAACACAACCTGACGCCGAAGGCCGTCATCGTCGACAGCGAATGGTCGGCGCTCGACCCGGCAGCGATGGGCCTCGGCCCGGTCTATTGCTCGACCGCGCTTTTGAAGCGCCATGGCCTTCTGCTCGGTGACATCGAATTGTGGGAACTGAACGAGGCGTTCGCTGCGCAAGTGCTGGGCTGCCTTGCGGCGTGGGAAGATGCGGAGTTCTGCAAAGACGCGCTCGGCCTCGATGCGCCCGCGGGCCGCATCCCGCGCGATCGTCTCAACGTTGACGGCGGCGCAATCGGCGCCGGTCATCCGGTCGGCGCCAGCGGCAATCGCATCGTGTTGCATCTCGTCAATGCAATGAAGCGGCTAGGCTACAAGCGCGGCATCGCCACCGAATGCATCGGCGGCGGGCAGGGCGGCGCTTTGCTGATCGAGATGGTGTGAGGCGCATATGAGCAAAGCACCAGCACCGAGGCCGGTTCTCGACATTCTTTGCCCGCGCAATCTCGAGCTCGGCCCATTTGCCGCCGGCGAAGCTGGCGACACCGGCCCGTGGCAGCACTGGCGGCTACGTACCGACGAGGACAACATCGCTTGGTTGTTGTTCGATAAAAAGGACGCCAGCGCCAATACGATCGATGAAGCGACACTCACGGAATTGAACGCCATACTCGGCCAGGTCGAGCAGGATCGCCCGCGCGGCCTCGTCATTCGTTCGGCGAAGCAAGGCGGCTTCATCGCCGGCGCCGACATCGCCCAATTCAGGAGTGCGGCCGATCCGGCGCAGATCGAGGCGCTCCTGACCAAGGGTCACGCGGTGCTCGACCGGCTCGACAACCTGCCGCTGCCGACCGTCGCGGTGATCCACGGCTTCTGCCTCGGGGGTGGCCTCGAGGTAGCGCTCGCCTGCGATAGGCGCATCGCGGTTGAGGACGCTAGTTTCGGTTTCCCCGAAGTGCTGCTCGGCCTGCACCCTGGCCTGGGCGGCACCGTGCGGTTGCCGCTGCTCATTAATCCGGCCGCGGCAATGACGATGATGCTGACCGGCAAGGTCGAGCGCACCCGCAGCGCCAAGTCGCTGGGTATTGTCGATGCGGTCACCAAAGAGCGCCACGTCCGGCGCGCAGTGAAGGACGCTGTGAGCGGCCAGTTGAAAGGCCACAGCCGCGGGGTCATCGATGGCCTGCTGAACATCGCCCCGATGCGTCATATCCTTGCGTCGCGGATGCGGAGCGAGGCTGCCAAGAAAGCCCCAAAGAAGTTCTATCCCGCGCCGTACGCCCTGATTGATCTCTGGGTGTCCAATGGCGGCAACCGCAGCGCGATGCAGCGCGAGGAGATCAAATCGTTCGCGCGCATGCTGATCACCGACACGTCGCGCAATTTGGTTCGCGTGTTCTTCCTGCGCGAGAAGCTGAAAGGCTTGGCGAAGGGCGAGTTCAAAGGTCCGCGCGTGCACGTGATCGGCGCCGGCGCGATGGGCGGCGATATCGCCGCCTGGTGCGCCTGGCATGGCTTCGTCGTGACGCTCGCCGACATGAAGCCGGAGCCATTGGCCGGTGCGGTCAAACGCGCCGCCGACCTTTACGGCAAGATCAATCACGGCGACCGCAAGAAATCACGGGATGCGCTCGACCGGCTCATTCCCGATCTCGCAGGTCATGGCGTTGCGTCCGCCGATCTCATCATCGAGGCGGTACCGGAAAAACTCGATCTCAAGCAGAAGGTTTTCGCCGGCGTTGAACCGATGATGAAGCCTGATGCCGTCCTCGCCACCAACACTTCGAGCATTCCGCTCGAGCAGTTGCGCGAGGGCCTGAAGCGGCCGGAGCGGCTTGTTGGCATCCACTTCTTCAATCCCGTGTCGCGCATGCAGCTCGTCGAAGTCGTGAATCACGACAAGGTCGCCGCCGAGGTCCTGGCGGCGGCGTGCGCTTTTCTCGGCCGCATCGACCGGTTGCCAGCTCCGGTGAAGAGTGAGCCGGGCTTTCTGGTCAATCGCGCGCTGACGCCATATATGCTCGAAGCGATGGTAATGCTCGACGAGGGCCTCGCGAAAGAAACTATCGACAAGGCTGCCGAGGATTTTGGTATGCCGATGGGACCGATCGAACTCGCCGACGAGGTCGGCCTCGACATTTGCCTGCACGTCGCCGAGATGCTGCGCACCAGCTTGCGCGATTTGCCGCCGCCCCCCCGTTGGCTCAAGGAGAAGGTGGACAAGGGCGAACTCGGAAAAAAGACCGGGAAGGGACTGTACGCGTGGAAAGACGGCCATGCTGTCAAATCGCATGACGCCGCCACGCCCCCAGTTGACGCAGCAGACCGCCTAATTCTTCCGATGCTCAATGTCTGCATGGAGTGTCTGCGCACGGGTGTAGTGTCCGATGATGAGATCGAAGACGGCGCGATGATCTTCGCCACCGGCTTTGCACCGTTCCGTGGCGGTCCGATGCATTATGCGCGCTCACGCGGCGCGGCCGACGTCCGTGAGACCTTGACGCGGCTCACGGCCAAATATGGCCCGCGCTTTCAGCCTGACGGCGGTTGGGAAGGCTGGACGTGATACGGACCGGTGGCGGTCCGGTCGTTTTTGAAGACGCCGGACGCATCGCGGAGGCCATCATTGAACGAGTTGGCAGCAACATCGTTTTGGCGCTTCCGCTTGGTCTCGGCAAGGCTAACCACATCGCCAACGCGCTTTACCGCAAAGCGGTTGCTGATCGCTCGATCAAATTGACAATTTTCACCGGTCTGACGCTCGTTCCGCCTCGCCCGAAGAGCGAGTTGGAGCGCCGCTTCATGGATCCGGTGGCGCGGCGTGCTTTTGGCGGCTATCCGTCGCTTGACTATGCGAGCGCGATCCTCGCCGGGACGCTGCCGCCGAACGTCATCGTCAATGAATTCTTTTTTCAGGCCGGGCAGTGGCTTGGCTCGCCATACGCACAGCAGCACTATATCTCGGCGAACTACACGCACGCGCTCGCCTGCGTGCTGGATCGCGGCGTTAATGTCGTGGCTCAACTGGTCGCGCATCGCCCTTCGGATGGGGAGAAGCCATTCAGCTTGAGCAGCAATCCGGATCTCACGCTCGATCTGCTTAGACTACGCCATTCAGGGCGTGCCAATTTTCTCTTTGCGGGCGAGGTAAATTCCGAGCTGCCCTTCATGGTCGGTGACGCCGCACTCGGCTCAGATGAATTCGATCTGCTGCTGCAAAATCCGGCGCTGGATTTTCCACTGTTCGCGCCGCCGCGCGAGCCCATCACATTAACAGACTACGCCGTGGGTCTGCACTCCGCCACGCTCGTTCGCGATGGCGGCACGCTTCAGATCGGAATCGGCTCGCTGGGCGACGCAGCCGTCCAATCGTTGGTGTTGCGCCATCGTAAGAACGATGATTTCCGCCACGTTATCGAGCGGCTCCGAGTAGCAAATGCCGCACCTGAACTCAGTCGGTTCGACATTGGCCTTTATGCCTGCACTGAGATGTTCGTCGAAAGCTTCCTTGACCTCTATCATGCCGGCGTCCTCAAGCGAGAGGTCGACGGCGCTTTACTACACGCAGGATTCTTCCTGGGTTCGCGCGCCTTCTACCGGGCACTGCATGACATGCCGACCGAAGTCGCCGCCAGATTCCGCATGACGTCGATCTCTTATGTCAACGAGCTCTATCACGGCGAGGAAGAAAAACGTCGGGCACGCGTTCACGCGCGCTTTCTAAACGACGCGATCCTGGTATCGCTGCTTGGCGACGTCGTGTCTGACGGCCTCGATGATGGTCGCATCGTGAGCGGTGTCGGTGGCCAGTACAATTTCATTGCTCAAGGCTTCGCGCTGGACGGCGCTCGTTCAATTATCATGCTCCACGCCAGTCGCCTTTCTAGGGGCAAGGCTGAATCCAATATTCGATGGAACTATGGTCATACGACCATACCACGACACCTGCGCGACATCATCGTGACCGAATACGGCGTCGCCGATATTCGAGGCAAGAGTGACAGTGAAGTCATCGCGGCAATGTTGGCCATCGCCGATTCGCGGTGGCAAGACGAGCTGCTGCGCAAGGCCAAGGATGCCGGAAAAATTGCGCGTGGGTTCGAGATTCCTGAATACGCACGCGACAATACTCCGGAGGCCGTGGAACGGAAGCTCCGGTCTGCACTGCAAGCAGGATTGTTACCGGCCTTTCCGTTTGGAAGCGATTTCTCCGAAACGGAACGCAAGCTGATTCCCATGCTCCAAGAATTGAAGCATGCATCGAAATTACAGTTGCTTAGAGCGGTTCTGCGCGGGTTCGTGCGCCATGGGGAGGCGGATTGCCTGGAGCGCATGGGCTTGCTGAAGCCTCGTGGAATTCGAGAGCTCCTGTATGCGATGCTCCTGCGGGGCGTATCGCCAGAGGTTGGTTAACACAAAGTTTTGACAATATTGACTTGCGACGACGCGCTGTACTGCAGCTTTTTTATCCCGGCAGTAGCGAGGGCAGTGATCCTTGCTCAATAGATGATCACTTTTCAATAGAAGAGTTCCACCTTGAGCGATGCCAGCGTCTGAAACTTTGCCCAGGCAAGGGTGAGGTTGCAGACAGCCAGAAGCGCAAGACGCGCGCCAACAAGTTTATCAGTAACACCGCGGAACGCTCCCCCCGATCATATGTTGGACCCATTGCAGAAGCCGAATGGCTCTTGCACTCCAACAAAAATCCGGAACTGAGGAGACTACGATGGCCAATCCCCGTCCAAATGAAAAGCAGCCAGAGCAGCAGCGGCAAGAATCAGGCGGAACCCAAGCAGGATCCAGGCCCGAAAATATCCGGTCGATTTCAGATAACGAGACCCGGATTGCAGGCTCGGCAGCGGATATGGGTCAACGTGCGGCTCAAACCGGAGCCGAAATGTTCGACCATAACAAAGAAGCCGCTCAACAGCTTTGGGAACAGTCTACCGAACTGTTTGCCCATCTTGCGCGTCATTCCAGCGACCACATGGGCCGAATCCTGGGAATTTCGGGTGACAATGCCGAGGAGACCGCACGGCGGACGTCGCGCAGTTTCGACGCACTCCGCCAATCAGGAGATGTGATCGCGTCGGCCTCCCGCGATCTTTCGCGTGAATGGTTCGGCACCACGCGCGGCCTGATCGATGCTGGGGCCGGTCGGTTCGAGTCGCTTGCAAATTGCCGCAGCCCGAACGACATCTTCGCTATGCAACTCGAGATCATGCAGGCTAGCGTTCAGGCGACATTGCACGGCGCGAAAAGGGTTTCGGAAATTTCCGCCCAAGCGGCGGCCGACGCCACTCAGAAAATGTCGGAAGCGACGACGCGCGCGGCCTAACCGCAAATTCGGCGCCGCTACTCTTTAATAAGCGGCGTCGAATCCGTTTATGGGTTTGCGTTGGGGGGACCACAGGTGCCGGTACTGGAGTTTTTATGCCCTACGACGGGCGCGTACTTTGATAGCGGGGTACGCCTCGACACGAGATCGGCCGCAGAAACCCGGCTGAACATTGTGCTTGTCCGATGTCCGCAATGCCATCGGGAGCATCGATTCCTCCTTGCGGATGGGATCTTGGATCCGTTTGACAGGCTCCTCACCGAATTTTCCGATTAGAGTTGTTCGCTGGGTGGGACGTTCCGTCCATGTAAGCCAATGACCGCCCGCAAAGCGCGGCCGATTGCCCACCGTCGGGAACTCGGCTTGCGCCAGCCCTTTCGACCCATTCCCCTCTTGCATTGTGCAGTGCAGCATTTAGCTGAATGGCGGCAACAGGAAACGCACCGCCATGGCGAAGGATCGATCTCCTCTTGATTTCGCCCGCACCCCGCTTCGGTGGCAGAAGTTCCTTCGGGCGGTGGGTGCGAGTAACGCGATCGGCGGACAGCCTGCAGACCATCCCCAGTCCCGCTTGCGAGAGGTCTTCGAATTCGGATCGAACCCAGGCAAGTTGCGAATGTTCACTTATCTTCCGCCGGCCCTCGCGGACAATCCCGCGCTTGTCGTGGTCCTGCACGGATGCATCCAGACGGCGGCCGGGTACGATACAGGGGCCGGATGGTCTACTCTGGCGGACCGCTACGGTTTCGCGTTGCTTCTGCCGGAGCAGCAGCGTTCCAACAATCCGAACGGCTGTTTCAATTGGTTCCTGCCCGAGCACAGTCGGCGCAATCACGGCGAGCCACTTTCGATCCGTCAGATGATCGAAAAATCCGTCATCGATCATGGCATCGACCGACATCGGATATTCGTCACCGGTCTATCCGCCGGCGGCGCCATGACCTCCATCATGCTTGCTTGCTACCCTGACGTCTTCGCCGGAGGAGCCATCATCGCGGGCCTGCCTTATGGCGCCGCCACGAACGTGCAGCAGGCATTCGAGAGCATGCGCAAGAGTTCCTCCCGGTCGCCACGTGAGTGGGGCGACGTTGTCCGAAAGGCCTCGCCTCACCGAGGTTCGTGGCCGCGCGTGTCGGTGTGGCATGGAGATGCCGACACCACGGTGGTCCCGTCGAACGCATTGGAGCTACTCAAACAATGGACCGACGTGCACGATCTTCCGTTGTCTTCCTCAAAGATGACTCACGTTGACGGATATCCACGAGAAGTTTGGCTGAGCAAATCAGGTGAGGAGCTTATTGAAGCGTACACCATACCCAACATGGCGCATGGCACGCCGCTGGCGACCGGCGAGGCCGAGGGCGCATGCGGTGCGCCCGGACCGTTCCTGTTGCCAGTGGGGATTTCTTCATCTTATCGGATCGCAAAGTTTTTCGGCATCGCGTCCGCCCGAACTTCGGCGGACAAAAAAGTGGAGCTTCCCCGGCCATCTGTTCTTGTCGCAGAGGCGGAGCCGGTGTTGGAGAGCGACATACTGACAGGTGATGGGCCGCGCCGGCAGCAAGGTCCCAAGCCGCATTCGCCTAATATTGGCGCGATGATCAATAGTGCATTGAGGGCCGCCGGATTGATCAAGGAGTGAACGGATAGCCAGTAAGCCTGCTGGCGTAAGCGGAGGATGCCCCTTTAGGTCAGTACGTGGTTCCAAGCGGACATTCAGCCTGATGGGCACCGAAGCCTAGTCTAGCCCGGCGCGGCGAAAGCGCTCGAGATAGTGCTCGCGTTCGACGCCCTGCTTGATCGGCATTTCTCTGGCGATCCAGGCGAGTGAAATGCTCGGCTGCGCCCGACGCAACTCCTCCAGGGCAGTCTTGGCAGCGCGGCTATCGCCGACCATAGCGCTCGCCGCCGTCAGCACGCGGTGCCCGCCGACGAAATCGCTGCGTTCCCGGATCGCCTCGCGGGCGAGCCGCATGGCTTCCTCGTAATTGCGTTCGACGAACTGCGCATAAGCGGCAATGCCAGAATAAATCGCCGAGTACGGATCGCGTGGGCTCAGGCGCAAGGCGCGCTGTGCTGCCCGCGGCTCCTATTCCCGCCGTCGTGTGGCACGTCTCCGATACGCGGATCGCCATCGCAATCACAGTTTTGTCGTTTGTCGGCTGGTTGATCGTTCTGAGCAGCACATTTCTGATCAATCATTTCGAATTATTCGGGCTGCATCAGGTTGCCAACAACCTAACAGGCCGCATGATGCAGCCGCCGTCCTTCCGAACGCCGCTTTACTACAAGTTCGTGCGCCACCCGATCTATCTTGGCTTCATCGTTGCATTTTGGGCGGCGCCAATAATGACGGCTGGACACCTTCTTTTCGCGGCGGTCACTACCGCATATATCTTCGTGGGAATATCCATGGAAGAGCGCGACCTGATCACGGTCTTTGGCGACGAATATCGGCGCTACAAAGCGCGCGTGTCCATGATTGTTCCCTGGCATAAGTCGGCTTGATCGAATTTAAATTCGTTGGCGTTCGGGTGAGCGCGCTGCGTCGATGCCGGCCACGGCGAGGGCGTTCGGATGCAGCGCCGGCGAGAGCGACTTCGTGATGTTTGCTCCAATCGGCCCGGCGAGAATCCGGCATGCGCTTCACGAACCGATCGTTCGAGATGGCGTGAACCGATACCCGCTCACGGACAGAAGCGCCTTCAGATGTAAATACTTGCACGGCCCGCCGTAGGCCGTGATTGGGACCCAGGCCACTTAATCTCTTGTCTGGCCGACAAGCCTTCCCGACCTTGTTCCTAACGCAACCGTCCGGCCCATAAAGCCACGGTGCCGCTTCCGTGCTGCTCGGATTCGCTCTGGAACTTTGGTCCGCGACCGGACGGATGTTCCGGCCTCAAGCCGCGCCATAACCGTCACTTTTTCCCCGGAACCAAAATACCGCTAGCGCGTTCTGGCCTCGACGTGGTCTCGGCTGGGGGGAAATCAGCCAAGCAACACGACGTTGGAGGCGGCCGCCGCTAGGGACAAAAGTCCCGACGACCGCACGGCGCCATACGTATATGCTTGATGGACCGACCAGAAGGGTCGCGCCCAACTAGCTGGGAGGGGGTCAATGGCCGCGCGGGAATCGAAGCAGGCGAAGACCAAGGAGGTTCCGGCCGCCATAGCCGCTGCGCTCGCCACTGAGGGCGCCGCGACCGGCTTGAAGAGCCGCAATGGCTCGGCCGAGGGCCAGAACGGCTCGTCCGAATTGATCGAACTGCTCTCTGCCTTGCAGGCCATGCGCGCCGGTGACTTCTCCGTCCGCATGTCGGCCGTCCATCACGGCATCGCCGGCAAGATCGCCGACACGTTCAACGACATCGTCGCCGCCAACGAGCGGATGTCGCGCGAGCTGGAGCGCGTCGGCGAGGTCGTCGGTCGGGAAGGGCGCACCCGCCATCGGGTCAAATTCAGTATCTCAAGCGGCGCCTGGAGCGAGATGGAGCTCTCGGTCAACACCCTGATCGACGACCTGTTGTGGCCGACCAAGGAGGTGACCCGGGCGGTCGCCGCGGTGGCGCAGGGCGACTTGATCAAGACCGTGCGAACCGAAGTCGATGGCCGACCGCTCAAGGGCGAGTTCCTCGAGTCGGCGAACATCGTCAATACGATGATCAAGCAGCTCTCCGTCTTCACCTCGGAAGTTACGCGCGTCGCGCGCGAGGTCGGCACCGAGGGCAAGCTCGGCGGCCAGGCGCAGGTGCGCGAAGTCTCGGGCGTGTGGAAGGACCTCACCGAGTCGGTGAACTCGATGGCGTCCAACCTGACGGCCCAGGTGCGCAACATCGCCGAGGTGACAATCGCGGTCGCCAATGGCGACTTGTCGAAGAAGATCACCGTCGACGTGCGCGGCGAAATCCTTCAGCTCAAGGAAGCCATCAATACGATGGTGGACCAGTTGCGTTCCTTCGCCTCGGAAGTGACGCGCGTGGCGCGCGAGGTCGGCACCGACGGCAAGCTCGGCGGTCAGGCGATCGTGCCCGGCGTCGCCGGCACCTGGAAGGACCTGACAGACTCGGTCAACGCCATGTGCGGCAACCTGACCGACCAGGTGCGCAACATCGCCCAGGTGACCACCGCCGTTGCGCGCGGCGACCTGTCGCGCAAGATCACGGTGGACGTGCGCGGTGAAATCCTCGAGCTCAAGGACACCATCAATACGATGGTGGACCAGTTGAACGGCTTCGCTTCGGAAGTAACGCGCGTCGCGCGCGAAGTGGGCACCGAAGGCAAGCTCGGCGGTCAGGCCCAGGTGCCCGGCGTCGCCGGTACCTGGAAGGACTTGACCGACAACGTCAACTTCATGGCGTCGAACCTGACGGCGCAGGTCCGCAACATCGCCGAGGTGGCGACCGCCATCGCCGGCGGCGACCTGTCGAAGAAGATCACCGTCAACGTCTCGGGCGAAATCCTTCAGTTGAAGGAAACAATCAACACGATGGTGGACCAGCTCAACGCGTTTGCCGGCGAGGTGACGCGCGTCGCGCGCGAGGTCGGCACCGAGGGCCGGCTCGGCGGTCAGGCCAACGTGCTCGGCGTCGCCGGCACGTGGAAGGATTTGACCGACTCCGTGAACTCGATGGCATCGAACCTCACTGCGCAGGTCCGCAACATCGCCGAAGTGACGACCGCCGTCGCCGGCGGCGACCTGTCGAAGAAGATCACCGTCGACGTCAAGGGCGAAATTCTCGAACTGAAGGACACCATCAACACGATGGTGGACCAGCTCAACGCCTTTGCCGGCGAGGTGACGCGCGTCGCTCGCGAGGTCGGCACCGAAGGCAAGCTCGGCGGCCAGGCCATGGTGCGCGGCGTCGCCGGCACCTGGAAGGATTTGACCGACTCCGTGAACTCCATGGCGTCGAACCTCACCGGTCAGGTCCGTAACATCGCCGAAGTCGCGACCGCGGTCGCACAAGGCGACCTTTCGAAGAAGATCACGGTGAACGTCTCCGGCGAAATCCTTCGCCTGAAGGAGACGCTGAACACGATGGTCGACCAGCTCAACGCCTTCGCCTCGGAAGTGACGCGCGTGGCGCGCGAGGTCGGCACCGAAGGCAAGCTCGGCGGACAGGCCGAGGTGCCCGGCGTGGCCGGCACGTGGAAGGATTTGACCGACAGCGTGAACTCAATGGCCGGCAACCTGACCGGCCAGGTGCGCAACATTGCCGAGGTGGCGACCGCCATCGCCGGCGGCGACTTGTCGCGCAAGATCACGGTCGACGTGCGCGGCGAAATCCTTCAGCTGAAGGAAACGCTGAACACGATGGTGGACCAGCTCAACCGCTTCGCCGGCGAGGTGACGCGCGTGGCGCGCGAGGTCGGCACCGAAGGGCGTCTCGGCGGCCAGGCCAACGTGCCCGGCGTCGCCGGCACCTGGAAGGACTTGACCGACTCTGTGAACTCGATGGCCGGCAACCTGACGGCCCAGGTCCGCAACATCGCCGAAGTCACCACCGCGGTGGCGCGCGGTGACCTGTCGCGCAAGATCACCGTGGACGTGCGCGGCGAAATCCTTCAGCTCAAGGACACCATCAACACGATGGTGGACCAGCTCAACGCCTTCGCCGGCGAGGTGACGCGCGTCGCGCGCGAAGTCGGCACCGAAGGCAAGCTTGGCGGCCAGGCCGAAGTGCCCGGCGTCGCCGGCACCTGGAAGGACCTGACCGACAACGTCAACTTCATGGCGTCGAACCTGACCGCTCAAGTCCGCAACATCGCCGAGGTGGCGACCGCGATCGCCAACGGCGACTTGTCGAAGAAGATCACCGTCGACGTGCGCGGCGAAATCCTGCTGCTGAAGGAAACGCTGAACACGATGGTGGAGCAGCTCCGCTCCTTCGCAGCGGAAGTGACGCGCGTGGCGCGCGAGGTCGGCACCGAAGGCCGTCTCGGCGGCCAGGCGGTGGTGCCCGGCGTCGGTGGCACTTGGAAGGATCTGACCGACAACGTCAACCTGCTCGCCGCCAATCTGACCACGCAGGTGCGCAATATCGCCGAAGTCACGACCGCCGTGGCGCGCGGCGACCTGTCGCGCAAGATCACCGTCGACGTGAAGGGCGAAATTCTCGAACTGAAGAACACCATCAACACGATGGTGGACCAGCTCAACGCCTTCGCCTCGGAAGTGACGCGCGTGGCGCGCGAGGTCGGCACCGAGGGCAAGCTCGGCGGCCAGGCGGAAGTGCCCGGCGTCGCCGGCACCTGGAAGGACCTGACCGACACCGTGAACGTGATGGCGGCGAACCTGACCGAGCAGGTGCGCGGCATCGTCAAGGTGGTGACGGCGGTCGCCAACGGCGACCTCAAGCAGAACCTGACGGTGAAGTCGAAAGGCGAGGTCGCCGCGCTCGCCGAGACCATCAACAACATGACCGAGACGCTGGCGACCTTCGCCGATCAGGTCACGACCGTGGCGCGCGAAGTGGGCGTCGAAGGCCGTCTCGGCGGTCAGGCCAACGTGCCGGGCGCCGCCGGCACCTGGAAGGACTTGACCGGCAACGTCAACCTGTTGGCGGCGAACCTGACCACGCAGGTGCGCGCCATCGCCGAGGTCGCGACCGCAGTGACCAAGGGCGATTTGACGCGGTCGATTCAGGTCGATGCGCGCGGCGAAGTGGCCGAGCTGAAAGACAATATCAACACGATGATCGACAATTTGCGCCTGACGACCGAGCGCAACACGGAGCAGGACTGGCTGAAGACGAACCTCGCCAAGTTCACCAACATGCTCCAGGGCCAGCGCGATCTCGGCACCGTCGGCCGGCTGCTGTTGACCGAGCTCACGCCGCTCGTCAATGCGCAGCAGAGCGTCATCTACCAGATGGAAGTCGACAACGAGGCGCGCCTCCAGCTGCTGTCGTCCTACGCCGGCATGGAGGAGGGCGGCCACCCGTCGGCCTTGAGGCTCGGCGAAGGGCTGATCGGCCAGTGCGCGATCGACAAGCGCCGCCTGCTGATCACCGACATTCCGGACGAGGCCGTGCCGATTTCCTCGGCGTTGTTCAAGGCGCCGCCGCGCAATATCGTCGTGCTGCCGGTCCTGTTCGAGAGTCAGGTCAAGGCCGTCATCGAGCTCGCCTCGATCGACGCCTTCACGCCGTTGCAGCTCACCTTCCTTGAACAGCTCACCGCCTCGATCGGCATCGTGCTCAACTCGATCGAAGCGACGATGCAGACCGAAGGCTTCCTCAAGCAGTCGCAACAGCTCGCCGCCGAGTTGCAGTCGCAGCAGAAGGAGTTGCAGCAGACCAACGAGCAGCTCGAGCAGAAGGCGCAGCAACTCGCAGAACGCAACGTCGAAGTCGAGCGCAAGAACCAGGAGATAGAGCAGGCGCGGCGCGAACTCGAGGAAAAGGCCACCGAGCTGGCGCTGACCTCGAAGTACAAGTCGGAATTCCTCGCCAACATGTCGCACGAGCTGCGCACGCCGCTCAATTCGATCCTCATCCTCGGCCAGCAGCTCGGCGAGAACCCGGAAGGGAATCTGTCCGCGAAGCAGGTCGAGTTCGCCCGCACCATCCACGGCGCGGGAACCGACCTCCTGAATCTCATCAGCGACATTCTCGACCTGTCCAAGATCGAGTCGGGCACGGTCACCGTCGAGGCGGAGGAGATCTTCTTTTCCAACCTGCTCGAGGCCGTCGGCCGTCCGTTCCGCCACGAGGCGGAATCGAGAGACCTGGGCTTCGAGCTCAATCTCGATCCGGCGCTCGAACGCAGCATCACCACCGACTCCAAGCGACTGCAGCAGGTGCTCAAGAACCTGCTGTCCAACGCCTTCAAGTTCACCTCCCGCGGCGCCGTGCAATTGCGCGTCTCGCGCGCGACCAGCGGGTGGAGCACGAACCACCCGGTGCTCGGGCAGGCGGCGGGAGTCGCCGCGTTTGAAGTTTCGGACAGCGGCATCGGCATCCCGCCCGAGAAGCAGAAGATCATTTTCGAGGCGTTCCAGCAGGCCGACGCCTCAACCAGCCGCAAATACGGAGGCACCGGTCTTGGCCTTGCCATCAGCCGCGAACTGGCGAGCCTGCTTGGCGGAGAAATTCAGCTGCGAAGCACGCCGGGCGTCGGCAGCGCGTTCACGCTATACCTGCCGCTGCAATATGCCGGCTCGACGATCGCGGCGCGGTCGAACGGGCCTGCTGCTGCGTTCCACGCGGTCTCGCCTCCGATCCTGCTGCCGCCGGAACGGGTCCTCGAGCCGATCCCCGATGACCGACGCGTGCTCGAGCCCGGCGACTCGATCCTGCTGATCGTCGAGGACGATCCGCATTACGGCCGGGTGCTCGCCGACCTCGCGCGGATCAAGGGCTTCAAGGTTCTCGTCGCCACAACCGGAGCCCAGGCGCTCGAACTCGCCAAGCAATATCAGCCGACCGCGGTATCGCTCGACGTCTTCCTGCCCGACATGCTCGGCTGGAGCGTGCTCGGCCAGCTCAAGCAGAATCCGCTGACGCGGCACATTCCGGTGCAGATCGTCACGCAGGACGAAGACCGGCAGCACGGGCTTGCGCGCGGCGCCTTCTCCT
>Ga0208357_1000620_pt1 | contig 28015 bp, 33 predicted proteins | sample NGESurdeep092012_6_FD_184487 | JGI IMG/M metagenome (GOLD analysis project Ga0208357, IMG submission 184487) | Arctic peat soil microbial communities from Barrow, Alaska - NGEE Surface sample F52-2 deep-092012 (SPAdes) | ecosystem: Environmental > Terrestrial > Soil > Wetlands > Peat ...
ACGCCTTTCGTCCGCGTCCGACACGGAAGCCGCGGTTTGCCTCGATTGTTGCAACTGCCGCCTCATCGACATCCGAAGCGTACACGCAACGCCAACCCGCATGTTCCAGGCCTAGGTCGAGCCCACCTGCGCCCGAGAATAATGAGATAAATGCTGGATCAGACTGCATTATCCGACCTCGTTCAGGCGTTCTGTTCGGGTCAGCATCTCACCTACACGAAGGTGATTTGGCAAACTGTTCGCCCCAACTAATCCGGTTTATTCCCATCAACTTTGGGGAAAACATTCAGGTCGGTGAACACAGTCAGAAGCACATCTTGGCGTCCCCCGACGGCACTTATGTTCTCTATATGTTCTAACGGCGCCAAAGTCAAACCGCTAGGATCGGCACAAGAGTATTTCCCCTTTCCTAGCTCTTCCTACGCCTCCCCCTACTCCCCTTCGGCCACTTACCCGGCCAGCCGACGATGTATTCCTCGAGCTTCTCGTCGGGCACGTCGGCCTCGCTGGCGGCGACGCGGCCGCGCACCGAGACGCCGGCCTTGTGCACCGTCTCGGGATCGCCGGAGACGAGCGGGTGCCACCAGGCGAGGTCCTGCCCGTTGGCCACGAGCCGATAGGCGCAGGTCGGCGGCAGCCAGGTGAGCCTGCGCACATTGCGCCAGGTCAGCCGCACGCAATCGGGCACCTGCTTCTGGCGGTGCGTGTAGTCCTTGCAGCGGCAGGTGTCGCCGTCGAGCAGCACGCAGCCGACATCGGTGAACACCGTCTCGTTGGTGTCGTCGTCCAAGAGCTTGTTGAGGCAGCAGCGGCCGCAGCCGTCGCACAGGCTCTCCCACTCCTGCGAGGTCATCTCGGAGAGCTTCTTGCGCTTCCAGAAGGGAGGGTCGGTCGTCTTGTCCGCCATGGGTGCGTTGTGCCGGGCGGCGGGCGCGGAAGCAACTTCCTTTACCCTCCCCCGCCGAAGTCGGATGGATCCGACTTCGGCCAGTTCAAATGCCGAACTCGGGTAAACCCGAGTTCGGTGGGGAGGGTCGACGCCGGCGCTTTCTTCACCCTCCCCCTTGTGGGGAGGGTCGACGCCGCAGGCGTCGGGGTGGGGGTCATCGCGAATACAACGCGCCCCCTCGCCCCTATTCGCCCGCAATCTCCGTTCACCTTGGGAACAGGTCGCGGCCCGGCGGCATTTCCGCCGCGCCCCGCTATGCGCTACATTGGGCTAGCCTGGCGCAGTCCCGCCGAACGAACCGTAACCCCCTGATCGAACGAGCAAAGCCTTGCGCGACCTGTTTCCCGAGGACTGGCGGCCGAACCTGAGGAAGAAGTTTCTCGGCCTCGATTCCTGGGTCGACTTCAGCCTGTTCCGCTCGGCCCGGGGGCTGCGCGAGAGCTACGAGCGCTTCTCCACCTTCATGGACCGCTTCCACGCCGCCGGCCTGAGGCGCGTCTTCGCCGAAATCTTCTCCGAAAGCGCCACGCTCGGCGCGCTCGGCCTCATCGCCATGCTGGCGCTGGCCATGCCGGCCTTCCGCATGACCTCGGACGACGACTGGCTCAAGAAGTCGGAACTGTCGGTCACTTTCCTCGACCGCTACGGCAACGAGGTCGGCCAGCGCGGCGTGCGCCACAACGATTCGATCCCGCTCGACCAGTTCCCCGACGCCCTGATCAAGGCGGTGCTGGCGACCGAGGACCGGCGCTTCTACGACCATTTCGGCGTCGACATCACCGGCACCTTGCGCGCGCTCGCCACCAATGCGCGCGCCGGCGGCGTCGTCCAGGGCGGCTCGACGCTGACGCAGCAGCTCGCCAAGAACCTGTTCTTGTCGAACGAGCGCACCATCGACCGCAAGATCAAGGAGGCGTTCCTCGCTTTGTGGCTCGAGGCGCGGCTGACCAAGAACGAGATTTTGAAGCTGTATTTGGACCGCGCCTATATGGGCGGCGGCGCCTTCGGCGTCGACGCGGCGGCGGAGTATTATTTCAACAAGTCGGCGCGCGACGTCGACCTCGCCGAGGCGGCGATGCTGGCCGGCCTGTTCAAGGCGCCGACCAAGTTTTCGCCCAACGTCAACCTGCCGGCGGCGCGGGCGCGGGCCAACGTCGTATTGGACAATCTCGTCGACACCGGATTCATGACCGAGGGACAGGTGTTCGGCGCCCGCCGCCACCCCGCCACCCCCGTCGACCGCCGCGACGACCACGCGCCGAACTACTATCTCGATTACGCCTTCGACGAGATGAAGAAGCTGGTCGAGACTTTCCCCAAATCGATGACCGAGCGCGTTTTCGTCGTGCGCACCGCGCTCGACACCAATCTTCAGCGCGCCGCCGACGCGGCGGTGGAGAATACGCTGCGGCAGTATGGTGACGAATACAACGCGCACCAGGCCGACGCGGTGCTGATGGACGTCGATGGTTCCGTGCGCGCGATGGTCGGCGGCCGCGATTATGGCGCCAGCCAGTTCAACCGCGCCACCGACGCGATGCGCCAGCCGGGCTCGTCGTTCAAGCCCTACGTCTACGCCACCGCGCTTGAGCACGGGCTCAAGCCGACCTCGATCGTCGTCGACGCGCCGATCTGCCTCGGCAATTGGTGCCCGCACAATTACGGCGGCCGCTATCGCGGAGCGATGCCGCTGATCACGGCGCTGACGCACTCGATCAACACCGTCGCCGTGCGTCTCTCGGTCATCGTCGGCGACGGTAACCCGAAGCTCGGACGCGCCCGCATCATCAAGACCGCGCGCGACATGGGCATCACGACACCCCTGCCCGACACGCCGTCGCTGCCGATCGGCGCCGACGCCGTGACCATGATCGAGCACGTCGGCGCCTACGGCACCTTCCCCAATCTCGGCATGAAGGTGACGCCGCACGCAATCCTCGAAGTCCGCACCGGCGACGGCAAGGTGGCCTGGCGCTTCGACCGCGACGGCCCGAAATCGAAGCGGGTTCTGCCGCAGCACGTCGCCGAGGACATGATCAAGATGATGAACAGCGTCATCGAGAATGGGACGGCACGCCGCGCGCGTCTCGACGGCATCGTCGCCGCCGGCAAGACCGGCACGACCAACGCTTACCGCGACGCCTGGTTCATGGGCTACACCGGCAATTTCGTGTGCGGCGTCTGGTTCGGCAATGACGACTATACGCCCACCAACCGCATGACCGGCGGCGCGCTGCCGGCGATGACCTGGCACCAGATCATGGAATATGCCCACCAGGGCATCGAAGTTAAACAGTTGCCCGGCATCCCCGTGCCCGGCGTCCGCGCGCCGATCGTGGCCGAGGCCAAGGCCAAGCCCGGCGAAGCGCCGCCGCCGCGACCGCGCCTGCTCACCAAGCGCGGCGCCGACACGCTGGTGCGGATCGAGCACCTGATGGATGACGCGAGCCGGGCGCTCGGCCCGCTGCCGACGGTCGCCACCGACACCAAGAAACAAGCCGGCGTGGCCAACCGCGGGGCCTCGCTGACCGCCGCGCTCGAAGGGCGCGCCTTTGTCCGGAACTGATTAGCCGGGCGTCGCGCTCCGGCGTAGTCTCCTCATCTCGAATCAGGGCTCCTCCCGCGGTCATCTCGTGCGGCTGCTATTCGCAACACTTTTCACACTCTTCGTCGCGGCCGCGGTCGGTCTCGGCGCGACTTATTTTGCGCTCACGCGCGGCGCCGCTTTCGGCGCCTTGCGCATCGGCGTTTGGACTGCGTGGCCGAAAACAGGGACGGTCGATGCCGATCCCTATGCGCGCGCGGCGATCGCCCGGAATGGCGTGCTGCCGATCGCGCTTGGCGATGGCGTGTCCTTCTCGGCGACGGCGGATGATGTCGGCCGGCCACTCGACGGGCGCTGCGACGTCGAAATCGAAGGCATAACACCGCAGGCCCGCTTCTGGACGCTGACGCTTTACGGCGTGAATGGCGAATTGGTCGCCAATTCGGTCGACCGCCACGGCTTCACCAGCGAGGAGATCGTGCGCCGCTCCGACGGCTCCTTCGCCATCACCGTCGGCCCGCGCGCCAGCGCCGGCAACTGGCTGCCGACCGGCGGCATCGAGCGTTATCAGGTCGCGTTGCGCTTCTACGACACCGCTGTCGGGGTCTCCACCAAGGCCGGCCGCGAAGTGCCGATGCCCTCGGTGGTCACCAGGAGTTGCCCATGATCCGCTGGCTGCTCCTCATGCTCGGCGGCGTGTTGCTTGGCGGCATCGTGCATATCGCCACGGTCATTATCCTCCCACGCACCGCGACACAGGACGCCTATTCGCGGCTATCGACAATCGCGCCGGTGAACAAGGTGACGCCGTTACCCCAACCGACGGCCGGCACGTCGCTGATGCCGCTGATGGATCCGGCGATGGCGGTCGCGGTCTGCCGCTACGACCTCTCGCAAGGCCCGCTCAAGCTGTCGGTGCCGGTGAGCCCCGCTTATACTTCCGTGTCATTCTACACGCGGACCGACGTCGCCTATTACGCGATCAATGACCGTGCCGCCGGCCGGCGTGTGATCGAGCTCGACTTGATGACGGCCGCGCAACACGAGCAGATCCCGGAAGAAGAGAACGTCACCGCAGCGGATCGCCTGATCGTCGAGTCGCCGACTGCGACCGGGCTGATCGCCATCCACGCGCTCGCGCCGGAACCGGGATTGATGCCGAAGGCTGCGGCCGCCGTCAGCGCCGCGACATGTACGCCGGCGCAAGCCGGCGCGGATCGGTGATCAGCGCGCCGAGACGAGACTCTGCTCGCGCGTCCAGCCGGGCGGCAGGTGCGTCCGATACCACGCGACCTTGGCGCGCAGTTCGTTGAGCGCATGCTCGACCTGCACCGCTTCCGGATTAGGCGTCATGACGACCAGACGTTCAAGTGCGAACTTGTAAGCTGCGACGCGCTCGTCGAGCGATTTTCGCACCAGGACGACGATCGAGGCATTCTCGTCGACGCGGCGCAACGCGTTGCTGCGCTCCCGCTCGCTCAGCGACGAAACGTAGAACAGGCTCTTGCGCCTTTTGCCGTCGATGTCGAGCACCCGCGATGCAGTCTCGAAGAACTGCGGCAGCCGCGTCGAGTCGTTGCGGATGTCGTCCGTCAGTAGCCCGTAGCGTGACGAGGCGGTGCGGCGCTCGTCGCTGAACAGATGGGTCGTATAAGCGCTCACGTTGAAGTCGGTGCGATGGTCGGCGCCGATGACGCCGTATTCGCCTGCGACCGAATAGAACTTGTGCCGGTCGTATGGCCACTCGATCAGCGGATAGGCCAGATCGCGCAGCGCGCGCTCATCCTCGGTTAAGGGGAAATCCGAGGGCCAGGTCGGCTTGCCGGCGATGGCGTCGAGCGACAACCAGTCATGCATGTCGGCGCGGCTCGCCGACGGGCTGATTTCCTGGAAGTCGCCTTGCGTACCGCAGCCGCCGAGAGCGGCCAGCGCTGCGAGCACGAGCAATCGTGGAGCCCATACGGGGCCGCACCGGTGCCGTTGCAGCGCAGTTCGCATCGAATCCTTCGATTCCGGAACTCAGCGTGCGCGCCGGCGGCGGCGCCCGTGATTGTTGCCGGAATGCGGTTCAAGTCCGTTGCTGTCGTCCGGTAACCGCTCGACGCGGACGACCGGTAATATGATCACGGTCGCAGGTTCGGTGGTGGCATCGATGTATCTGCCGCCACGCGTACTCACCGTCTCATCTGGAAAACGGATAACTTCGCCCATTGCAGCCCCTCTTCCGCGCCGGCGATGCTTTTTTACGCCCGCCGGATCGGCGCATGCAGACGATTAGAGGCGTCCAAGGTTAACGGCCTGTTAAAGGCATCGCTCTAATGTCCGGCCATTGACGGTGTGTGTAAAGCGTCGCGTCATGACCAGGTTCTCTCACCTTCCCCATCTCGACGGCCTGCTGGATCTCGCATGCCGCGACGGCGTCGACATCCGCCCGACGCTGCTGCGCGTCGTGACCGACCTCTATGTACAAAAGCCGTTCCACACGGCCGAGGAAGAGACCCAATACATCGAATTGGCGAACGGGCTCGTCGACGGCGTCGATCCCGCCACGCAACAGATCGTTGCGGCAACGCTCCGCGCTTATCCGGCCGCGCCGGCGGCCGTGCTCTGCAAGCTCACCGGTGAAGCCTCCGCGCCGGTCAAGGCGCCCGCGGCGCCCGCTACCCCCGCTGCGCCCGGTGCGCGCGACGAACTCGTCGAACTCTTTTTCTCGGCTTCGCGCGATGAACGCCGGCTAATCCTGGCCAACCTGATGTCCATCGGCACCGCGAGGACGGCAGCGAGCGCGCCCGCCGATACATTGGCGCGGCTCGAGACAGCCGCACTCCAACGCGACGCGGCCGGCTTCAGCCGCACGCTCGCGGCGGCACTCGGCGTCGCGCCGGCTCTCGCCGAGCGCATTACGCACGATGGCTCGGGCGAACCGCTGGTGGTCGCAGCGAGAGCCCTCGGGATGACGGCGGCGATGCTTCAGCGCGTGCTGCTCTTCCTCAATCCGGCAATCGGTCAGTCGGTGCAGCGCGTCTACGACCTCGCCCAACTCTTCGACGAGATGACACCCGAAGCCGCGGCACAGATGGCCGCCATCTGGCGTGCTCCGCTCGCGCGCAGGAAGCCAAAGCACGAGCCGGTGCATTGGGACGACGAGCGGCGCTCGGCGCGGTCATTCGGCAACTCGGCGCGCCGGGCGCGAAACGATCGCGCCGTGCCGCCCGCGCGAAAGAGCGAACGGTCTCGCTGATCAGACCAGTGCCTCGTCGAGGAAGTGGCGGCCCCGACGGTCTTCGACCTCGACGATCCACACGTCCGGATCGAACCTCATTTCCTTCGTCATCCGCGTTTCGATATCGGCATCGGGCGCGTGCGATTGAGCGCCCATCAGCACTGTGAACAGGCGCTCCGCGGGGCGGGCCTCGTCGAACATTGCTTGCGGCGCGGGCCCATAAAGTGTGCCGGTGCCGTCCAGGCGATTGAGCTTGATGAGGATGGCGCCGGCGTCCTCCGCGCCGCGCCGGCGCACAGCGGCGAAGGCGCCCTCGACGTCACACCGCCGCAGATAAGCGGATACCCAGATGCTCGATTTCAGTCGCATGACATGTCCGGGGTCGCCGTCAGGCGCTGATAACACGCCGGGCGCGCGTCATTCCAGCGGACGGCCGACCACGCTCGACAGCTCGCGGACGAGCCGCTCGGAAATCTGGCCGGTGACCGGCATGCCGCGTGCGCGCTCGAAGCGCTCGATCGCCGCGCGCGTGTCGGGACCGTAGGTGCCCGTCGGACTCACTGGGCCGTAGGCGAAGTCGTTGAGCGCGCGCTGCACCGCGAGGAGGCGGTCCGACGGCGCGATCAGAGCCGCGATCGGGTCGTTCTTGCGAACCGGGACCGCCGCGCGCTTGCCCGGCGCCGCCATGATGGCCTGCAGCAGCGCGTCGCTGGCATCGGCGTTCACGCGCGCGCCGGTCGCCTGCACGAAATCGCGCACGGCCGCGTCGGTGCGCGCGCCCCAGACGCCGTCGACCGTGCCGTCGTAATAGCCGCGCCGATTGAGCTCGCGCTGGATGTTGCCGACGAGCTGGGCGCGGAGTTGCTCGCTCGCCGCTGGCGCCGGCGCAGGCTGTGCGATCGGCGCCGGTATCGGCAGCGGCGTCACGACCGGCGCGAGCATCGACGGACGAGGCGGCGCGTTGGGCACCTGATGCGTGTGCGGCCGCGCGGCGAAGATCGGCGCCGGATGCGGTCCCTTCTGCAGGAACAGCGCGTTGGTGAAGATCCAGCCTGTCGCCACCGTGCCCATCATCAGCGCGACAAATTCGCGCGGATGGCGCGCAATCAAGACGCCGGTTCTACTGAGTCGGCCGACCGGAACGGCTTGAACGCGAGCGGAGGCGTTACGCACTTTTCTTGACCTGGGCATGAATGTCGGAATTGGCCGTTGCGGCGAGTTCGTGGGCGCGCTCGGTAACGAGCTTGATCGGATCGGCGCGATGTCCGCCTTCGCAATCGAGCGGGAGCCGCACCGTCACCCGCGTTCCCTTGCCGAGGCGGCTCGCGATGTCAACCTCACCATCATGCAGCCGCACGAGTCCCTTCACGATTGACAGGCCGAGTCCGGTCCCGTCGTGCCGGCGATCATAGGATGCGCGCGCCTGGAAGAACGCTTCGCCGATGCGCGGCAGGTCGTCCTCGCCGATGCCGACGCCGGTATCCTCGACAACAAGCGCGAGCTTGGCGCCCTCGCAATGGGCACTCACGGTCACGCGGCCGTCGCGCGGCGTGAACTTCACCGCGTTGGAAATGAGGTTGATCAGGATCTGGTTGAACGCACGCCGGTCGGCGACGATTTCAGGCAGATCGAGCGCGATCCGGGTCTTGATATCGACAGCCGCCTCGCGTGCCTTCAGTGCAAGAAGGTCGCAGCAGCTCACGATCGCGATGCCGGCCGCGAAAGGCTCCGGCGTGATCTCGAAATTGCCGGTCTCCATCTTCGACATATCGAGGATGCCATTGACCACCGAAAGGAGGTGAAGACCGGAATCGTTGATCAGCTTGGCGTATTCCAGCTTGCGCGACGGTTCGAGCACGAGCGAGTCGTTGGTCAGCATTTCCGAGAAGCCGATGATGGCGTTGAGCGGCGTGCGCAGCTCATGACTCATTGTTGCCAGGAAGCGGTTCTTGGCCGCGCCGGCGCGCTCTTGCTCGGCGCGGGCGATCTCCAGCGCGCGCTCATTGGTCTTGCGCTCGCTGACGTCGCGCAGCACGGCGACGACCTCGCGCTGCGCCGGCGTGTCGCCGGCAGCACGGTCGAGCGGCTGGCAGCGCATCTCCACCCAGACAAATTGGACGCCGCGGTCGCCGTCGCGGCGGATGCGGAATTCGACCGAACGCGGCTCACCGAGCGAAGCGGCATCGGCAAGCGCGGTAAGATAGCCCGGCCGATCCGTGACATGGACGCGATCGAAGAGGCCGTGGCCATTGAGCTCGCTGGCGCGCACGCCGAACAAGGGCTCCGCCGCCGGCGAAACGAACAGCACCGCGCCGTTCTCGCCGTGACGGGTTATGACGTCGGTCATGTTGCGCGCAAGCAGGCGGTACCGGTCTTCCTCTGCGTAGAGCAGCCAGAAGCTCGTGCGCGCAAGCGATTCCGCACCGAGCGCGATGCCTGTGGCGTAGAGCGCGGCGGAGATGATGCCCATAGCGGCGAGCGCACCGTTGCCGCCGCCCATCAGCGATGGTGGCGGCAGAACGTGGGCGATGCTGAGCGTCATGAGGAGCCCGGCGGCACCGAGAGCGAAGCTGGACGCCAGCGCCACGACTCGGCGCGAAGCCGACAGCGACGCTTCCAGCGGCACCACGACGAGCCAGATTGCAGCGAAGGAGGCGATGCCGCCGGTGCACCACGCGACCACGGCGACAAGGCCGGTCAGGGACAGCGACGAGAGCACATGCGCGCTTTCGTAACTCCCGGTGCGCGACAGGAAATAAGCGACGAGGATGGGCGCCACAAGCCAGGCGAAGACGAAGACCTCGAGCAGGCTCGGCACACCGCGGAAAGCCAGATAGACGGGAAAGCTTGCGAGCGCCGCGAAGCTGCCGACCAGCCGTGGCGCAATGAATGAGCGATGGCGCGCGGCCGTCAGCGCGTCAGCCTGCGCCGCCGGATGCACCAAGGCATCGACATAGTTCCACACTGGCGTGAGGAAGCTCACGGTCCCTGTCCCTCGTCCCGACTGAAAAGACGCGCCCCTTATTGCTGATGAAAGCTTAGGGAGGCCCCATTAAGCGAACGCTAAAAGTCGAACGGTTTTGCCCGTTCTTTGCGCATTGCCGCAGCGATCGGGCCGCTTCCACCCGCGTATCCGCACGCATGGTGAACGGTCTGTTGCCGCATCTCATCGCGGTTACGTTGCGCTAACCATGCGCAGCGCCGCGAGGGAGCAAATGCGCGGGCGAAGATATTTAAAACTTGAGACGAAGTCGATCATGTCGAATTGTCTGAAAATTCGCCTCGCATTCGCGGAGACTTTGAGCCAAATCGTCACGTCAGACCGAACGACAACTTCAAGCTCGTCTGCTACGTTTCTGGCCAAGGCGGGAACAAACCGCCGGGATAAATGGGTGGGTCATGTTCTTCCTGTTGCGAATGGGGTTCTGGCTAGGCGTCGTCTGCCTGCTGTTGCCGGCAGGCGGTGCGAAGTCGCCGGACGCGAAAATCGACGCCACGCAGGCAATGACGGTGGCGAGTGCCGCGGTGTCCGACGCGCGCGGCTTCTGCGAGCGTCAACCGGATGCCTGCGTCAGCGGCGGCAAGGTCGCGGTCGCGCTCGGCCAGCGAGCCGAGGCCGGCGCGCGCACGCTCTATCAATTCATCAGCGAGCGGCTCGCGGACAAGCCCGCCGAGGCCGAGAAGACGGCGCAGGCCGATAGGCCGGCCGCCAAGCTGGTCGCGGTCTCCGACCGGAGGCGCGGCACGCTCACTCGCAACGACATGCAGCCGGCCTGGCACGCGCCGGTTCCGCTGCCGCCGAGGCGCGCGCGTCCCGCGGTCTGAGCCAACATCTGAAGCGCCGGCCGCCGCCGTTTCGCGCGGCGACCCAGATTTTTGGCCATTCTCCGTCGGGAGCCCTATATATCGGCCATGATGCGGCGACGCGCGCCGCGCGAGCATGATGGCCGAATGACCGGAATCGACGAGATCATCGACAACTTCGCCCTGCTGGACGAGTGGGACGACCGCTACCGTTACGTCATCGAGCTCGGCCGCACACTGCAGCCGCTGGCGGACGACCAGCACAGCGAGGCCAACAAGGTGCGCGGCTGCACCAGCCAGGTCTGGCTGGTCACGCATACGAGGCCTGACGGCACCGGCGGTCCCGTCCTCGATTTCGAGGGCGATAGTGACGCGCACATCGTGCGCGGACTGGTGGCGATCCTGTTCGCGATCTACTCGGGCAAGACCGCGCGCGAAATCGTCGATACCGACGCGATCGCCATTTTCGACAGATTGGGCCTGCGCGAGAACCTGACGCCGCAGCGCTCGAACGGCCTGCGCTCGATGGTCGAGCGCATCCGCGCCGACGCCGATGCGGCGCTGGCCACCGCCGCTTGAAGCTCACTCCGCCGTGAATTTGGCCGTCAATTTGGCGTCGTCATCGAGCCACGTGCGCAGCGGCGGACGAGAACGGCCTTTTGCCTGCGGCGCGTAACCATAGTGGCGCGCGAGCCGCTCGAGCGCGAGGCGCAGCACGATCTTGGCCGACCGCGAGGGCCATCGCCGCTCGCGCTCGACGTCCTCGAGGCCTTTGAGAAAGCAGCACACGTCGAGCAGAAGGCCGGAAAATTCCGGACCTACGGCGTCGAGCGCGTCATGCACGCGCCGCCGAGCATCGGCCATCGTGTCGGTCGGGTCGATGGCCGCGCCGCCGCCGCCGGAGGACATCGGGCTCGACCAGTTGGTACCGCTCCGCGGCATCAGGTCGGCAAGTGTGAAGTCGCGCCTGAGGCGTTCGCCCGCCTGCACCTGATGAGGCTCGATCAACGCGCCACCGTCGCGCGCGCGCCGGCGGGCAAGCCAGGCGAGCGGGCTCTCGAGCGCGTCGACTGTGACATCGGCTGTCCCAAGCGACGTGACGATCCGTTGCCGGTCAAGCGCGAGGTGCTGCGCGCGGAACCGGTCGATCGGCTCGGGATTGTCGGCGCGCCGTGCCCGCCGCTGTCCCTTGCCGGCAGAGATGACGATCGATTTGGAGTGTGGCGGCATCCAGGAACCCTCCGACGGCTTGAGCCCGTCAGGAGCGATAAATGTTGGCGATTATCCCGTACTTGACTTATTGAATTGGGCACGGTATATTCCTTCCATCGTAAGGGAGATACCGATGCCCCGCCGCCCCAAGCCCGTCCACCAGATGACCAGCGCCCAATTCGATGCGACCTTCCCCGACGAACACGCCTGCAAGGTCTATTTGGTCGCCCGCCGCTGGCCCAAGGGCGTCCATTGCCCGCGCTGTGGCTCGATAGAGGTCACGGAATTGGGGGATTTCCGCTGGCAGTGTTATTCCTGCGCTCCGCAGACCTCCTATCGTTTCTCCCATATCGCCGGGACGATCTTTGAGAACACGAACAAGCCGCTCCGCGACTGGTTCAAGGTCACGCACCTGATGCTGACCAGCAAAAAGGGCATGAGTTCGCTTCAAATCATGCGGTTCATGGGCTTCGGCTCTTACAAAACCGCTTGGGGCATGTGCCATAAAATCAGGGCCGCTCTGGTAGAGCCGGAAAAGAAACTCGGCGGCATTGTCGAGGTCGATGAGACCTACATCGGCGGCAAGGACAAGAATAAGCATTGGGACAAGCGAGGCCGCGGCGGCAAACATGCCCCCACCACCAAAACCCCGATAATTGGCGCAGTGCGCCGCAAGGGCAACGTGGTGGCCCGCGTTTTGGACTCGGTTTCCAAGCAGGATGCGGAATCGTTCGTGCGGGAGGTCGTTTCGGATAAGGTCAGCCTGCTCGCGACCGATGAAAGCCGCGTCTATGGCGGCTTGTCGGATTACAATCACGAAACCGTCCACCACGCCGCCAATCGTTACGTCATCGGCGCGGTTCACACAAACACGATTGAAGGCTTCTGGTCGCAGTTCAAGCGCAGCATCGTCGGCAGCTACCACAAGGTGAGCCGCAAGTATCTGCCGCTCTACATTGCGGAGTGCCAGTTCAAATATAACAATCGCTTCAACGATGATATTTTCGGCGCGGCGATTGAGGGATGCTAAACCGAGCAAACTTACTGATGTTAGTTTTTGTAATTGTGAGCGTGATCTTCTTTCTATGGTGGTCATCTCTTGGATACCCCTCGCAGACACCAATATGCGAAGGCCCCTACGGACAACAGCATTGCGACAATTACAATGCGATCTTCGCCTTTGTATGGACCGTGGGAAAAACGATTGACCGGTGGAGCGCCCTCATAGGCGCAATTGCCACGGTCGCGATCGCAGGCTTTACCTGGGTCTTGTACACATCCAGTGAGAAGATGTGGGCGGTCACAAAAATCAGTGCCGATGCGGCCCGGGTATCCGCCATCGTGGCGCGCAAGGGCCTTCTCGAAGCTAACCAACCGATAATCGCTATGAAGGATGTGTCCTTGGGCACCGCTGCCGAAATAGGGGAGGCCCGGGTTGGCTTTGCTTTTCAAAATGAAGGAAATAGCGCCGCGATGATTGATAAGTTGGATGTCGAAATTAGAACGCTCTTGAAGAGGGGTAGAACGGATTATTTTAGAACGGACAATCTGAGCGACGATTGGAATGCCGTCGTTGGGCCTCACAGCGTCAGCGGCGTAAGCTTTCTTCGCGCCCCGGGTCTCACTGCCGAAGAGGTCAACGACATTCGGAGCGGCGCCAATAAAATTGCCCTCATATTCAAAATCTTTTTTCACGACGCGCTCGGAACGCAATATGAAGCCGGCTTTCCCTTTATCTATCTCAGCGACAAAGCGCGCTTTGTCAGGACTGGCTTGAGCACGGTCGATGGGGAAATGCCCCCAGAGAACGCAGCAAAATAGGAGTGCCGTCGCGCCGCCCTGTCGGAGCCAGCCGTAGAACCGCGTTCTCCATAAGTCAAGTCCGGCATAATCGCCTAAATGTTCCTAGGATGGATGTCAATAAGTTTCAGATCAAGTTCCTAGAGCTAGACAACGTCTGGCTATCGCGCGCCGCCGCGGCGGCGCTGCTGGCCCAGCCCCATCTGCTTGGCGAGCTCGGAGCGGGCCGCAGCGTAGTTCGGCGCGACCATCGGATAGTCCGGCGGCAGATTCCATTTTTCGCGGTACTGCTCGGGCGTCATGTTGTACTGCGTGCGCAGATGGCGCTTGAGCGACTTGAACTTCTTCCCGTCCTCAAGACAGACGATGAATTCCGGGGTTACGGAGCGCTTGAGCGAGACCGCCGGCTTCGCGGCCTCGGCGGCCGCCACGCCCGCACCGCTCGACACCCGGCTCAGCGCCCCATGCACCTGGCTGATCAGGCTGGGTATGTCCACGGCCGGCACCGTGTTGTTACTGACATAGGCCGACACGATCTCGGCGGTGAGCGCAATGTAGTCGGGCCTGTCCGCAGCGTCGCTATCGATCATCGTCGCCCCCGCTCCAGAGGATCTGCCGGCGGCAAGATTTACGACCGAACGCCCCGCAAATCCGCAACGGCGAAAATTCAATATTCAAAGATTACTGGCCGACCGCCCGTCCAGCAAGAAAAACCTCGCCGATATACCGCTCTAGACTTGTGCAATGCTGGGCAGGACTTGACCGGTGGTTCAGCCGTTCTGCTCGAGATGCGCGCGCAATTCGTGGATCGAATTGAAGTGGAGCGTCCCCTGCGGCAGTTCGGCCTCGATCGAACCGTCGACATAGAGCGTGTAGCTCATGCCGTCGACGACTCCGGACTTCAGGATCGCAATCGCGCGCGGCTTCGGCTTTTCCTCCGCCGGCGGGGGCTCGACGGATGCGGTGTCCTCGGCCGGTTCTGCCGCCGGCGGCGGCCCCGCCGCGTCCTGCTTCGTCGTCTCGTCCGTCTCCGCGCGGCCGAACATCCTGTTTTCCGGCGGCCACATCGAATCGAAGATCGACGAGCGCTTGCCCTCGTCCTTCATTGGCTCCGGTGCCGGCCGCGAGCGCATCCAGGCCGGCGCCTCGCGCGGGCGGTCCGTGGCAATCTCAGGTTCGGCGGAAGGAACTCCCGGGGATAGCGACACATCCTCGGCCACCTCGACCGGCTCTTCCGGATTGCGCAATACCGGGGCCGGTTGCGGGGGCATCGGGAATTCAGGCCGGGTCGATGGGCCTCGCGGCTCGAACGGATGCTGCTCTTCAGGCGGGGCCGACTCGAAAGCGTCGTGAGACTGCCCAGCCATCGGCGCGTGCGCGAGTGCATCGTTGAGATGCTGCAACTGCCCCACCACGGTGCCGAGGGCGATGACGATCAGGCCGCCGGTCGCAACCGTCGCACCTGCGATGATCAGCGTATTGCCAAAGCTGAATTCCTGGATCGGAACACCGAAACCGACCACGGCAATGCCGAAGACCAGCGCCACCGCGCCGGCAATGATCAAACCCGTTGAAATGCGCACGGCATTCTCCTCGTCCGGCGCCTGCCCCATGGCGCCAATTTTCGCCTAAGCCATTCAAACTACGTGTAACTTCTCGCCAATGTCATACGGGGCCGGAACCGTCGGGGCAAAATAACACCTGGACCTGCATACTTTGTTAAGGCTGAGGCAGGCCTCCGGTCGCGGCCTCGGGAGGGCGTGACGGGACCGAGATTCCATGCCCGGCCCGCTCCGGTTGCCGCCGGATCATGCAAAGCCTAATTAGGTTTCCATCAAGGGAACTCTGACCGAAGGGCGGGGTTCAACTCGATAGGGGTTTTTCAAACAAAGTTTGCCGCGAGGAGGAGTTGATGTCTTTCAAGCTGCCCGATCTTCCATATGCGTATGACGCGCTGGCGCCGCACATGTCGCGCGAGACGCTCGAATATCATCATGACAAGCATCACAAGGCCTATGTCGACACGGGCAACAAGCTCTTGGAAGGCTCGGGCCTCGAGGGCAAATCTCTGGAAGAGGTGGTCAAGGGCGCCTACGGCAAGAACCAGGGCCTCTTCAACAATGCCGGCCAGCACTACAACCACCTTCACTTCTGGCAATGGATGAAGCCGAACGGCGGTGGCGACAAGCTACCCGGCAAGCTCCAGGCGGCAATCGACAAGGACCTCGGCGGGCTCGCCAAGGTGAAAGAAGACTTCGCGCAGGCCGGCGTCACCCAGTTCGGCTCCGGCTGGGCCTGGATCGCGGTGAAGGACGGCAAGCTCGCGATCATGAAGACGCCGAACGGCGAGAACCCGCTGGTGCACGGCGGCACGCCGATCCTCGGCTGCGACGTCTGGGAGCACTCCTACTACATCGACTACCGCAACCGCCGCGCCGATTATCTCAAGGCGTTCCTCGATCACCTGGTGAACTGGGAACACGTGGATTCGATGTTCGCGGCAGCGACCAAGTAGCTTAAAGCCGCGACAGCACTTCGGCCGGCGGATCGCACCGCCGGCCGTTTACATTCTGGAAGCGCGAAGACGTCACAACATGGTGTCATGCGCGCAAACCGTGCGCGTGCTATCGGCGAAACTGGATCTGCGAGCATTGAGGCCACCATGTCCATTTTCGTCTTCGACGCCTACGGAACGCTGTTCGACGTGCATGCGGCGATCGGCCGCTTCCGCGACAAGGCTGGACCGGATGCCGAGCGCATGTCGGAAATCTGGCGCACCAAGCAGCTCGAATATTCCTGGACGCTGACGCTCGCTGGCCGTTACGCGAATTTCTGGACGCTGACCGAGCGCGCGCTCGATTTCGCGCTGGCGCGTGTGCCTTCTGTCGACAAGGCACTGAAGCCGCAACTGCTCGACGCCTATTTCAACCTCGACCCATTCCCCGACGCGCGCGCGGCGCTGCGCACGCTCAAGGCCAAAGACCACAAGACGGGCATTCTATCGAACGGCTCGCCCGACATGCTCGACGCCGCGGTCGACGGCGCGGGCCTGCGCGGCGACCTCGACGCCGTGCTCTCGGTCGACGTGCTCAAGATGTTCAAGCCGCGGCCGGAGGTCTATGCGCTGGTGACGAAACGTTTCGGCTGCGAGCCGGGCGACGTGACCTTCGTGTCGTCGAACCGCTGGGACGTGATGGCCTCGGTGTCGGTCGGCTTTCATGGCCAGTGGATCAACCGCGCAAAGAACCCCGACGAGTATCCCGACTTGCCGCCGGAGCGCGTGCTGAGCGATCTCACCGCGCTGGCAGACGCGGCCGCGTAAACTTGTAACGTATAACGTTATGCGTTATCATGCTACCCATGATCGTGGGCTTCCGCGATGCGGAGACTGCTTCGATTTGGGATGGCGTCCGGAGCCGCCGGCTGCCGCCCGATATACAATCGGTCGCACTGCGGAAGCTCCGACTGATTAACAACGCGCGGCGGATCGACGATCTTGCCGTCCCGCCGGGAAACCGGCTCGAGACATTGAGAGGCCGCCGCAAGGGGCAACATTCCGTCCGGATCAATGACCAATGGCGAATTTGCTTCGTCTGGAAGGAGGGCCACGCACATGACGTCGAGATCGTCGACTACCACTGACCGTCTGCCCAATCCCACCCCGGGTGACATTCTGCTCGAGGACTTCCTCAAGCCGATGGCGCTGTCGCAAACGGCCCTCGCCCGCGCCATCGGCGTGGCGCCGCGCCGGATCAACGAAATTGTCCTTGGAAAGCGCGCCGTCACCGCCGACACCGACCTCCGGCTTGCACGCTATTTCAAGCTCTCCGACGGCTTCTTCCTTGGCCTACAGGCTGACCACGACCTGATGCAGCGGCGGCGCGAAATCGGCCGCCAGTTGAAGTCCATTCGCCCGCGCGCCGCCTAACAGCGTGGTATTTCAGCAACGGTGACATTTGCGAGCCGGTGGCGGCTCTGGCGGGACTCGGGTGGACCGCCTACATCCCGCCCTGCCCCGCCACAGCGCCGTATCCCACCGCATGTCGCCGATCATCTCTATCTCCCGCCTGACAAAGACCTATGCCTCGGGCTTCCAGGCGCTCAAGGAGATCAACCTCGACATTCGGCGCGGCGAGATTTTCGCGCTGCTCGGTCCCAATGGCGCCGGCAAGACCACGCTGATCGGTATCACCTGCGGCATCCTGCGCCCGAGCGGCGGCACAGTGACCGTCGACGGCCATGACATCATCACCGGCTATCGCGCGGCGCGAGCGCAGATTGGCCTCGTCCCGCAGGAGATCATGACGGCGCCGTTCGAGACCGTCTGGGCCTCGGTCACCATGTCGCGCGGACTGTTCAACAAGCCGAAGAATCCGGCCTATCTCGAAAAGGTGCTCAAGGATCTGTCGCTCTGGGACAAGCGCTATTCCAAGATCGTGCAGTTGTCAGGAGGCATGAAGCGGCGGGTTCTCATCGCCAAGGCGCTAAGTCACGAGCCCACGATCCTGTTTCTCGACGAGCCGACCGCGGGCGTCGACGTCGAGCTGCGCAAGGACATGTGGGACGTGGTGCGAGCGTTGCGCGATGCCGGCGTCACCATCATCCTCACTACGCACTACCTCGAGGAAGCCGAGGAGATGGCCGACCGCATCGGCGTCATCAACAAGGGCGAGATGATCCTGGTCGAGAATAAGGCCGAGCTGATGCGCAAGCTCGGCAAGAAACGCCTTGTCCTCCAGATCGTCGACAAGCTCGCCGCGGTCCCGGTCGCCCTGTCCGCCTTCAACCTGGCGATCGGCGGCGACGGCCTCGAGCTGACCTACGAGTACGACACGCGGGCCGAGCGGACCGGCGTCGCAACGTTGCTCGGGGCGTTGAGCGAGGCCGGCGTGCGCATCCGCGACCTGCACACCAATCAGTCCTCCCTCGAGGAGATTTTCGTCGGCCTCGTCAACGAAACGCGGAGCGCGTCATGAATTTCCGCGCCGTCGCCGCGATCTACACGACCGAGATGGTGCGCACCGGCCGCACTTTGGCGCAAAGCATCGTCTCCCCGGTCATCTCGACCGCGCTCTATTTCGTCGTCTTCGGCGCGGCGATCGGCTCGCGCATCTCGCACATCGAAGGCGTGAATTACGGCTCGTTCATCGTCCCCGGCCTGATCATGCTGACGCTGCTGACGCAGAGCGTCATGAACGCTTCGTTCGGCATCTATTTCCCGCGTTTCATCGGCTCGATCTACGAGCTTCTGTCGGCGCCGATCTCGTATCTGGAGATCGCGCTCGGCTTCGTCGGCGCCGCGGCGACCAAGTCGGTCATTCTTGGACTGATCATCCTGGCGACCTCGGTGCTCTTCGTGCCGCTGCACGTCGCGCACCCGTTCTGGATGGTCGGCTTCATGGTGCTGACGGCGATAACCTTCAGCCTGCTCGGCTTCATCATCGGCATCTGGGCCGACGGCTTCGAGAAGCTGCAGATCGTGCCGCTGCTGATCATCCAGCCGCTGACGTTCCTCGGCGGCACCTTTTACTCAATCCACGTCTTACCGCCGCTCTGGCAGAAGATCGCGCTCATCAACCCGGTCCTCTACCTCGTCAGCGGTTTCCGCTGGAGCTTCTTCGAGGTGGCCGACGTCAGTCCCACGATCAGCCTCCTGATGACGGTCGTGTTCCTCGTCATCTGCCTGGTTATCATCTGGTGGATTTTCCGCACCGGTTACAAGCTCAAGAACTAGTCCCACGCCATTTGTCTGACGACCTGTCGCAAACCCGGGTTGCGAAAGCGCCGCGCGCTGGATAGATACTGCGCGTCGATTTGCCGCCGCTTAGCGGCCCATACCCCTTTCGGAGAATAGATGAGCAGTTTCAACACTCCCGATCTGAGTGACCGTAAGACGAGTGCCGCCGCCGCCAAGAAGGCGTTGCTCGAGAAGTTCCGGGCCGCTGCGGAAGACCCCCGCCGCACCGAGCGCGAAGCCGAACGGCGCGGCGTCATCGAGGCGCGGGACAAGCGCACGGCGGAACGCGAAGCTGCGCGGCTTGCGCGCGAGGCGGAACTGGCCGCCGAGGCCAAGCGTCAGACGGAACAGGCCGAAGGCCGTCGTCTCGAGTCAGAAGCCCTGGCCGAGAAGGCGCGCAAGGAACAAGAAGAACTCGATCGCCTGATCGCGCAGGAAAAGGCCGAAGCGGAAACGACGTTGCTCGCCGAGCAGAAGGCGGCGCGCGACGCCCGCTATGCCGCGCGCAAGGAAGCAAAGAAAATCCGCCGCCGCGGCTATTGAGCCCGGAACACCGCTCCGTAAGACGTGATTGCCGCCGCGGAGCCGCAACGGCTTCGCGCGGGCAATGGGCGTTGATCAGCTCATAACCATCCTCCGCCGGCCATTGCCGCGAGCTGCGGCGTCTTGCGATGCGACCGGTCAGAGACGACGGGTATTGGACTACAGCAATCGTCCGCGCGCGGGCGCCTGGATCGAAACATCGCGGGTCCTTTCAAACGGCCGGTGTGGGGTGTTAGGTTGCCTCCGTCCCTGGTCGGGGACGAAAACAACAAAAATACAACAACAATGACCGCTGTGGAGGATCAAACATGTACAACACGCAACTTTTGTTGCGCTGGTCGAAGACGCTGTTGTCGGCCGGCGCGCTGCTTCTGGCGGCGGCTCAGGCGGCTTCCGCCGCCGGCTATCCCGAGCGCCCCATCAAGGTGATCGTGCCTTGGGCGGCCGGAGGCGATACCGACATCATCTACCGTGTGTTCGCGCCGCTCTTGCAGAAGCAGCTCGGCCAACCGGTTGTCATCGCCAACGTGAAGGGCGCCTCCGGAACCGTGGGCGAGCGCCAGGCGGCCGGTGCCGATCCTGACGGCTACACACTGTTCGCGCCGCACGATTACGTCCTCTCGGTCTATCTGGCCGGCCTGACCGACATTGACTACAGCAAGGCCTTCGAACCCATCTGCCTCGTCGCGTCGACGCCTTCCGTGGTGACCTCGGCCGGCAAGAAGCCGTGGGGCGACAGCTTCAAGAACATGGTCGCCTACGCCAAGGAGCACCCGGGCGCGATCAAGGTCGGCGCCTCGCTCGGCTCGACCAGCCAGTATTCCATGGCGCTGATGGCCAAGGCGGCCGGCATCAAGGTCGGCTACGTGCCTTACGATGGCACGGCACCGCGCATGAACGCGCTGCTCGGCGGCCACATCGATCTTGCCGACTCCAATCTCACGCAGAAGGGCAAGGTCGACGCCGGGCTGCTCAAGTTCCTCGCGGTGATGACCGAGAAACGGCTGCCCGAACTCCCGAACATCCCGACGATGAAGGAGCTCGGCTATGACGTGCAATACGCCGTCAATCGCGGTTTCGCTGTGCCGAAGGGAACGCCGGCGAACGTGAAGGCCAAGTTCGAGAATGCCTGCGCTGCCGCGGCGAAGGAGCCGAGCTTTGCCGAGGCCATGAAGCAGCAGGGCACGCAGGTGCATTATCTCGGCGCCAAGGACTATGCCGCCTTCATGGAGAAGGACGCCAAGATCACCAAGGACCTGACCAAGGACCTTGGCCTCCTGAAGCGGCAGTAACGGCGTCATGACGCTCGGACGCGACGGGATCGTGGGGCTGGTCTGCCTCGCGATCAGCGTGTGGCTGCTGGCCTTGACGATCGGCCTGCCGCCGGCCGCGTTCGTGCCGATCGGGCCGGCGTTTTATCCGCGTGTCGTCCTCAGCCTGATGGCGCTGCTCAGCGCCATCCTGCTCGTGGGCGACGTGCTGGCGGGACGCCGGCGGCGCATCGCGTCCATTGCGCCCGCTGTGGCGGAAGAGGCGGCTGGGGCGCCTCCAAACTATCCGCTCGTTATCGCGAGCTTCGTCGTCTTTGGACTCTACGTCCTGCTGCTGCCGTATCTCGGCTTCCGCATAGCTACCTTCCTGTTCGTGATCGCATTGCAGGCGGCGCTGGAATGGCCGCGGTCCTGGAAGCGCTGGCTGCTTGTCGTGGTCATCGCTGCTGCGACGACGATCGGTTGCGTGCTGGCGTTCGAGGTCTACCTCTCCGTGCTGCTGCCGCGCGGAAGCTGGACCGCGATGTGAGGACCGTCGTGGTGTCGTTTATGAAGAACGGGCCGGCATGAACCACTACGAGCTGCTGCTCATCTCCATCGGCACGATCCTGCACCTGCAGTACCTCGTGCCCCTGATCCTCGGCACGATCGCCGGCGTGATCGGCGGCGCGCTGCCGGGCGTAACCATCACCATGACTGTGATCATGGTGCTGCCCTTCACTTTCGGGCTCGACCCGCTGCAGGGGCTCGCAGCGATGACGGGCGTTTATGTCGGCGGCTCGGCCGGCGGCTCCATCACCGCCAGCCTGATCGGCATTCCGGGCACGCCTTCGGCGGTGGCGACCACCTTCGACGGGTTCCCGATGACCCGGAAGGGCGAGCCCGGCCGCGCCGTGTGGGTTGGCGTATTTTCCGCCTTTCTCGGCGGCCTGCTCGGCGGCATCGTGCTGATCGAATTGACCGGCCCGTTCGCCTCGCTGGCGCTAGTGTTTGGGCCGTGGGAGTTCTTCTCGCTGTTCGTGTTCGCGCTCTCAATGGTGGCGGGCCTCGTCGGCAAGTCCGTGGTCAAGGGCCTCCTGTCGGGCGCGATCGGGCTGGCGATCACTGTGGTCGGCCCCGATCCGATCCTCGGCGTGCAGCGCCTGACCATGGGCGCGCATTTCCTCGAGGGCGGGCTGCCATTCCTGCCCGTTCTGATAGGCGTGTTCGCCTTCGCCCAATTGATGCCGGACGTCGAGCAGATCCGGCCGCACGGCAGCGGCGACATGCCGGTTCCCCGCCGCATGAAACTTTCCGTGTCGCTCGGCTCGGCGCTTTGGGACGTCCTCAGCCGCCCGGTCCTGCTCATCTGGTCGACCTTGATCGGCCTCCTTATCGGTGTACTGCCGGCCATCGGCGGCAGCGCCGCCAACATCATGGCCTACGATCAGGCCAAGAAATTCTCCCGCCGCCCGGAAAAATTCGGCACCGGCATTCCGGAAGGCATCATCGCCTCGGAATCCTCAAACAACGCCAACGTCGCCGGCTCGCTGATGATGATCATGGCCTTCGGCATCCCGGGCGACGCCGTCACTGCAGTGATGATGGGCGCGCTCACGATCCACGGCATCCAGCCCGGCCCCTTGTTCATCGCGCAGCATCCGAAGGAAGCCTACGGCATCTATGCGGCCTACCTCGTCGCGTTGCCGCTGATGGTGGCGGTGATCTGGGTCGGCGCGCGCGGCTGGCTGCGCGTCATCATGATGCCGAAGGCGATCCTGATCCCGATCGTGCTGGTGTTGTGCGTAATCGGCGCCTACGCGCTCTCCAACACCATGAACGATGTGTACGTGCTGGCGCTCTTTTGCCTGATCGGCTACGCGATGGTGAAGGCGCGCATCCCACTTGCGCCGCTCATCCTCGGCGTCGTGCTCGGCGACCAGATCGAGGCCAATTTGATCCGGGCGCTGTCGACCGATCCGAACGCGTGGCTGTTCCTCACGCGGCCCATTTCGGGTGGGCTGCTCGCGGCCTCGATCGCCTCGGTCGCCTTCGCGCTCTGGCAGCACAATCGCGAAGCCAAGCGCGCCGGCGCCGAAGACGAGCTCGACACAGATTTCTGACTACTCCGCCAGCGCGTGGAGGATCCGCGCCCAGGAGCGGATGCCCTTGTGGTAGGAGGTGACGTCGAACTTCTCGTTCGGCGAATGCACCCGGTCGTCGTCGAGCGCGAAGCCGACCAGCAGCGAATCCATCCCCAGCACGTCCTTGAAGTCGGCGACGATCGGAATCGACCCGCCGGCGCCGACCGTGACCGCCTTTTGGCCCCACTCCTCCGCGAGCACGGCACGCGCCTTGCCGAGCGCCGGATTGTCATAGGCGAGTTGGATCGCCGGTGCTGCGCCGAAGTCGCCGAACTCCACCTTGCAGTCCGCAGGTAGCTGCAAGCGCACGAACGCCCGAAACGCATCGCGGATTTTGTGCGGGTTCTGCTCGCCGACCAGACGGAACGACACTTTCGCGCTCGCCTCGCCCGGAATGACGGTCTTGGCACCCTCGCCCGTATAGCCGCCGATCATGCCGTTGATTTCAGCGGTCGGCCTGGTCGTGATCTGCTCGATCAGCAGGCGGCCTTTTTCGCCCGCGGAAGCCTTAAGGCCGATCGGCCCTAGAAACTTGTCCTCGGTGAGATCGAGGGCGGCGAGATCCGACTTGATGTCCGCCGGCAGGTCTTTCACGCCGTCATAGAAGCCGGGAATCGTCACGCGGCCGTTGTCATCCCACATGGCCCCGAGGATCTTCGACAGAAGCCGCAGCGGGTTTTGCGCAGCGCCGCCGAACACGCCCGAATGCAGATCGCGGTCGGCGCAGGTGATCTTGACTTCCTCATAGACAAGGCCACGCAAAGACGTGGTCACCGCCGGTGTCGTCGAGTCCCACATCGCCGTGTCGCACACGAGCGCGAGATCGAGCTTGAACTCCTCGGCATTGTCCCGAACGAAGCCGAACAGGTTCTTGGAGCCGCATTCCTCCTCGCCCTCGATCATGGTGGTGATCGGCAAGGGCAGCTTTCCGTTGACTTTGTGAAACGCGCGGCAGGCCTCGATAAAGGTCATCGCCTGGCCTTTGTCGTCGCAGGCGCCGCGGGCGACGATGATGCGCCGGCCGTCGGGCAGCGTCTCGACGCGCGGCTCGAAGGGCGGCGTCTTCCAGAGGCTCAGCGGGTCGACCGGCTGGACGTCATAATGTCCATAAAACAAGACGCGCGGGCCCGGCATGCCGTTCGCCTTGGCCACAACGACGGGATGGCCCGCCGTCGGCCGTACCTCGGAGGTAAATCCGATTGAATCGAGGTCCGCGGCGACGTGCTCGGCGGCGGCGCGGCACTGATCTTTATAGGCGGGATCGGTCGAAATCGAAGCGATCCGCAGCAGAGCGAACAGACGCTCGACGCTGTGCTCGAAATCCCGATCGATCTGGCTCAGGACGGCATCGAGTGTGCTCATTTACGGTCTCCCGGCGTGATTTGTCGCCACGCTAGCAATGCATCGCCGGGCTGAAAAGAGCGCGGGCGGTGCAACCGGACGCGATGTCGTGCATTTCCGTCCACGCTGCACCAGTCATCGAACAAGTGCCACCGCATCTCGCAACCGTCATGACCTTCGACACATGCTTCTTCTGAGTTATATCATCGATGCGTTGCGTGAAGCATCGCTCGCTTGTCGCTGCGCACCGCGCTTGTCAGAGCACGCAATGGCGTTCAATATGACGCCAACCCGCCGGCAGTGCGGGACTGAGGGGAACCATGGACGAACTTATCTCGCGGCTCGTTGCCACTGTCGGGATCGACAAAGGCACAGCCGAGAAGGCCGTCGCAATCATGTTCGAATTTCTCCGCAAGGAGGGCCCGCCCGACAAGGTGCAGGCCCTGCTCGAGCGCCTGCCCGGCGCCCTGGATCTGATGGAGGCGCAAGGGGGTGTCGACTCCAGCGGCGGCGGAATGTTTGCGCTCGGCGGCATCATGGGCGCCGGCACCAAGATGATGGCGGCGGGGCTGTCGATGGGTCAGGTTCAAGGCGTCGCCCGCGAGACGCTCGCATTCGCGCGCGAGAATGCCGGCGAAGATACCGTCGGCGAAATCGTCGGGGCCATTCCCGGCCTGTCCCAGTTCGCCTGACGTATCGGAGCGGAGCACCCGTACGGGTCAAGGTCGAACATGCCGTATCCGATCAAAGACATCCCCGATATCGACGATGGCGTCGTCGCGATGCTCAAGACGCAAGGCATCCGCTCGACTGCGAGCCTGCTCGAGAAGGCCTGCACTTTGAAGCAGCGCCGGGTCCTGGCGGAAAAGACCGGGCTCGACGCGCGCAAGCTCTTGTGCTGGGCCAATGGCGCCGATCGCATGCGGGTGAAAGGCGTCAGCAGGGAATACGCCGAGTTGCTCGCGGCCGCCGGCGTCGACACGGTCAAGGACCTCAAGGTCCGCAATCCCGCCAAACTCGCTCAGGCAATGGCCGAGGCAAACAGGAAGCGCAAACTGGTGCGCCTCTTGCCGTCCGAGAGCGTCGTCACCCGCTGGATCGAAAACGCGAAGTGCCTGCCGCTCAAGATCAAGTATTGAGCGCGCCGTCGGTCGGGTGCCGTCCTTGACAGCCGCAGGGGCCCGGCGCAAAGCCAGCCCATGAGCCAGGCTCATCCCATGCAGATTGTCCCGGAGCCTAGGCGCGATCCGCTGGCGGCGCTCCTTTCGAGCGGGCGGCCGATCGTGATGGGCATTCTCAATGTCACGCCGGACTCGTTCTCCGACGGCGGCCGGTTCCTCGACCCGGCGGTGGCCATCGCGCATGCGCGCGAGATGACGGACAACGGCGCCGACATCCTCGACATCGGCGCCGAGTCGACGCGGCCTTATGGCGGCAACAAGCCGGTCGCCGCCGACGAAGAATTGACGCGCCTAAAGCCGGTGCTGCCGCAAGTGGCGAAGCTCGGCGTCGTTGTCTCGATCGACACCATCAAAGCCGACGTCGCTCGTTGGGCGCTCGACAATGGTGCTGCGATCGTCAACGACGTTTGGGGCCTTCAGCGCGATGCGCACATGGCGCCGCTCGTCGCCCAGCGCGACGTGCCGGTCATCGTGATGCACAACCGCGACAAGGCGGACCCGTCGATCGACATCGTCGCCGACGTGCTCGGCTTCTTCGCCCGCTCGCTGGAGATCGCGTCTCAGGCCGGGATCGCCCGCGATAAAATCGTGCTGGATCCCGGAATCGGCTTCGGCAAGACCCCCGAGCAGAGCATTTTCTGCCTCGGCCGCCTCGCCGAATTCAAGCGCTTCGGCCTGCCCCTCCTGGTCGGCGCCTCGCGCAAGCGCTTCATCAATTCGATCTCGCCGTCGGAGCCGAATGAGCGCATCGGCGGGTCGATCGCCGTCCACCTCGCCGCCGCGCGCGACGGCGCGGCGATCCTGCGCGTGCATGACGTTCGCGAAACGGTGCAGGCCTTGCGCGTCGCCCGCGCCATCGAGAAGGCGCGATGACCGACAGCATCTTCATCAAGGGGCTCACGCTGCACGCCTATCACGGCGTCATGGCGCACGAGGCCAGGGTCGGGCAGACCTTCGGCATCGACATCGAGCTCGACATCGACCTGTCCGAGGCGGCCCGCAGCGACAAAGTCGCCGACACCGTCTCCTACGATTTGGTCGTCACCCGCGCGACAGAAGCTTTCCTCGGCCATCGGTTCAAGTTGATCGAGGCTGCCGCCGGCCGCGTCGCCGACGCCATTCTGGCCGATTTTCCGCCGGTGCGGAGCGTGACGGTGACGATCCACAAACCGCATGCTCCCGTCGCCGCGAATTTCACCGACGTCGGGGTCCGCCTCGTGCGCACGCGGCCCGCCGCGCGGCGATGAGCCGGGCGTTCCTCGCGCTCGGCGGCAATGTCGGCGACACTCGCGCCATTCTCGACCGCGCGCTGGTCCAATTGTGTGACGGCGAGGGTGTCCGCCTCCTCGCCCGCTCTGCCGACTACCGCACGCCGCCTTGGGGCGTGACGGAACAGGCGCCCTTCATCAATCTCTGCATCGCCGTCGAAACCTCGCTGACGCCGCCGCAATTGCTGGCGCGCGCGCACGACGTCGAGCGCGCGCTTGGCCGCGATCGCGCCCGCGAACAACGCTGGGGCCCGCGCACTGCCGACATCGACCTCATCGCCTATGATGATGTGGTCCTCGACGACGAAATCTTGACCTTGCCGCATCCGCGATTGTTCGAGCGCGCCTTCGTGCTCATTCCGCTCGCCGAGATCGCGCCGGACCTCGTGATCTCTGGAACGCGCGTCGCCGACGCCGCCGCGCGGTTCACGCAGGAAACAATCGACAAGCTGCCGCCGCGCTGATTGGGCTTTGCGCAAGGCGCGGAACACGCGGCAGCGATCCACTCGATCGGCAGGCTTGGTTACAGACTCCGAAGGGTCCCCGCCGGGGTCCGCAAACGACCTCATTGGCGCTGCCGGTCATCCCGTGGCATTTTGCCAGCATGTCCGACACCGCCTTGCACCAAGACCTCGTCCTCGCCGCCGAATTCCCTGCAACCGATCGGGCGGACTGGGTCCGTTTGGTTGAAAAGGCGCTCAAGGACCGCCACTTCGACAGATTGGTTTCACGGACCTACGACGGAATTGGCGTCCAGCCGCTCTATGAGCGCGCCGCCGCCACCACGTCGGTCGCAGGCCGCGCGCCGGGGCGCCCCTGGACGGTGATGCAGCGGATCGATCATCCCAATCCAAAGTCGGCGAACGAGGAGGCGTTGCACGAACTTCGAAATGGCGCGGACGGATTGGTCCTCGTTCTCGCCGGCACGCCGGACGCGCGCGGCTACGGGATCCGGGCCGACACCGCCGAGGCGCTGGCGCGCACGTTCGACGGCGTCATGCTCGAACTGATCGCACTG
>Ga0208357_1000621_pt1 | contig 28003 bp, 27 predicted proteins | sample NGESurdeep092012_6_FD_184487 | JGI IMG/M metagenome (GOLD analysis project Ga0208357, IMG submission 184487) | Arctic peat soil microbial communities from Barrow, Alaska - NGEE Surface sample F52-2 deep-092012 (SPAdes) | ecosystem: Environmental > Terrestrial > Soil > Wetlands > Peat ...
TAGCGTTCCTCCGATGACAAAGAACAAGGAGACAGTAATGGCAACCGATGACCGCGAAAAGGCCCTCGACGCTGCACTCGGCCAGATCGAAAAGCAGTTCGGCAAGGGCTCAATCATGCGTATGGGCGAGAACCTGCACATGAACATCGAGTCGATACCGACCGGTGCGCTCGCCCTGGACATGGCGCTCGGCATTGGTGGGCTACCGCGCGGTCGCATCGTCGAACTCTACGGTCCCGAGTCTTCCGGTAAGTCGACTCTGGCGATGCACGTCGTCGCCGAAGCCCAGCGAAACGGTGGCGTCTGTGCCTACATCGACGCGGAGCACGCCATGGACCCGGTCTACGCGCGCGCGATCGGCGTCAACGTCGACGACCTCCTCATCTCCCAGCCCGACACCGGCGAGCAGGCCCTCGAGATCACCGACATGCTGATCCGCTCGGGCGCGCTGGACGTCATCGTCATCGACTCGGTCGCGGCATTAACGCCGCGCGCCGAGATCGAAGGTGACATGGGGGACCAACACATGGGCCTCCAGGCTCGGCTCATGAGCCAAGCACTTCGCAAGCTCACCGGTGGGCTCTCAAAGTCCAATACCGTCGCCGTCTTCATCAACCAGTTGCGCGAAAAGATAGGAATTGTTTATGGGAGCCCCGAAGTAACCCCCGGTGGACGGGCCCTCAAGTTCTACGCGTCCATCCGACTGGATATCCGTCGAATCGAATCGATCAAGGATGGCACCGACGTCGTGGGCAACCGCACGCGCGTAAAGGTCGTGAAGAACAAGTGCGCCGCGCCGTTCAAGCAGGCCGAGTTCGACATCATGTACGGCCAGGGCATCAGCCGCGAAGGTTCGGTGCTCGACGTCGCGGTCGAGTTGGGCTTCGTGAAGAAGGCCGGCGCGTGGTTCACCTACGAAGGCGAGCAGATGGGTCAAGGTCGTGAGAACGTGAAGGCATTTCTTCGCGAGAATCCGCAGACGATGGCCGAGATCGACGGCCGCGTGCGAGAGCACATGGCGAACGCGCTCTTGCCCGACGTCGTCGGCACCGGTGTTGAAATGGACATCGACACGCCAATCTCACTCGACTAATCCTTCACTGTCACCGATGAGGTGAGTCGAAACGTCGGGTCGACGTCGGCGAATCACGATCGGACGCGGAACTAGCGTGATTCCAGTGAATAGTCGACTCCGCTTCCGGCAGTTCCTGGGCGCACGAGTGCGCGTCGTTCGTCGGTACCTCAACGAAGTCGCGACGGTCGGGCCGAGCGACCCGTACGCGAAGGAGTTCCAGTACTTCGGCAAGGGGGCCGCACTGATGGCACCCCAAGGAGTGATCTACAACGAGCGCTACCTCGCAATCGGCGACGAGACGCTCGTCGGCCCGAACGTATGTCTGACCGCGGGTATAAGCGGTGAGCAGACGATGTTGAGTTCACCGGTGGTGACCATCGGTAGAAAGTGCATCATCGGGCGTGGTTCGCACATCATCGGTCACTGGTCCATCGTGCTCGGCGATGAGATACAAACCGGCCCGTACGTGTACATCACCGACGAGAACCATTCCTACGAGGACCCCGACCGGCCCATCGGATGGCAGACACCGACCGAGGCGGCGGTTCGAATTGGATCGGGGAGTTGGCTCGGGGCGAACGTCGTGATCTTGCCGGGTACTGAACTCGGACAAAACACCGTGGTCGCGGCGGGCGCGATCGTGCGCGGAACGTTCCCCGATCACGTGGTGCTCGGTGGAGTGCCCGCGAAGATACTGCGTCACTACTCCCGGGAGAGTGGATGGCAATCGGGACCACCCGGTGAGTAGAAACATCGGCGTCGATCTCACGCCGCTTCGAGTCTCCACGCAATATCGCCGTCTCTACATCGCGGGGTTCGTGACCGCACTGGGGAGTCAGGCGACCTATGTGGCGGTGCCGTTTCAACTGCGGCTCCTCACACATTCGACTCTCGACGTCGGGTCACTCGGCTTGGCGGAGTTCTTGCCGCTGATCGTGTTCGGACTCTATGGTGGCGTACTCGCGGACCGCCTCAATCGTCGGCGATTGATCATCTCCATGGAACAGGTGCTGATGATCTCGACGGCAGTGCTCTTCGTCAACGCGCTTTTGCCACATCCTCAAGCCTGGGTCCTCTACGTCGATGCCTTTGTCGCCTCGGGCGCGGGCAGCCTGCAGCGTCCGAGCATTGAAGCCCTGAATCAGATGTTCGTGCCCCACGACTTGCAACGAGCGGCCTCGACGCTCGCGAACATTCGCATGACGACCGCGTCGATCATCGGACCGGCCCTGGGCGGATTCGCCGCAATCTTGTTCGGCCCCGCATCGGTCTACTTGGCCAATCTCGTCACGTTTTCGATGTCGTTGGTTCTTCTCTACACTCTGCACGCGACCGCGTCGTCCGTGCCCGTTGAGAATGGCGACGTGGCGGCCGTTCGATCGGGACTTCGTTACGCGAGGTCGCGACCGGACATCGTCGGCACCTACATCGTCGATTTACTGGCGATGATCCTCGCCTTTCCCGTGGTCATGTTGCCGTTCGTGGCCGCTCGATTCCACGAGACCTACGCCCTGGCCCTGCTGTACTGCGGACTGCCGGCCGGCGCACTCGTCGCGACGCTCACGTCGGCGTGGTCGCGCAAAGTCCATCGCTACGGACGCGCCATCGTGATCGCCGCCGCACTCTGGGGTCTCGGCATCGCCCTCTTCGGATATTCCTCGTCCCTCGGGCTCGTCTTTCTCGGGCTCGCCGTCGGTGGCGGCGCGGACGCGATCAGCGGCATATTCCGCACCACCATGTGGAACGAGTCGATTCCACCGACCATGCGTGGTCGCATGGCTGGCATCGAGATGATCTCGTACTCGCTCGGGCCCACGGCCGGGCAATTTCGCGCCGGCGTCATGGCGGCGTGGACCACCTTGCGTTTCTCCCTAACCTTCGGAGGTTTGGCCTGCACCGGTTCGGTCGGCGCCGTCGCGCTCGCTCTTCCTCGACTCTGGAGTTTCGACGCCCGCACCGACCCGCACGTCGCCGAAGTTCGCGAGATGCGTTCGGGCGAGGACCATTCGGAGTCCTAACCCCGAGTCGTCAACCTCTACGCTTCAGAAGTGAGTTCTACGACGTTTCTCGTAACGGTGAGTGGACCCGATCGCGTCGGCGTCGGCGCCGAGCTGTTCGCCGCGCTCACGTCGCTCGAGGCGCGCGGCATTGCCATCACCGACGTGGCGCAGATAACGATTCGCGGCGCCCTGGTGCTGTGCGCGGAAGTGAGTTCTCGCAACGCAGTGAATCGAACGGTGATCGAAGAGGCTTTGGCGCAACGAGATGTCGTCAGCGATGGCATCACCGCGACCGTCGAAGAGGTGACGCCGAGTGACGTGAGCGACGGCCGGCGACTCCTCGTCACGTTCCTCGCTCCCCGAATTGGCGCAACCCAGCTGGAGAGTGTCTTCGCGGCGATTGCCGCATCAGGTTCGACGTGCGAACGAATCGTGCACCTCGCCAGTTATCCGGTCGACTGTTACGAACTGGTCGTGCGCGGTTCGGATCACGCGTCACTTCGCGAGGCGCTCGTCGACGTCGCTCGGGTGACCGGTGTTGACCTGGCGGTGCAGCGCGCCGGACTGCACCGACGCGCCAAGCATCTGGTCGTGATGGACGCCGATTCCACCTTGCTCCAGGACGAGGTCATTGACCTGTTGGCCGAGGAGTGCGGGTGTGCCGCGGAGGTCTCCACAATCACTGAATTGGCTATGTCGGGTGAGATCGACTTCGCCGAAGCGCTGCGCCGACGCGTGGCGCTCTTGGCGGGCTTGCCGGCGTCAGTCATTGATGACGTGCGATCGCGACTCCGTTTGACGCCCGGGGCGCGAACGTTGCTGCGCACCTTGCAACGACTGGGTTATGTCCCGGCGGTGGTGTCGGGCGGCTTCATCGAGGTCCTCGAGCCGTTGATGGCGGAACTGAAGGTCGAGTATTTGGCGGCCAATGGTCTGGAAATTGTCGACGAGAAACTGACGGGTCGTCTGGTGGGCGAGATCGTCGATCGGGCCGGCAAGGCCAACGCCTTGCGGCGCTTCGCCGATGAAGTCGGCGTCCCTCTGGAGCAAACAGTGGCGGTCGGTGATGGGGCCAACGACATCGACATGCTCTCGGCCGCGGGCCTCGGCATTGCCTTCAACGCGAAGCCCGTCGTTCAGGAGCACGCCGACACCCAACTGACCGTGCCGTATTTGGACGCCGTGCTCTATTTCCTGGGCATTAGTCGCGAAGAAATCGAGACGGTGTAACTGAGGGCTGGTGCACACCACCAGCCCGCGCCACTATGTGGGCGACGTATCACCTATCAAAATCAGCGCGGGACTGCGATGGTCAGTTCGTCGCCGACACGCCAAGAACCACGCCAAGAACGGCGGGTATGTCGCCGCGCACGACGGCATCGGCTTCATCGTCGAACGGTGTCGGATCGGCGTTGACGATGATCAGTCTGGCGCCGCGCGACATCGCCTTGGGGACCAGCCCCGCTACAGGTCGCACGGACAAGGTCGTGCCAATGCAGATCAGCAATTCACTTCTCTTCGCGAGTAACTCTGCTCGCGCAAAATCGCGCTCCGGCAACGGCTGACCAAAGCTGACGACGGCGGTCTTAAGTACGCCGGCGCACTCAGAGTTCTCTACGATGGCGCGACAGTGTGGGTCGTGATCACCTGCGGCAACTCGTTCGAGGATTTCGGCCGTCGGCGTCTCGTGCCCGCAGCGAAGGCACTTCGTCGTTCGCGTGTTTCCGTGGACTTCGATAACTAGTTCCGGGTCGGAGCCGGCCGCAAGATGAAGACCATCGATGTTCTGCGTGATGAGGGCTTTGAGTTTTCGGGTGCGTTCGAAGGTTGCCAGTGCCCGATGGGCTGGGTTGGGTTCAACGATCACAGTTCGGCGCAGCAGTAGCTGCTGCCACGCCTTTTCACGCACTTCGGGCGAGGAGGTAAAGACGTCGATGTTCGAGAGACGTTCGGCCGCCGGATTTTTGGTCCACACTCCTTCGGGACCTCGGAAATCAGGAATACCTGAGGCCGTCGAAACGCCGGCGCCCGTGATGACCACGACGTTGGACGACGTCTCGACGAGCTGTCGGGCGCCATCCAGGGAAGTAATCGTCACAACGAGGAATCGTAAGGCACGCCGCTCTTGAACCATGCCTGCCTAACCTTGTCGGCCGACTGACCCCGTGAGATAGACACAAATATTGTGCCGAATTTGAGGATGACTTCATCGCATACATCCTGTCTCTTACCGGATAGTAAGGTCAGTCTCAGCAAGGAAAAGGGGGGCCCGTGAAAGTACGCATTGACCCTGACATCTGTCAGGGTCAGGGACGATGTTTCTCAATCGCTCCGGGAATCTTCGACTTCGATGACTTGGGCAATGGCGTCGTCATCGGCGACGGCGCGCTCACGAGCGACACTCTGGAACTGGCGCGACTCGCGCAATTGAACTGCCCCGAACACGCGATCTTCATCGAGGAGTAGCTATGACCGACAGCCCGCTCGTTCAAGACTTCGCCACCGACTGGGACCACTCCGATCCGCAGTGGGTCGCTGATCCTTATCCCATCTGGGATGACCTTCGTCAGCGATGTCCGGTCGCCCACACCGAGCGATACGGCGGCGGCTGGTTTCCCGCGACCCACGCCGGTGTCTCAGAGATCGCAAAGGACACGGAGAATTTCACGAGTCGAACCGTCGTCATTGGTAACGGTCGACCGACGGAGTTAGACCTGCCCGCGCCCATTGGCGTGGCGCCCCCGATCACGTCGGATCCGCCGTTTCACGCGATTGCTCGTCGACTGATCCTGCCGGCCTTCGCGCCCGGTCCGATCAACGCACTCGAACCCATGATCCGTGAACTGTGTTCGAAACTCCTAGACGGCATGGCGGGTGCGGACGTGGTCAACGCGGGCACGCAGTACGCGCAGTACATCCCACCGGGCGTGATTCGCGGAATGCTGGGTTTCCCGGAAGAGGACATAGAGCTCTTCCTTGAATTCGTCCACATCATCCTGGAGGGAATCGATCATCCGGAAGAAGAACGGATCGTCGAGTTCGAACCGGTCGAGAAGTATTTCGTGGCCCAGATGGAGGACCACATCGACAACCCTCGTGACGATCTCACGTCGTACCTGTTGAACGTGGAACTTGAAGGTCAGAAATTGGCGATGGAGCACGTGTTCGGGACGATGGTCCTCATCCTCGTCGCCGGCATCGACACGACGTGGTCGGCCGTCGGTTCGGCGATCTGGCATCTGGCCCATCACCCCGACGACCTAGAGCGGTTGGTCAACGAACCCGATCTCATGCCCGTGGCGATCGAGGAGTTCCTGCGCTTCTACGCTCCGGTCACGATGGCGCGACTCGTGAAGCACGACATGGAGTACCAGGGCTGTCCGATGAAGGAAGACGACTGGATCCTTTTGGGCTTCCCGGCCGCCAACCGTGACCCGGTCGCGTTCAAGGACGCCGACACGTTTATCATCGACCGCGCGGAGAATCGTCACGTGGCCTTCGGATTGGGCATCCACCGCTGCGCCGGATCGAACTTGGCCCGTCTCGAGATGCGCGTCGCGATCGAGGAGTTCATCAAGCGCTACCCCCGATTCGAGTTGGCCAACTCCGAAGTCGTGACGTGGGCGCCCGGTCAGATCCGAGGTCCACGGAACCTGCCGATTCGAATTCTGCGTTAGGTGGTTGGATGAGCGACATCGTTGACGAATCAGTGGCGCACAAGGCGCCGGTCCAGGACTTCGCCTCCGACTGGGACCACACTGACCCTCAGTGGGTCAATGATCCCTACCCAATTTGGGAGGACCTACGCGGGCGCTGCCCCGTCGCGCACACCGAACGCTACGGCGGCGGGTGGTTCCCCACGACCCACGAGATGGTGTCATCCATCGCCAATGACACGGAGCACTTCACGAGCCGCATGGTGGTCGTGGTCAACAACAAGTTCCCGCCGAACTTCATTCCCGCACCAATCGGCGGCGCGCCTCCAATAACGTCGGACCCGCCATTTCATTCGATCGCGCGTCGGGTGATCCTTCCGGCGTTCGCCCCGGGTCCGGTCAATGCGTTGGAGCCGCAGATCCGCGCTCTGTGCGAAAAGCACCTCGACCAAATGGTCGGACGCGAATTCGTGGACGGGGGGACCGACTTCGCGCAGTACATCCCGCCGGGTGTCATTTCCACGATGCTGGGATTCCCGCCCGAGGATGAAGAGATCTTCCGCGACATCGTCCACCTCGTTCTGGATCTAATCGACCTGCCCTCAGAAGTTCGTGGACCGCTGTTCGAACCCATGAGCGAGTACTTCACCAAGCAAATCGATGACCACATCGAGAATCCCCGCGACGACCTCACGAGTTATCTCTTGAACGTCGAGGTCGGTGGCAACAAGCTCGAGCGCCAGCACGTGGCCGGGACCATGGTCCTGATCCTCGTGGCCGGAATCGACACGACGTGGTCGGCCATCGGTTCGGCGATCTGGCACCTCGCTCGTCATCCCGAAGACCTCGCGCGACTCGTCAACGAGCCAGAATTGATGCCGGTGGCGGTCGAGGAGTTCCTACGCTTCTACGCACCGGTGACGATGGCGCGATTGGTGGCCGAGGACTACGAGTTCTTCGGTTGCCCGATGAAGAAGGACGACTGGGTCCTCTTGGGATTCCCCGCGGCCAACCGCGACCCGAAGGCTTTTGCGGACGCCGATCGATTCATCATCGATCGCGCTGCGAATCGTCACGCGGCGTTCGGACTCGGCATCCATCGTTGCGTGGGATCCAACCTGGCGCGCCTGGAACTTCGCGTCGCGATCGAGGAGTTCATCAAGCGTTTCCCCAGATTCGAACTCGCGCGCAGCGACGCGGTCACCTGGGCGCCCGGTCAGGTGCGCGGACCGCGTCACCTCCCGCTCCGCATTCTTCCCTAGGCGAGGTTACAACCCGAGGTTCGGGCTCGCCTCACTCCACAGTCCCGCCATCCACGCCTCGATGGTGTCGACGTCGCGGGGCAGGGCCGCCGAGAGGTTCCTTGATCCGTTCGCCGTCACGAGAATGTCGTCTTCGATACGAACACCGATGCCGCGGTACTCCTCGGGTACCGTGAGGTCATTGGCCTGGAAGTACAGTCCCGGCTCCACCGTGAGGACGTAGCCCTCTTCGAGCACGCCATCGCGGTACGTCTCGTCGCGGGCGTTGGCGCAGTCGTGGACGTCGAGTCCGAGCATGTGACTCGTGCCGTGCAACGTGTAGCGCCGGTGGAGTTGGTTATCGGGGCGAAGGGCCACCTCCGGCTCCTCTTTCAGGATGCCGAGGTCAAAGAGACCCTGGGCGAGGACTTTCATTGCCGCCTCGTGCGGCGCTTTGAACGTCGCGCCGGGCTCGACAACGTCGATTCCCGCCTGTTGCGCGGCGAGTACGAGTTCGTAGATCCTTCGCTGAGCCGGCGAGTACGTCCCGCTGATGGGCATGGTTCGCGTCACGTCGGCGGTGTAGAGGTTGTCGCACTCCACGCCGGCGTCGAGCAGAAGAAGATCTCCCTTGCGCACGACGCCGGTGTTCTTCGTCCAATGCAACACCGTCGCGTTCGAGCCACTGGCGGCAATCGTGTCGTAGCCGGTGTCATTGCCCTCGACGCGGGCGCGCATATGGAAGACACCCTCGATGACGCGCTCGCCTCGTCCTTCGGCCGCCGGTAGCGCTCGAACGACGTCTTCGAATCCTTTGACGGTGTAGTCGACGGCCAGTTGGAGCTGAGCGATCTCGAAGTCGTCCTTCACGAGTCGATGTTCGCTGAGAGTGGCGGCCAAGACTTCGTCGTCTTTGTTGAGATCGAGAAAGTCGTCAACTCTCTTGTCGAAACCACGGACGCTGACGATCTCCGTCGCCAGCGCGTCTAGACCAGATTCGAGGACCTCGAGCGCCAGGGTGTCGATGTCGTAGTACGCCGCCGACTCATCGACGCCGCGACGAGCTCCGACCCACAGTTCGCCGTAGCGCGCGTCGGTGAAGAATTCGTGGGTCCTCTGGTCACGCCGGTCCGCGATATAGAGCGTGGAACGCGGTCCGTCGGTACCGGGTGTGATGACCAGCACAGCGTCGGGTTCATCGCAACCGGTTAGGTAGAAGAAGTCGGTGCCGGCGCGGAATCGGTAGTCCGTGTCGTTGGCGCGCACCTTGTAGTTGCCGGTCGCCACGACTATCGCGCGGCCGGAGAACTCTTCGGCGAGACGCGCTCGTCGGGCTGCACAGAACGTGGCGGCGGGATGCACCGCGTCACTCGGCGTGATGGTCGCCCAGTTGTTGGTCATGTGCTCGACGAGTGCGCGCGGCACCGCGGGGCGGTGGTCACCGGCCCAGATCCAGTGTTCGGAAACGGGGTTCTCTTCGGTGACGTCGGGTTCGGGGACAGCGGAAATGTTGTCGTTCATAGACGTAAACTACAACCGCGGTACGCGTGCGTCATATGCTCCCTGAATGGACATCACTTTGACGCGTGAAGGCCCGGTTGCGGTACTGACGTGGAATGAGGGCGAGAACCGGATCAATCTCGATTCGCTCGCCCGACTCAACGAAGTGCTCGACGAACTCGAAACGGTCGAGGGCCCCCTGTCGGTCGTACTCACCGGTTCGGGAAAATTCTTCTGCAACGGTCTCGACCTCGAACGCTTCGCCGACACGCGTGACGAATTCGTCGCAACGTTGCACTCCCTGGAGCAGACGATCGGTCGACTACTGGTCTTTCCGGCCTACACCGTGGCGGCGATCAACGGACACGCCTTCGCGGGCGGGGCGCTTCTCTCGTGCGCCTTCGATTACCGCGTCATGCGCGAGGATCGGGGGTACTGGTGTATGAACGAGGCGCAGATCGGACTCGCCCTGGACGAACGGCTGTGGTCGATCCTGACGAATCGTCTTCCGCGCGCTGCGGCGGTGGTGGCGGCCACGACGGCTCGACGATTTTCCGGTCCCGACGCTCTGCACTCCGGAATCGTTGAGGCGATCGCCAGTGAAGCCGACGTACTCGCTCACGCGCTCGTCGTGGCCGAGAGTATGGCGAAGCTGGACCGAGCGACCCTCGGTGTCCACAAGCGCCTCGCTCACGGCGCGGAAGCGAGTTACCTCGGCTTCGATCGCTGATGTGTGTTCAGCGTGGACCGTCTCGTTTGTCGAGAAGTTGTGCCGTCACCACCACGTACTGATTTGAACGTCGGTATCGTTGAGTGGTGAACCTTGACGTGTATCGAAGCTGTACGTGGAAAGAGAAGCGCGACGTTCTCAACGTCTTCTGGCGAACGAATGTCGAGGCGACCTCTCGCATCGTCGAGGCTGCCCTGCAGTACGGCTACTACGCCGTCATCTGTCTCATCATCGTCATGGTGGAGATCGCGCTGATCTTGGTCGTGGCGCTTAGCCACAGTGCGTTCGTGGCCGCACTTTCGGCGTTCACCGAACTGTTCATGATCTGGTCGACCTGGTGGGCGATCAAACGATATCGGGTGTTGCGGACCCAATTCGTCGGTTGACGTTTCGAACGGACTAGGACTGTCGGATCCAGCCCTGGTCGACGCCGATCTGCTCGACGTCACCGATGCGAAGTCCGGTGCGGTGCTGGAGCGTTCGGATCAAGCCACCGGCTTCGTAAAGCGACTCGTGCGTCCCGGTATCGAGCCACGTCGTGGCGCGCGAGAGGACCTCCACTCGGAGTTCGCCGCGCTCGAGGTACGCGTTGTTGAGCGCCGTGATCTCCAACTCGCCGCGGTCACTGGGCTTGAGCTCGCGCGCGAGTGCCGAGGCGTTGGCGTCATAGAAGTAGATGCCCGGCACGGCGTACGTGCTCTTGGGGTTCATTGGTTTCTCTTCGATTGAGATGACCGTGCCGGCGTCGTCGAACTCGACGACGCCGTAATGCGAGGGGTCACTCACCTGATACGCGAAGATCAGTGCACCTTGGACTGACGTGTTCTGTTGGAGGTGCGTCCCGAGTCCCGGACCGTAGAAGAGGTTGTCGCCGAGAATCAAGGCACAACTGTCACCGTCGAGGAAATCTTCGCCCAGCAGCAGGGCTTCAGCGAGACCGTTCGGTTGGTCCTGCACGACGTAAGAGATGGCGATGCCGAGTTGTGAACCGTCGCCCAGTAGTCGTCGAAAGGCGTCTTGGTCGTGGGGCGTCGTAATGAGAAGAATTTCACGAAGTCCCGTCAGCATCAACGTGCTGAGCGGGTAAAAGATCATTGGCTTGTCGTAGATGGGCAGTAACTGCTTGGACACCGCTCGAGTTATTGGATGAAGGCGTGTGCCGCTACCACCAGCCAGAATGATTCCCTTCACTGAATTAGTATAGAAAGTCTTGCCACCCTTCTAAAGGTCGAGGTATCGCCATGCGTGTTGTGATAACTGGAGCGGCTGGTTTCATCGGATCGCGTTTCGCCGAAGTGTTTCTCGAGAACGCCGAGCGTCTCGGCTACGACGAGGTCGTGTTGCTCGACGCGTTGACCTATTCCGGTCGGCGAGAGAACCTGGAAGACGTGTTGCGCGACCCGCGCGTTCGCTTCGTCGAGGGTTCGATCACCGACGTCGGCCTGACGAACGAACTCCTGCACAATGTGCACGCCGTAGTCCACTTGGCCGCGGAGAGTCACGTTGATCGTTCGATCACCGGTGCGCGAGATTTCTACGAGACGAACGTGATCGGCACACACCAACTTCTTGAAAGTGCGCGCGACAATGACGTTCAGCGCTTCGTGCACGTCTCAACCGACGAGGTCTACGGATCGATCAGCGATGGTTCGTGGAGCGAAGACCACATCCTCGAACCGAATTCGCCGTACTCTTCGAGCAAGGCGGGTTCCGACCTCGCCGCGCTGGCCTATCACCGGACCTACGGCATACCCGTCATGGTGACACGTTGTTCGAACAACTACGGGCCGCGCCAGTTCCCCGAGAAGGTGATTCCACTCTTCGTGACGAATCTCTTCGACGGGGAGAAGGTTCCCCTCTATGGTGACGGCCAGAACATCCGCGACTGGCTCTTCGTCGACGACCACTGCCGCGGAATTCTCGCCGTGCTCGAGGGCGGACGCGCCGGTGAGATCTACAACATCGGGGGCGGCACGGAACTTACGAACGAAGAGTTGACCACGCGGTTGCTCGATCTCTGCGGCTACAGCGACTCGATGATCGAAGCGACGACCGATCGCCTCGGCCACGATCGCCGTTACTCCGTCGACTGGAGCAAGATCAAGAACGAACTGGGCTACGAACCCCACATGAGTTTTGACGAGGGGTTGGCATACACCGTGAAGTGGTACCACGACAACGAGGCATGGTGGCGTCCGCTGAAGGCTCGTCCGTGAAACTCATCGAACTCTCGATCCCCGGTCTCTTCGTCCTGGAATCTCCTGTGTGGGGCGACGATCGCGGAACGTTTCGAGAATGGTTCAAGGACGAGGACTTCAAAGACGCCGGTCTCGAGTTTCACGCTCAACAAGCGAACCTCTCGGTCTCGAAGAAGAACGTCGTTCGCGGACTGCACTATTCGGTGGCTCCCGAGGGTCAGGCGAAAGTCGTGACCTGCGCGCACGGGGAACTCGACGACGTGATCGTGGACATTCGCGTTGGTTCGCCGACGTTTGGTCGATGTGAGGTCGTGCACCTCGCGTCGGGCGAAGAGCGATCGGTGTACGTCCCGGCCGGGGTGGCGCACGGGTTCTGTGTGACCAGTGAACTCGGTGCGCTGGCCTATCTGCTCTCCTCACCCTTCAACGCCGCGTTCGAACTCGAGATCAAACCCTTCGACGAGGAGATCAACGTGCCCTGGACGATCGATGGCGCGGCCGTCGTGAGTCCTAAGGACGCCGGCGCGCCTTCGTTTCGTGAGCGCAGTGACGCGAAGGAACTTCCTCTCTTTCGGTGACTGTTCGTCGGATGGGATGACGCCGCGCGGCGTTGCTAGCGTTGACCAAGTGAGTACCGCTCCGCTACGTCTCGTCACCGAACAAGATCGTAGCGTTCAGATCGCCACGACGCTCGCGGTACCAACCATTGAATCCGAAGCACAGTTGAGGGCCCTCCTGACCAGCCTCTCGGGCGTCGATGCCGTCGGGGCCGAAGCACGAGCGGCAAAACTGTCGACCAGGTCGATTAAGAAATCGTCGAAGTTGGCCGCCATCGAGTTGGCTATCTCGATGGTTGATCTCACGACTCTCGAGGGCGCCGACACGCCCGGTCGAGTGGCGTCACTGTGCACGAAAGCCATGCGACCCGATCCCCGTGACCTGACGATCCCTTCGGTCGCCGCCGTATGTGTGTACCCCGACCTCGTGGCGCACGCCCGTTCGGTCCTGGGCTCCTCGCCGGTCGCGGTCGCGTCGGTCGCGACATCGTTCCCGTCCGGGCGGGCATCGCTCCAGGTGAAGTTGATGGATGTTCGCGAGGCGCTCAGCGCGGGGGCGGACGAGATCGACATGGTCATCGACCGCGGCGCGTTCCTCTCCGGTCGCATCGGCCAAGTGTTCGATGAAGTCGTCGCGGTGAAAGAGGCGTGCGGCGACGCGCACCTCAAAGTCATATTGGAAACGGGGGAGTTGGTCACGTACGACAACGTGCGTCGCGCGAGTTGGATCGCGATGCTGGGCGGCGCCGACTTCATCAAGACATCGACGGGCAAAGTGACGGTGAACGCGACCCTTCCCGTCGCGCTCGTGATGCTCGAAGCCGTCCGTGATTTCGCGGAAACTGCCGGAGCGGCGATTGGCGTGAAGGTGGCCGGTGGGATTCGAACGACCAAGGACGCCATTCGATACCTCGTCGTGGTCAATGAGACGGTGGGCTCGACGTGGCTGACGCCGGATCTCTTTCGCTTCGGCGCGTCGTCACTCTTGAACGACCTGTTGATGCAACGACTCAAGCAACAGCGTGGCGCCTACGTCCGCGCCGATGAATTCAGCGCAGACTGATGAGCGGTCGACAACTCGCCAACTCGCAGTTGGGCTCACTCGAGTACGACCCGGCGCCGGAGTCCGCGGCACTCGCCAAACTGAAGACCAGCTACGGACTGTTCATCGATGGTGAGTTCAGTGAAGCCGAATCCGACGCGCAGTTCGCTACGGTCAATCCCGCGAACGAAGAGTCGCTGTCGATGGTCGCCCAGGCGAGCGCGCTGGATGTCGATCGGGCCGTGGCCGCGGCGCGGCGTGCCTACGACAAGGTGTGGTCCAAGACGACCGGCGCGCAGCGCTCGAAGTACCTCTTTCGAATCGCTCGCCTGATTCAGGAGCGTTCTCGCGAACTTGCCGTCGTTGAAACACTCGACAACGGTAAGCCCATCCGCGAGTCGCGCGACGTCGACATACCTCTCGCGGCGGCCCACTTCTTCTACTACGCCGGGTGGGCCGACAAACTCGATCACGCCGGTTTCGGCGCGAATCCCCAGCCGCTGGGCGTCGCCGGTCAGATCATCCCCTGGAACTTTCCGTTGTTGATGGCCGCGTGGAAACTGGCTCCGGCGTTGGCGGCGGGCAATACCTGCGTACTGAAGCCGGCCGAGACGACGCCCCTGAGCGCCCTCGTCTTGGCTGAGATTCTCGAACAGGCCGAACTGCCACCCGGGGTCGTCAACATCGTCACCGGTGACGGTTCGACCGGCGCCGCATTGGTCGAACACCCCGACGTCGACAAGATCGCCTTCACTGGTTCGACCGAAGTCGGTCGGATGATTCAACAACGCACGGCCGCCAGCCACAAGCACCTGACGCTCGAACTTGGTGGCAAGGGCGCCAACATCGTGTTTGACGACGCGCCCATCGACGAGATGATCGAAGGGATCATCGATGGCATCTTTTTCAATCAGGGACATGTGTGTTGCGCTGGTTCGCGATTGCTGGTCCAAGAGTCGGTGGCCGACGAGGTGTTGCGACGTCTGGTTCGCCGCGTCGAACAGTTGCGCGTTGGTGATCCACTCGACAAGAACACCGACGTCGGCGCGATCAACTCTGCCGCGCAGCTGCTGCGGATTCGCGAACTCACGAATTTTGGCGAAAGTGAAGGTGCCACGCGTTATACGAGTTCGTGCGAGTTGCCGCAAAAGGGCTACTGGTTCGCTCCGACGGTCTTTGCCGACGTGTCCCAATCTCACCGGATCGCGCGAGAAGAGATCTTCGGTCCCGTACTCTCCGTGTTGACGTTTCGCACTCCTGAAGAGGCCGTCACCAAGGCCAATAACACGAACTACGGACTCGCCTGCGGCGTGTGGAGTGAGAAGGGAAGTCGGACGCTCTGGGTGGCCGAACGACTGCGAGCCGGCGTCATATGGGCCAATACGTACAACCGCTTCGATCCGACGAGTCCCTTTGGCGGCATGCGCGAGTCGGGTTTCGGCCGCGAAGGCGGACGGCACGGACTGGAGGCGTACCTCGATGTCTGACGCCCGGCTCGATGTTCGAAAGACCTACAAGCTACTCATCAACGGGGCCTTTCCCCGGTCGGAATCGGGGCGCAGTTACGAGGTCACGTCTGCGAAGGGCGCGTTCCTCGCCAACATCGCACAGGGCTCTCGAAAGGACGTTCGTGACGCGGTGAGCGCAGCGCGCGGGGCCCAAGCGAAGTGGTGGAGCGCGACGGCCTATAACCGCGGCCAGGTCATTTACCGTCTCGCGGAGATGGCCGAATCACGACGTGACGAGCTCGCCGAACACGTCGCGCTCAGCGAGGGCGTGAACGCGAGGACGAGTCAAAAGACCGTCTCGGCGTCGATCGATCGCATTGTGTGGTACGCCGGCTGGACCGACAAGATCGCCCAGGTACTCGGCGGGACCAATCCGGTGGCCGGCCCGTTCTTCAACTTCTCGATTCCGGTGCCGAGCGGCGTGGTCGGAGTCGTGTGCGTACAGGAGTCGTCACTCGAGGGCTTCATCGATGCCGTGTTGGCACCACTGTGCGTTGGTAACACGGTGGTCGCCCTCGCCAGTGAAGAACGTCCGACGCCAGCCGCGTTGATTGGCGAGATGACGTCATCATCGGACTTTCCCCCCGGGGTGCTCAACATCGTCACCGGTGTGACCGACGAATTGGCGTCAGTGCTCGCCTCGCACGCAGACGTCGACGGCCTCGACCTCTCCGGAGTCGCGTCCCTGGACGCCGATGGGTTGGCCGCATTGGGCGCGGGCTCTATCAAGCGGGTCTATCGCCCCCGTGACAGGGAAAGTACTTCTTCGCTTCGACGCCTGCGTGCCTTCGTCGAGACGTCCACGGTGTGGCACACGATTGGACAGTGATGACAAACCCGTACAAACTCGCTCGACGCGCCGCGGATGAACTGCGCGACGCGAGCGGCTACGACCACTACGACATCGCCATCGTGTTGGGTTCGGGGTGGCGTGAGGGCGCCGTGGCGCTGGGCACGCCCAGCGACGTCACCTCGACGACGTCGCTCAGTGGCTTCGTCACGCCGACCGTGGCCGGTCACAGTGGTCAGATCCTCTCGCTCAAGATCGGCGACCGACGAATCGCGTTGGTGGCCGGACGCATTCATCTCTACGAGGGGAATAGCGCTGTTCAGGTCGTGCATCCAATCCGCACGGTCATCGCGGCCGGCGCGACCAAGATTGTACTGACCAACGCCGCGGGCGGGATTGATCCGTCGTGGACACCGGGCACCGTGGTCATCATCCGCGACCACATCAATTTGACCGCCGCGTCACCGCTCGAGGGACCCGCGCCGCCCAAGGGCTACGGCTCGCGCTTCGTGGACCTCACCGACCTCTACAGCGCGCGACTTCGCGCGGCGCTAAGGAAGGCCGAACCCAATCTGTTCGAAGGCGTCTACGCCGGATTTCGAGGACCGCATTATGAGACCCCGGCCGAGATCGTGATGGCTCGCACCATGGGAGCGACGCTCGTGGGAATGTCGACGGTGCTCGAGGCGATCGCGGCGCGTCATCTGGGGGCTGAGGTCCTCGGGTTGAGCCTGGTATCGAATCCCGCGGCGGGAGTGACCGCTGGTCACTTGAACCACCTCGATGTTCTCGAAGCCGGTCAATCGGCCGCCGCCTCACTCGGCACGCTGTTGACTCGCGTCGTTCCAGTCCTGTGAGCCAATCGCTTCGCGACCGGGTACTCGAGTGGATCGAGGGCGACCCGGACATTGAAGACCGTGAAACGCTGCAACGTCTATTGGACGACGGCGACGAAGAGGAACTCCACCGTCGATTCGACACCCCCCTGACCTTCGGCACCGCGGGACTTCGCGGACCGATGATGGCCGGGCCCGCCGGCATGAATCGCTCCACCGTGCGCCGGGCTACCCAGGGCGTGATCGCGTGGCTGGGAGAGATCGGCGTCGACGCTGGTCGCGGCGTCGTCGTGGGCCGCGACGCCCGCAATGGCTCCGAATCGTTCAACAACGAAGTGGTCGCCGTGCTCTTGGGCGCGGGCGTCAAGGTGTTCGAGATGCCGGGACCGCTGCCGACCCCACTCGTCGCCTACTGCGTGAAGAAGCTGGGGGCCGCCGCCGGCATCATGGTGACGGCGAGCCATAACCCACCGCGCGACAACGGCTATAAGTTGTACTCGAGTGACGGCTCCCAGATAATTCCGCCGAATGACGTGATCGTCGAACGATTCGCGAACGCCGCCGCGACGCCCGTACTGGGCGAGCGAACGAGTACCCATCACCGATGGATATCCCACGACCTCCTCGAGCAGTACCACGCCCACTTCACGCAACGATTCGGCATTATCGGCGGCAGTGACCTGGCGATCACCTATACGCCACTTCACGGTGTCGGTGGCGCGATCATGATGGAGCTCTTCGCCGAGGCCGGCTACTCCTCAGTGACGCCGGTCGCGGCGCAGTTCGAACCGGACGGTGCGTTCCCGACGCTGCCGTTCCCAAACCCGGAAGAACCGGGGGCCCTCGATCTCGCCATGACTCGCGCCGACGAGGTGAATTCCAGTCTCGTGATCGTGAACGACCCGGACGCTGATCGCTTGGGCGCGGCCGTGCGCGACGACGATGGTTGGCACGTACTTCGCGGAGACCAGATCGGATGGCTCCTGGCGTCGTCAATGTTGCCCACCATGAGCGATCCCCGCGACGTCGTGGCCACCACGATCGTCTCTTCCAACATGTTGCGCGAGATGGCGCGCGAGGCGGACGTCTCGTTCGCGATGACGCTCACCGGTTTCAAATGGCTCGCCCGGGCCGCTGGTGATGGGGTACTTCGACTGGGTTACGAAGAGGCCCTCGGATTCGCCGTCGATCCCGAGGTCGCTGACAAGGATGGACTCTCCGCCGCCCTCGCGCTCGCTCGTCTCGCCGATGACCTTCGCCGCAACGACCAGACGTTGATGGACCGACTGGATGAGATCGAGACCCGATTTGGCGTCCACTCAATTTTCCAACTTTCACTGCGCGCTGAAGGCTCGGTGGGACCCGGCGCGATCGCTGACGCGATGCAGTCACTTCGCGAACGACCACCAGCGTCGCTCGGAGGTCTCGCCGTGAGCGAACACTTCGACTTGGCGAACGGGTACGAGGGACTCGGTCCCACCGACGGCGTTCTGCTGCGACTCGGAGCGTCCGGCCGAGTCGTCGTGCGACCGTCCGGGACCGAACCGAAGTTGAAGGCGTATATCGAGATCACCTCGCCGCCGAGCGGTGCGACGTCACTGGCCGAGCAGCGCGGCCGCGGCGCAGTTCGGGTCGAAGCCGTGCGCGCCGAACTGCGGTCGTTACTGAATCTCTGAGCGCAGAGCGGCGTAACCCGGCTTGATCACGTTGTTGATCATCGCGAGGCGCTGATCGAACTGGTAGAACGAACTCTTCGCGGCGTTCAGGGTCAGCCATTCCACGTCGGCGAGAGTCCAGCCGAACGTGTCCGCGCACGTCTCGAACTCGCTGCTCAAGGAGATTCCACTCATGAGGCGATTGTCGGTGTTGAGCGTCACGCGAAAGCGAAGTCTACGAAGTAACTCGATCGGATGTGTGGCGATGGACGCGGCGGCGCCGGTGTGCACGTTCGAGGTGGGGCACACCTCGAGCGGAATGCGACGGTCACGTACGAAGTTGGCCAATCGGCCGAGGTGGTGGTCACCATCCTTTTCGATGATGTCGTCGGCGATTCGTACGCCGTGACCGAGTCGTTCGGCGTTGCAGAATTGCACGGCCTCCCAGATCGACGGCAGTCCGAATGCCTCACCGGCGTGGATCGTCATGTGAAAGTCCTCGCGTTGCACCAGGTGAAAGGCGCGCAAGTGGTGCGTTGGTGGGAAACCATCTTCGGGTCCCGCGATGTCGAAGCCGCAGACGCCGCGGTCGCGAAACTCAATCGCTAGTTCCGCGATTGTCTCACTGAGACTGGCTTGGCGCATTGCGGAGAGGATTGCGCGAACGACGATTGGGTGGCCTTCTAGTTCGGCGTCGTGCATGCCCAGAGTGAATCCGCCCAAGACCGCTTCGACAACTTCGTGCAACGTGAGTCCACCGTCGAGGTGCAGTTCGGGCGCGAATCGAATTTCGGCGTAGACGACACCGTCGCGCGCGAGGTCGAGGGCCGCTTCGAAGGCTACTCGCTGTAGATGATCCTCGGTTTGCATCACGGCCGTGGTGTGTGCGAATCCGTCGAGGTAGCGCACGAGATCACTACCCGGCGTGTCGGCAATGAACCACGCACGCAATTCGTTGGGATCGCTGGTGGGCAATCCCGTGTACTTCGCTTCGCGAGCGAGTTCCAATACCGTCGTCGGCCGAAGTCCGCCGTCGAGGTGGTCGTGCAATAAGACCTTCGGTGCGCGTTGAATCAAATCACGCGTAAGTGCAACTGCCATGAAAAGAGGTTAGTCAACAGGCCTGTGGACTAGTTGGTGATACGTTCCAGCAAGAGCGCCTCGGCGTTCACGTTACGTTCACCTATCACGACGGCGTTGGCGATTGCGTCGCGCCCTTGTTGAAGATGCGTCGCATCATCGGCGTGGAGTTCGAACATTGGCTGGCCCTTGATGATCGCGTCGCCTTCACGGATCAGACACACGACGCCGGCCGCCGCACTCACGGGGTCTTCCTTGCGGGCGCGACCGGCACCCAATCGCCACGCCGCAATGCCGACTTCCAACGCGTCAATCGAGTGAACCACACCGTCTTCAGGACTGAGTACCTCTTCGCGACACGCCGCGACTGGGAGCGTCGCGTCGGGGTCGCCGCCTTGGGCACGGATCATTTGTTCATAGACCTCGTATCCCGATCCGTCGTCAAGCTTTGTTTCGGGGTCGACGTCGATGCCGACGAGTTCCACCATGAGTCGCGCGAGCGCGAGCGTCAATTCGCGTACGTCACTCGGTCCGTTGCCCTGAAGAACCTCCACTGATTCATTGACCTCAAGCGCGTTTCCGACGGCGCGACCAAGTGGCGCATTCATCGACGTGAGTTGCGCCACGGTCGCCACGCCATGGCTGACGCCCAACCCCACCATCGTCGTCGCGAGTTCACGTGCCCGTTCCACGTTCTTGATGAAGGCGCCGCGTCCGACTTTCACGTCCAGTACCAGAGCGTTCGTTCCCTCGGCGATCTTCTTGGACATGATCGACGACGAAATGAGCGGAATCGACGCCACCGTGGCGGTCACGTCGCGCAGCGAGTAGAGCTTTCGATCGACCGGGGCCAGTCCTTGACCCGCGGCACATATGACCGCGCCCACAGTATTGAGTTGCTCGCGGATCTCGTCATTCGAGAGGGAGGCGCGCCACCCGGGAATCGACTCCAGTTTGTCCAGTGTCCCTCCGGTGTGCCCGAGGCCGCGACCGGAGAGTTGGGGAACGGCGGCGCCGCAGGCCGCTACGAGCGGAGCGAGGATGAGCGAGATCTTGTCACCCACGCCGCCAGTTGAATGCTTGTCAACGGTCGGTCGATCGAGCGTTCCTAAATCGAGTCGCTCACCAGATTCAATCATTCGATCGGTCCAGGTATTCAACTCTCGGTCACTAAGCCCGTTGAAGAAGATCGCCATCAACAGTGCCGACATCTGTTCCTCGGCCACCTCACCGCGCACGTACGCGTCGAGAATCCACGAGATGGCGTCGTCGCTGAGCACACCGTCGTCGCGTTTGGTGGCGATGATGTCGACCGCGGTGAAGTAACTCACCGACTCTTCCGAATGTCCAAATCGGCCGGGCCGAACGCGCCGGGGAGTAGTTCGAGAAGTGATGTCGGGTCGGCGTCATCGCCGGCGTCGACCATCAGATCGCTGCCGCCGTGTTCGAAGAGCACTTGGCGACATCGACCGCACGGGGCGATGGGCTTGCCATCACCCGCGACGATTGAAATCGCGAGAAGGCGACCGCCACCGACGCGAGCGAGGTCCGAGACCAACGAACACTCGGCACAGAGCGTCAAGCCGTAGCTCGCATTCTCGACGTTTGCCCCCACGACGAAGCGTCCATCAGTGGTGATGGCACAGGCGCCGACCTTGACGTTCGAATACGGTGCGTACGACGTCGTGGTAGCGAGACGAGCCTGTTCCCGGAGTTCATTCCAAGGGATCGCCGCCGATGAATTCACGGCAAAACTGTACACTGCGACTGCGTGACCAACTTTCGAAACTCCTCGGTCGTCATCAGCGACGAAGTCGCCAGGACGCTCGAGAAAGGCCGCAACGTCGTCGCGCTCGAGACCACGATCGTCGTTCAAGGCCTGCCCGCTCCGGTGAATCTCGAGGTGGCCGAAGAGTGCGAAGCCGCGGTACGCGACGGTGGCTCGATACCCGCGACGATCGGGGTGCTCGATGGTCGCGTCGTCGTGGGACTCAGCGCTGAGCAGCTACGGACGCTGGCTGATCCAGATCGACACGCGGCGAAACTCTCGGCCCGCGATATTGGCTTGGCGCTCGCCACTCACGGCGATGGAGCGACAACCGTTGCCGGCACGATCAGCATCGCGAGCCGCGTAGGTATCGAGGTAATGGCGACCGGGGGTATCGGAGGAGTTCATCGCGACGTTCGCGACAGCTTCGATGAATCAGCGGATCTCACCGCGCTGTCACGAAATCAAGTTCTTGTCGTCGCGTCGGGCGTGAAGTCAATTCTCGACATTGGCGCGACGCTCGAGCGTCTCGACACGTTGGGCGTACCGGTCGCGGGATTTCGAACGGACAAGTTCCCCGGTTTCTATCAGAGCGAGAGCGGATTCTCGCTGGACTGGACGCTCGCCAACGAGTCGGTTGCCGCCGTGGCGTTTCTCTCACACTGCGAACTGTCGTCCACGGGCTTTCTCGTCGCCAATCCGATCGATGCGGAGAGCGAGCTCTCCGTCGAACTGCACGACCGCGCCCTTTCGAGCGCGCTTGAACGGGCGAAGGGCCTGGGCGTGAGTGGCAAGGAGGTAACGCCGGTACTGCTCGCCGAGTTCGCTCGCTACACCGCTGGCGCAAGCGTCGAGGTGAATCGTCAACTGGTCGTGGCAAACGCCGCGTTGGCTGGAAGGATCAGCGCGGCGATCGCCAAGGAACGAGTGTGAGCCTCCCCGTCATCGTGGTGGGCGACGTCATGCTCGACGTGGTCGTCAAGGCGAACTCCGAGATCGCTCCGACCAGTGACACGTCGTCGCGCGTTCGATTGAGCCGAGGTGGTGCGGCGGCGAACATGGCCGAGTCGCTCGCTCGATACGGGCATCACGTGACGTACGTCGGAGCGAGTGGCGCGGACCTGGTGGCGCAACTCTTTGAAAACACCCTTCGCGAGGCCGGCGTCGAAGTGGCGTTGGAGCGCTTCGATACTGCGAGTGGTGTAGTGGTGGCGTTGGTGCGTGGCGACGCTCAGCGCGCGATGATGACCGACCGCGGCGCGAACTCGATGCTCAGTCTCGAGCACGTACTCACTAGCCTCGCTCAGCCTTACTGTCATCTCCACGTATCTGGTTACACGTTGCTGGATCCGGCTACGACTGAGGTTGGACGTCACGCCCTCGAACACGCGCACGAACTCGGGCGATCGACTTCGGTTGACGTCTGCTCGGTCGCTCCGCTCGTCACGATGACCCCGACGGCGTTCTTGATCGCAGCGCATGGGGCGGGAACCCTCTTCGCCAATGAGGACGAGGCCCTTGCGTTGAGTGGCACTACCGACGTCCTATCGGCAATCGATCGACTGTCAACTGAGTTCGACGAAGTTGTCGTCACCCTGGGCGACCAAGGAGCTCGAGCGCGTCGCGCCGGAGTCGATTACTTCCGGCCGTCGGCGAGCGACGAGGTCATCGACACGACCGGTGCCGGTGATGCTGCCACGGGCGCGTATTTGGCGATCCGGTTGAATGAGGGCACGATCGACGAGGCACTCGCCGCGGCGATGTCGGCGGCGTCGGTCGTGGTGCGCGGACTTGGTTCGCGCGGTTAACCGCGAATGTACGGTATGCCGTCAGCGGCCGGAGGACGGACCCGACCGATGAGCCCCGCGACGACGGCGATCGTGATGAGGTACGGGAACATCGTCAGAATCTCACCTGAGATCGGCACCGAGAATTCCTGAAGGTTGGCCGCGAGGTAGACCGTCATGCCGAAGATGATTGACGCGACGACGGCTCCCGATGGACGCCAGCGGCCGAAGATCATGGCCGCCAAGGCGATGTAACCGAATCCCGACGTGTAGTCCGGAATGAACTGTCCCTGTGAGGCCATGAAGGCAACTCCGCCGATTCCGGCAATTGCGCCGCCGAGAATGACGTTGACGTAGCGAACGCGTGCCACGTTGATGCCGACGGTCGCCGCGGCTTGCGGGTGTTCACCCACGGCGCGCACGTGCAACCCGTAGCGAGTCTTGAAGAGCGCGAAACTCACGAGGGCCGCGAAGATCACCATGCAGTAGAAGAATCCGGACTGGTTGAAGAACAAGGGGCCGACGATTGGAATCTTGTAGAGCAGAGGAATCGGTATGTTGGGCGCGAGGTTGCCGACGTTGAGATTGGGATACGGCGTGAAGACCTGGAGATTGAGGTACGCCGAGAAGAAATCTATGCCGGTCACGATAACTATGCCCACGATGATTTGATCCACCAAGTATCGAATCGAAAAGAAGGCGAGCACGAGACCTATGAGGCCGCCGGCAATCGCCCCGACGATTGCGGCATAAAAGAAATTGTTCGTCTCCGAAGCCACGATGCTTCCGATGAATGCCCCCGCGATGAACTGACCCTCAATCGCAATATTGACGACACCGGAACGTTCGCACATCACGCCCGAGAGGGCGCCGAAGATGAGCACCATCACCACTTCTGAACTGCCCACGAATATCGACGTCAAGTTGACAAACGAAACTTGCGATGGCCCCGGCGTCCGTACGGCCCAGAACAAAATCGCCAGCAGCATGAGTACGGCGACGCCGCCGAATCGAGCCATCACACCGCGTCGAGGTTGGCGCCAGAAGACCTCGACTCCGAGTCCCAACATGACGAGCCCGATGATGAGGTTCCACCAGCGAGTGAGTACCGTGAGTGTGCCGAGTCGGATGGGTGAGTCAGTGGTGTTTACCGGGTCAAACGTCAACTGCGAGTGAGCGCCCGCCGGGCTTCCCAATGCGAAGAAGAGGATGACAAAGACGGCCAACACAATCATGATGCCGCCGATGACTTTGGTACGGGTATTGCCGCGATGAGCATTGATCGATTGAAGGATGGGGGTTTCGACGATTGACATCATCCCCATCCTTGGGTTGCGAGTTGCAGTGCCTGCGTTCGACCGGCGCGGAGTCGGAAGATCTCTTTCACGAGGACCGGCGTCGCCACGAACAGTACGACGACCGATTGGATGACGGTCGCGAGGTCAAAGGGGATGCCCGTCGCCGCCTGCATCGCTCGCCCTCCAACGCCGAGTGCGCCGAAGAGGAGTGACGCCCAAAGAATGCCGATCGGCTTGTTGCGACCTAAGAGAGCGACGGTGATCGCCGTGAAACCAATACCTGCGTCACCGATGAGGAATGTTCCGTCGACGTAGTGCGTGGTGCTCGCCACTTGCACGACACCGGCCAGTCCGGCGAGGCCGCCCGAGATTAAGAACACGAGGATGATGACGGCTCGAGGACTGATTCCCGACGCCCTGGCCGCCGACGGACTCGCTCCGGTCACTCGAAAGTCGAAGCCGAGCGACGAACGTTCCAGGAACCACCAGGCGAAGGCGACCACGCCCGCGGCGACGAATATGCCGTAACTCACCCGAAGTCCCGACCCGCCACCGAATATCGAGGGGAGTTGCGCCGACGAGTGGATGGTTCGACCGATGTCGTTGGACTGGCCGGGCTGCTGATACGGCGTGGAGAGAACTACGTAGAGCAAGAACGAGTAGATGACGTAGTTCTCCATGATGGTGACGATCACTTCGTGCGCGCCCGTGTACGCCTTCAACACGCCGGGAAGCGCTCCGGCGAGCGCGCCGCCAAGGATCCCCGCGAATAAGGTCAGCGGCAGGTGAAGGAACATCGGCAGTTTGATCATTGACCCGACGACGGCTCCGGCGATACCACCCAAGACCGCTTGCCCGTTGGCACCGATGTTGAAGAGGCCCGTTTGGAACGAGATTCCGACGCCGATGCTGACGATGACGAGTGGCGTCGCGTACGTCAGGGTCTCGGAGATCGGCGTCAATGTGTTATCCCAGCCCTTGCCCGTGGTGAGCGAATGCCAGAACCCGGCGGGATCGATCACCGATCCGGTGAACATGTCGCGATAGGCGGCGCCGACGTTGTCGAAGGTGACCTTGAGGGCGTGAGCGGGCGCGCCCCAGCCGTTGAAGAATCCTCGAAAGGCGTCGAGGATCGAGGCGGTCGTGAAGATGATGATGAATGCGCCGACGGCAAAGCCAAGGATGAGGGCGAGGACGGTGACGACGACAGAATTCTGGCTCGTCAAGGTCATCCAGAGCGACAGGAGAGATCGACGTCGAGGCGGAACGTCAGTCACTCGATGCCCCTACTGTGGTCCCGGCCATCAGAAGCCCGATGTCCTCTCGACTGGTCGAGGGATCGACGATGCCACTGATTCTCCCGGCGTACATCACGGCGATTCGGTCCCCGAGAGCGTAAACCTCATCAAGTTCTGAAGAGACGACTAGAGAACCGTTTCCCCGATTGCGATGATCGACGATCTGGCGGTGCACGTATTCGATCGATCCGACGTCGAGACCGCGGGTGGGCTGCGACGCGACCAGGAAATCGATACTCCGTGAGAGTTCGCGTGCGACGATCACCTTCTGTTGATTGCCTCCCGAAAGAGAACTGACCGGTTCCTTCACCGACGTTGCACGAATGTCGAAATCCTTCACCAGTTGTTCGGCGTGGGAGGCGACGACCCCGAGGTTGCGGGTCCCACGATTGGCGAAAGGTGCTCGTCGAGGCGTGTTGAGGACCAAGTTGTCCGCGACCGACATGGTCAGTACCAGTCCGTCACGCTGGCGGTCCTCGGGAATGTGTCCTAGTCCGGCGTCGAGAATGTTTCGCGGTGATTCGTTCGTGATGTCGCGACCGTTCATCGCGATCGTGCCGGATTCGACGGGCCGCATCCCGGCAATGGCCTCCACGAGTTCCGTTTGGCCGTTGCCCTGGACGCCGGCGAGGGCCAAGATTTCACCGGCGTAGACGTCGAGCGACACACCGTTGACCACCACCAAACCTCGGTCGTCGCGAACCACCAGGTCGCGTATCTCAAATACCGATTCGCCCGCGGCGTACGCGTCCTTGTGCACGGTGAGTTCGACCTCGCGGCCCACCATCGACGTCGCGAGTTCCGACTCCGAGGCGGTCGGGTCGGCGGTGCCCACGACTTTGCCGTGACGGATCACCGTGATGACGTCAGCAATCGCGCGAACCTCTTTGAGCTTGTGCGTGATGAACAAGATGGACTTTCCCGACGCGGCGAGCGATCGCATGATCGCCATCAAGGCGTCGATCTCTTGGGGCGTCAGAACCGCGGTGGGCTCATCCAGGATCAGCAATTCGGCGTCGTGGCTGAGCGCTTTCAGGATCTCCACTCGTTGTTGGATTCCGACGGAGAGGTTCTCGACAATGGCGTCCGGATCGACTTCGAGATTGAACTCTTTGGACACCCGTCGAATGTCATCGGTCGCCTTTTTGTAGTCGATCCGGTTGAGTGATTTCGTGGGCTCGAAGCCGAGCACGACGTTCTCGGTTACCGAGAACACCGGCACCAACATGAAGTGCTGGTGCACCATGCCAATGCCGCGACGCACCGCCTCCCCGGAGTCGGCGAACTTGGTGAGCGCGCCGTCGATGATGATCTCGCCTTCGTCGGGATGAAGTAGTCCGAAGAGCACGTTCATCAACGTCGACTTTCCGGCGCCGTTCTCTCCCAAGAGTGAATGTATCTGGCCCGGCTCGACGGTGATGCTGATGTTGTCGTTGGCAGTGAGGGAGCCAAATCGTTTGGTTATCCCCCGAAGTTCCAAGCGCATGAGTGTTCATCGTACTCATGACAAAGACCCGGGTTTCCACAACCCGGGTCTTTGTCGTACTGCGCGCCGCGATGCGTCGAATGCCTTAGCGCGTCACCACATGTTGGGGTTCACCGAAATGGTCCCCGCGATGATCCCGGCCTTGGCGGTCGCAATCTCGGCCTTCAACTTCGAAGGAACTTTGACGCCTCCCAATTCCAATCCCGTTCCGTTGTTCTTCAAGGTACCGACGTAACTGCCGGCCTTGAACGTACCCTTGGCCGCTGAAAGAATCGCGGCCTCGACCGAAGGCTCAACGCCCTTGGCCACGGTGCCGACGAAGTACTTGCAGTCCGTGGCGTCCGAGACACAGCCGTTGCTGTCGACCCACATCACGTAGTGACCGGCGCCGTCTTGCTGGGCGGCGGCAACCGAGCCGAGGCCCACTGAACCGGCGACCGGGAAGACGATGTCCGCACCGTTGGAGTAGTCACCCAACGTGATTTGCTTACCCAGCGT
>Ga0208357_1000623_pt1 | contig 27965 bp, 27 predicted proteins | sample NGESurdeep092012_6_FD_184487 | JGI IMG/M metagenome (GOLD analysis project Ga0208357, IMG submission 184487) | Arctic peat soil microbial communities from Barrow, Alaska - NGEE Surface sample F52-2 deep-092012 (SPAdes) | ecosystem: Environmental > Terrestrial > Soil > Wetlands > Peat ...
CGAAGACCGACAACGGCCTGTTCGACCCGGTGACCGTGCCCAGCCTGCGCGGCGCCAAATATCTCGCGCCCTATGGCCATGACGGCCGCTTCGCCTCGCTGCGCGATTTCATCCGCAACGTCGTGGTCAATGAATTCGCCGGGCCGGAGCCGTCGGGCGAGGTGCTCGACGCGCTCGTCGCATATGTGCAGGACATCAGCTTCCTGCCCAATCCGAAGATGGCATCCGACGGCAAATTGACCGCGGCTGCATCGCAGGCGGCGCATCGCGGCGAGGTCGTATTCAACCGGCCGTTCCGCCACGACGCGTCGATGAGCTGTGCGACTTGCCACCGGCCGTCGAACGCTTTCGTTGACGGTCAGGTGCATGACATCGGCTCGGGTGGCCGGTTCAAGACGAAGACGCTGGTCAATGCCGATTTCAATGCGCCGTATTTTCATGACGGCCGCTTCGACAGCTACGACCAGGTCGTCGGTTATTTCGACAAGCACTACGATCTCGGCTTGAGCGACGGCGAGCGCGCCGACCTCGTCGCCTATCTGGACGCGGTTGGCGACGCGTCTACACCGGCCACGACCGACACGGTGCAAACCGAGTTGGATGAGATCGCGGTCTTCGTGAGTGTACTCGACACCGCCATCCACGATCACAACGCCGCCATCGTCGCCGTCGCTGTCGACACCGTGGGCGGCGAGTGGCGCGAACTCGGCGAACACTATCCGGAGGCGAAGAACACAAGCGTCACGGCCGGGCTCAAGCAACGCGGCGCGGCACGAGCTGCGGTGCGCGAGATGGTGCTGACGCTGCGGCAGGTCGACATGGCCGGCGCGCGCGGCGATTTTGATGCCGCGGCCGAGGCCTATGCCGATTATCGGGAGCAAGTTGCGCCGGCGACGAGCGCGCTTGCTGCGGCCGAACCGTTTTCTCTGTTCGACCCTTCCGTGCGACGACAACATTTCGCAGCGCTGGCTCGGTTAGCCGAGCTTGCGAAATAACGAGCACCTAATAAACGATAGAATCGAAAGATCGGGGCGAATAATGCGCGACACCCAGTTGGACGTGGCACATCGGAAAAGCCAGCATGAAAGCCGTGCGGTCGCGGGGCGAACGCTCGTGACCAAGATGGTGGCAAGTGCCGTTGCCGCAACGCTTATGGCGACGGTCGCGCAGGCCGCGGACAAGGCCGCCCCAAAATCGATCTGGGAACAGGATACGCTGACCGGCGACTGGGGCGGCGCCCGCACGGCGCTCAAGGACAAGGGCATCGACCTCACCCTGGTCTATATCGGCGAAACGCTGTCGGTTCTCTCCGGCGGGCTTGCGCAACGCGGCAGCTATGAGGGCCGCTTCGAATTTTCCGCCGATGCCGACCTGGATAAGCTGATCGGCTGGAAGGGCGCGACGACGCATGTCACGGCCTACCAGATTCACAACGGCGGCCGGAACGCGGCCGACAATGTCGGCAACATCTCCGACCCGAGCAATATCGACGCCTTCGCGACCACGCGCCTGTTCACGGCCTGGTTCCAGCAGAACGCCTTCGATGACCGCGTCTCGCTGCGCATCGGCCAGCTCGCCGCCGACGATGAATTTCTGACCTCGCAAACGGCGTCGGGTCTGATCAACGGTACCTTCGGCTGGGCCGACATGTTTGCGGCGAATCTGCACAGCGGCGGACCGGCCTATCCGCTGGCGACCCCGGGCGCGCGGCTTGCGGTCAAGGCGACCGATGCGCTGACGCTGCAAACGGCGCTGTTCTCCGGCGATCCGGCCGGCAAGGATTGCACCGACATCCCGCAGCGCTGCGATCGCTACGGCACGACCTTCAGCTTCAGCGGCGGCGTGTTGTGGATGGGCGAACTGCAATACGCAGTCAACCAGGGCAAGGATGCGATCGGCATGCCGGGCGTCTACAAGCTCGGCGCCTGGTACGCGAGCGCCGACTACAACGACCTGCATTTCGGCATCGACGGCACCGGCACGCAGGTCTCGCTCGGCGTCGATTCGACCGCGACGCCACTCACGCATCGCGGCAATAGCGGTCTCTACGGTGTCGCCGACCAGATGATCTGGCGCGGCAAGGAGTCGAGCCTCAACCTGTTCGCGCGCGGCGGCTTCGCGCCGTCCGACCGCAATCTTGTCTCGTATTACATCGACGCTGGCGCCGGCCTCAAAGGCCCACTGCCCGGCCGTCCGGATGACACGCTGACCTTCGGCTTCGCCTATGCGAAAATCAGCAAGGACGCGGCGGCGGTCGATCAGGACACCGCGCCGGCCGTGATCGTGCGCGATTACGAGGCAGTGTTCGAATTGAACTATACCTTGCAGATCGCGCCGTGGTGGACGCTGCAGCCGGATTTGCAATACATCGTGCATCCAAATGGTGGGCAGAATCCGAACGATGCCACCGTGCGGCTGGAGAACGCCTTCGTGACGGGGCTGCGCACCACCATCAAGTTCTGAGCGCCGAAACGGGACGTCACTTGTTCTCGATGCCGTCGCGCAAAGCGCGAAAGCGCGGGAACATGGCGTCCCATTCGGCCTTGGGGCTGACGCCGACGATCCGCATGAAGCCGCCGCTGCCGAAGCGCAGCCACTGCACGATCTGGATCGGCTTGTTCTCCGCGTCCATGCCGGTCGCCCTGACCTCGTTGCCCGGCATGCCTTTGACGCGCATCGCCTCCCCGGACGTGATGGTGAGGTCGCGCACCGGCCCCGAACGGATCAGATCCTGCGCGAATCGAGCGCGGTCATCCGAACTGGACGGTCCGCCGGTCGCCACAGTGAGGATGATATAGGCCTGCGTGAAAATGCCGCCTTCGTCCTTGTCGGTGAGGACGACCGTGGCCGGAGGCGTCACCTGCCGCACGTGGAAATCGGCGAGATCGTGCAACTCGAATGGCATCATCGCGAGCCGCTCGGCGACCGGCGGCTTGCGGAAGGTGACGCTCTTGAGCGCCTTCTCGACCACCGCGTCGGTGTAGACGTCGCGGGCGGCCTCCGGCACTTCGACGGTGATGAACGCGGTCAGGTTCTGCACCGGCCCGGCGATCGCGGTGGCGAGGAAGAACCACTTGTGCAGCTGCTTGTCACTCTCCTGCGCCGTGCCCGTGGCGAGCAGTGCGATGCCCTCATTGAACGGGAAAGCGCGGCGAACGAGGCCCTGAACGTCGTTTTGGGGCTTGGCGAACAGCGACGTCTCCGCGTCCTGATAAGCGGCCGCGGGCAGATCGAGCACGAGGATAGCGGCCTTGTGCTCCGGGTCCTCGAAACCGGTGAAGCGCTTGCTCGGGACCATGCCCGGTGGCGGCTCCAGGCCAATGCGCGCGCCAGGTGGGAATACCGGCTCCGCCGCCGCCGCGGATATCGCCATTGCGAAGGCGAAAATGGCCAAGGCGCAGATGCTGCGGATTCGGGTCATGATTGTCCTGGCGGTGGCATTGCGGCGACTGTTGCACGGGCTGCAACGATCGAAACAGCTCGTTAACGCCCGATCGCTACTTTTTCGCGGCAATCGACATTGCGACGGCGAGCGCGGTTGCTTGCCGGCAGAGACGTGTCTCGGCGGCACCGGGCCAAAAATTGAACTCCCACCGACACATCTTGCGGCCCTAGGGGGCCCTCCTATATGAGCCAGTGAGCCGCACACAGCGGTTAATCGCGTATCCAGGGGGCTGGATAGAGGGGGCGTTGGCGGATGAGCCGCCAGCATCCCATTCGGGCGCCCAGTGGCCCGACCAGCCTGCCGCAAATTGAGAGGAAGAACCATGGGCAAGGTCATCGGCATCGACCTCGGCACGACCAATTCTTGCGTTGCCGTCATGGAAGGCAAGACTCCGAAGGTCATCGAGAACGCCGAAGGCATGCGGACGACGCCATCCATCGTCGCGTTCACCGACGACGGCGAGCGTCTCGTCGGCCAGCCGGCCAAACGTCAGGCCGTCACCAATCCGGAAAAGACCATCTTCGCGGTCAAGCGCCTGATCGGCCGGCGCTACGACGACCCGATGGTCGAGAAGGACAAGAAGCTCGTCCCCTACAAGATCGCCAAGGCGTCGAACGGCGATGCCTGGGTCGAGGCGGACGGCAAACCCTATTCCCCGTCGCAGATCTCCGCCTTCACGCTGATGAAGATGAAGGAGACCGCGGAATCCTATCTCGGGCAGAAGGTCGACCAGGCCGTCATCACCGTCCCGGCCTACTTCAACGACGCCCAGCGCCAGGCCACCAAGGACGCCGGCAAGATCGCCGGCCTTGAAGTGCTGCGCATCATCAACGAGCCGACGGCGGCTGCGCTCGCCTACGGCCTCGACAAGCAGAAACAGGGCCTGATCGCCGTCTACGACCTCGGCGGCGGCACCTTCGACGTTTCCATTCTCGAGATCGGCGACGGCGTGTTCGAAGTGAAGTCCACGAACGGCGACACGTTCCTGGGCGGCGAAGACTTCGACATGCGTCTTGTCAGCTATCTCGCCGACGAATTCCAGAAGGAGCAGGGCATCGACCTGCGCCGTGACAAGCTCGCGTTGCAGCGGCTGAAGGAGGCCGCCGAGAAGGCCAAGATCGAGCTGTCGTCGACGACGCAGACCGAGATCAACCTGCCCTTCATCACGGCGGACGCCTCCGGCCCGAAGCACCTGACGATCAAGCTCACCCGCGCCAAGCTCGAGGCGCTGGTCGACGATCTCATCCAGAAGACCGTCGAGCCGTGCCGCAAGGCGCTCAAGGACGCCGGCGTGTCGGCGAGCGAGATCCATGAAGTGGTCCTGGTCGGCGGCATGACGCGCATGCCGAAGGTCCAGGAAGTCGTGAAGCAGTTCTTCGGCAAGGAGCCGCACAAGGGCGTCAATCCCGACGAGGTCGTTGCCATCGGCGCGGCCATCCAGGCCGGCGTGCTGCAAGGCGACGTCAAGGACGTGCTGCTGCTCGACGTCACTCCGCTGTCGCTCGGCATCGAGACGCTCGGCGGCGTGTTCACCCGCATCATCGACCGCAACACCACGATCCCGACCAAGAAGAGCCAGGTCTTCTCGACCGCCGAGGACAGCCAGAACGCGGTGACCATCCGCGTCTTCCAGGGCGAGCGCGAGATGGCCGCGGATAACAAAATCCTCGGCCAGTTCGACCTGGTCGGTATCCCGCCGGCGCCACGCGGCGTGCCGCAGATCGAGGTCGCCTTCGACATCGACGCCAACGGCATCGTCAACGTGTCGGCCAAGGACAAGGCCACCGGCAAGGAGCAGCAGATCCGCATCCAGGCTTCGGGTGGTTTGTCGGAGACCGACATCGAAAAGATGGTCAAGGACGCCGAGGCGCACGCCGAGGAAGACAAGAAGCGAAAGGCTGCCGTTGAAGCGAAGAACCACGCCGAGGCGCTGGTCCACTCGACCGAGAAGGCGCTGTCCGAGCACGGCTCCAAGGTCGGCGACGCCGAGCGCACGGCGATCGAGAACGCGATGGCCGATCTGAAGGAAGCCCTCAAGGGCGACGACGCCGACGCGATCCAGCAGAAGAGCAACACGCTCGCGCAGGCCTCGATGAAGCTCGGCGAGGCGATGTACAAGGCGCAGCAGGAAGGTCAGGGCGCGCAGCCCGGCGCGGACGCTGCGCCCGGCGAGAAGAAGGAAGACGTGGTCGACGCGGAGTTCACCGAGGTCGACGACGACAAAAAGAAATCGGCCTGACGGCCGTGCAATGAAAAGCCTCGTCCTGTAAGTCGCGTAGCGCGGACTTCGGGGCGAGGTTTTTACTATTCGGGGACTAGCGGTGTCCAAACGCGATTACTATGAGGTGCTGGAGGTTTCCCGGACCTGCACGGAGGCCGAACTCAAATCGGCGTTCCGCAAGCTCGCCATGCAGCACCATCCCGATCGCAATCCCGGCGATACGGAATGCGAGCACAAATTCAAGGAAGTCAACGAGGCCTATGACGTCCTGAAGGACGGCGACAAGCGCGCGGCCTATGACCGTTTCGGCCACGCCGCCTTCGAGCAGGGCGGCATGGGCGGCGGGCACGGCTTCAGCGCTGATTTCGGCTCGGCCTTCTCGGACATCTTCGAGGGTATCTTCGGCATGCCCGGCGGCCGCGGCCGTTCGTCGGGCCGCGAGCGCGGCTCCGATCTCCGCTACAACATGGAGATCACGCTCGAGGATGCCTTCGAGGGCAAGAACGCGCAGATCCGGATTCCGACGTCGGTGACCTGCGAGGCCTGCTCCGGCTCAGGCGCCAAGGCCGGCACCAAGCCGAAGGCCTGCGCCACCTGCGGCGGCATGGGCAAGGTTCGTCACGCCCAGGGCTTCTTCACGCTCGAGCGCACCTGTCCGACCTGCCAGGGCCGCGGCCAGGTGATCGACGATCCCTGCAAGGCCTGCGGCGGCGCCGGGCGCGTGACGCGCGAGCGCACGTTGTCGGTCAACATCCCCGCGGGCGTCGAGGACGGCACCCGTATCCGGCTCGCCGGCGAGGGGGAAGCGGGCGTGCGCGGCGGCCCGCCGGGCGATCTTTATATTTTCCTGTCGCTCGCGCCGCATGAATTCTTCCAGCGCGACGGCGCCGATCTGCACTGTCGCGTGCCGATTTCGATGGTTTCGGCCGCTTTGGGTGGTGACTTCGAGGTCCCGGCGATCGACGGCAGCAAGGCAAAGGTCAAGGTTCCGGGCGGGACCCAGACCGGCCGCCGCTTCCGGCTCAGCAGCAAAGGTATGCCAGTGCTCCGGTCGAAACAAACCGGTGACATGTACGTTCAAGTCTCGGTGGAAACGCCGCAGAACCTGAGCAAGCGTCAGAAGGAGCTCCTGGCCGAATTCGCCAAAATTTCATCCGCCGAGACCCAACCGGAATCGTCTGGCTTCTTTGGCCGGATGAAAGATTTTTTCGATGTTCTCGGCGCTCGTACCAGCCATTCCGAGTAGCGGTCTTGACCCCGTCGAAAGCCCCCTCTACCCATGATATGTCAATGACAGGGTCCGGCCGCCCAGGCGCGCCTGTATAAACATGCCACCCCATTCGGTCGCACGCGTCGCCAAGAAGCCGCTCCGTCTCGACGACGAGCTGCAATTCATCCGCTCCTGGATCGACAAGCCTTTGCGCACCGGCGCGGTCATGCCGTCGGGCAAGGCGCTTGCGCGGGCAATGGCGCGTCGGATCGATCCGGGCGTGGCCGGGCCGGTGATCGAGCTCGGTCCTGGGACCGGACCCGTGACGGCGGCGCTGGTCGAGCGCGGTGTCGATCCCTCGCGGCTGGTGCTGGTCGAATTCAATCCCGATTTCTGCCGCCTGCTGCGCACGCGCTATCCGACGGCGACCGTCATTCAGGGCGATGCCTACCGCTTGCGGCGGCTGCTCGAGACTTACCTGAAGGAGCCGGCGGCCGCAGTCGTGTCCAGCCTGCCGCTGCTGACGAAGCCACTGCGCACGCGGTTGCGTTTGATGGCCGACGTCATCGCGCTGCTGCGTCCGGGCGCTCCGCTGGTGCAATTCACCTATGGCGTCGTGCCGCCGATCCCGAAGACGCTCTCCGGCATCAGCGCCGAAGCGTCGAATCTGGTGTGGCTGAATATCCCGCCGGCGCGCGTCTGGGTCTATCGCGGCCGTTAGTCTGCTCCGACATTTGGATTGTCATGGCCGGGCTTCGTCCCGGCCATCTCGCTTATGGGCGCAGCGCCTCCCTGAGCGGGATCACCGGGACTCGCACCATAAGCGCGGCCCTGTGATGACAATGGGGAAATGCCCGTCGCATGACGGCGGCAGCGGCGCATGCTAGTGACCTGTGCGGAACGCGGACGCAAACCCAATGGCCTCGCCGAAAATCCTGGTCCTGCCCGGTTCGTTGCGGACCGGCTCGCACAATGTGCGGCTCGCAGCGCTGGCCACCAAGGAATTGACGTTGCTTGACGCCGACGTCACACGCATTTCGCTGGCCGATTATCCGCTCCCCCTCTACGACGCCGACCTCGATGCGCGCGGCGGCCAGCCGGACAATGCCGTCAAGCTCAAGCACATGATCTCCGCCCATCACGGCGTCTTCATCGCCAGCCCGGAATATTCCGCATCGGTGACACCGCTCCTGAAGAATGCAATCGACTGGGTCTCCCGCGTGCGCGAGCGCGGCGACCCGACCTATGCGGCGTACAAGAACCGAGTCTTTGCCATTGCCGCGGCCTCGCCCGGCCCGACCGGCGGCCTGCGCTCGCTGATGGCGCTGCGGCAGATCCTCGAGCTCGGCTGCGGCGCGCTGGTGATCCCAGAGCAGGTCGCCATTCCCGACGCCGAGCGCGCTTTCGACGACATGGACAATCTGCTGGAAACCCGCCTGACCAACCTGCTGCGCGCCGAACTTGCGCGGCTCGTGGACATGGCGCGGCTGATGATGTGAAGGAGCACAATTTGCTCGATGCGCGAGAGCGGCTGATCGTGGCGCTGGACCTGCCTTCCGTTGCCGAGGCGGAGAAGATGGTCGCGCGTCTCGGCGACGCGGTCTGGTTCTACAAGATCGGTTATCAGCTCGGCTTTGCCGGCGGCCTCTCTTTTGCGAGTCGGCTGATCGCCGACGGCAAACAGGTCTTTCTCGATTTCAAGTTGCACGACATCGGCAACACCGTGCAGAAGGGCGTCGAAAGCGTCGCCCGACTAGGCGCTGCCTTCCTGACTGTGCATGCCTATCCGCAGACCATGAAGGCGGCAGTCGCAGGCAAGCGTGGCTCGACCTTGCGCATCCTCGCCGTCACCGTGCTCACGTCGTATGACGATGCCGATTTGGCCGCCGCCGGCTACGGCATGACCGTGGGTGAGCTCGCGGCCGCGCGCGCGGCGCAGGCGCGCGACATCGGCGTCGACGGGCTCGTCTGCTCGGCCGAGGAAGTTACGAAGCTGCGCGAGATCGCCGGTCCCGGCATGGCGCTGGTGACGCCCGGCATCCGGCCGGCCGGCAGCGCTGCCGGCGACCAGAAGCGCATCATGACGCCGGCGCGCGCCATTGCCGGAGGCGCGGATTATCTCGTCGTTGGACGGCCGATCGTCGATGCGCACGATCCGAAGGCGGCGGCGGCGGCGATCGTTGCGGAAATCGAACAATCGACAAAGAAGTAAGAAGGGGTAGAAAATGGCCAAGGGTTATTGGATCGCACGGGTCGATGTGAAAAGTGACGAGGGCTATAAGCCCTATGCCGCCGCCAATGCCGCCATTTTCAAGAAATTCGGCGCCCGGTACATCGTCCGTTCCGGCAAATTCGAATGCCCCGAGGGCGCCGCACGTTCGCGCAACGTGGTGATCGAGTTTCCCGACTACGCCACCGCGCTCGCCTGCTATAAATCGCCGGAGTACCAGGCGAACATCAAGGTCCGGCAGCCGCATTCGGTCGCGGACATCGTCATCGTCGAGGGTTACGACGGCGCGCAGCCGTAGCCTCTTCTCCCTCCCAACGCAGGCGGGGAGGTGACCTGCGGCGCAACGCCCGCTATATCCCCTCAATTCCGGGAGCAGGAACCGATGTCCGACATGCGGCTGATCGTGGCAGGAGCGGGCGGGCGCATGGGGCGCACGCTGGTGAAAGCCATTGCCGAGACCATGGGCCTCGTGCTCGCCGGCGCGATCGAAGGCGGCGGCTCGCCGCTGCTCGGCAGAGACGCGGGCGAACTGGCCGGTATCGGCGCCAACGGCATCAAGGTCACGGACGATGCGGCTTCCTTGATCGACAAGGCCGACGGCATCGTCGACTTCACAGTGCCGGCGGCGACCCTGACTTTGGTCGCGCTCTCCGCCAAGGCCGGCAAGGTGCACGTCATCGGAACCACCGGCTGCTCGGCCGCCGACGATGCAAAGATTGCCGAGGCGGCGAAAGGCGCTGTGATCGTCAAGTCCGGCAATATGAGCCTCGGCGTCAATCTCCTTGCGGCGCTGACCAAACGCGTGGCGAAGACGCTCGATGCGGCCTTCGACATCGAAGTGCTCGAGATGCATCACAATCAGAAGATCGACGCGCCGTCGGGCACGGCGCTGCTGCTCGGCCAGGCGGCGGCGGCAGGCCGCGGCGTCGATCTCAAGACGCATGAGGTCATGAGCCGCGTCGGCCACACCGGCGCGCGCAAAGCGGGCGATATCGGTTTCGCCACATTGCGCGGCGGCTCGGTGGTCGGCGAGCATACGGTGATGTTCGCCGGACCGGCCGAGCGCATCGAGCTCACCCACAGGGCCGCCGACCGCATGATCTTCGCCCGCGGCGCGCTGCATGCGACGCTCTGGGCGGCAAAGCAGAAGCCCGGCCTCTATTCGATGATGGACGTGCTGGGGCTGAAGGACTTCTGACTGCTCCTCAGCATGAGGCCGCGAGGGATTTCGATGCGTTGCAAAGTCGAGGTGTAAAAAATGTCCGACCGTCTTCTCGTGCTGGTGCGCCACGGTCAAAGCGAATGGAATCTGAAGAACCTGTTCACCGGCTGGCGCGACGTCGACCTGACCGAGCAGGGCATCAAGGAAGCGCGCGAGGCCGGGCGCAAGCTGAAGGCGCATGGGATCTCTTTCGACGTCGCCTACACGTCGGCGCTCAAGCGCGCGCAGCGCACGCTCGATCTCGTGCTCGAGGAGATGAGCCTCGCGAGCATTCCGGTGTTCAAGGACGAGGCGCTGAATGAGCGCGATTACGGCGATCTCTCGGGCCTCAACAAGGACGACGCGCGCAAGAAATGGGGCGAGGAGCAGGTGCACATCTGGCGCCGCTCTTATGACGTCGCGCCGCCGGGCGGCGAGAGCCTGAAGGATACGCTGGCGCGCACGCTGCCCTATTATATGACCGAAATTCAACCGCGCGTGCTGCGCGGCGAGCGCGTGCTGGTGGCGGCGCATGGCAATTCGCTGCGCGCGCTGGTGATGGTGCTGGAGCGGCTGAACCGCGAGACCATTCTCAAGCGCGAGATCGCGACCGGCGTGCCGATCATCTATCGCCTCGGCGCCGATTCGACCGTCGCCTCCAAGCTCGATCTGGCGGCGTGAGGGAGAGCCTACGGAATTAACATGAGCGCCGTGGAGATCGTTGAGTTCGATGCGGCTGGCGTGCAAGCCGCGATCGGCGAGCTCGCGGACGTGCTGGCCGACTGCGTCAATGGCGGCGCTTCGGTCAATTTCATTGCTGCCCTATGACACGGCAGACGGGGTACAGTTCTTCCGCAAGGTCGCCGCGGCGATGGAGCGCGGCAAGATCGTACTGCTGGCGGCGAAGGTCGACGGCCGCATCCTCGGCACGGTGCAGCTCGGCTTGGACATGCCGCCGAACCAGCCGCATCGCGGCGAGATCAAGAAGCTGCTGGTTCATCGCGATGCGCGCGGCCGCGGCGTCGGCGCGGCACTGATGCAGCGCATCGAGGAGATCGCGAAAGAGCGCGGCCGCACATTGCTCGTGCTCGACACGGCAAGCGATGCCGCCGAACGGCTCTATACGCGCGGCGGCTGGCAGCGGCTCGGCGCCATTCCGGACTATGCGATGTGGCCGCAGGGCGGCACCTGCGACAGCATCATCTTCTGGAAAAAGCTCTGATCAGGCGGCCATGCCGGCCTGCCCCGCTTCCCAGCCGAGCATCGCGCGCTTGCGCGTCAGACCCCAATGATAGCCGGTCAATTCGCCGCTTTTGCCGATGACGCGATGGCACGGCACGACGAAGCAGATCGGGTTCTTGCCGACGGCGGCGCCGACCGCGCGCGCGGCTTTCGGCGAGCCGGTCTTCGCCGCGAGATCGGAATAGGTGGTCAGCCGCCCCATCGGAATGGTCAGCAGCTTTTCCCACACGCGCACTTCGAAATCGGTGCCGATGAGGACGACGCGCAAGGGCTGTTCCTTGCGCCACAAGGACGGATCGAAGATGCGTCGCGCGGTCGGCGCGGTGGCGGCGAAATCCTCGACGTATTTCGCCTTGGGCCAGCGCGATTTCATATCGCGCAGCGCGCTGCGCTCCTTGCCAGGATCGGCGAGTGCGAGTCCGGCGAGACCGCGCGTCGTCGTCATCACCAGCGCCGTTCCGAAGGGCGAAGCATGGAAGCCGTAGCTGATGGTCAGGCCTTCGCCGGCGGCTTTCCATTCGCCGGGCGACATCGCCTCGTGCGTAACGAAGAGGTCGTGCAGGCGTCCGGGGCCGGACAGGCCGACCTCATAAGCGGTGTCGAGCACGCTTGCCGATGCGCGCAGCAGGTCTCGCGCGTAGTTGAGCGTCAGGGCCTGTAGGAACGCCTTCGGCGTCAGCCCGCACCAGCGCCGGAACAGATGATGCAGGTCGGTCGGCGTGACACCGGCGGCGTGCGCGATGGTCTCGATCTCGGGCTGCGAGCGCCAGTTGCCGCGGATATGTGCGATGGCGCGGCGCACGACGTCGTAGTCGGCCGCGGCGGTCGCGAGCGGCGCGAACTCGGGCAGACGGATGGCCGGAGCCAGTCTTTCGAGGGTCATGTCCATGCTCGAAATCTAGGGCGGAGATGTCGGCTTCACCACCCGATTTCTGCCCATCTCCTTTGGGAGAGGGATTACGTCAAGGCGGTTCTCGTTACGCCACGCTTGGCCTCGTTCAGCGCGCTACTCAATGCCTTAGCGAAGGCCGCCTTCTCGTTGGGGCCGAGGAAGGCGGCGACGGTCAATTGTTTGCCGCGCGACACCAGATACAGCCGCTCGATGCCATATTCTTCGTGTGTCTCGCGCTCGAGCATCACCCACAGCGGATTGAGCAGCCATTCGCGCACGGCGCCGCGGTGGCTGACCTTGCGCACGGTCAGCGCGGTCGGCGTGACCTTGACCTCCTCATACGCCGCGGCGCGGGCGTAGTTCACGCGAAACGCCCAGTAGAGCAGCAGCACGTCGAGCCCCATGAAGCCGAATACCGGCCAGGCGCCCATCAGCCAGAAGGCGATTCCGGCGGCGAAGCTCACCAGCCCATAGACGACCATCAGGATCATGAACCCGGTCGAGTGCAGCGAGCGGTGCGGCGTCAGCACGGCCGAAAAGATCGTGGGTTCGAGATCGTCGGCGTTGTCGGCGGTCATGGGCAACACTATACCGGCAGCATGGCGAGAAAAACGAGCCGCAAGTCCGTCAAGAGACCCGCACGCCAGCCTAAGCCGGTACGTAAGCCGATAGCCAAAATGCGCAAGGACCTGGCGCGCAAGGGCAAGGCCGCAAAGGTGAAGCCGGCCGCCAAGCGGGCCAAGGCCGATGCGACGGCCGGGCAGGGTGCGCTGCCGCAATGGACGACGGCGGAGATCGACGAGGCGTTCCGCCGCTTTCAGGCCGACAATCCCGAGCCAAAGGGCGAACTCAAACACATCAATCCGTTCACGCTTCTCGTCGCGGTCGTGCTGTCGGCCCAGGCCACCGATGCCGGCGTGAACAAGGCGACTCCGGCTTTATTCGCCGCCGCCGATACGCCGGAGAAGATGGTCGCGCTCGGCGAGGACAGAGTGCGCGACCTGGTCAAGACTATCGGCCTCTTTCGGACGAAGGCGAAAAACGTGGTTGGCCTGTCCGCAAAGCTCGTCGCCGAACACGGCGGCGAGGTACCGCACTCACGCGAGGCGCTGGAGGCGCTGCCCGGCGTCGGCCGCAAGACGGCGAACGTGGTCATGAACATCGCCTTCGGTGAGCCGACCATTGCCGTCGATACCCACATCTTCCGCGTCGGCAACCGCACCGGTCTCGCCACCGGCAAGACGCCGCTCGAGGTCGAACAAAAGCTCGAGCGCGTGGTGCCCGACAAATACAAGCGCCATGCGCATCACTGGCTGATCCTGCACGGCCGCTACACCTGCGTCGCGCGCAAGCCGCGCTGCGAGCACTGCATCATCGCCGACCTGTGCAAGTGGCCGGGGAAGACGGTGCCGTAGCCGCGCTCATCCTTCTCTCTTCAGGGGAGGGATGATCGTCGCGCCGGCTCTATCAACGCGACGCGCTTTGCCGCCACGCGTTTGTGGATGTGCACCATGAAGGCCATGGCGAAGACCGGCGTGGCCAGATTGACGATCGGGATCGACACGAACAGTGAGATCACCATGCCGGTAATGAAAACGTAGCCGGCGTGGCGCTTGCGCAGCGCCTTCGCCTCCCAGGGCGGATAGAAGCGCATCGCCGCAAGCTCGAAGAAGTTGCGACCGAGCAAATAACTGTTGGCGAAAAACAGGACGAGCAAGCCAAAGCCGGCAAACAGGACGAACGGCAGCGCCACGACATAGACGAGGATCGATAGGAGCGCGAACTTCGCGCCCTCGACCACCGCAGTGATGATCGGCAAGGCGCGGCCGGGCGGCTCGACGGGATAATGCCGGCGCTCGACCGCGTCGGCGACATCGTCGACGAAGAAGCTGCCGACGAAAACGGTCACCGCCGGCATCAGGAATATCGCGCCGGTGACGATGCCTAGCCCCGCCATGATCGACAGAAACCACGCGAGCGCCGCCCAAGCCGAATGCGGCGCGAAGCCGGAGCTCTGTTCCGCCCACGTCGCACCGCTCTCGGCGAGCGACGAGAGGAGGCGCTGTAAGGCAATCCCAATCACCACGATCAGCGCCAGGGCGAGCAAAATCGATTTGATCAGAACCGATCGCAGCGGCGGCCGGAGCATGTCGGTGAGGGCCTTGATGGCGGCGTCGAGCATGCAAGAGAGGTAGGCGGGGCGATGAGAGAACACAAGCCGCCAAACACTCGGTGCCATCGCCGGGCTTGTCCCGGCGATCCGATGAGTTGAGGCACAGTGCCAACCTTAGCGGGATGGCCGGGACAAGCCCGGCCATAACAGAAGAAATGCTAAAGCGCCGGGGAAAGCTCGTTCGCCATGGCCGGCTCGGGCACCAACGTCGTCGCCCCCGCATCGGCCCGATCGACCCAAGCCATCGCCTTGTAGTCGAAGCCGCGGCGGATGGTCGGCTTCACCACTTCGAAATAGGGCGAGATATCGAAATCACGTGGCGCGAAAAGCGACGAGTGGCGGATCTCGAGGATCTCGTCACGCGCAGCCTCGCTTTCTGCGCGGGTGACTTTCGGCAGGATGGGATAGCGCACGGTCTCGAAAGCCTGCGCGATCAGCGCCGAGCAGATGATGCGTGTCGGATGGCCCGAGCCGAGCGCGATCATGCGCCGGCGCCAGCGCTGCGGCACCGGCAGCGGCAGGAGATAGCGCATCAGGTCGATGATGTTCTTCAGGTCGTAATCGAAACCGATCCGCTCGGCCGCGTAGGCGCAGACCCGCGCGCGGTCGTCGTCGGTCAGCCCGATCGGCCGGCAGATGCGTGTGTGGAAGCGCGTATACTTCGACAGCGGCGCGGCGACGACACCCTGGCCGATATTCGCTTCGACCAGCACCAGCGGTTCGCCGTCGGCGGTGACGCGGTCGCCGATCGGCCCGACATAGAGCGCGGCGTGCGACCAGGTCGACTGTGTGAGATATTTGATGACACCGGAGATGTGGTTGTTGCCCTCGACCAGGAGCACGTCGCCAGGCATCAGCGAACCGCGCAACGCACCGGGATCGCTCGGCGTGAAGGGCTCGTAGCCCGCCACCGGCTTTTCCAGATAATGGGCGATGACGCGCCCGACCCCCTCGACGATTACACCCATGACGCCCGTTCCTGGCGTCAAATATGCGACGCCGAAGCGACAGTCTCCCCCGTTTGCGCGCAGTCGCGCGTTCGTCTTCTTGATGACAAATTTAATGCGGACTCATTGCAAATTGGTTCATCACGCGCGCATGCGTTAATCGGCGTTAGCCATGGAAATTGCGCTGCCACGCGCATTCGTGCATGCTGACGGCCCGCCTGGAAACCTTTCGGACACCATGCCGCGTTTGAGCCGCCGCTCCTTTCTCGCCGCGTCCGCTGCGCTGATGACGAGCCCGGCCTTCGCGGCGAAGCCTGCCGGCGAGGATGCCGATGTCATCGTTGTCGGCGCCGGCGCCGCCGGCATCGCTGCGGCGCGGCGGCTTGCGGCCGAGAAGGTCCGCGTCGTCGTGTTCGAGGCGGCTGACCGCATCGGCGGCCGCTGTTCGACCGACACGACGACGTTCGGAGTTCCGTTCGATCTCGGCGCGCACTGGATCCACAATCCCGACGGCAATCCGCTCGTTGCCGGCGGCGCTCCGGCCGGGCTGGAGATCACCCCGGCGCCGCGCTGGCAGAGCGTGCGTATCGGTCCGCGCGCGGCACGCGACTCAGAACTCGAGGTCTTTCTCGCGGCGCAGGTGCGCGCGCAACGTGCTTTGCGCGAACCGGTGAAAGCGAAGGGTGACGTTGCCGCCGAGCGCCTGCTGCCGAACGATCTCGGCGTCTGGAAGCCGGCGCTCGAATTCATGTTCGGCCCCTATGCGACATCGAAGGATCTCGCCGACATTTCGGCAGCGGATGTCGTGCGCACGGCAGAACGCACGGGGGAGGCGTTCTGCCGCCAAGGCTATGGCGCGCTTTTGGCGAAGCTCGCGGCCGGGCTGAACATCAAGCTGTCGTCGCCGGTGAGCATGATCGCCTGGGGCAGGAGCACCGTGCTGGAGACGCCCGAGTCGCTCTGGTATCCGCGCGCGGTGATCCTGACGTCCTCAACCAACGTGCTCGCCGGGGACGACATCGAGTTCATCCCGCCGCTGCCGAAAAACGTGCGCGCCGCGATCGCCAATCTGCCGCTCGGCAGCCTCGACCACATCGCGCTGGACATACCGGGCAATCCGCTCGCCTTGCAAAAGGACGATCTCGTTTTCGAGCAGGCGACGAGCAACAAGACCGCTGCGCTGCTCGCCAACGTCTCGGGCACGAGCCTGCACGTCGTCAGCGTCGGCGGCGCCTTCGGCCGCGAACTGTCAACGAAAGGCGAGGCGGCGATGCTCGATTTCGCTGTTACTTGGCTGTCGTCGGCCTTCGACACCAACGTCAAGCGCTTCATCAAGAAGAGCCGCGTCACGCGGTGGAACGCGCAGGACTTCGTGCTCGGCGCCATGTCGGCTGCCGGTCCTGGCCACGCCGAATCGCGCAAGGCGCTTGCCGAACCGCTCGGCCGCGTGTGGCTCGCCGGCGAGGCCCTGCACGAGACGCAATGGGGCACTGTCAATGGCGCCTGGGAGTCCGGCACGCGCGTGGCGGAGGCGGTGCTGCGCCATCTCGGGCATGGCGATCGCGAGGAGCCGAAGGCGAGCGCCAAGCATCACAAGCGGCACAGGGAGAGATGATGCGGCCGAAGGCGCTGATCGCGTGGTCGAGCGGCAAGGACAGCGCCTGGGCGCTGCATGTCGTGCGGCAGAGCGGCGACTATGACGTGGTCGGCGCGCTGACCACAGTCAACCGCACGTTCGAGCGTGTCGCCATGCATGGCGTGCGGCAGCAACTCCTGGAAACGCAGATCGCCGCCGCGGGGCTGAAGCCTGTGCTGGTGCATATTCCGCATCCATGCAGCAACGACATCTATGAGCGGGCGATGGCGGAGGCGGTGGCACAGGCCAAAGCGGACGGCATCACGCACATCATCTTTGGCGACCTCTTCCTCGAGGACATTCGCGCCTATCGCGTCGAGAAGTTGAAGGAGTCGGGGATCGCGCCGGTCTTCCCGCTGTGGCTGAGGCCGACCGATACGCTGGCGCGCGACATGATCGCCGGTGGCCTCGAGGCGCACCTTGCGACCGTCGATCTCGAGAAGCTGTCGGCGGGCTTCGCCGGCCGCCGCTTCGACGCGGCGCTGCTGGACGACCTGCCGGCTGGTATCGATCCGTGCGGCGAGAACGGTGAATTTCATTCGTTCGTCTGCGCCGGCCCGATGTTGTCGCGGCCCATTCCGGTGCGCGTCGGCGAGACGGTGGAGCGGGACGGGTTTGCCTACGCAGATCTGCTGGCGGCGTAGGAGCTTTTGTGGTCGCCCAGACAAGCGACCAAGACAAACAGAGAGGCTAACCCCTCAACACTCCACCGGTGCGCTTTACCACCTCGGCGACGATCTTGCCCGCCAGCGCCTCGATCTCCTCGTCGGTCATCGTCTTTTCGCGCGGCTGCAATGTCACCGCAATCGCGATCGACTTCTTGCCGGGATCGATGCCTTTGCCCTCGTAGACGTCGAACACGCTGACGTTGGAGATCAGCTTGCGGTCGACGCTCTGCGCCGTGCGAACGATGTCACCGGCTTTGATGCTGCGATCGACGATGAACGCGAAGTCGCGCTCGACCGGCTGGAACGGCGACAGGTCGAGCATCGCTTTGGCGCGCGTCGCTTTGGCCTTCGGCTCGGGGATCGCTTCGAGGATCAACTCGAAGCCGACCAGCGGGCCCTCGGCTTTCAATGCCGCGAGTGTTCGCGGATGCAATTCGCCGAAATGGCCGATGATGTTCTTCTGCCCCATCTGGATGGTGCCGCTGCGGCCCGGATGCAGCCAGGCAGGGCCGCCCGGCACGATCTGGAGTGCCTGCATCGGCGCGCCGGCGGCAGCAAGGACGGCGTAAGCGTCGGCCTTGGCGTCGAAGGCATCGACGGCTGCGCTCTGGCGCGACCAGTGGCGCCCGGCGCCGTCGGGCTTGGCCAGCGCGCTGCGGATGCCGGTCGCGGCGGTGAACTGATCTTCCGGACTGTCACCCTTGAATATCTGGCCGACCTCGAACAGCGCGACGTCCGCGAGGCCGCGATCCGCATTGCGCTGCGCCGCCATGATCAGACCCGGCAAAAGGCTCGGCCGCATGTCGGATAATTCGACCGCGATCGGATTGGCGAGCGCAAGCTCGGCTTTGCCGCCGCCGAACAATTCCGCCTCGCGCTTCGAGACGAAGGACCAAGTCACCGCCTCGACAAGACCGCGCGCGGCGAGCGCGCGCTTGGCCTTGCGGTTCCGTTGCTGGATCGTGGTGAGCACCGGCTTGCGCGCATTGTCGCCGCGCGGGAACGGCGTCGGCGCGACCTTGTCGACACCGACGATGCGCATGACCTCTTCGACGATGTCGGCGCGGCCGTCCACGTCCGGACGCCACGACGGCACCGCGACTTTCACTTTCTCGCCCTGGCCGGCGATGAAGAAGCCGAGTTTCTCCAGCGAGCGCCGCACGTCGGTCAACGGCAGCTTGAGGCCCGACAATCGCGGCAGCTCGGAAAGCGGGAAGTCGATGATCTTTTCTTTCGCCGCCGGGTCGCCGGCGAGGACAATTTGCGACGGCTCCCCGCCGCAGAAGTCCAGCACCATCTGCGTCGCCAGGTCGAGGCCGGGAATAGCGAAGTTCGGATCGACGCCGCGTTCGAAGCGGTAGCGCGCGTCGGTGTTGATTCCGAGCTTGCGGCCGGTCTGTGCGATGTTCAGCTCGCTCCACAGCGCCGATTCGATCAGCACGTCGGTGGTCGTCTCGTCGCAGCCGGACTCTTCGCCGCCCATAATACCAGCAAGCGATTCGACGGCGCGCTCATCGGCAATCACGCACATCGCGCTGTCGAGCGTGTAAGTGCGGCCGTCGAGCGCGAGCAATTGCTCGCCGTTCTGCGCGCGGCGGATGGTGAGGTTGCCTTTCACCTTCTTGGCGTCGAACACGTGCAGCGGCCGGCCGCGGTCATAAGTGATGAAGTTGGTGATATCGACCAGCGCGTTAATGGGACGCAGACCGATCGCCGTCAGCCGCTTCTGCAGCCACGCGGGCGAAGAGTCGTTGTTGACGCCGCGTACGAGCCTGAGTGCGAAGGCCGGGCACAATTCCGGAGCGTCGATCTTGACCTGCACGGGGCAGGGAAACGTGCCGTCGATCCGTTTCGGCGCGTTGTCCTTAAAGTCGCCGATTAAAGTCGCGCCGAGATCGCGCGCAATGCCGCTGACGCCGGTGCAATCCGGCCGGTTGGGCGTGAGATTGATCTCGATGACCGGTTCGCCGAGGCCGAGCACTTCGGCGAACGGCTTGCCGATCGGCGCGTCGGCCGGCATCTCGATGATGCCGCTGTGATCGTCGTTGAAGCCGATCTCCGCCCCGGAGATCATCATGCCTTGGCTTTCGACGCCGCGAATCTTGCCGACCGACAGCGTGATGTCCTTGGCCGGAATGTAAGTGCCCGGCAGGCCGAGCACGGTCTTGAGGCCAGCGCGCGCGTTCGGCGCGCCGCAGACGATCTGCAATGGCTTGCCGCTGCCGTTGTCGACCTGGCAGACGCGCAGGCGGTCGGCGTTCGGGTGCTGTTCGGCGGAGACGATCTCAACCACCTTGAAGGGTTCGTACTCTTTCGCCTTATCCTCGACGCGCTCGACCTCCAGCCCGATCATGGTGAGCTTGTCGACGATCTCGGCGAGCGATGCCGAGGTGTCGAGATGATCTTTGAGCCAGGACAGGGTGAACTTCACGACGAAAGCCCCCCGGCGAGCGTCGGGAAGTCCAGCGGGCGGAAGCCGTAATGGGCGAGCCAGCGCTGGTCGGCCTCGAAGAAGGCGCGCAGATCCGGCATGCCGTATTTCAGCATCGCGATGCGGTCGACGCCCATGCCCCAGGCGAACCCCTGGTACTCGTCGGGATCGAGGCCGCAATTGCGCAGCACGTTCGGATGGACCATGCCGCAGCCGAGAATCTCGAGCCAGTCCTCGCCCTCGCCGAACCTGATCTCGTTCTTGTCGCGCCTGCACTGGATGTCGACTTCCAGCGACGGCTCCGTGAACGGGAAGAACGACGGACGGAAGCGCATATTGACGTTGTCGACTTCGAAGAAGGCCTTGCAGAACTCTTGCAGGATCCACTTGAGGTGACCGAGATGCGAACCTTTGTCGATGACCAGGCCTTCGACCTGGTGGAACATCGGCGTGTGCGTCTGGTCGCTGTCGCTGCGATAGGTGCGGCCCGGAATGATGACGCGGATCGGCGGCTTCTGTGTGAGCATCGTGCGCACCTGCACCGGCGACGTATGCGTGCGCAGCAGCAGCCGTGAGCCGTCCGGCTTCGGATTGAAGTAGAACGTGTCGTGCATCTCCCGGGCCGGATGGCCTTCCGGAAAATTCAATTTGGTGAAGTTGTAGTCGTCGGTCTCGATATCGGGACCTTCCGCAACCGCGAAGCCCATATCGGCGAAGATCGCGATGAGCTCGTCGACCACCTGGCTGATCGGATGTATGCGGCCGGTCTCGGCCGGCGCCTCGCGCACCGGCAGCGTGACGTCGACGGTCTCGCTGGTGAGCCGCGCGTCAAGCGCGCTGGCGGCAAGTTCGTCCTTGCGCGCGGCGATCGCGGCGGTGACCTTGTCCTTGAGCCCGTTGATCGCCGGGCCCATGACCTTGCGCTCATCCGGCGTCATCGAGCCGAGCGTCTTCAAGAGCGCGGAGACCGAGCCGCTCTTGCCCAGCGCGGCGACGCGCACGGCCTCGAGCGACGGCTCGTCCGTGGCCCCGGCAACGGCGCTCAGCAGATCGGATTCAAGCTTTGCAACGTCGGACATGGCGAGACTCGTTTGAGTGCCCCGTCATGGCCGGGTCCCGGCCATCCACGTCTTGGCAAGTCGAGAAGGCGTGGATGCCCGGCGCAAGGCCGGGCATGACGACTGAGAGTCTTACGCCGTGGCAGCGGCCTCGGCCGGCAGCGCGGCCTTGGCCTTTTCCACGATCGCGGCGAACGCCGCCGGCTCATGGATAGCGAGATCCGACAGCACCTTGCGGTCGACCAGCAGACCCGACTTGGCCAGACCGTCGATGAACCTCGAGTAGTTGAGGCCGAAGGGCCGCACCGCGGCGTTCAGGCGCTGGATCCAGAGCGCGCGGAAGGTGCGCTTGCGGCGCTTGCGGTCGCGGAAGGCGTATTGGTTGGCCTTCTCCACCGCCTGCTTGGCGACGCGGATCGTATTCTTGCGGCGGCCGTAATAGCCCTTGGCAGCCTTGAAGACTTTCTTGTGCTTGGCGTGTGAGGTGACGCCACGTTTGACGCGGGCCATGGGAAACTCCTGAAGCTAATCTTGCAAAACGTTCGGACGGGACAGCCGCGGATGATGCGGCGTGACGAAATACGATCAGCCGTTCGGCAGAAAGTACTTTTTGATGTTGTCGCCGTCGGATTTGAACAGCACGCTGGTGCCGCGATGCTCACGGATGGTCTTGGTGGTCCGCTTGATCATGCCGTGACGTTTGCCGGACTGCTGGTACTTCACCTTGCCTTGGGCGGTGATCTTGAAGCGCTTTTTAGCGCCCGATTTGGTCTTCAGCTTGGGCATTTGGCTCTCCTGGCGGCACGGATGCGGGTGACCGCAACGGCCGAAATTGCCTTGAACCACAAAGGTTTAGGCAGGGTGCTCGGGATTGAGCGGGGTCGTCGCCACGGCAGCCCTATCAGCCGGGCGGCGAGCGGCGGGTTTATGGCAGAGCCGGCCGCAGCTTGCAACTGGGCGCAGCCGCCCGCCACCGCCACCTGGGAGGGGGCGGTCTGACCGCGTCAGCGGACCGGGAGGCAATCGTCGGTCGCCCAACGGGGCAGCAGGCTCAGGCCCCGTCCCTCCCCCATTCCAGGGGAGGGAACTTCACGGAAGGTGAAGCGCCTCACCGCGGCGCCAGCACCATGACCATTTGGCGGCCTTCGAAACGCGGTTCGGACTCGACCTTGGCTATGGGACCGGTATCGCCCTTCACCCGGTTCAGGAGCTGATAGCCGAGTTCCTGGTGCGCCATTTCGCGGCCGCGGAAGCGCAAGGTGATCTTGACCTTGTCGCCTTCCTCGAAGAAGCGCTTCATTGAGCGCATCTTCACGTCGTAATCGTGATCATCGATCATCGGCCGGAGCTTGATCTCCTTGATCTCGACGACGTGTTGCTTCTTGCGGGCCTCGGCCGCCTTCTTCTGCGCCTGGTACTTGTATTTACCGTAGTCCAGGAGCTTGGCGACGGGGGGTTCGGAGTTCGGGGCGATCTCGACCAGATCGAGCCCCGCGGCCTGCGCCATTTCGAGCGCGGTCTGGATTGGTGTCGGGCCATGATTGTGCCCGGTGGCATCGATCAGCTGAACCTCGCGGACGCGGATCTCATCGTTGATGCGCGGGCCGTCCTTCTGAACGGGCAGCGCGGACTTCATCGGACGACGAATGGCTGGTGTCTCCTCTGTTGTTGCGACGAAAGCCGGGGCGCCCTACCGGAGGCCCCGGACATAAGAGATTGGTAGAAACCGCGCATAAGTCAACGCGGTTCCTGGGCTTCGCGGCAAAGAAAGGGCGGTTTGGCGTTCAAATTGTAAGTCCCTGCGGCATTCAGGCCGCAGCTTTGGCGTCCGCCGCCGCCGGGCGGCCGGTCGTCTCGCCATAGAGACGCAGCGTCTGTTCCGCCACCACGGTACCGTTGAAATGGCCCAAGACCCAGTCGCGGCCGCGCGCGCCCATGGCCGCGCGCATCGGCGCGGGAATCGAGAACAGGTGCAACAATGTTGCCGCCAGGCGGCTGTCGTCGCCGGCCGGGAAGCGTAAGCCCGAAACCCGGCTTTCGGTCATGAATGGGGCGGTCAGGACCACGTCGCTGCCGGCGGCGAGGTCCGAGACGATCATCGGCCGGCCCATGGCCTGCGCCTCGAGGATCGCGCGCTGCACGCCCTCCGGCTGGATCGCCGCGGAGACGACAACGGAGGCGGCGGCGTAGGCTGCCGGCATGTCATGCACCGGCGCGGCCATGCGGATCACGTCCATCGTGCCGGTCGCAAGGACGAGATCCCACAATTCGCCGGTGTAGTGGGTCCGGCCGCGATCCTCGCCGACGAAGACGCAGAGGAAGTTCTTGAGCCCCATCGCCTTGAGCCGCTCGACGGCCTTCACCGCCACATGGTGGCCCTTGCGGCGCAGGATGCGGCCGACGACCAGGATGACCTTGGTCTCGCCGGTCACGCCCCAGGCCTGACGGATGGCGTCGATGCGCGCCTGCGTCATGCGCTCTGGATCGAAGCGCTCGAGGTCGACGGCGCAGGGCACGACAGCGAGCTTCTCCCACGACGTGCCGTAGCGGTCGTTGACGAGCTGCGCCAGTTGCTCGCTGACGGCGATCACGCGGTCGCCGCGCGCCATGACGCTGTTGTAGAGGTGCTTGAACAGGTTCTGGTCGCGGAAACCCTTGTACCAGCTGGTCAGGAACGGCAGCCGGCAGAGCCGCGCCGCGATCAGCGCGCTCCACGCGCCGGAGCGGCCGAGCGCATGGATGCAGTCGCAGCGCTTCTCGCGCGCAAGCCGCATGAGCGTGAAGGCGTTGCGCAACATCCGGATCGGATTGGCCGTCGCGACATCGAGCGGCACGAATTCGGCGCCAGCCGCGTTAATGTCGGCGACGAGGCGTCCGGCGCGCGAGACGACGATGGCGTCGTGCCCAGCGTGCTTCAGGATGCGTGCAAGCTCCACGGCACCGGCATCCGCCGCGCCGACCTCGAGCGCCGGCGCGACGATCAGGACGCGCATCGGATTGTGCGAATACTCATGCGCAGCTTGCCGCAGGCCGCTCGACGCAGAAGCAGACGACATCGACAAATCGCATCCTCGCAACGGGCGCCTTCAAGCAAAGCGGCGCAATGGAAACGGAGCCCTTGGATCGGGGGCCTTCTGGCAGACGGGCGTCAACTATCGCGTGATAGAAGCGACGTATAGACCCCGCGAATGGCTTCGGCAACGCTCTGCGGCGAAAACATGAATTCGGCGAATTGCCGGGCTCGCGCGCCGAGCGCCTCCGCGGCGGTGGGGTTACTGGCGAGCGCGGCGGCGACCGCGCCGGCGAGTTCGCCCGGCCGTCCTGGCCGCACCACCCAGCCGGTGCGCAAATCCTCGCGCATGCGCGGCGGCGCCAGCACGTTTTCCGACAACATGCCCACCGTCGTCACCACCACCGGCCGTCCAACGGCCTGCACCTCGGCCGCGATGCGGCCGGTGAGCGGCGATTGCAGCGCCGGCACCACCACCACGTCCGCGACGGCCAGCGCCGCCGGCATGTCCGAACAGTGGCCGACGAAGCGGCAGAGCGTGTCGATGCCGTGCACGCGTGCGCGTTTGCGGACGTTCGCCGCGTAACGCATGTGCAGCCGATCTTCTCCGGCGAAAACGAAGACGATGTCGCGCCGCCCCCGCGCAAAAATGAGGCGCGCCGCGTCGATCATGCTCATCTGGCCGTTGTGTGCCGCCATGCGTCCGGCGACGAGCACGACGCGCATCTCCGGCAGCAGGCCCCAGACCCGCCGCAGCGCAGCGATGCGATCGCCGCTGATCGCCGCCGGACTGAAGGTCGCGGTGTCGACCGCACGCGGGATGACGGTGATGCGCTCAGGCGCGATCCTGTAGCGTTCGATCATTGCCAGCGAGACATAGCTCGACGGCGCGATGACCCGGTCGCCGCGGGCAAGCGACGCGTTGAGCATCCGCCGCGGCCACCGGCCGGACGGCATGCGGTCGGGGAACGAGGTCACAAGGAACACCGGTTGCCGGTGTACTGCCTGAAGCGCGCTCCAGGCGGCGCCGGCGCTCTGCGCGTGCACGATGTCGACGCGCTCCGCCGCCACGAGATGCGTCAGCATGGCCGCGTTCTTGCGAATGCGCAGCGGATTCCAGGTGTCGTTCGGCAGGGGCAACCATTCGCCGCCGAATGCGCGCAACTCCCCCACCAAGGGGCCGCCGTCGCCGGCGACGATGGCGCGCGCGCCGGACTGCATCAGCGCCAGCGCGATCTCGACGGCCGCGTGCCCGGCCGGATCGTCGCTCAATGCCGGAACGATCTGGAGGATCGTGGCGCCGGCGAGCGAACGCGGCTTGCCGCGGTTCGGCTGACTCACGGGCACGCCAGCCCCCTTGCGCGCGTGGCATCGATGCGGCGAGAAGGGGCGGCGCCCCTCGTCTCTTCCTGTGCGGAAACGGCCTCAAGCATGAGCGAAGCTCGTCTCACATCCCTGACCATCGAATCGCCTGCGCCTCGCCGGACCATCGCCGTGCGCGTGCGCGAGGGCAAGGGCCAGAACAAGGGCCCCGGCCTGGTCTGGCTGGGCGGTTTCAAATCCGACATGAAGGGCACGAAAGCGGAGGCGCTCGACCGCTGGGCGGACGAGAAGGGCCGTGCCTGTTTGCGCTTCGATTATTCCGGCCACGGCGAATCCGGCGGCGACTTCCGCGACGGAACCATCGGCCGTTGGCTCGAGGAGAGCCTCGCCGTCTACATGGAATTCGCGAAGGGACCGCAGGTGCTCGTCGGCTCGTCGATGGGCGGCTGGATCGCATTACTTTTGGGGGCGCGAATACGCGAGTTGAAAGGGCCCGCGCCGCAAAATACCTCACTTGCCGGAATGGTGCTGATCGCGCCGGCGGTCGACTTCACCGAGGAGCTGATGTGGAAGCAATTCTCGCCGGAGATGAAACGCGACATCGAGACGAAGGGCGAGTGGATTCGTCCGTCGGAATACTCAGCCGAGGGCTACCCGATCACGCGCGCGCTGATCGAGGACGGACGCAAGCATCTCATGCTTGGCGGGCTGATCGAGCCCGGCTGCCCGGTGCACATTCTACAGGGTGTGCAGGACCCCGACGTGCCGTGGCGGCACGCGGTGGAGCTCGTGTCGCGCTTCTCACGCGACGATGTGGTGCTGACCTTGATCAAGGACGGCGATCACCGCCTGTCGCGTCCGGAAGACATCGCGCGGCTCATCGCGGCGGTGGAGGAGTTTTAGTTTCTTGTCGCCACCGGGCATAGCCCGTCGACGACGGGCGTGAACGCCCTTGTGCCCCGGTGGCCTCGCTTATGAGGGTCGTGTGCCCGTCTCATCGAGATGGCCGGGACAAGCCTGGCCATGACAGCTAAGAAAATGCAGCGGTCCACTCGTCTATGACCGACGCGTCCGTCTCGTCGCGTTTTAGCTTTTGCAATTCCTCGCGCGGCAATAAGCGCGACAAGGCCCACACCGCCGCGCCGCGCACGAGCGGCGAGGCATCGCCAAGCAAAGATTGTGCTTCCCGGGCCAGCGATGCTGCGTTCGAATTGCCGATGGCAATAAGCACGTTGCGGATAAACCGGTCGCGGCCGGTGCGCTTGACCGGGCTCTTCGTGAACAGCGCGCGGAACTGCGTATCATCGAGCCGCGACAATGCGGCGAGATCGGGCGCGCGCAGATTGTCGCGCGCGGCGAGCTTTGCCTCGCGCCCGGTCTGCGCGAACTTGTTCCATGGACACGCGGCAAGACAATCGTCGCAGCCATAGATGCGGTTACCCATCAATGGCCGCAGATCGCGCGGGATCGGACCCTTGTGCTCGATGGTGAGGTACGAAATGCAACGCCGTGCATCGAGCCGGTACGGCGCAGGAAAGGCGGCGGTCGGGCAGACGTCGAGACAGGCGCGACAGGAACCGCAACTGTCCTCGACCGGTGCGTCGGCGGGCAGCTCGAGTGTCGTGAAGATCGCTCCGAGGAACAACCACGAGCCGAATTGACGCGACACCAGATTTGTATGTTTGCCCTGCCAGCCGAGACCTGCGGAGGCGGCGAGCGGTTTCTCCATCACCGCGGCGGTGTCGACGAACACTTTCACATCGCCACCGGCATGGGCGACGAGCCAGCGCGCAATCTCCTTCAGCTTCTTTTTGATCAGCTCGTGATAGTCGTCGCCTTTGGCATAGACCGAGATGGCCGCCTTGGCGCGTTGCGCGAGCACCGCGCGCGGATCTTCATCCGGTCCGTAATTCAGGCCAAGCATGATGACCGAGCGCGCCTCGGGCCACAGCGACAGCGGCGATGCTCGGCGCTCGGCGGTCGTGGCGAGCCAGTCCATGTCGCCATGCGCGCCGTCCGCGATGAAGCGCGCGAGGCGCTCCTTCGTCTCCGGCGTGGCGTCGGCTCGCGTGATGCCGACGGAGTCGAAGCCGATCGTGCGCGCTTTGTCGAGCAGCGCGGATTTTAAATTCGCGGGATTGGCCGCTTCCACCCTCCCCCCGCGCAGCGGCGGGGAGGGTCGGGCCGCATCGGCACGATGCGACCCGGGGTGGGGGGCTTTCTGCGGAGTCACAACTCCGCCCCCCCCCCCCCCCCCCCCCCCCCCCCCCCCCCCCCC
>Ga0208357_1000624_pt1 | contig 27965 bp, 22 predicted proteins | sample NGESurdeep092012_6_FD_184487 | JGI IMG/M metagenome (GOLD analysis project Ga0208357, IMG submission 184487) | Arctic peat soil microbial communities from Barrow, Alaska - NGEE Surface sample F52-2 deep-092012 (SPAdes) | ecosystem: Environmental > Terrestrial > Soil > Wetlands > Peat ...
CGCAGTTGCTTGATGCAGCTCATATCATCAGTGATTCCAAACCGAATGGTGATCCCGTGGTTCCCAACGGGATTGCTCTGTGCAAGATCCACCACGCCGCCTACGATCGCAATCTCATGGGGATCCGTCCGGACTATCAGCTGGTCATCAACTCAGAACTCCTTGCGGAGGTCGACGGTCCGATGCTGAAGCATGGATTGCAAGAAATGCACGGAAAGCAGCTTCACCTTCCTCGGCGGCCGGCAGCGCATCCCGATAAGGACCGATTAGAAGCACGATACTCAGAGTTCAGGAGCGCGAGTTAGGTAACTTTGTAAGGTAGCTGAGCCAGTGAGTTGACACGTCGCCATTGTCCATCCTCACAGAACTTTCGGAGTCTCGTGTCGATTAACAGTCCCAGAGTCAACGCGGAACAACCCTGTTCCCCGGTTACATTGTTGAACAATCTCAAACCATAAGGACGGCGTCACAAATGAAGGCCCACCTTCGATCTATCTGTCTAGCGGCATCGTTCGTAATAGCATCAGGCGGAATTCTTCTCGTGCCCACGGCAAATCATGCTTCGGCTGCAGAGCTTCCCAGAGGGGAAGTGACATGGACTTTGGTGAACTCACAAGTGACGGCCGGTAATCCAATAAGTGCGACGTTGCATTACGTGCGAATGCCCGTTGGTTCCAAAGTGGAAATCGCGGTGGAGATTGGTTCATCCACGATTCAACACGTGCTCCGGGGTTATCCGGCTCGTGGTCAGGGTTCGAGAACGATAACGCTGGCCGGCGTGCCAATGGGCTCTTACAGGTACCGAGTCATGGCTACGTATTCCGACGGGAAGTTCATGACGGGCTCAAGATGGCAAAGACTGTATTCGTATGGGACCGTCTCATTAAATGCCCTCTGCCGGGCCCAAGGTGCAACCGTCGGCGGCGACGGCTGCCAAGGGGGCGCTATTCAGGTTGGGGCAAATCTTTTCGCCTTCGCCATTGAAGGAAATTTGGATCTCAACAAACCACCGCTATACGGAACGATTATCAATTTTCCTGCAACTTCGTGTAGGTCGCTTTCACTTCAGATTGCCCTTGACAGCACTAACTCCCAACCGGGTGACACCGCACTGGTCCAAGTCATTGAAGGAACGTTGACACCGCAGTTTGCGACCGTTGCACAGGGTGCGGTGACGACGTTCAATGTGACATTGGACGGTGGACCCTTTTTCATCCAAAATGCCTCGAACGAGAATGATTACATCTTCTATGGCGGCACCGGAAGTTGCTGGTCTTCGACAGGCGTATAGGACTGGCCGATGGGTCGAGCCAAGGAGAATGTCGCAAACGAACGGACGTCGCGGGTTTCGGCACTTGCCTTCTCCGATCCGCCCCACCTTGTTAGACAAACTGGAATGTCGTCAATTCGAGTGCAACCTCGGAGATCGAAAAATCAGACAGATCACAACGACTACCTTGAGATGTGCGCATTGCTACATGGAACCTCGAGCGTCTCAAGTTGGGCGCGAGTGCGGCGGGGGATTATGACCAGGTGCTTCACTCCTTTGACGCGGATCTTTTGGTTGTAACGGAGCCAGGTCCGGGCTTTCGCGGAAGATTCCCGTACGCCGTCCTTTCCCCTCCACAGCGCTCCGGCCCCGCTTCACCCGAGTCGTGGGTTGCACTCTTGGGCAGCTCGATTCAGGCGCATGGCATCGTCCTTCCGTACAGTCGCCTTGCCGCGGCTGGATGGGCCGAGATTGGAGGTCGAAACGTCGCCTTGTACGGATCCGTTCTACCGTGGAACCGCCACGCGTTGCGCCAGGCCCCTGACGTGTACGGGGAAGAGGACCGAACTTTCACCGAAATTTTCGATCGAGCCATCAACGATCAGGTTGAGAACGTCGTGGCCCTGCAGACCGAGTTTGGTCGCGGGAACGTATTCTGGGCCGGGGATTTCAATCATCCACTCGCAGGTTCGCTGAGCGGATACGTTCGTCACGCCAGTAATGCCATCTCGACCTCGCTGGTACGACTTGGAATGAGAGCGTTCAACGCCAGCGCCCCGAACGCCCACGCAGGGGCGAACGCTATCGATCTCGTTTGCGGGCCGAGCGAGTTAATAACCGAGGTCGTCGCGTGTCCCCGCCCATTCGCAAAGAAAAGACCGATGTCCGATCACCGTGGCTACAGCGTTTCTGTGGAGTGGCCGTAGCCTACCGAAGTTCAAAGTGGCATCTGGTCGAGTTGCATTCAGTTTGCGGGTGCCGGGAAACAGTGTTCGCCCCGAAACGTTGACCCGTCAAGTTCAACGAAAACTTACGCCCTTTCTTTAACTCCATTGCTAAACGCACTGTCGTGGAAGGTGAAGTACGTTGGAACATCACGTTTTGGCATGTCAAAGTAAACGAATCCGGTCACGGATAGTCCCGGATTTAGCGTTGTAAGGTCGAGTCCCAAGCCTCCGTTTAAGTTTGGATTCCCGGCTGTGTCGGCGTTAATGTCGCCCGGATACTGCCGGCTTTTCTTGTCCGCAGCGTACTGAGAAGTGACGTCGATCATCTCTGAACTTCTCGAATGGTTATAGATCCACAACGTGATCCGACAGTATTGGCCTGTTGGTCTTGTGAGGTCGTAATTCGAATTGGAACCCACACTCATGATGTTGCACACCAAATGGGTGGGTCTGAAACTGAAGTCTCCATCTTTGACAATCGTTCCAAATTTCGGGAGATTCGATGCTCCACTCGGATCGACTGCCACGCCGAACGTGAGAATTAGCGCCAGACCTGCCAAGACAGACGGCTTTAACCAGGCAATCTTCATATCTCCCCTAACGAAATCCGTTGATTGTTCGAACTGGGCACACCCTAAAGCGAACTTCAACGCCCTCACCAATCCATTCCTCCACTTTGTCGACAAACACACAAAGGCCTGATGAGCAGGTCCAAAGGTGATAGAACTACTTCCCGACGGCGAGTCAATTGGTGACTGCGGCCCTAAACCATTGGAGACAAATGTTTGCTGCTTCGGCCGCAGGGGGAGTAGCCGTGTTTCTCCTGATTGGAATAGCGCTCACGGTGCTTTGGTGGTGGAGCTTCATTGACGCACTCGTCAAGCCTTCCTCGGCTTGGACGAAGATCGACCGCAGCCGCGGCGCATGGGTCGTACTTTTGCTCGTATTCGGAATCCTTGCCTGCTTCCCGTATTTCTTTTCGATTCGACCAAAGCTCAACGCCGCCAAGAGGTCGTAGCCAGATTTCTTCGGACGACAACTGATGGGTCACCACTTGACTCCAAGAAGACAACTCCATTCGGCAATTCCCGCGGGTTCGCATTTTCCCTTGTACTCGACAAGAGAACTTGTTCCGAAGGGAATCCCGGAAGGGCAATATGTTCACGGAAGGATGGATGCAACGGCGTTCGACATCACTTTCGAACTCAGGTATCAAAGCGATCACGTACATCAAAGGGTGCAATGGCAGTTTCCTGGAGCGGACTCTCGCCTTTTGCAAAGAGCACAAAAGAGTGCGATAGTTTTTTCAAGTTGTGACCCGGAGGTTCGCGTTGGGTTGTACTTCATGTGGGTCGCAAAATGCTGATGATGCGAAGTTCTGTCAAAAGTGTGGCAAACCAGTCGGTCGAGTTTCCGAAGCAGCAACTGACGTCACGTCGACCAATCGAATCCCAAAGCAGCCTGAGAAAGCGGCTTACGCCACTGCGCCCGTTTCGGCCGCCCAACTCTCGAAGGCAGATGCGCGAGCTGCAAAGCCGATCCGAGTAGGTAGAGCGATGCACCCTGACCAATGGAAATGGAGTGCAGACGTTCGCCGTATTTTTCTTGGAGTATCGGAAGCATCCGCACCAGTGGTTCGATACCCTCGTACCACGCCGGCTCCCGGTGCACGATGGTCCCGTTCAAGAAAAGACACATCTCAGGATTGTGCTCGCTCTCGCTCTCAACATCGAGGCTGGCCCGAATGTCTTCGGCGTCCACGTCTGGTAACTGGTCCACGGATATCAGGTCCTCTCGCGCCGCCCTCGCCATGCGGGTTTGCCGCTGCCCAACATCAACCAACTGCCTCGTTGCCTCCTCATTGCCCGCGAACGCCGCCACCTCAACCTGGGTCGCGGTGGGCCAGTTCAGCATGAACACGCGCTCACCGCACTTCGTGCAGCACCTCTCTCCCAGCTCGTCAAACATCTCTCCAGCTTCCGCCTCACCACCTGCTTCGTCCCAGCCGCACAGACACGAGAAAGTCTTCTCTCGCCACCCCCCGTAGTAGTCGTAATAGTCCACAACGCTCTCCTCGTGACCATTCCCACCGTGCACCCGAGCCGCGCCACCGACACCGTTCGTTTACCGACATAAACTATGAGTCTTTGACTCGTGTGCGACGCTCCAAACTTCGTCACGGCGCAGCGTGAGGATCGAAAATCCTGGCTCGATCGAGTGATCAACCCCACGAGTCAGATGACAACTAAATCGTCAGCAGTCCCTGTTGATGGGTTTCAACTCCTTACCTCAGGGTTGGACCCTTCCTGTCTTTTCGGCAGAACCTTTGTACTCTCTGCGGGTTGGTTCCACTTCTACAGCAGAAAGCAGCCCAAGTGCCGCTCGAGCTTCTGGTTCTGTAAATACTTCATTTTGGTCGTTTGGTGGCGAAACTGCATAGGCGGCAATGCAGAGTTCGATGACATCAATCACACCATCGGCAAAGGAATCATCAATGACCAACCTGGATCGACGGACGATTGGTGCGCGCTCTGATGCAGCTTGACTCCACTGTCCCAGGGAGGCCGACGATCGAAGTTCAATTACGGCAACTTCGCCAGGTGCCAGAAGTATTGCCGAATTCGATTGAAGATCGTGACGGGCGTTCTCGGGTAGAGCCACGCGAGCAGTTTGGTCTCCTTCGTTGGCAAGAGTTATTGAAGTGGTCAGGGTTAACGATCGTGCATCGGATAATGAGGTCATTTTGAATACGGGTTCCGTTATGCGTCGAGTCCCCCTCCCAGAGCTACCGATCGAAATGCTGGGCGTTTCGTCAAGTTGCACGGAACGAACAGCGACTCTTGGAGCCCGAGCGTCAAGGCGACCTCGAAGTACTTCATCGGATTGCCGAATCATTGCGTCCTGACTCGCTCGAGTGGCCCGTACGAGACGCAACGTCAATAGTCCGTACCAGATTGTTGCACCCGCTGAAATGGCAGCGGCGACCGCAGCAATAACGGCGGCAAGTTCAGTTCCGTTCATGAGCACTGATCTGAAGTCTGGAGACGATCTCGTCAACTAGTTCGGGAGACCCACATACGAGGGAAGGACGGTCAATACCGAGATGTTGATGAATAAACGAACCGCCGGAAGCCCTTATCATCGCTTCTCCCGCAGCGAAGTCCCATATTTTTGGAGCTGGTGCGCAATATACGTCAAATCTGCCCAACGCAGTCCATAACATGCCCAAGGCCACCGATCCAATAACGCGAGTGGAGCGAGTCGATGAGGCCAACATCGTGAATACGTTGATTCCCCACTCATTCGCAAGACGATCTCCCTCAAAATCGGATGCAGCGCGACTCTCGTTCAAATTGTTGGAGTATTCGTGAATGGCCATTGTTGGTGACGAGTACACGCAACGTGTGATCGAATCCCAGATGGCCCCGAATATCACCACTCCTTCTCTGCAGTAGCCCAGTGAAATTGAGAACACTGGAAACCCGGCGGCGAAATTGGTCGTACCATCAATCGGATCCAGTATCCACCCATTGAATCCGTCAGGAATGACGTAAATATTATCTTTGGCAGATTCCTCGGATATGACGAATGCATCTGGATCTAATCGGGCAATGATCGCAGTGACTTCCTTCTCTACTCGCGTGTCATATTCGGTCACCAGAGATCCGTCACGCTTTATTGACGAAGGAGAACCGTCGAAAACTAAGTTGCGGACGCCTTCATTGATGGCTTGGGTCGCAATCGCTTCCAGATCGGTCACTTGGTTCAAGGAACCGACCCCATACATTTTTCAGCCAATTGCAGTGCCCCTACTCCAGACGTAAGTTCTTTAATTATGATTGCGTCGTACCCTGATGCGATCAGGGCATCTACGAACTCGGGTTTTGCATTTCCCCCGCAGAGCCAGACTTGTCCCGAAGCAATGCCGACTGACGCTAAGGCACCCGTTAGAAGTGACTCTGTGGACGCCACAGGATGGCTGGGCATCCATTCAGGCGTATCTGCATGTCCTTCGATCATCCGAAGGGAGAATAGAGGATCAATCAACTCAGAGTATCCACATCGGCGAGCAGACTCCACACCAAGTCCCACAGGAGCGGCTGCTGCTTGACCCAAAAGTCCGGCGAATGCAGTGCCACATTCCAAGAGTCGCAACGGCCATTGGCCAAGGTTAAAGGCAGCAAATGCTGTCGCTTCATGATCTCCCAAGACCGGCAGGCAAATGCCACCGACTATCTCCGGCGTCATTAGTACCTCAGGTAAATCTGCCGGTTCGATCCCACTGCACGCGAGGACGGCGCTGTCCCAAGTGAGCAAATCGGTGTCCCAGGCACCCGTCAGCCAGGCCTGACTCTCAGCGAGAGCATTCTTCCCTGTCAACCGTTCTGACAGCCAGCCATCAAGAGTTCGGAATGCCCCGATACTTCCATACCCGCCGGCGTGTTTCCACCGGTGAATGGGCGCGAGCCGGTTACGAAGGTCAACCCCATCGAGAACATTGTCGACGAAAACAACGGGGTGGGTTGGGCTCGACCTGGCAAAAATTAAGTTGTACTCGTCAACGACTAGTGCCCGCCTAAAACATGAGAGCGCGATCACGTCAGCACCTGACTCCGCAATCAGGTTCTCAACAGAGGTAAGGATTGCCCTTGGTGTTTGTGGCGTATGAGAGACGCGTTCCGTATTAAGGGATCCATCAGTCATCTGGCGGGACACCTTCATTGTCGAGGACCCAATGTCGATCGCAACAATCCTCATCGGATCCGCTCTAATGCCGAAATTGTGATTTGATTGGCGTTCAGGCCGATCGCATCAAAAAGGACAGACGCATCGTCACTCCCAAGCGGCCACTTTGAACCAATCTCAAAGTGAGGAATCGTGGATCCCGCGGTCAGGCTTATTGTTCGACCCAGCCCAACTTTGCTGTAATGGTCTTCCAGTGTGATTAGAAGTTGGGTTTCCTTTGGAAATTTCAGTACATCTTCATCGAAAGGAAACTTACCGATGTGAATCGCTTGCGCAACAACGCCAGCATCATGTAGTAAATCAACGGTGTCGCAAGCAATATTCCAAGTAATTCCATGACTGAAAATTAGAATCTCGGGACAATCAGCCGACTTTGGGTATTTGGCACTCCAAGGCTTTTCGGTATCCACAGAATCCAAGAACGTCGGAGTCGTACTACGAGGTGGCTCCCAGCGCGCGAGCCTTACGTAATATTGCCCGTGATTCGCCGTAGCAAATGCCATGGCAGCAGTAGCTTCTTCGAAGTTTCTTGGAGAGAAGCACGTTACGCCTTCAATTGATGAAAACATTGCTAAATCCTCAGTCGCATGGTGGGTGGGACCGTTCGCTCCCGTTGCGATCCCTGCATGTGAACCGATCAAGATGACGTGCGATTTGTCATACGCAACGAGGTTGCGAAATGCTTCTATACCTCGCATGGCAAACGAGGCAAACGTAATTGCGATTGTAGGTAGACCCAACGATGACATTCCAGCCGCTGACGCAACTAAAAACTGCTCAGCTATTCCCACATCCAGAAATCTGTCAGGACGTAATCCCGCAAATTCGGTTAACCCTAAAGGGACAGCCAGATCTGCTGTGATCACAAACGGGCAGTCTTCTCGTAGGGCAACCTGCGACAGGAAGGCGGGGAGAGCGGTTCGTGTCACTGAACTCTCGATTGCCCGGAAGCCACATTAACTAGGAGTGCTGCGGAATCACTATCGATGCTTTCTCCGTAGATCTCTGGCCCAAGTTCGAATGGCATACCCAGTCCAGCGCACCGCTTGGTTCTGGCAACGAGAACGACCGGTCCTTCCCTCTGTAATTCGAGGCCGGCTTGGATGGACTGTGGGTCGTGTCCGTCAACATCATGAACTGAAAGTCCAAGCGAACGGAGCATCACTGAAGGGTCGGCCACGGTCGGACCATCTGTTTGCCAACCATTGTGATCGACAATAATTCGAAGTCGAGTGGGACTTTCGCGAGCCGCGACTCGGAGAGCTTCATAACTGATTCCGCACTGAAGTTCACCGTCTGAAACTACAACTGACACATATCTGTCGCGACCGAGACGTTCGCTAGCAATCGCCCGGCCTACGCTCCACGCCAAGCCCAATCCCAGCGATCCGGTGGATACCAAAACTCCGTTTAGAGCGTGATTCCTGGGGTGTCCTTCATAGGGGCTATTGATTCGACGCAGCAGGCCAGAGAGCGGAGGTAGGGAGTCATCGAGAAATCCAAGCACTGCGTAAAGGGCCGGAGCCGCATGCCCCTTGCTGAGCACGACATCCCCACTGAACGTACGTGAATCCGGCTCCCACTCTCGCTGTAGTAGCACCAAAAGTATGTCAAGGACGGACATTGACGCGCAAAGATGTCCACTTCGTCGTTCGGTGATCGCATATACGACCCGACGTCTGCACTCAGCCCATGAGGCTTCGTAATTGTCCATAGATGTCTCCACATAATTGTGCAAGGGATATGGCATTTGAAGCATCGGTGGAAGGTAAGAACCCAATAATTGCCTCATCTGAAAAGTGCTCTGTCTGCGGGCCTGCCGCCTGCTCAAATTCGAGCCAATCAGACTCAACGTTCGTGGCTCGAGCGGTAGTCCACAAGTCTCCAGACCTTGTCGCTTTGACAGCTAGGTCGTCGGCTGTTTGATTTGCTCTTTTGCGATATGCAACGAGAGCTTCCAACTCTTCGTATCGCATTCCCCAGCCTGCAAAAGCTTTGGCAGCTGCACCTGGAAATGAGCCTTTCAAAATGTCGAGCGAAAAGAGCGCATGACCTTCACCGTGCCTGTATTGCATCCGCTCACATCGATTGTGAAACTCTTGAAGTTCCGATTCATCGATAATCGTTGGCGTACTTCCTGCCAATGTCCGATATTCATTTGCCCGTACCCAACATCCATAGAGACTTGAGCCCCCTGCATCGAATAGTCCAAGTGCCTGGTCGAGATAATTGAGGCTGTCTTCGTGGAAGCCGCATTCGCGTTTGATGATTGACAAACCGACGAGAGCTTCACCTTGTTGCTGCTTTCGCCGTGACTCTGAAAAACCTGCTTCTGCCGCCGACAACATCGTGGTTGCCGCTGTGAACCAACCAATGTAAGTGAACACGCGTCCAACGCCGTACAGCAGTCGGCACTGTCCGTATCTATCTGATGAAACATCGAATTCCGCAACGCGAACCAACGCCTGGAGCGCTTCGGTCCATTGACCCCTCCACCTTGCAAGGTGTTCACGGTGGAACAGCTGAAGACGGGCGACGAACTCATCTCCCAGTTCCCCTTCTGTGTCCAGCCGGGCCAACTCGTCGGCTCGCACCTCGGCTTCTTGCATCATTCCTCTGAGCCCATAGAGTTCCACTAACTGCGCATTCAGTTCAGCGGCGACGAGTTCATCGACATGATTGTCGGACGTTTGTGATCGCCTTGAGTTTCGGGCGCGGGTCATCCCATCTTCTGCGGTTGTTGTGGCGTTAATGAGATCTCCGAGATAGCGACTCACTTCACATCGAAATAGATCCAATTCGAGGCGCAGAGTGACAAGTCCAGAGGTCACAGAATCGTCTGGTATGCCAACCGAAAGCATCGACGAAGCCCCTTCCCAATCTCCATCGAGCGTCTCCACGTATGCAGCTGTCAATAGTGCGACAGTCCCGTGTGCTGGAAATAGGTGAGAAGATGCTTCGAGTTGTGACGTAATCGCGTCAACTTGATGTACGTCTCCAGCAGCATGGGCAAATCGAACAATGTTTCGGATGATTCGTACTGCCTGTGCAGGGTCCGCAACGCAGAGGTGATGAACGTATAACGGCAGATTGTCAATCGAACGCCAGTATTCGGCAGCTGCAAGATGTCGTTGCGTGAATTCAGCCGGCGAGCTCTCGATGGCTTCCTCAATCAAATACCGTTGGACCACGTCGTGAACTTGGAGACCTAGATCAGACCTCCGTACGAATGGGAGATCACGCATCTCGCGCCAAAGCTCCGATGGCACACGGTGTCCCGTGGACCTAGATAGGACATCAAGTGTCACCAAAGGGAAGCCAGCTGTAGCTTCGACGAGCTCCCGGAGTTGAGGATTCGGCAGGCTCCGAAAGATCCGACCGATTGATTGGTCTCGAAATGCAGTGGCAACGGTTCCAGGGTCCAGCCCCGGTTGAATCGTCTTTACCATTAATGTCGCCGCCAGCGGATAACCGCCCGTCGATTGCAGCAGCTGCCTCTCGTCTTGACCAGAGTTTGGTGCACATTTCTCGATCAGCTCGCGCAGTTCGTCCTCAGAAAAGTTAGAAAGCTCAACTGTTCGTGTTAAGGAGTGCCACTTCTCCCATCCAACATCGAGAGCGCGTTGCCCAGCGATTAAGAGACGCTGCGTGTCATCAAGTTCAGGCAAAAGTTCCGTTGTCAGCCACAAATGAAATGATTGGCTTGCCTTTTCAAAAGTATCGATGGCAATGAGTACCCGAAGTTCAGGATCAGCGATCAAGTCTTCTGCCAAGCCTCGCGAGAGCTCGCGTCTTCCGTGCAAATAGAGTTCCGCCTCATTGGGGAGAAGGATCGAACGCACGATTTCGCTTTGAGCATCCTTAGAGAGTGGTTGACCGGTGGAATGTTCTTCTTCCCTAAAGGATTCGCGTGCAATCACCGAGAGCCTTCGCACTTCGGTCTGAATGCGCCTGTAATTGTTCGCCGCCAGCCCATTTGACTCCCATTGGGTCGCCACACTGTCGAGCCAGTCGACGGGAGTTGAAGTGAGGTTTAAGTCCGAAGTGAGTGCAATCCAGCCGTGAGATCGCGCCCTTATGGCGGCTTGATGAAGCAGAGAACTTTTGCCGATGCCGCCTATCCCGATGACGGCAAATATCATGGAGTCGCCTGAACTTAGGAATTGGTCAAAGTCCGCCAAAACACCGGTACGACCCACAAATTGTTTCTGCTCATCATCGGCTAGGCGATCGCCCATTTTTGGCATCAGACTGGGAACTCTAGTGGACAACAGAATTGAAGGACCTGACCGCAGTGCAGCGCCTAAGGCAATGTTGTCGTGCTTGTCCTTTGACACAAGTCAACTCACAAAAACTCCTCCAACGCGATCCGGCCCAAGCGCCGCACTGTGCGGGAAGATTCCTGATGTGAACGAAAGTGGGCGTCGACCTCGTCGGATGAAACGTCGTGCGATGATGAGTTTCTTCACTCTTGGAAAAACGATTTCAGCGCGAAGAGTGGACAAATGGCTCTCCAGTTGGCGCGGCCCGCGAGGAAAATCCCTGGTTAGGGATTTATTTAGAATCCCGTCTCGAGCGACCGTTGTCATCAACGACAAAACGGGCATTGTGGCAGGATCTAGAGGCAACGACGAAGGTTCAAACTATCAGCGGACGTCTGAACTACTACCAAGAATCGCGCTCGCGCCCTAACCGATCCCAAGAATGTACCTTAAAGTGCAGCGCGTCTGAAGGGGTTGGCATTGCAGTTGAGAGCCAAGTCATTGTGGCCAATATTGAGAGCATCAAAACTGTGCTGATACCGGTTCCTACGCTTAGCCACGTCAACGCCAAAGCTGATTTCAAGTCGGCGGACAAAATGGGGAGCACCACCATCAGACTCAAACTCAAGAAGACCACCACCCCTTGAATTATCCTTCGCAGACTGTCCGAACCAATGCGACCATCACCAAAGTCGGTCGTCAACATGGCAATTCCCTTCGTCGTCGAATAACTGACCACCAAGAGCCATCCGAGAATCCCGACGAGAAGTTGAACCCAAATTCGCGCTTCCCCAAGCACGGTAATCAAAACCATCGTCACGGAGATTACGAAGGGGTACTTACCCAAGTACTCCGAATATGCGGCCGCCCGATCTAGTTGATGGTCGATCAACGTCGTCGACTGACGCGCAAGTCTGCCAACAGCGTTGGCACATATCAACGTCGAATAGAAGAAGGCAAATGTCGCTACGAACAAGATTCCGAAGTCCCACTGCAGTGAACTGCTTTGCAAGGACCAAATCGACTTTCCTACAGCTCCAGCAGCGTTTTGAATTAGCACTCCGAGAATGATTCCGCAAGTGGCGGTCATGAGGGTGGTGACCATGAGAGAAGCCTGCATTTCTTGAAAGATGGAATCTCGATTCAAAAACGGATGAAGCTCAATGCTCCTTGGTGTCATTTGGCCGCCACGATCTTCGCCATGGCGCCGTTGAATCATGACTCCCCGAATTTGCTTGAAAACATTTCGCATCTCAAGAATCTCGATTGAGGAAGCGTTCGCTGCATCAGCTTGTCGAACCTCCTCCACGGCCGGGCGCTTTGAAGAAGCCTGGGGCAATAAGGAAAGCTCCCTCCCTAGTTGCTCAAAATCGTCCCGCAAGCTTGCCGACTTGCTATCGAGTGACTCAACCCATTCCGTCGAGCCCCTGTCCATTTCGTCGTTAATCAAACTCGAAGTCTCCGCGAGTTTGAGGAGGCAATTCGCCCGCAATTCTAAAATCTCAGCGTAGGTGTCTTCCCACTCTTCCCGACTTATGGTCGAGTCTCGACTCGCCCCGCTCATCAATTTCCTGAGAAGGGTAGTCTGGGCATCGATATTCCTCCGCAACTCCTCCAAGGCAAGCACCGCGACGCTGATTGACTCGATCTTCATTCGCAGGAATTGCAGTCGCGCTGTTACGTCCGACTCAGTTTCGCAAATTTCCGATATTCGAACCCTCAACACTGTCTCGGAATTGTGAATTACTAATTCAGAATTGAACTCCTTCTTGACGGTATCCTCCAATTCGGAGTTCTGATTCAACTCCAAGAGGCAAACAGCCTGTACTCTCGCTGTACGAGCCAACATCTGATTGCGATTCCCTTGTCGGGTCCACGACTTTGCAGACTCAGCAAGGGTGTCAAGGCCGTCTCGGGTTCGATCGAGGATTGTGCTCAAATCCATCGAATATCGATTCGCAACTTCCCTAAAGTCGGACGAAAGCACCAAGTCAGCAGTACGAACGACATCACGGGACGAGATCTTTGGCCCACTTGTTTGAGTCAACACCCCGGTCTGGTCCGTTGCTCTGCGAGCCAACGCCTTCTTACTTGACTGATCGGTCAACGTTCGAAGTGCGCCAGAAAGAACACAACCTCGTTCGTCGGCGAGAATACGAAGTTCCGCCGAACCGCTCACAGTTCGTTTGGGCAGTACTCCGCCAGAGCCCCGCCAGGGAAGAAAGGCATTGACGCTAACTGGGCGCAATGTGAATACATTTCGCTTTAAGATGTCACCCGCGCTCGCCCGAGAATCTCGCCGGCAACCTAACATCGCTGCAACACTGGACAATGATGCGTCGCAATCTTCAGCAAATGCAGCCTCCAGCGACAAGTTGAATTGGCCGTCGTCACTCCAAGCGATCGCTTCAATCTGCGCGTAGCCAATCTGCTCTTCTTCGGACGAGGCCATATCCTTCATTAACTCGCAATCACGTATGAGATCCGTGAGATAACACCCCGCGAACCTCCAAGTTCGTCAAGCCTCGCAACATCGGTTGAAATTGACTTGTGGGGCTTATACATCTCGACAATCATTTGGACAACGGTCTCGATACCAAGGAAATCTGGAGGCAAATAGGAAAGATTGTGACTTGCAACGCCAATCACCTTCTCGAGTCCGTGCGGCAAAAGACCCAGTCGAGAAAGTTGCCAAGCAGCAGCAAGCAGGGCGCACGACATAGGTGTTCGAGGATTCCGCTGATTTTCGAATATCTCGTACTCAAACCTAAGAGAATGCTGGCCTAGGACTTTCGGAGAAAAGCCGCCCTCATCTGTTGAATCAAGTCTCGGTGCAAAATCGACTCCGAGTCGCTCCCAACGGTCGCCCTCACTCACGTCTCTTTTGGGATCACCGCTAGCTCCATTGCTTATCCACAATGCAGAATTTTCTTCATCGAGGCCAGTCCCCTTTATCGTTCCCGCTCCAAAGTCGGAAACCAACTCGAGGGAACGAAGGAGCTCGATTCCCGCGGGAACCAAATCGCTTTCGCGAACCACCTTTAAGCCCTCAACGCCTTCCTTATGAACTGCCGCAACTGCGAGTTCGGGCCAATGGACGTCGACCAGCGCTGACCACGTATTCGATTTTGGTGAATTGAAGTAGTCATCGTGAAGTACGCAATACTCCACATCGTCAGAATTGTTCAGAATGCCAAATCTCTTTTGAAGGTCGACTGCGTGCTGAGCCCATTCATCTGCAATTTGACGTCCAATTTGGGACACCTCGTCCGGAAGTCGGCTCGCGTCCGCTCCATCCTCGGGTGGTCCTCCAACAGCGTCAACAAATCGACGCTCTACTTCTGCTGTCCATATGTACTGGTGAAAAAACTCCAATGAAATCATTGTCGATCCTTCGATTTGACGAGTGCGTTCATGATGAAGGAAAAAACTCCCTCACTCGACTTGCGATACTTCGATAGGACTCAAGGGTCCGATGATTGACTACTCGCGCAGCCGGCCACTGCTCAGTCAGTATGCCTTCACGCCACTGGAGGATTGGCTCAAAAGGCACCACACCCAGGAGACTCGGGTATGGACTCATTCTCGTAATCGCCACCTCTTCTCTGCTTAACTCTGTCATCCTCTCCCGAGCGAACGACCGCAGAGACTGATCCTGGTACGTGTCTGGATCCGACGAGGCGGTCCTAATCAAACCAACTCCGAGTCGTTCATCTGCATGCCCCTCGAGCGATCGGCCAAGAGGCCCGATTAGATCTTTAAGGCCCTCAATGTGCTGTGGCGTTGAACGGTAGAACAACAACCAACCACACGAAGGACCACCCACATCCGGGAGCAGAGCAAGGGCATGAAAAACATTAGAAATACCTGATCGAAGGTCACAAATAACGTATTCATATTGCTTGTCAAGCGTCGTCAGCAACTTAGTCAATGGTTCCAGGAGCGTATCTCGAGTAAAGACCGAGTCTCCGCCGCTCAATGTTCCGGGTAACACATGAAAGTCCGTCTGCAGATTGAATTCACGTCGCAAATCGATAATGTGATCGCGGCTGAAAGTGGCCTGCCCGGACAGGTACTTGTGAACGCCTGGGGAATCTTCGCTCGCCCCGACCATGTTGGAACTTTGCCCCAAGGCTGCCATCATTGTGGGCGAACCTAAGTCCAAATCTACCAAGCAGACGGAATGACCATTCTCTGCCAATCTGTATCCAATATTCGCCATCGTGACGGTTCGTCCTGTTCCCCCTTTGTGCGAAAGGCAAGCGATAATCACGACGACTTCCCATCAATTCGAGGGAGCAATTGAGCAAGCACCGAAAGTGGATTTGAACTAGCGCGAGCTCGCAAATCAGCAAAATTGAACTCACCGCTCAACGAATGCCAAACTTCATCGGCGTGCTCTGTTGCTTCCCATTCAGAATAATTCACGAGTTCAACGGCAAGCTGCGATAGGAGTGGCACAGCTGGCGCATTGACACTTGACTGGCCACACACCATCGTTAGCGCTTCGACCACTCTCTCGGTGAAATACCACGATGTCAACCCTCCGCGACCCGTCCCAACAATTGGCCTCCCGCCCGAAAGCGATGCCAAGGTAGGGAAGACCGATTCGGCGTGGTCCCACGCAGCAGCGTCACCTCGACCATCGCTACCGCTGGTTAGCCGACGCCGCTCTAGGTGAATCAAGATTTGACTCATTAGTTCCATTCCCGTACGAAAGACTTGAGGGTCCTTGGCGATAACTGACAATTGCGAAACAGCCTTCAGCAAAGCTGGCGAATAATCGTACATCGACCACTTTAGAGAGTCCGTCTCGTTTGCCAATGCCTTGCCTTCGGAATTCACTAGACCAAGTGTCAAGACTTTCCCCGGGCGTTGCAGCAGAACTCCGGAGTCCTGGTTGACGCCTGGAGGAGGCAGAAGAGGTCGTCGAGTGATCCGGCCCCGTTCCGCCAACTCCTTTGCCAGCATCACCATTTGCTCTACTAGTTCACTCCTCATTGACGACCCTTGTCGCAGAAGAATATTGAGCAAATAGATGCTGTAATACTCGCTTTCGTCCTTGTCGGTTGTTCGCCACGGCAAATCTTGAAGACGAATCAATCCCGTTTGAGCGTTGCGTTGCGACGCAAGAATCGTCCAATACTCCAATGTCACCGTCGACATGGCACGCAGTCGATTAGCCAAAATCAATTCGTCTGGGCCGAGGAACTCTCCTGTTTGAACTTCTTCGTCCCAGAGGTCTACGAGTCCGTCAAGCGCCACTGCGGTGAAATACAGATAAACGTTGGGATCGCTGAAGGCATCAGACTCTTCATATTCGACGGGGTTGTTGAGCCCTTCGGGTCGGGGCGCTCTAAGTCCACCAGCTTGAATTCCCCACGACCAACCAACTTCAAAAGGACCCTCCAGCGAGCCAGCTGAAGTCTGAATACGCAGGTCTCGAATCTTCTGAATCACCGAAAGCTGTGCACCTCTATCCCATGGATAGTCATTTCCTATCGATTGATCCCAAACGGCTCCCTCAATGTCCGCGACCACAAATGAATCGTGTATTGCGTACATACATATACGAAGTCGCTCGACCGCTTTGCCTCTCAGGCTGCTCCAGTGGTCCGCCACATATTTCGCCGCTGGCGGAGAGTCTTTGGACAATCGAGACAATAATTTCAATGTTGCCAATGAAACCGAAATTCCCATGGACATTGCGTCGACGACAGGCAAATCCCGAATCGTCTCGCTTTTGGACATCGTGGTGAAATAGCTTCCGCCAGCGAGGCTGGATTCGGCCCGTTCAAAATAGGTTTGGATAACTCCAAAGAGGCCGTCGAAGTCCGCCATGGAAATCGACGTAGGTACTGGCTCAAGTCGCTTGTCCGGGTTTGCCGCCGTTTTGACTGCACTGAGAAGCGATGCGACCCCTGTATCAGGACTGCGCATCAATGACGCATTGAATATCTCTGTCTCAACTAAAGGCAACAACACCGTCATCAAAGACTCCGCTGCCAGAACCACGTTGAACACATTGTCATCATCAGAGAAGAAGTCGAGATCTTCGCCGACGGATCGAAGATAGTTCCGCCCCCACCACTCAAGGACGGTGCGCAATGTCCGGCGCGCAAAAATTCGAGGTGATCCATATAAGCTTTCGCTGGTCAAGTTGACCTCCAGTGCCATTTTCAATACGGATGTTACTCCGGGCGATTTGTCTTTAGGAGGGTGTCACGATTTGGAACACGACAGGTAGCGACTGCTTTCGTAGGGAGCCTCACTCTTGTGAAAGAGTATTCGAGAGGTTGGACGACGAACTTCGATCTGGACATAACACGAGTCGGAGGGGTTGAGGCAACTAATGCCCATCCATCAAAGAACAAAGTACGAAATCGAATGGACGAGGTTCGCCGATACCATTCACCACAATTTGGATAGTTGCCCTGCGACGACACCAGACCCATCGATGACGACCGCCGAAAGCGGCGGAGGGCTTTGACGGCCCGCGTCGGTGGCTGGAATTTCCAACAGGGTCAAACGGACCAATCCTCTCAAGAAGCGCGACGGTTGGGCCCAAGACTGATCGTCACGGACTCGATCATGGTGGTAGGGGAGCGGTACGTAGATGGCAAGCTTTTTCCGCGCGCGCGTGATTGCGACGTAGAAGAGTCGACGTTCTTCTTCAAGTCCCTCGGGCGTTCCTAACGACGTGACTGAGGGAAAGTTCCCATCGGCAGCATGAATGACATGTACCGCGTCGAATTCGCTTCGCTGAGTGGACAGTCGAGAGAACCAGCCAGTCGCCGTCGACAATGGGAGGGCCAGCGAGATCTCCGGTGGACGCAGGTGGCTCGAGTGCCTGCTCTGCGGCCACATCGCTGAGTCGTGTCGTCTCGGTGCACGTCAGTACGGGTGCACCGAGATCCTCAAGCGGAGGCACCGTGTCGTCATACGACAATGCAATGAGCGGCGCAATCGCTCGGCGAATGCGTTCCGCGTGCAATTCCACCGGCCCCATCTCCTTTTCGCGAAGGAGCTCTGTTGGATCGAGTGACATTTCGCGCGCATCGATTGGCAGCACAACGACGACGACAGGGGGATTTTCCCGTCCATGTCTCGGAGCGCGTTGATTGTCCGCTTCGCCTTGGCCGGACCTACGCCGGGCATGAGTTGCAGGAGGCGGAACCATGCCATCTCGACGCGAGGATTGTCAGCGAGACGGAACGCCGCGAGCGTGTCCTTGACGTGTGCCGCTTCGAAGTAGAGCAGACCGCCGAACCTGATGAAGGGAATACGTCGCCCGGCGAGTTCAACGTCGAGGTCGACGCTGTGATGGGCCGCACGGAACAACACCGCTTGCTCCTGCAGGGCAATGCACTGTTCATACAGTTCAAGGGCGCGGTCTGCGACCGATTCGGACTGGTCTCGCTCGTCGGCGCAGTGGACGAGCAATGGCTGGCTTGCCCCAATAATCGGAGTTTCTTCGCGCAGGACTGATGAGAATCCCTCAGGCGCTTCGGAGGCGATGGCGTTCGCCACCCTAAGGACCGGCCCAGTCGAACCAACTCACGCCCTAGCGGCAGTTGGTTGCCTTGAACCGGCTTGATGCTATCTTTCGCTGAGATATCTGGCGCGAGTGAATCATCCCTCGATGAAGTGTTCGTTGAAAATATCGGATACCGGGCGAAAGGCGAAGGGCGCGTGAGAAATAGGGCTCCGCTCATTGTCGTCGAGTTGCTTCTCGTCGGGATCTCACTTCGACTTTCGTGGCTGAATGTCGCCAGTTTTGGCAAACCCAAGTCGTATTCGTTGAATTATTTCTCCACGGCGATCCTGATCTGTGAACTCTTGCTCGCCGCCTCAATTGTCATCGTGCTCGTGGAGACCGTAGCGAAATCGCCACGAACGCACTCTTATGCGGTCGTACCACTAGGCATTTTGATGATTTCGTTTGTTTTCGTCCTGCTCACCTCAGAGTTGGCCGGAAGTTTCGTACCGCGGTATCTGATGCCCATACGAATTCATAGGTTCCTATTCGCCGTGAGTGCCGGTCCGGGTGCGTGGATCGGCACTGTGATGGTTGGCCTCGCTTTGTACAGCTGTTTTGGTCGTGGTTATCAGGTGATGAACATCAAAACGACTGCTGCTTCGGCTATGGGGTGGCTCCGGTCGAACTGGAGTCACGCGATCATGTTGTCGGCACTTCTGCTGGCCTTCGCTGGGCGCTACTCACCCTGGATGTCCAGCAGTGTTGCGGGTCGATCGTTCAATCTGCAGGGCTGGATCATTCCGTGGGCCGGGAATTTTCTCCTCTTTACCTTCGTGGTGTGGGGTCTCGCGACCATCGCGCGACGTTGGTTGCCCATGACTTCATTCCTCGCCGTCGCCGCGATTGCGTGGACTCTCTTCTTTGGATGTCTCGTGGTGTACGGCGCGGCCTCGAGTATTGGCCGCGTTCGTTTGGGTCAGCTCCTGGGTTCCGCCGGCAAGAACCTTGCCGTCTCCATCGGAATCGGATTCTGGCTTTCCGTTGCCGCTGGGATTCTTGGCTGCGTTGGGTCACTTACCGCAATGGCCGAACAGACGAGGATTGCATCATGACGAACTCTGTTGTCGAAGGTCATCCGTGGCGCTTCAAGGATCGACCATGAAATGAAAGCGATCCTTGATTCCGTTATCTTCCTCGTTTTTGTGGGCATTGCGAGTTTCGTCATCGTCTTTGGCACCGGTGGTTATTACCTCGCTCGTAGTCGCGGCCTTTCGCCGCACTTCGGCTTTGCGCTCAGTGCGTTCACTGGATTCATTGGGTGGATCCTTATTGTCATCCTGGCCAAGGTGAAATCCTCGGGTGAGTTAGGTGAAGCTCGAATGGCCATCAAAGGTGCCTCATCGACATCCAATGACGCTCAATCCGATACGAGTAGAAATGAATCCTTGACCGACTCGGATGGAATGGAGTTTTAGAACGCCATGAGCACTATGGACGACGAACTGTCATCGAGCGCTTCTTCTACCTGGGAGACAGAGACCGATGAGCCAGCGGCCAATGCGCCGTTGGTGACCCGCCTATTCCTACTGGCGCTTGCCAGCCTCATTGTTCCAATGGTGGGCCTGGTACTGGACAAATGGTGGACAGGATTGATTGGTTACCTCACCGTCTTATTGGTCAGTTATCCGGCGTTGAGTTTCTTTCGGCGCGCCTGTCAGAGGTACGAATCGACGACTGGCGATCCGATTCCTCACCTCTTCATGCTTCGAGCTGCCCGTTGGGTCAGCGTCCTCACCGTGCTCGTAGGACTCGCCTGCGCCGTTGTCATTGCGATTGGACTTTCTTAGATGTCATTGCGATCGCACTCGATAACTCGAATGTTCATGGCATCGGTGCTTTTCGCTGGAGCCGTTCTCGGTTTCGTCTTCTTCCAGGGGACCGATGCCGGTGCAGCGAGTGCCCCAGTTGCGACCGCCGTGCAGAATCTTCAGGCTTGCATTGCGCAGAATCACGAGGTCGAGTTCGTCGCGTTGGTTGATACGTCGGGCAGCCTCCATCAAAGCGATCCACGCAATTCACGTGTGGTGGCACTCCAAGAGTCTATTGAGCAGTTGGGAAGTATCGCGAGCAGCGAAGGTGTGACGGTCGAAATCACGTTGCTCGGTTTTTCGAATGATGTACAGATCGTCGCCCCGTGGACCACACTCAATGAACGTTCCACGTCGAGTCTGATTCGTAAAGCGGCAGAGTTTCGAGGCCTGAACAACGGTCCCACCACGAACTTTCCGATAGCGCTCACGACGGCACTTTCGCAGTTGCAACACAATGCGACCACGGCGCCCAACATTTGCCGAGCAGTGCTCTGGTTTACCGACGGAGCAATCGATCTCGGGGGCGGCGTCGCGACCGCCGCCGCCGTGGCACAGATGTGTCGACCCGGCGGACCACCCGATTTATTGGCGTCGAACAACGTCTTCACCTTCGCGATAGGACTCTCCAGCCCGGGAGGAATGAGTTCGGGTGGCCAGCGGCAGCTCAAGTCGTACGCCATCGGTGGTGCGAACGATGTGACGTCCAGTTGTGGGCGATCGATATCAACACAGTCCGGGGCCTTCTTCGCGGTCTCGGACCCGCCGCTCCTCCTGTTCGCGCTGACGAGCATTCTCAACCCGGCCATCCCTGGCGTACCGAGCAAGGTCGTCGAGTGTGCCAGCACGGCGACCAACTGTCCCGCCGATCGCCAGGTCTGGGTCGACGAGGGGCTTTCGGCCTTTCACGTCGCGGCGGACACCGATTCTCAGTCGGGCACCCTCATCCTTCGATTGAAGGGACCCGGTGGGACCGTTGACGTGGACGCCAATCACCCCGTCATCAACTATGGCGGACTGTCCATTGCGACCAAGAGTTATTCGCCTGGGTCCCTTGACGTCACTGCGTCATTGAGCGACCTTTCGAGCGCCCGAGGACAGTGGTCGCTGACTTTCGTTGCACCCAAGGGAACCCAGCCCCGGTCGGTGTACTACGCCGTCAACTTCCTCTCGAACCTGACGCCCCACGTGGTGAGTGGCACACCACTAGTTCGACGCCCGCAAGCCGATCAGGCGTCGATTGGGCTCGTCAACTCTTCGAACGGAGCGACTGTTGCGGGCGTCAGAACCCTGGGCATGACCGCGAGCGTGTCCGGTGCCGGCGCGACCGCAAATCGTCAATCGACGTCGCTGACGCTCACTCCGTCGTCTGACGGCCGCTACGGTTTCACCTTCGTCAACAACTTGCCGTATCCGACGCTGCAAATCGCGATGTCGGGTGACCTAGTACTTGGACCGCAGAACGAACTGGTGCCGATTAGTGGACTCCAGAGTGTGGAGGCGCCACTACCGGCCGACTATCCACTCGTGCGATTGGTAAACGATCAACTCCCGTCGCTGCTTCCGAACACGAAAACGTTTGGCCACATCGAGGTCACCGGCTCGAGCGTCCCCGGATGCTTCTACGTGGTCGGCGTGCACAATATTGTTGCCCAACCACTCCAAGTGCATAGCGCCATCGTGCCCGATCCTTCGTCAGTCGCGACCTGCTTGCGAGTGACGCCCGGCCAAACCACTCGCGTCGAGGTTACTTCGACGATGGTAACGGTGGCGTCGGGCTTCGTCAGTCAAAGCGTGACGGTGATGGTGAGAGGCAATCCAAACAATCAGTTCCAGCCCGTCACGCTGCACATGTCCTTCGTCGCCGTCAAGCCACTCAACGTCGGGAAGAGCGTCGTCGTGCTGCTGGCACTACTTTTGCTCGGTGCACTGCTGCTCCTCGTCGTCGGTGCACTCATCAATAAGTTCACCGGACGGTTCCAACCTTCCCCCCAAGAGCTCCGCGCTAAGACGTATCTCGTCGCTTTCTCTGACGAAAGTGTTGGCTTTTTCCAACCGGGACAGCCGGACAGTCCCGCCGATGTCGCCCAACCCTCGGTGGAGAACCTCGTGGGCTCGGGCTTTCCCGATCCGGTAAATGAGTTTTCCTTTGATGGCTATCGGTTCCACGCCGGTTATGGCAATGGATTCAGCGAAATCGTGCGGACGTTCGTCGATGGTCTCTCTGGCACCATTTCCGACGTCAACGGTGGTGCGTTCGTCTTTGGCTCCCTTCGCGGTTCGACGGCCGTATATGGTCCCGGTCCACAGAAAATGCCGTCGCTGGCCATTCCCGGACTCTGGGCCTTTCGTGTCACGGGTGTCGCGAAGTCCGAGACGTCAGACCTTGATGCCGATGTTGCCCAGAGTCGAACAGTATCGGGCGAATTGACGGTGTTTTTGGTCAGCGGGACCGCCTCACGACTCATGCAACCGCTGGTGAACAGTGCTTTTCGACAACTCTCGGCGCGTATTACTGATTTCGATAGGCTGCCTGAGGGTTCGGTCGGATCAGATCAAAGTGTTGTAAGTCCTGACCAGACCTCGTTGACCGGCGACAGCGGGGAAATGGACTTCTAGATATCTAGTAGGGGAGGCAGGACAGGGTGCTCACAAAGGGTCTCTTCATTGGTGTTGGCGGATCAGGGGGCGGCACGCTGCGTTTCCTCTGGGACGAACTCGAGTCACGACTCAGGAGTTATGGATGGACCGAAGGCATACCTGACGCGTGGCAGTTCCTGCACATTGACGCGCCACAATTGGTCGAGCAAGGTCAAGGCGACATCGCCCGCGAACTGCACGATCCGGAGCACTATCTGGGACTCGCGAAGACCGGCGTCAAGTTTTCCACCTATACCCGAACGTTGAATGATGACGTGGAAGTGCTGGCCGGATGGAGGCCCGACCCCACACACGATTGGGGTCCCGTCTGGCTCGGTGCCGGTCAGCGCCGCGCCGTGGGCCGCGTCATCGCGATGGCTAACTTGTCTGACGTCGGAGAACGATTGGACCAAGCGATTCTGAAGATGTCAGGAGACGAGGCCTCTTCGCAGCTGAACCGATTGGCAACGTTGATGGGCCAGGAGGCTGTGAGCAAGGCGGCGCCGGTGGTCGCGCTGATCTCATCGCTCGGTGGTGGTGCAGGTGCCGGAATGCTTCTCGACATCTCGCTACTGCTCCGGGGCCACGCATCGGCCGACAACGAGTTCTTAAACCATCACTTCACTGTTCTCTATCCAGCTGACATCTTCTCGACGCTCCCTGCCGAAGCACGCACTGGCATCGCACCAAACACGCTCGCCGGCTTCAGTGAGTTGATCTCGGCGAATCAACATGAAGGCAAAATGTCCGCTGGTGAAGATCGCGTACTCAATCGAGCTGGCTCGGTCCAAACGGTGACTGGCAATCGAACGGCCGACGTCAACTTCATTATGGGCTCTCGTAATAGCGAGATCGTGTTGTCGTCACCCAATGACATATTCCGGGCAACGGCCCGTGGCCTCGCTGCGTTCTTGACGAACCCTCAGATTGGCCTGTTCCTGACCGACACAGTCATCATTAACCACACGGCCTTCTCGTCGCCGGTGGAACTCATGGCGGAGTCGCGTCGAGACGTGAACTCCACCGATGTGCAGGTCGGTTCGTCGTTCGCCTACGCCGCGGTGAGTCTCGGACGTCGCGCCTTCACGGAATACGGCAGTGAGCGGATCGCTCGCGCCTTGACGCTTTCGCTGTCGCAGAGCGACGCTGATCTCCAACAACGACTGTTACGCCATCGCGATGAGGTCGAGAGCGGAGCACGTGATTTCGCCCACCGTTGCGGCCTCCTTGAACGAGATGCCGTCGACGAAAGTGGTGCCAAGGTGATCAACGACGAGGTCCTGGATGCGCTCCGCGATCACTCGGGCATCGTGGCACGGACCAAGAGTCTCGAGGCCGCGATAATCGAGCGTTTCGCGAAAAAAGGCGATGAAACGAAGAAGTGGAAGTCGGATCAGTGGCAGAAGAACCTTCGAGAGGACTTCCAGGGCGATTCGCCGAAGATCGAAACGGACGTCCAAAACGACCTGTCGGGACGAGCGAAGCGGTGGGTCGAAATTGTTCGAACGGCACTCTTGAATGAAACCGTCCGCAGCATCGCCCTGGTTGGGCTACCCGAGACGCTCTTCTACTTAAAGCAACTCGATGACGATCTCTCCGAAGCGAATGAGCAACTCGTCAACAAGAACGCGGAAATTACGAATAACTCTGCCGCGTTGAGCGCGGACACCAACAAGATCTTCGATGCGTTGGACAAGGTTGAGTCATTGACGATGAACTCGTCGAAGCCCACGCAATTCTTGGCTAATCTGCGAAAGATCTTTTCACAGCGGCTAGAAGTCGACTCTCGCACGATGGCCCACGACTTGATCATTGACTTCGTAGCTGACTTTGTGCGTCCACTCACGGACGAGATTGAGCGTGCCAGGGAGGAGTTCGTCGGCTCATTCAATGAATTGGCAAATCACTCGCTGTTCCAGAGTTGGTCATCTGGCCCGGTTGCGCTGCGCCTCTATCCGGCGCCGAACGAACGATACTTACTGGACGTCGATGGCGACGAAGGATTCGAATCGTCGTTCAATGAGCTTTTGATCAAGCAACTACATCAGAGCAGTTCCGGCGACGCATTGGTCGCAGCGAGTGCAGAGGTCATTGGTGGATTCGATGCCAAGACTGGCGGTAATTGGTCCACCGCCCAGTTCGACGCCAAGGGGCAAGTGCGAATTACCGAGACGGACCGGTGGATTCCGAAGAATCGAGATCTTCGTGCGGACGAGTCAAGCGTGGCGAAGAAGGCTCGCTTTTCACTGCACTTTTCATTAGATGAACTCCTGGAGGATGCGCGGACGTGGATGAATACGCGAACCGGCGTCGCCGAATTTACGAATGAAACCATGGCGAGCTATCTGAACGACGAGACGGCGAAGGATGGCTCGACCCGACGTCGCAAGTTCGTGAACGAATTGAAAGTCGCCGTCGCCATGTCGGAACCGATGGTGAACTTCAATACCGAAGCTCTTCGATATTTTCACGGCGAAGAAGAAGTCAAGAGCGTGCCCAGCATCGGCCAGATACCAATGAACCCGGCATTCGACGAGGCCGCCGACGTGAAGAATCTATTGGTCAACGCCGGATTCCAACCCCACGTCGTCGACAATCTCTTCAATTCCAACGCGCCCGGCTCAGAGGTTGAGATTGCCCGATTCATCATGACGTTCGTACACCCGGTCGTGATGGATTCCATCATGAAGCCCATCGCCCAAGAGTGGGCGAGGGAATCGAGTGCGGACAAGAGTCGAAAGGAGTTCTGGGTTTGTCGACGGGCACGAACGCTGCCTTCGTTCATTCCACTCGCTCCATCGGTGCAAAAGGAAATGGCGAAAGGCTGGCAGATTGCACGTCTCCTCGGCTACATTTCAGACGCGTGTATCACCGCCTATCACGATTCCAGTGGCAAGACGGCGATCTCAATCAGTTCGCAAACCGGTGTCTTGAAGTTTCCCACTCCGCTCCTCGACCCGGACGTCAACGACACTCGCAACTTTTTTGCGGCGCTCATGGAGTCATTCATGCTGGCCTTTTTGGACGTCTCGTCCGGTGATGTTGAGGCCCTCGAGGCCTACAAAATGTTAGGTCGTCTTGGGAAGGAGAGTAAGTCCGTCCTTGGTTCATGGATCAACTCCGGTGTCGTCTCCATGACGAAAGCGACCATCACGCCCGATCCCAAAGTGGCGGGCACGGCCGCGGGCACGGCTGTGGAACGCGCAGCAGCGTTGACACAGCAACTCACGAGTCGCCTCGAGACGATCGAATCCAAACTCAACTCCATTGCCGTGGAAGACGCTAACTTTGACCAATTCAGTCGTGCATGGGAGCTGCGTGACGTCATGGCGACGTCCATTGAGGAACTTCTGCTCGATATCTCTTCCGGCACGCCGGCGTTCGACCCGTCTGAGAAGTAAATCACATGCTGGCCGTTATTGCGGCGTCGTCGTCACAGGCTGAAGAAGTCGTTGAAATCCTTCGTCAATGGAGTCGCCTCGATTTAATCGAACCATTCATTTGGTGCGACGCTCCCGATGGCTCCGACCACACGCGGTACCGGTACGTGCAATCGGGTTCGGTTGTCGAAAACTCCCCAGAGTTCATCCTCGCCAACTACTCAGAGACGATCACCGGGATCTGGATGACCTTGAGCCCGACGAGCGATGAGCTGTCAGATGCAGCGGGTCTCGCGGTCGCCGCAAGTGTGCGCGATCGACTCTCGACCATGGCGACAGAACATCAGCGTCGACTCGATACCCGGCTCCTCGTGGTCGACGCCGTCGGCACAAGGTTGGACTTGGCCGCTGATGCCTATTGGCCGTACGTGGTGTACTGGGCTCCCGAAGATCGCAGCGCACCGAATCTGGTTTCAGGCATGACGCACGAACTGGTCGGCCCACACGTGGCTGACGCACTCGCCGCCTTGGGGAATCTGTGGAAGCGATCGACCGATCGAAATTCTGACGCGGTGATCGCGGCACTGTTCGGTGATCAACGTCCCGAGGACGGTGCGGTGGTGCTCGGCCGCTCCTTCACCAGGATTCTCGAGATTCCTGTCTTGGCTCGTGAACTCCTCGACGTGGTGGGCAATGACGACTCCGTGCCTCGACCCGAGGGGAATCGATTCGATCGAATCGACATCACGCCACTTCTACCTGCAATCGCCCAGCGTTTCATCGAGTCGCGAGAGGCGTTGCGGCGAACTCAGCCAATTCTGCTCGCGATGCCCACAAAACCAAAGGTGTCGATCTTGGGCCGCCTGAAAGAAGCGTGGCGCTTCTTGGTCGAAGAGGTGTCGCGCCGTCCCGTCGAGGCGTTTGAACACGTGCTCCAGACCGGTTACGACTGGGTGGCGACGTGGGTCGAGAAGAACCTTCCCGGAGAATCGAGTGTGATTCGTTGGCGAGAGTCAGTGGATTCATCAACGATCACTCCCGACGCGCACGGCGCACAACCATTTCGCACCCGCCGGGTGATCTCTGAAGGTCCCGTCAACGATCTGTGGACCAGCCTATGGAAGACGTCGTTTGCACTCATGGATGGATCGACGCTCGACTGGGGTGACGCATGGGCGCCGCACGCAGAAGGGACGACGCCGATCGCTTCGTCTCGTACCCAAATTGCGAAGGATCAGAGGGTCCCCGTTTCCGGTCCGGCAACCTCGAGCGCAGTCGCCGACACGACCGCGACGCCTGAAGTGTCGGCGGCGACATCAGAGCCGTCTGGCGAACTTGCCAACGAGGAGTCAGTTACTGCTGCGGTTGCGGC